>JACYYJ010044911.1_pt1 | contig 11012 bp, 12 predicted proteins | sample 8236861 | NCBI WGS metagenome assembly JACYYJ01 (sample SAMN14103086, study PRJNA606662) | landfill metagenome | isolation source: landfill solid waste | place: India:New Delhi, Okhla landfill site | collected 2017-11-05
CCGACGCCGACGCCCGAACCGATCCCGGCTCCGACGCCCGCACCGCCGCCGGTCGAGACCCCGACGACGACCGCGCAGCAGGAGGCGACGCCGCCGGTCGAGACCGACGGTCAGCTGGAGTTCGGGCTCGAGCCCGACGTCGAGCCGGAGCCGTAGCCGCCGAGCCGGCCCGGGTCGGCGGCGCAGCCCCGCAGCCCGGACCTCAACCGGACGCGGGGTGCGGCATCCCCGCCATCACGAAGAGCGCCAGCGTGTGCCCGGACGCGGCGACCAGGTGGGGCGCCGCGTGCAGCGCCTCGCTGCGGTCGAGCGCGAGCGCGGCGGCGAGGTCGTCCGCGATCTCGGTCGGCAGCCGGGCGACCGCGGCATCGGGATCGAACGTGGCCTCGACCAGCGCCACGTTCGCGGGGGAGAGGATCACGTCGTGCCACGACTCGGCCCGGACGCCGGGCTCGCTGATCGAGACGAGCGCGGCGACGCTGCGGCAGACGATGGCGGTCGCCAGTGCCTGGACCCGGCCGTTGATCGCCGAGATCACGGCGCTGTCGTCGTCGGTGAACGCGTCCCGGAAGATCCGGCGCTGGATCGTCAGCTCGTGGGTGGTGCTCGCCAGGCGGACGACGTGGGCGATCCCCTCGCGGACCAGCAGCGGCTCGCCCGGGATCCCCGTCGGTCGCAGCCGGCGGTTGGCGTCCGACGCCAGGCTGATGGTCAGCGCGGTCCGACTGTTCCCCGCCCGCCACGGTTCGAACCGGGTGGGGCCGATCGGCGTCGGCGCGGCGCCGATCGTGCCGACCGGCGTGTCGTTGGGGACCGTCATCGTTGGGTAGTCGGGGAGCCCGGGGGGCTTCCCCTCCCCCAGTCGCCACCGCCACGCTCCGCGGCGCGATCGCCGGACCGACCCCCGGGCGCGCCCACCCGAGCCCCTGCACGCGAGTGACGATCGGTGGCGGCGAGCCGTCGTTCGAACGACACGGCGGTGCGCCATCCGGACCCCACCGTTCGTCGATCCAGGCGTCATCGCGCCGCCGGGGCGCTGGCGGGCAGGTCGCGCCGCGCGGTAGCGTCAGCGCCAGTGATCGTCGCGCGCGGTCGAGCGACGGGTCGAACCGCGCGTCCGTGGAGGCGCTCAAATGCAGGAGATTCGCAATATATGTCGTATCGCCGTACGCGTTTCGGGTACACCTGCGTGATGGTGACGTTCGACGTGACGAAAGACAGGGGGGGGGAGGACGCCGAGCCCGTCCGACTCCTGGATGTGCAAGGACGCATCCGCCGGGGTCGTCCGGAGCTCTGACCGACCGGTCTTCCAGCGAAAGGCAACACGAGCATGACGGAATTGATCGACACCCTGAGAGAGGAGCTCGTCGCGCGCATCGACGAGCTCGAGCCGCAGATCCGCGAGCTCGAACGCCTGAGGGAGGCGCTCGACGCGCTCAACGGCGTCCCGCCGCGGCGTGCGGCCGCGTCCACGTCCGAGGTCGTGGACGGCGAGGGTGCGCCGACCTACGTGCGCGGGGTGCGGCAGCGGCAGGCGCTGAACGCGATCACCCGCCGGCCGGGCATGTACACCCAGGAGCTCGCCGACGAGCTCGGCCTCGAGGCGGGGCTGGTCTACGCACCGGTGCGCCGACTGGTCCAGGCAGGGCTGATCGTCAAGCGCGATTTCCGGCTCTATCCCGCGTAGACGCGCCGGCGACCGTACTCCGGAGATCCCGGTCGGGGACGGGGTTCTCGGGTCGGCGTCGGCGCCCGGCCGCGCGCGGGGGAAGCACGTGGCTCGCCGATAGTCGGAAGTCCGCGTATATTGGGAGCTGCGTGTCGCGCATCACTCGCGACCGTGTCCTGCGTGTCGCGCAGGAGCCTGCGCAGCACCCGCAACGGAAGGGCTTCCCATGAGTTCCAGCGTTCCTGTCATCCCGCACTTCATCGGCGGCAAGCGTGTCGAGGGCACGTCGGGCAACGTCGCCGACGTCTTCGATCCGAGCACCGGCGAGGTCCAGGCGAAGGTCGCCCTAGCGTCCGCCGCCGAGCTTCGGGCCGCGGTCGAGAACGCGAAGGCCGCGCAGCCGGGCTGGGCGAAGCTCAATCCGCAGAAGCGCGCGCGGGTGATGACGAAGTTCGTGTCGTTGATCAACGACCACATGCAGGAGCTCGCCGAGCTGCTCTCCAGCGAGCACGGCAAGACCGTTCCGGACGCCCGGGGCGACGTGCAGCGCGGCCTCGAGGTCGCCGAGTTCGCGTGCGGCATCCCGCACCTGCTCAAGGGCGAGTACACGGACCAGGCCGGTACCGGCATCGACGTCTACTCGATGCGCCAGCCGCTCGGCGTGGTCGCGGGCATCACGCCGTTCAACTTCCCGGCGATGATCCCGCTGTGGAAGCTCTCGCCGGCGATCGCCGCGGGCAACGCGTTCATCCTCAAGCCGTCCGAGCGCGACCCGTCGGTGCCGCTGCGCCTGGCCGAGCTGGCGATCGAGGCCGGTCTGCCGGCCGGCATCCTCAACGTCGTCCACGGCGACAAGGTGGCCGTCGACGCGATCCTCCAGGACGAGGACATCCGGGCCGTCGGCTTCGTCGGCTCGACGCCGATCGCGCAGTACATCTACGAGGAAGCCGCCAAGACCGGCAAGCGCGCGCAGTGCTTCGGCGGGGCGAAGAACCACGCGATCATCATGCCCGACGCCGACCTCGAGGAGGTCGCGGACGCGCTGGTCGGCGCCGCCTACGGCTCGGCCGGCGAGCGCTGCATGGCGATCTCGGTCGCGGTGCCGGTCGGCAAGGACACCGCCGACCGCCTGATCGAGATCCTCAAGCCGAAGGTCGAGGCGCTGACGATCGGCGCGCCGAGCGATCCGAAGTCCGACTACGGTCCGCTGGTCACGCAGGCCGCCAAGGACCGCGTGATCGAGTACATCGGGATCGGCGAGGCCGAGGGCGCGACCCTGGTCGTCGACGGCCGCAAGGGCGAGGTCTCGGGCGATCCGAACGGCTTCTACGTCGCCGGCACGCTGTTCGACAACGTCCAGCGCGAGCACCGGATCTACCAGGAGGAGATCTTCGGTCCCGCCCTGATGGTCGTCCGCGCGGACAGCTTCGAGGACGCGCTGGCGCTGCCGTCGGAGCACGATTACGGCAACGGCGCGGCGATCTTCACCCGCGACGGGCACACCGCCCGCGAGTTCGCGCGGCGGATCGACACCGGCATGATCGGGATCAACATCCCGATTCCGGTGCCGATCGCGTACCACACGTTCGGCGGCTGGAAGAAGTCCGGCTTCGGCGACCTCAACCAGCACGGCCCCGACTCGATCCGCTTCTACACGAAGACGAAGACGGTCACCGCTCGTTGGCCCTCGAGCGACATCACCGACGCCGCGGGCAACCACTTCGTCATCCCGACGATGGACTGACCGGATGTCCGCGACGATGACCGCGCCGTTCCACCTCGACGAGGACCAGCGCGAGATCCAGGGGATGGCGCGGTCGTTCGCGGACGAGCGGCTCGCCCCCCACGCGGTCCAGTGGGACCACGACAAGCACCTGCCCGTTGACGTGCTCCGCGAGGCCGCGGAGCTCGGCTTCGGCGGGATCTACTGCCGCGAGGAGTTCGGCGGGTCGGAGCTGACCCGCCTCGACGCCGCGCTGATCTTCGAGGCGCTCGGCACGGGCTGCACGACGATCGCGGCGTACATCTCGATCCACAACATGGCGACCTGGATGGTCGACACGTTCGGCAACGACGAGCAGCGCGCCAAGTGGGTGCCGGGGCTGACGACGATGGAGCAGCTCGGCGCCTACTGCCTGACCGAGGCCGGCGCCGGGTCCGACGCCGCGGCGCTCGCGACCACGGCGGTGCTCGACGGCGACGAGTACGTGCTCAACGGCAGCAAGCAGTTCATCTCGGGCGCCGGCACGGCGGGGATCTACGTGATCATGGCCCGCACCGGCGGGCCCGGTCCGAAGGGCATCACCGCGTTCGTCGTCGAGGACGGCACGCCGGGGCTCTCGTTCGGCAAGCAGGAGGACAAGATGGGGTGGCGCGCGCAGCCGACCGCCGCCGTCATGTTCGACAACTGCCGGATCCCGGTCGGCAACCGGCTCGGCGACGAGGGCGGTGGCTTCCGGATCGCGATGGCCGGGCTGGACGGCGGCCGTCTGAACATCGGCGCCTGCTCGGTCGGCGGCGCGCAGTCCGCGCTCGAGAAGACGATCCAGTACGTCGGCGAGCGGGAGCAGTTCGGCGGACCGATCCGGCAGTTCCAGAGCGTCCAGTTCTCGATCGCCGACATGGCGACCGAGCTCGAGATGGTGCGGACGTTCCTGTGGCGCGCCGCCGCGGCGCTCGACGCCGGGGATCCCGACAAGACCCGGCTCTGCGCGATGGCCAAGCGGGTCGCGACCGACGTCACGATCAAGGTCGCCGACACCGGCCTGCAGNNTGCACGGCGGCTACGGGTTCCTCAACGAGTACGGGATGGAGAAGATCGTCCGCGACCTTCGCGCCCACCAGATCATCGAAGGCACCAATGAAGTGATGCGCGTGATCGTCAGTCGGGACGTCCTGGGGCGGGGCGCATGAGCGTCTCCGTGAACGCCCCCAAGACCGCTCCGGCGACCGCGCCGAACGCCACCGACACCGACGTCCTGGTCCGCACGGCCGGGGCGCTCGGGCACCTGACGCTCAACCGGCCGAAGTCGATCAACGCGCTCTCACTCGAGATGGTGCGCCAGATCCAGGCCGGCCTGGATCGGTTCGAGCAGGACGATGCGGTCACGGTCGTGCTGCTCGACGGCGCGGGTGACCGCGGGCTCTGCGCGGGCGGCGACATCATCGCCCTGCGGGACGCGGCCGCGTCCGGCGACCACGCGCCGGCGCACACGTTCTGGATCGAGGAGTACGTGCTCAACGCGCGGATCGCCGCGTTCCCCAAGCCGATCGTGGCGATCATGGACGGCGTGGTGATGGGCGGCGGGATCGGCCTGGCCGGTCACGCGTCGCACCGCCTGGCGACCGAGAAGCTGGTCAGCGCGATGCCCGAGGTCGGGATCGGCTTCGCCCCCGACGTCGGCGGCACCTGGCTGCTGTCGCGCGGCGACGGCGAGCTCGGCACCCACCTGGCGCTGACCGGCGACCGGCTCGGCGCCCACGACGCGATCGCGGCCGGCCTGGCCGACCGGATCGTGGCGTCCGACGCGCTCGAGCAGCTGGCCGAGGACCTGCAGTCCGGCGACGTCGAGGCGGCGATCGAGGCGGCCGAGGGCGTCGAGGTCGAGATCCCGGCGGGCAAGCTCAGCGGCGCCCGCGGCTGGATCAACGACGCCTACGCGCACGACACGGTCGAGCAGATCGTGGCGGCGCTGGAAGCGGCCGAGGGCGAAGGCCCGGAGAAGGCGCTGAAGGCGATCCTGCGCGCGTCGCCGACGTCGCTCAAGGTGACGCTCCGCGCCCTGCGCAGCGCCCGTGAGCTGCCGTCGCTGGAGGCGGCGCTGACGCAGGAGCTGCGCGTGTCGTGCGGGTTCCTCAGCGGCGACGACTTCGTCGAGGGCGTCCGCGCGCAGGTGGTAGACAAGGACCGCAACCCGCAGTGGAAGCCGGCCACGCTGGAGGACGTCTCCGACGGCGACCTGGACCGGTACTTCGCGCCCCTGGGCGCAGGCGACCTGGAGTTCAACGCATGAGCACCCCCGCAGACACCACCGTCGGATTCGTCGGGCTCGGCCACATGGGCGGGCCGATGGCGATCAACCTCGCGAAGGCCGGCTTCGCCGTGCGGGGCTTCGACGTCGCGCAGGCGGCGCTCGACGCGGCTGCGGCCGAGGGCGTGACCCCGGTCACGACGATCAAGCAGGCCGTCGACGGGGCGGACGTGGTGATCACGTCGCTGCCCAACGGCGCGCTCGTCCACCAGTGCTACCGCGGCGATGAGGGCATCATCGCCAACGCCAAGCCGAACGCGCTGCTGATCGACACCTCGACCATCGACGTCGATGACGCCCGGGCCGCGGCCGACGAGGCCCGCGCCGCGGGCCTGCGCGCGCTCGACGCCCCGGTCTCCGGCGGCGTGGTCGGCGCCAAGGCCGGCACGCTGGCGTTCATGGTCGGCGGTCCGGAGGACGTCGTCGAGGCGGCGCGCCCGGTCTTCGACGTGATGGGCGCCAAGGCCGTCCGCTGCGGCGACTCCGGCGCCGGCCAGGCCGTGAAGCTCTGCAACAACATGCTGCTGGCGATCCACCAGATCGGCGTCGGCGAGGCGTTCGCGCTGGCCAAGAAGCTCGGCGTCGAGGACCAAGCGTTCTTCGACGTCGCGTCGGTCGCGACCGGCACCTGCTGGGCGCTCAACGTCAACTGCCCGGTCCCCGGTCCGGTCCCGGCCAGCCCGGCCAACCGCGATTACCAAGCCGGCTTCGCGGTCGGCCTGATGGACAAGGACCTCGGTCTGGCGCTCGGCGCGGTCGACAAGCAGGGCGTCGACGCCAAGCTCGGCAAGCTCGCGGGGGAGGTCTACTCCGACCTCAACCAGACCGACGCGTCAAGCAAGGACTTCTCGGTCGTCTACCGGACGATCGCGGCGAACTCGGGCTTGGAGGGCTGAACGATGACGGACACGAGCTACGAGACGATCCTGATCGAGCGCCACGACCGCGTCGCGCTCGTCACCCTCAACCGTCCGAAGGCGCTGAACGCGCTCAGCTCCGTGGTGATGCGCGAGCTGACCACCGCGCTCAAGGACCTCGACGTCGACGCGTCGGTCGGCTGCATCGTGCTGACCGGGTCCGAGCGGGCGTTCGCCGCCGGCGCGGACATCAAGGAGATGGCCGAGCAGTCCTACATGGACATGTACGGCGCGGACTTCTTCGCCGGCTGGGACGCGATCGGGTCCGTGCGGACCCCGATCATCGCCGCGGTTGCCGGCTTCGCGCTCGGCGGTGGCTGCGAGCTGGCGATGATGTGCGACGTCATCCTCGCCGCCGACACGGCCAAGTTCGGCCAGCCCGAGATCAAGCTCGGCGTGATGCCGGGCATGGGCGGATCGCAGCGCCTGACCCGCGCGATCGGCAAGGCGAAGGCGATGGAGATGTGCCTGACCGGCCGCAACATGGGCGCCGAGGAAGCCGAGCGCGCCGGCCTGGTCGCGCGGATCGTCCCGGCCGACGAGCTGATCGCCGACGCGCTGAAGACGGCCGCCACGATCGCCGGGATGTCGAAGCCGATCGCCCAGATGACCAAGGAAGCGGTCAACCGGGTCGACGAGGTCTCGCTGTCCGAGGGCATCCGGTTCGAGCGCCGGGTCTTCCACGCGATGTTCGCGACGGAGGACCAGAAGGAGGGCATGGCCGCCTTCGTCGAGAAGCGCGCCGCGGAGTTCAAGCACCGCTAGGTTCGCTACGGCAGGAAGCCCACCGCGAGGCGCTGAATGCGCTCGTTGATGCGTGCTGCGGTCGAGTTGGCGTGTTCGGGACGCTGCGCCAATGCGGAGGCTCGGGTGGCCGCGCGTTCCAGCACCGCCTGGACACTCGTCGCGACGAACGCCGGGCGAAGCTGCACGGCAGTGGCGAGGGCCGCCCAGCTGCGCGGCGTCACCTCGGCGAGGTGACGTGCGTCTCCGAGCGTCATCGCGAGCCGCGTCGTCAGCTCGGGGTAGACGACGGTGCTGACGAGGTCGTAGAGGGGGGCTACGGTGGTCTCGCCGTCGCGGTAGAGCAGCGAGAAGTTCTTTCCGTGGGCGTCGCAGTTGCCGATGATCCAGTTGAACGCGAGGGCCTGCATCAGCCGCGGGAGCTCGCGGGCCGGGGCTGTGGTGCACGTGCGGATCATGGTGGAGAGATCACGGACGCTCGGGCCGCCTTCCTGCTGGTACTTCCGGTCCGACGGCTGGCCGAGCGCTTGGCAGAAGTCCTCTTGATGGATCCTCCGGATCGGGGTGGCTTCGAGATCCCGGTCGTACCGCTCGACGGTGAGGAACCGGAGTCCGGAGATCGTCTCGGCCTTGCTCACACGGGCGCTGGACAGTCCGCAGGCACCGGCGAGCTGCATGCAGAACGCCTCGTTGTCGACCAATCCAGGAAAGCGGGAGGGCTCCGGCTTGAGGATGTGCGTGGTTGCGGCCGCGGAGCTGGTGGGTAGCGCCATCCGGCCGTCGCGATCGACGATCACCGGGACCTTCGCCTGCGCCCCTGCGAGAGACAGTCGAATCCCTTCGTCGCCGTCGGCCGCCAACGGGCGCTGGGGCAGGTCGCGCAGCACACGATCGAGCTCGCTGTCGTCGAGCGGTTCGGAGGTCGGGACGCGGGACGGCGCTGTTCCCTCCGGGAGCAGCGAGATCGCCCCCGCCACGTCGCCACCCACGGCGGCGAGCAGCGCAAAGTCGTTGCTCGGGGACAGGCCGAGGTTGTTCGCGAGCGCGACTCGGGCGTCACCCTCGGGAAGCAAGCCGCCGAAGACCGCGCGCGTGGTGGCGTGGGGGTGCGCTGCGGATTGGATCGGGAGGGCTTGCGAGATCGCTGGCCCACCGTACGACGCGTCGTACCGGAATTGCAGGTTCCCGTTCGACTTGAGGGTCAGATGCCCCACGGGTTCGAGCCCGTTCCAGGCGACGAGGCTGGTCATCGCCCGCGCTCCTCGAGCCGGAGGTCGAGCCCGACCGCCTGGGCGACACGGAGGGCGATTCCGACCTGCACGGAGGACTTGCCGCGCTCGAGCTCCCCGATCACCCGCCGGTTGACCCCGACCACGTTGGCGACGTCCTCGAGGGTGAGGTCCAGGCGCTTGCGGCGAGCGCGAACGCGCTGTCCGAAGGCGCTAGGGTCCATGGGCAAATGTTACCGATCGGTAGCTCTCGCGGCAATCGCTCCCGAATGTGATCGATCGGTAACAGCGGCCGTGCGGCGCACCGGTAGCGCGCCGCCCCGCGACGCCGAATCCCAATTCTTGGACTGATTTGGATTCATTTGGATTCGGGATCCCCGGCTTGGAGACGCTGCGCCAGGTCCGGGACGGCGATGAAGCGGATCGGACGCGTCCGCGGCAGACGCTCGACGAGCCTGCGGAGCTCGAGCGCCCGCAGGTCGTTGCGCGCGGTCTCGTGCGTGACCCGGTGCGCGGTTGCGTGCCCCGCGATCGTGTAGCTCGCGTCGCGGTTGCGGACGGCGTGGCTCAGCAATGCGACCTGCCGGTGGTTGAGGTCGCCGTCGGCCCGCAGGTGCGACGCGATCCGCCGTTGGTCCGCGACTTGCGCCGCGAGATGCTCCTGCAGCTCGTGGACCGCCCGCTCGATCGTCTCGAGCTGGTGGAGCAGGAAGTACGTCAGGTCGCCGGCGTCGCTCTCGGTGTGGACGTAGGCCCGTGAGTACCGAGCGGGTCCGCGCTGGAGGATCCGCGAGATCGCCAGGTACTCCGTCATCCAGTAGCCACTCCGGCGCATCGACCAGTAGAACAGCGAGCGGGCCGTCCGGCCGTTGCCGTCCGCGAACGGATGGTCGTGGCCCAGCCAGAAGTGGAGCGCGATCGCCCGCACGACCGGGTGGACGAAGTCGTCGCCGTCGTCCTCGGCGTTGGCGAAGTCGCAGAGCGCTTGCAACCGGGCGGGAAGCTCGTCCGCCGGCGGGGGGCGGTGCAGCAGCTTGTCCGTCGTTCGGTCGAAGACCGCCACGCGCTCGACGCCCGGCGGCTGGAGCCGGCCGGCGTCCGCGGGGTCGTCGAGCGTGCCCTCGGTGAGGATCTCGTGCAGGCGGAGCACGGCATCCGGCGTCAGGCGATCGCCGATCTGCTCCCGGCTGAACGTCATCCCCCGGTAGTTGTTGACGATCATCCGCTCCGAGCGGTCCGTGGGCGCGCGGCCGCTGCGCAACAGATCCTTCGCCGCGAGCCGTGACGTGGTCGCGCCCTCGAGCTGGCTCGAGCGGATCGCTTCCTCCATCAGCGAGTTCACGAGGTAGCGGCGGCGGGCGGCGCCGTCGCTGGTCACCACCGCGTCGGACGCGATCTCGCCGGCGCAGTGCTGGTCGATGAAGTGCAGCAGGCGCTGGGCCCGGCCGGGAAGGCTGAAGTCCAGCTGGTCGCCCTTGGTGGTCACCATCGGCAGGGCACGAGCCCTCGCCCGCCGCCCGAGCTTGAGCGAGAACCACCACTCCCGGTGGTTCAGCCCGTCAGGCGGGGTGCGCCGGCGTAGCTCGTCCCAGTGCAGGTAGCGACGGTCGTCGACCGTCACGCTCAGCACGCGCTGCAACTCAGCGGGGCCGACCTCGTCGAGGAGGACCCGGAAGTCCGGTGGCGCCTCGACGTACATCGCCCGACGAGGCTACCACCGAATCCAAATTCTTGGACTGATTTGGATTCATTTGGATTCGGGATCCCGGCCGCGGGCAGGTCGTCCGGTCAGGCGAACAGCTCGACCACCGCAACCCGGAAGCCGGGGAGCAGCGGGGAGCTGAGCTGTTCGCCGACGCCGCAGTCGCGGCGCTCGTCGAACGACTGCGCGTGCGGCGTGCTGCGTGAGAGGACCGCCACCGTTCGGGTGGCCGGGTCGATCAGCCAGAGCTCGCGGGCGCCGTGCCGCTCGTACAGCTCCCGCTTGCGCCCCACGTCGCGGTGCCAGGTGCTCGCGGATCGGACCTCGACGACGATGTCGCCGAGCGGTTGCGGGCGCGTGGCCGGATCGTTCAGGGCGCGCCCGTGCGCGAACCACTGCGCATCGGGCTGCAGCACGTTGTGGTCGTCGAGCCGGGTGTCGATGTTGATGGTGGCTCGTCCGCGGCGCGGCGCCGCCCGACACCAGGTGCGCAGCGCCACGATCAGGGAGACCACGACGTCCTGGTGGACGAGCGGCGGATCGCTCATCATGACGAGGTCACCGTCGACCAGCTCGAGGCGCCCGAGCTCGGGCGCCGGAAGGGCCAGGTACTGATCGGCGGTCATCGTCGGCGCTGCGTGAGCAGGCATCGTCAGCATCGTACGGCCCCTCCGATGGCGTGTCCATGGCCGGGGACCCGCCGGCGTCCCGAACCTCGCC
>JACYYJ010102599.1_pt3 | contig 10999 bp, 10 predicted proteins | sample 8236861 | NCBI WGS metagenome assembly JACYYJ01 (sample SAMN14103086, study PRJNA606662) | landfill metagenome | isolation source: landfill solid waste | place: India:New Delhi, Okhla landfill site | collected 2017-11-05
TGGTCGTCGGGTTGGGCGTCGGGTTGGGCGTAGTGGGTCTCCGGCTGCGCGTCGACCGGCGGGATCGGCTCGGTCCGCGCGTGCGAGGCGATGCCACCTCGTGCGGAAGGGGTCCACCTCCCCGGCCCGGGCCGGTGCCGGTGACCGGAGGTGCGGGGTTCCTCGGCGGGGACGTGTCCGCGTTCGTGGTGCTCGTGGTGCCCCTCGCCCGGATCGCCCGAGACGTCCTCGACGTCCTCGAGGTCCTGGATATCCGGGATGTCGAGGACACCGATGCGCCCGGTGTCCTCGTCGCAACCGGGGGGCCGGTCGCCGTGGGCAACGTCGAATGGTCCGGTCATGCCGGGTGGACGCCTCCTCCCGCTGCCGCGCCCACGCGCGACAGCGTCGCCGTGGGGCTCGGACGAAGGAGGCCGCGCGCCCGCGTCGTCGCAGGCGACCCTGCATGTGCGGACCGATCGACGTAGGCGTTCGTGCCACCCCTCGCGCTCACCTGAAGCAGAGTAGGAGTTTTTGTGCCCGGTGGTGGGCCAAGAGCGTCGGCGTCCGCCCGATTCACCCTCTCGGGGCGGCGGCACCGCACGTCGGTGCCGTGGCCGGGCGCCTCAACCGCCGCTGCGGAAGCGCGCCTGGGTCGACTGGAGAGCCTTGGTCGAGACCGCGCCCGAGCCCAGGGCCAACAGCACGGCGAGGATGTCCATCACCGTTCCCCCGGAGGTGAAGAGCAGAGCCACCACCGCGGTCCCGGCGGTGGCCCCGGCGATCGGCCACCGCGATCGCACGTAGTCCGCGATCGGACCGCCGCCCGCCCGCTTGTTCGCCGCGCTGTTCAACATGGCCAGGTAGCCGAGGTGGCCGAGGGCTGCGAGCACGCTCGCGATCGCGATCACGACGGCGATGATGTTGATGATGTCCATGACACCAGTGTGCCGCCGACCGGCCCGGCTCCGGGTCAGGGACATCCCTGAGATCGGACAACGGTGCTGAACCGGGCCCGTGCGGTCGAGTGCCGTCAGCGCCCGAGGCGTCCCCGGCCGAGGTTCAGCAGCGCCATGGCCAGCTGCCTGCCCTCGGGTCCCAGCTCGCGGTAGCGCGCGAGGACGTCCATCTCGCGGTTGTAGACGATGCGCGGGCCGCCGGCGGCCATCCGGGCGGCGCCGATCGTCTTCGACACCTCGGCACGCCGTTTCACCAGCCGGAGGATCTCGGCGTCCAGCCAGTCGATCTCCTTGCGGAGCTCGTCGATCTCCTCGGCGCCGGCAGGCGCCGGCCGGTCGGAGTGGGCGCTCTGGTCGGTGTCGTGGGTCTGGGCGTTCATCGTGACCTCTTCTCAGTCGTGGAGGTGGTCCGGGCCCCAAGACGACGAAAGCCCCGGGGTCCGGTGGACTCCGAGGCTTTCGTGATGACTGATGGCACTACGCGATCACGGGAGCCGGAGTCCGGATCCCGTAGAAAAATCGGAACGCGTCGTGTCGCACGAAGTCGAGTATGCCACACGAGCGGCCCCCCGAAGCCGTTGGTGACGGGGACGACAGGCGCTTGTCGCTACGCCTTGCGCAGTCGCGCGACGACGCCGTCGATGTCGGCCTGCAGCAGGTGCGGGCGGCCGGGAGCCGCGGGGGCCGGGCGAAGCCGGCGGCGACGTAACATCGAGACCGTCCCTTCCAGGCCGGGCAGCTGCTGCGGATGCCGTGCGTGACCGTGGTCGGTACGCGAGGTGGCCGAGAGACCGCGCCGTGGGCGATCGGTTCGTCGTCGGTGGTATCGAGTAGCGTCTGCGCACGTCAGCTCGCCAGGCACGTCGTTAGGCTCAGTCACTCACGATGAACACCCTGTTCGACCTCCTCCCCGAACCGGCAGGCTCCGGCCGAGCCGGCGCCTCACCAGCGGGTTCCGCCCACGACCACGCGGACCTGCTGGACGACCTCAACCCCGCGCAGCGTGCGGCGGTGGAGCACCAGGGGCGTCCGCTGCTCGTGGTCGCCGGGGCCGGTTCCGGCAAGACCCGCGTGCTGACCAGGAGGATCGCCTACCTGCTCGCGGCGAGGGACGTGCATCCCGGCCAGATCATGGCGATCACCTTCACGAACAAGGCCGCCGCCGAGATGCGCGAGCGGGTCGCCGACCTGGTCGGTCGCCGCGCCGGGCCGATGTGGGTGTCGACCTTCCACTCGATGTGCGTGCGCCTGCTGCGGCGTGAGGCGAAGACGTTGGAGATGACGTCCAACTTCTCCATCTACGACGCCGACGACAGCAGGCGCCTCATGACGCTCGTGGGACGGGACCTGGACCTCGACCCCAAGCGGTACTCGGCACGCGCGCTCGCCACCCACGTGTCGAACTGGAAGAACGAGCTGATCGACCCCGACGCGGCGGCCCAGGCGGCGGCGAGCGACTTCGATCGCAAGGCGGCGGAGGCGTACCGCGAGTACCAGCGCAGGCTGGTGCAGGCCGGGGCCATGGACTTCGACGACCTGATCATGCGGACGGTCGAGCTCTTCCAGGCGTTCCCGGACGTCGCCGAGCACTACCGGCGGCGGTTCCGCCACGTGCTCGTCGACGAGTACCAGGACACCAACCACGCGCAGTACACGCTGGTGCGCGAGCTGGTGGGCACGGAGCCCACCGAGTCCGGGCCGGCGCCCTCGGAGCTGTGCGTGGTCGGTGACGCCGACCAGTCGATCTACGCGTTCCGCGGGGCGACCATCCGCAACATCGAGGAGTTCGAACGCGACTTCCCGAACGCGCGCAGCATCCTGCTGGAGCAGAACTACCGGTCGACGCAGACGATCCTGTCGGCCGCCAACGCGGTCATCGCGCGCAACTCCGGTCGCCGCGACAAGCGGCTGTGGACCGACGCGGGCGACGGCGAGCGGATCGTCGGCTACGTGGCGGACAACGAGCACGACGAGGCCGCCTTCGTGGCCGGTGAGATCGACGCGCTCGCCGACCGCGGGGAGGCGAAGTACTCCGACGTCGCCGTCTTCTACCGGACCAACAACCAGTCGCGGGTGTTCGAGGAGATCTTCATCCGGCTCGGGCTGCCGTACCGGGTCGTCGGTGGCGTGCGGTTCTACGAGCGCAAGGAGGTCCGGGACGCCCTGGCCTACCTGCGGGTGCTGTCGAACCCCGAGGACACGGTCAGCCTGCGCCGCATCCTCAACGTGCCGAAGCGCGGCATCGGCGACCGCGCCGAGGCCGTGGTCGCCACCCACGCCGAGCGCGAACGGATCTCCTTCGCCGCCGCGCTGAGGGACGCCGTGGACGGCCGGGTCCCGCTGCTCAACCCGCGCTCGCAGAAGGCGATCACCGCGTTCGTGGAGCTCGTGGACGGGCTGCGGGAGCTGGTCGACGAGGGCACCGACGTCGCCGACGTACTGGAGGCCGTGCTCGACCGCACGGGGTACCGGGCGGAGCTGGAGGAGTCCAGGGACCCGCAGGACGCGACGCGGCTGGAGAACCTCGACGAGCTGGTGACGGTCGCCAGGGAGTTCACCGAGTTCGCGCAGACGGTGCAGGCGGAGTCGGCCGGCCAGGACGGTGACGACGCCGGTGAGGCCGCCGACGACCTCGACGAGGACGCCGGGGTGCCCGAGCCGGGTTCGCTCCCCGCGTTCCTGGAGCGGGTGTCGCTGGTCGCGGACGCGGACTCCATCCCGTCGCCCGACGGTGGCGAGGACGGCGAGGACGGTGACGACGGTGACGATGATCAGGGCGTGGTGACGCTCATGACCGTGCACACGGCCAAGGGGCTGGAGTATCCCGTGGTGTTCTGCACGGGCTGGGAGGACGGCGTCTTCCCGCATCTGCGGGCGCTGGGCGAGCCGAAGGAGCTCGCGGAGGAGCGCCGGCTGGCCTACGTCGCCATCACCCGGGCGCAGCGCCGCCTGTACGTCTCGCGGGCGCTCGTGCGCACGGCGTGGGGGCAACCGATGAGCAATCCGGCCTCCCGGTTCCTCGACGAGATTCCCGAGGAGCTCGTCGACTGGCGCAGGCAGGAGCCCACACGCCAGGCGCGGTCTCCGCGGGAGGCCACCACGTGGGGACGCAGGCCGGGGACGGGCTCCGACTCGGCTCAGGCGGGCCTCGCGGCGGGCGGGATGCGCACCACCTCGTTCCAGGGTTTCTCGGCGCCGAGGCGGGGCGACGCGTGGAAGAACACGGTGGCGTTGAAACTCGACGTCGGCGACCGGGTCAACCACGACAAGTACGGCCTGGGCACGGTCGTGGCCACCGAGGGGGCGGGCCCGCGGGCCACGGCCACGATCGACTTCGGCAGCGCGGGCACCGTGCGGCTCATGCTGATCGGCAGCGTCCCGATGGTGAAGTTGTAGGTTCGCGCCGCGAAGAGCCCGTTTCTGTCGGACCCCACGGATAATCTCTCCCTCGAACACAGGTTCGACAGGGAGGGTCCATGGTGGGTCGTGTCACGGCCGGGGTGGTGTCCGGTCCGGGGACAGGCGCGACACACGGCGCGGCCCGGGAGTCGGTGGACTCCCGGGCCGCGTGGATCCTGTTCGAGCGAGGTGCCGCACCGGGCGGTGCGGCACCGGTCGCGCCGGTTGTGTCGAGAGGGTTCGGGTCAGAGGTAGACCCCGCGGGCGGCCAGCCAGGCCTGCGGGTCGACCTTCTGGCCGCCCTGGTGCACCTCGAAGTGCAGGTGCGGGCCGGTCGACTGGCCCTTGTTGCCGATGACGGCGATCTGCTCGCCCGCCTTGACCCGCTGGCCGACCTGCACGGAGAAGCTGTCCATGTGGCCGTAGACGTGGATCGTGCCGTCGTCGAGCTGCACGCGCACCCAGAGGCCGAAGCCGCTGGCGGGGCCCGCCTCGATCACGGTGCCGTCGGCGGCGGAGACGATCGGGGTGCCGATGGCGTTGGCGATGTCGACGCCGTAGTGGGTGCCGCCCCAGCGGGCGCCGTACCCGGAGGAGAAGACGCCCTGTGCCGGGAGCACGAACTTGGGGCGCGCGGCTTCCTCGGCGGCCTTGCGGCGCTCCTCGGCTTCGCGCTCCAGTCGCTCCTCGGTGAGCTCGGCGCTCTCGGTGAGCTTCTGCGCCTCGGCGGAGGCGTCGGTGGGGTCGGCGGCCACCTGGAGCAGCACGGGCGCGCCTGCGCGGGCGTTGCCACCGACGCCCGCGGCGCCTCCGGTGGTCATGGCCGCGTTCGCGTCACCCGCGTTGGCCAGGGGCGTCACGTCGGTGTGGCGGTCGTTCGACTCGCCGGACGTGGCCTGGATCGTCTGTCCTGCTGCTGCGGCGGCGAACGCGCCTGCCGCGACGGCGGCCACCATCACACGGCCTCGCAGCGCCGACGACGGCGCGGGAAGCCGGTGCGAGCCCCGGGCACGAACGACAGCACTGTCCAGTGCTTCTTCGAGTGCCGGGGAAGGACCTTGGCCGCCGGGGGAGCGGTGTCGAGCCAAGACAGCGCCTTCCGTTACTCGGGGGAGTCAGTCGCGATCCGCCGGGCGGGGGGACCCGGTTGAGCGGTGTCGGGGTACCGCTCGTGGTTCGTGATCTGACCGTAATGGGGACTGCGGGACAGTAACGAAATGGTGGCGCTGGGAGCAAGGTTCCCCCGGCGGTGACGGTGCCGTGGGATGCCGTCGCGGTGCGTGGACGACTCCATGACGACAGGTAGACGGGGGTTCCCTCACAAAATGTGATGTGCGTTACATCTAGGCAACCGGAGGTTTGAAACGGCGTGAATGAGATCCCGATCACTGCGTGCGCGCGCTTGGCGTCCGCCGCGGTACCGGGGCCGCCCGGCTACCCTCGTCGCCGGAAGTTCCGCGCGGCGCGGGCTGCTGTGCCGGGTGCGCCGCGTCGCCCGCGACGCCGGCACGGGGGTGGATCATCGGACCACGACGCGCAGACGTGACCGCGGCACCGTCGGCGGCACCACCCGACCGGCTTTCGGGCGGCGAGGACGGCCTCGACCGCCGACTGCTCACCGCCGCGATGGTCGTCGCGCTGGTCGGTGCGGCGCTGCGCGCGGTGGGTGGAGTGGTCCCGGCGGTCGACGGCGCGGAGCCCGGTTTCACCAGTGCGCCGTTACTCGTCGCACTCGCGCTCGCCCCCGTCCTGCTCGCCGGTGTGGTGGCCGCCCGGTCCCGGTTCGCGCCGGCCGCCGCCGTCCTCGTGGGCGCGGCTGTCCTGGCTCCGGGCGCGGCCGTGGTCGATCTCCAGCTCGTGGTCGATCCCTCGGTGGCGTCCCGGCCCGAGCTCTACCTGCCCGTCGACCTCGCCGCGCCCGCGCCGTCGGTGGGTCTGTGGGCGTTGCTCGCCGGTCACGTGGCCGTCGTGGTCGCGGGGGTGCTCGCGTTCGGAGTGCTGCGCGGGGGCGAGCCGGGTGCCGTCGGCGGCTTCGGTACCGACGGCGCCGAGGGTGCCGACGGTGTGCTCGCGGGCTGGCGGCGCCGTTCCGTGCTCCTCGCGCTGGCGGTCGCCGTGGTCGGGGCGTGCGGGCTCGTGATGACGCCCTTCTCTTCGGACGACGTGTACCTGCTCGCGCAGAACGCGTTCGAGGGACCCACGGTGGCGCTGGTGGGTCACGTGGTGTGCGCGCTCGCTCTGCCCGTGGGCGCGGTGCTGCTCGTGGCCGAGTTCCGTGACGCCTCCGTGGCGCGTGGAGGGCTGGCCGGGTTGGCGTCGGCGCTCGCCGCGGTGAGTGTCCCGGCGCTGGTCGCCGCGGTCGCCATGCCGTCCCTCCACGTCGGTGCGGGTTCCGTTCTGGCCGGGATCGGCGTCCTCGGCCTCGGCGTGGTGGCCTTCCTCGGGCGAGCCGACGGGAGGGCCGCGACGGACACCGAGCCGGCGCGGATGCCGGGCCGTCGGGGTCTCGAGGTGAGCACGGGCGCGGTCGCCGTGGTGACGGGCGCGCTGGCCGTGGTGGGTGCGCTGCTGCCGCAGGTGGAGGTCGGTGGCGNNGGCGCTGCCGAGGCGCCGCAGAGTCCGGCGCGTTTCCTCCTCCTCGCCGCGGGTGTGGTGCTGGCCGTGCCGGGTGCCGCACTGTTCGTCGCGCGGCTGGCTCCGGTGGTGCGGCCGGTGGTGTCGATGGTGTGGGTCGGGGTGCCCCTCGCCGCGGCCGCCGTCCTCGACACGGCTCTCACCACGGGATACACGTCGTCGCTGCTGTCCGGGGTGGGACCGGCGGGAACCGGGTTCGGCGACCGGCTCACGGCGGCGTCGATCGGTTCGGGCCCCGGCGTGCTGTGGGCGTGGCTCGCGATGGTGGGGGCGGCGGTGACCGCGTGTTGTTCCGTCGTCGCGGGCGTGGTCGAGCGCGAGGACGTCGACGAGGACGNNGGACGAGCCCGGGCTGTCGGCGGTGGCGCTGCGGATGCTCACGCCGCTGACCGCGGCGGCGGTGCTGGTGATCGCGGCGTTCGTGACGCCGATGGTGACCGCGGTCGGCTACGTCGAGCCGGGGCTGGTCTCCGATGTGGGGCCGCCGACGTGGGGACTCGCCGCGGCGCTGGTCACCGTGGTCGGCGGCTGTGTGCTCGTCACCAGGAGCAGGCCGGAGCGCGCGGCCGCGGTGCTGGTGGGCGCGGCGGGGGTGATGGGCCTGCGCGCGGCCACCGTGCCGCTGGTCGGTGGCGAGATCGACGGGTCGTCCGCGGGGCTCGGACTGTGGTTCTCGCTGGGCGCGGTCGTGGTTCTCCTCGGGTGCGCCGCGATCGCCGTGCTCGGTCGTCGGCGGCCGTGACGGCGGCTCCGGGAGAGGTGTGCGCCAGGCCTCACCCGATCGGGTTGGAGGGTCTCGCCTGCAGCGCGATTTTCGCCACACTTCCCAGCTCAGACGGGGTGCGGTGACCCAGTTCACCTGACGCGGACGATGTCCTGAGCGGCCGGCTCGATAGGGTCGACGGCGTCCGGCAGCACGGTTTCACACAAACCACATTTGGCGTGTCGTCAGGAGACTGAAGTAGTGGATCTCTACGAGTATCAGGCGAAGGAGCTCTTCGCCGCCCACGGTGTTCCGGTACTGCCGGGATCCGTGGTCGGCGAGGCGGAGGAAGCCCGCCGGGCGGCCGAGGAAATCGGTGGCCAGGTCGTGGTGAAGGCGCAGGTGAAGACAGGTGGCCGCGGTAAGGCCGGTGGTGTGAAGCTCGCCGCCGACCCGGCCGAGGCCGTGGAGAAGGCCCGAGCGATCCTCGGACTGGACATCAAGGGACATGTGACGCGCCGGGTGCTGGTGACCGAGGCGTCCGAGATCGCCGAGGAGTACTACTTCTCGTTCCTGCTCGACCGCGCCAACCGCACCTTCCTGGCCATGGCCTCCGCCGAAGGCGGTATGGAGATCGAGCAGCTCGCCGTCGAGCGGCCCGAGGCGCTGGCGAAGGTCCCGGTGAGCCCGCTCACCGGTGTCGACCTCGACAAGGCGCGCGAGATCGTGACCCAGGCGAACTTCCCCGAGGCGGTTCGGGAGAAGGCCGCCGAGGTGGTCGTCAAGCTGTGGGAGACGTTCGTCGCCGAGGACGCCACCCTCGTCGAGGTGAACCCGCTGGTGCGGGACCCGAAGGACGAGGTCGTCGCCCTCGACGGCAAGGTGACGCTCGACGACAACGCGGACTTCCGCCAGCCGAAGCACGCCGACTTCGTCGACGTCGAGGCGGAGGACCCGCTGGAGGCCAAGGCCAAGGACAAGGGCCTCAACTACGTGAAGCTCGACGGCCAGGTCGGCATCATCGGTAACGGTGCCGGTCTCGTGATGTCCACGCTGGACGTCGTGGCTTACGCGGGTGAGCGCCACGGTGGTGTGCGCCCCGCGAACTTCCTCGACATCGGTGGTGGCGCCTCGGCCGAGGTCATGGCCGCCGGCCTCGATGTCATTCTCGGTGACCCCGACGTCAAGAGCGTGTTCGTCAACGTGTTCGGCGGCATCACCGCGTGCGACGCGGTGGCCAACGGCATCGTCGAGGCGCTGAAGATCCTGGGTGACGACGCGACCAAGCCGCTGGTCGTGCGGCTCGACGGCAACAACGTCGAGGAGGGTCGTCGCATCCTCGCCGAGGCGGCGCACCCGCTCGTGACGCTGGTGGACACCATGGACAGCGCGGCCGACAAAGCCGCCGAGTTGGCTTCGGCAGGTGCGTGAACAACATGTCGATCTTCCTGAACAGTGACTCCAAGATCATCGTCCAGGGCCTGACCGGGTCCGAGGGCACCAAGCACGCCACCAAGATGCTGGCGGCGGGCGCGAACATCGTGGGCGGCGTGAACGCCCGCAAGGCGGGTCAGACCGTCACGATCAACGGCAAGGACCTCACGGTCTTCGGCACGGTCGCCGAGGCCATGAAGGAGACCGGCGCCGACGTCAGCGTGATCTTCGTGCCGCCGAAGTTCGCGAAGGACGCGGTCATCGAGGCCGTCGACGCCGAGATCCCCCTCGCCGTGGTGATCACCGAGGGCATCCCGGTGCACGACTCGGCCATGTTCTGGGCGCACGCGTGTGCCAAGGGCAACAAGACGCGGATCATCGGCCCGAACTGCCCGGGCATCATCTCGCCGGGACAGTCGAACGCCGGCATCATCCCGGCCGACATCACCGGCCCGGGCCGGATCGGCCTGGTGTCGAAGTCGGGCACGCTGACCTACCAGATGATGTACGAGCTGCGTGACATCGGTTTCTCGACCGCCATCGGCATCGGCGGCGACCCGATCATCGGCACCACGCACATCGACGCGCTGGAGGCGTTCCAGGCCGACCCGGAGACCGACCTCATCGTGATGATCGGTGAGATCGGCGGGGACGCCGAGGAGCGGGCCGCCGAGTACATCAAGGCCAACGTCACCAAGCCCGTCGTCGGCTATGTCGCCGGTTTCACGGCGCCCGAGGGCAAGACGATGGGTCACGCCGGCGCGATCGTCTCCGGTTCGTCCGGTACGGCGCAGGCGAAGAAGGAGGCCTTGGAGGCCGCCGGTGTGAAGGTCGGCAAGACGCCCACCGAGACCGCCGAGCTCGCCCGCGAGCTGTTCAAGGCACTCTGACGCGAGACGAGGGGCGGGCGACGGTGGGCCGCCGTCCGCTCACGGAGAACGGGGCCGGGCACCTGATGTGCACGGCCCCGTTCCGCGTCCGGGATGATCTGTGTAAAAAGGGCACCGGAACAGCGAAACCGCGCGCGGGCACACCGCGTCGAAGACGTGGGCGGGAGTCGGCACCGTCGATCGGGGGCACAGCCGCGGCGCGACGCTGTTGCGGCGGGCGCGGGGCCGACCGCGACCTTTCGAGCTCGAGACGACAGGAGAACACGGATGACCTTCCCGAGCGGCACGCCGGGTGGATTCCCGGGCCAGGGCCCGCAACAGCCGCACCAGCCGTACCCGGGCCCGCCGTCGGCCGGGCGGCCTGCGCTGCCTCTGCCGAAGATTCTGTTGTTGGCGACCGGCGGCCTCGGGGTGGTGAACCTCTTCCTGGCTTTCGCCAACGTCGGCGGCCGCGCCAGCTTCTACGAGGCGGGGTTGGGTTGGGTTCCGGCGCTGCTGTTCATCGCCGGTGCCGTCGCCGCGATCAGCTTCCTGCCCGGTGAGGAGAAGCCGGGTGCGTGGCCCGCGCTGCTGTCGCTCGGCACCATGCTCGCGTTCCTGTTCACCGTGTTCCAGCGCGGCGACCTCGCCGTGGGCGGCATCCTCGTGTTGATCCTGGGGCTCGCGCAGGCCGGCGTCGCGGTCACGGCGTACCTGCTGGAGGCGGGCATCATCAAGCCCAGCACCGGTCAGCCCCAGCCCTACGGCCAGAGCTTCCCGCAGACCGGCGGCTTCGGTCAGCCGGGTCAGCCGGGGCAGTTCGGTGGCGTGCCGCAGAGCCCGCAGGCTCCGCAGCAGCCGGGTCAGCCCGGCTCGTCGTCGGAGGGCTCGGGTGGCTTCGCGGCGCCGACGAAGTTCGCGCAGCCCGTGCAGCCGCAGCAGCAGGCCACCACGTACGCGCCGCAGCACGGCCAGTTCTTCCAGCCGTCGGGTGACGCGGGCCAGCAGTCCGGGCAGTCGGG
>JACYYJ010135976.1_pt1 | contig 10975 bp, 8 predicted proteins | sample 8236861 | NCBI WGS metagenome assembly JACYYJ01 (sample SAMN14103086, study PRJNA606662) | landfill metagenome | isolation source: landfill solid waste | place: India:New Delhi, Okhla landfill site | collected 2017-11-05
TCTGCGCGGCGGCGCGGGCGCGGCGGAGGTCCTTGTGCGGGCCGTCCTGCAGGTTCTGGTCGCCGGTGTACGCGTGGATCGTCGTCATGAGGCCGCGCTCGATGCCGATCGAGTCGTTGAGGGCCTTGGCGAGCGGCGCGAGGCAGTTCGTCGTGCAGGACGCGTTCGAGATGATGTGGTGCGCGGCCGGGTCGTACTGGTCGTTGTTCACACCCATGACGAAGGTCGCGTCCTCGTTCTTCGCCGGGGCGGAGATGATGACCTTCTTGGCGCCGGCGTCGATGTGCGCCTTGGCCTTGGTGGCGTCGGTGAAGAAGCCGGTGGACTCGATGACGATGTCCGCGCCCAGCTCGCCCCAGGGGAGGTTCGCGGGGTCGCGCTCGGCGAGCGCACGGATCTTCTGGCCGTCGACGATGATGTTGTCGTCGTCGAAGTCGACCGACTTCGGGAAGCGGCCCAGCACCGTGTCGTACTTGAGCAGGTGGGCCAGAGTCTTGTTGTCGGTCAGGTCGTTGACGCCGACGACCTCGATGTCCGCACCCGACTCCACGAGAGCGCGGTAGAAGTTCCGTCCGATCCGACCGAAGCCGTTGATCCCGACGCGGATGGTCACGATTGCCCTCCTCAGGGCGCGCCGGTGAGGTCCCGGCGCACACGGTTGATGCCGACTTCCGCACGCCGCGAGGGGCGTGCTGATGATTCACGTCGTGACCCCGGAACCACCCGACGTTCTTCCACCGGGCGGTCAGCCTCGGGTCACGTCGTCGTCACCTGACGGAATGAGCCTATACCCGAACGGGCGGTGCCGCTGACCCTCGCCGACACCGTGAGACATGTGGTCTGACCATACGGACGCACCCCGTCGGCGCACGGGGTCAGAGGTCGAGCAGCTCCGGGCTCAGGCCGGACTCGGTGTCCGGGATCCCGACCTCGAGCGCACGCTTGTCCGCCGTCGACAGGAGGCGCCGGATCCGGCCCGCGACGGCGTCCTTGGACAGCGGCGGGTCGGCGAGCTGACCCAGCTCCTCCAGCGAGGCCTGCTTGTGCGCCAGCCGCAGCTCCCCCGCCTGGCGCAGGTGCTCCGGCACGTCCTCGCCCAGGATCTCGAAGGCGCGCTGCACCCGGGCGCCGGCCGCCACGGCGGCCCGCGCCGACCGGCGCAGGTTCGCGTCGTCGAAGTTCGCGAGCCGGTTCGCCGTGCCGCGCACCTCGCGCCGCGCGCGCCGCTCCTCCCAGATCTCGCGGGTGCGCACCGCGCCCATCCGCCGCAGGATCTCCCCGATCGCCTCGCCGTCGCGGACGACGACGCGGTCCACCCCCCGCACCTCGCGGGACTTCGCCTGCACGCCGAGGCGTCGCGCGGCGCCGACCAGCGCGAGCGCGGCCTCGGGCCCGGGGCACGTGACCTCCAGCGCCATCGAGCGCCCCGGCTCCGTGAGCGACCCGTGCGCGAGGAACGCGCCGCGCCACACCGCCTCGGCCTCCGCGACGCCCGCCGAGACGACCTCGGGGGCCAGGCCGCGCACCGGCCGACCCCGGGAGTCCAGCAGGCCCGTCTGGCGGGCGAGCGACTCGCCGTCGCGCACCACGCGCACCACGTACCGGTTGTTCTTGCGCAGACCCCCGGCCTGCACCACGATCAGGTCGCTCGTGTGCCCGTAGAGCTCCGTGATCGACTGCCGCAGCCGCGCCGCGGCCGCCTCGTCGTCCAGCTCCGCCTCGATCACCACGCGGCCCGAGATGATGTGCAGCCCGCCGGAGAAACGCAGCGTCGCCGAGACCTCCGCCTTGCGGCACGACGTCCGGGTCACCTTGATCCGCGCGAGCTCGTCCTTCACCTCTGCCGTCAGCGCCATGGCGTCATCCTGCCACGCGAGGCAAGCACCCTCAGCCGTCGGCCGGCTCCCCGCCGGGGAACGGTCACACGTCCCCGTAGACGCCCTCGAACACGTCCCGGTAGGCCGCCGCGAGGCGCAGCGGGTCGTGCCGTGGGGTCCCGTCGCCGCGGCGGACCTGACGCATGAGGAGCCTCGCGCCCATGGCCTGTGCGGCATCGGCGAGCTCGTCCACGTCCTCGACGGCGGACGGGTCGGCGAGCACCGCGTCGACGCGCAGCCCGGGCGCGTGGCGGTGCAGCGCCTCGAGGTGGTCGGTCGCGGTGAGCCCCTGCGTCTCGCCGCGCTCGGCGGCCAGGTTGAGCGTCACGCACACCCGCGCGTCCGTCTCGTGCAGCGCCGTCGCGAGCTCCGGCACCAGCAGGTGCACGAGCACCGACGAGTACCAGGAACCGGGCCCGAGCACCACCCAGTCGGCGGCGCGCACCGCCTCCACCGCCTCGGGGCACGCCGGCGGGTCCGCCGGCACCAGGCGCAGCTGCTCGATCCGGCCCTCGGTCACGGCGACGCGGCTCTGCCCGACGACGGTCTCGCGGGTCGCGGCGCCGTCGCGACGCACGTCCGCCTCGACGACGAGCGGCACCGACGCCATGGGCAGCACGCGACCCCGTGCGCCGAGGAGCCGGCCGACCCAGTCGAGCCCCGCCACGGTGTCGCCGAGCTGCTCCCACAGCGCGACGATCAGGAGGTTACCCATGGCGTGCTTGTCCAGGGTGCCCGCGGACCGGAACCGGTGCTGGAGGAGGTCGCTCCAGGTGCGGCCCCACTCCGAGTCGTCGCACAGGGCCGCGAGCGCCATCCGCAGGTCGCCGGGCGGCAGCACGTCGAGCTCGTCGCGCAGCCGCCCCGACGACCCGCCGTCGTCCGCCACCGTCACGACGGCGGTCAGCCGGTCGGACATCAGCCGCAGCGCGGACAGGCTCGCGAACAGGCCGTGCCCTCCCCCCAGCGCCGTCACCGCCGGGGCCCCCGGGCTCGCGACCGGCGTCGTCACTCCTTCCCCAGGTCGCGTGCCGTGAGCGAGACGCGCTGGCCCGCGTCCCGGAGCCGCTGGGCGATCTCCCCCGCGATCGCGACGGAGCGGTGCTTCCCCCCGGTGCACCCGACCGCGATGGTCACGTACCGCTTCTCCTCGGCCAGGTAGCCGGCGAGGACGGGCTCGAGCGCCGCGACGTACCGGTCCACGAACTCCTGCGCGCCGGGCCGGGCGAGCACGTACTCCCGCACCGGGGCGTCCCGGCCCGTGAGGTGGCGCAGCTCGGTGATCCAGTACGGGTTCGCCAAGAAGCGGACGTCCACCACGTGGTCGGCGTCGAGCGGGATGCCGTACTTGAAGCCGAAGGCGAGCACGTTGATGCGCAGCGCGTCGGGGGCGCCGTCCGCGACGGCGGCGCGCACCTCGCGCGCCAGGTCGTGCACCGACAGCTCCGAGGTGTCGATGACGACGTCGGCGCGCTCCGCGATCGACGCGAGCGCACGCCGTTCCTCGCCGATGCCGTCGAGGATCCGGCCCTCGGCCTGCAGCGGGTGCGGGCGGCGGACGCTCTCGTAGCGCCGCACCAGGGTGTCGTCGCGCGCGTCGAGGAAGAGGATGCGGTAGTTCACGCCGGCGTCGCGCAGGTGCTGCAGCACCCGGGTGAGCTCGGCGAAGTACTCCCGCCCGCGGACGTCGACCACGACGGCGAGCCGCTCGACGGACGAGCCCGCGCGGGTCATCAGGTCGACCAGCGGCACGATCATCATCGGCGGCAGGTTGTCGACCACGAACCAGTCGAGGTCCTCCAGCACGCCCGCCGCGCGCGACCTGCCGGCGCCCGACATGCCGGTGATGATCAGCACCTCCGGCTCGGCCTGCTCCGGGGCGGGGGTCGTGGCCTCGATCTCGGGGATCCCCTGCGGGACGGTGATGGGGTCCGGCTCGCTCATGCGCCCAGCATGCCAGGGCCTGCCGCGTCCTGGCTGGTCGGCGCGCTGCCCGCGTCGGCGGTCGCTCCGCCGGCGGCGTCGGCCGAGGTCGCGTCGTCGCGGGTGCCGGCCTCCGACGCGTCGGGGCTCCCTGCGGCGCCGGGGCCGCCGAGTGCCGCGACGACGGCCTCCGCGGTGCGGCGCCCCATGCCGCGCACCTGGGCGATCTCGTCGACGCTCGCCGCACGCAGCTTCTTGACCGAGCCGAACGTGCTCAGCAGCGCCTTGCGCCGCGCCGGCCCGAGGCCCGGGACGTCGTCCAGGACCGACGCCGTCATGCCCTTGCTCCGACGCCGCCGGTGCTGCGTGATGGCGAACCGGTGCGCCTCGTCCCGCACGCGCTGCAGCAGGTAGAGCCCCTCCGAGGAGCGCTGCAGGATCACCGGGTAGTCGTCGTTGGGGACCCACACCTCCTCGAGCCGCTTCGCGAGCCCGCACAGCGCGACGTCGGTGACCCCCAGCTCGTCCAGGGCGCGTTGGGCCGCCGCCACCTGGGGCGGGCCGCCGTCGACCACGACGAGGTTGGGCGGGTAGGCGAACCGCTTGCGCTCCCCCGTCTCCCTCGCCTCCTCCGCCGGGACCTCGCCCGACCGAGGGCGGGCGACGTGGGGCGGGCGCCCGTCGTCGTCGCTGTCGTCGAGCTCCACCTCGCCCGACGCCAGCCGGTCGGCCAGGTAGCGGCGGAACCGGCGGGTGATGACCTCGTGCATGGCTGCCGTGTCGTCCCGCGCCCCGTCGCCCTCGGGGCCCCGGACCGAGAAGGTGCGGTACTCGCTCTTGCGCGGCAGCCCGTCCTCGAACACGACCATCGACGCGGACTGGTAGGTGCCCTGGGTGTGCGAGACGTCGTAGCACTCGATCCGCAGGGGCGCCGACTCGAGCCCCAGCGCCTCCTGGATCTCGCGGAGCGCCTGGCTGCGGGTGGTGAGGTCGCCGGCGCGGCGGGTGCGGTGCAGCGCGAGCGCGTGCTCCGCGTTGGCCCTGACGGTGGCGGCGAGCTCGCGCTTGTCGCCTCGCTGCGGCACCCGCAGCTCCACGCGGGCGCCGCGCAGCCCCGTCAGCCAGGCCGACATCTGCGCGGGGTCGGGGGGAAGCACCGGGACCAGCACCTCGCGCGGGACGGCGTCGCGCGCCTCGCGGCGTGCCGCCGCACGCCCCTCGGCGTCGAGGTCCGCCTCGGCCGCCGCCGCGCGGGCGTCCTCGACGGCGCCGTACACCTGCTGGAGCAGGTGCTCGACGAGCTCCGCGTCGGTGACGTCCTCGACCTTCTCCACGACCCAGCCACGCTGGCCACGGATGCGGCCGCCCCGCACGTGGAAGACCTGGACCGCGGCCTCGAGCTCGTCGCCCGCGAGCGCGAAGACGTCGGCGTCGGTCGCGTCGGGGAGCACGACGGCGTTCTTCTCCGTGGCCCGGCGCAGCGCCTGGATGTCGTCGCGCAGGCGGGCGGCCTGCTCGTACTCCATGGACGCGGCGGCCTCGTTCATGCGCGCCGTGAGGCGCCGCTCGAACCGCTGCGTGTCCCCCGCCATGAAGTCGCAGAAGTCCTGCGCGAGCTGCTTGTGCTCGTCGACGCCGATGCGGCCGACGCACGGCGCCGAGCACTTGTCGATGTACCCGAGCAGGCACGGCCGGCCCGTCTGGTGCGCCCGCTTGTACACGCCCGCCGAGCAGGTGCGGATCGGGAAGACCCGCAGCAGGAGGTCGAGCGTCTCGCGGATCGCCCAGGCGTGGCCGAACGGCCCGAAGTACCGGGTGCCCGGGCGCTTGGCACCCCGCATCACCTGGGCGCGCGGCACCTCGTCGGCCATCGTCACCGCGAGGTACGGGTACGACTTGTCGTCCCGGTACTTCACGTTGAACCGCGGGTCGTACTCCTTGATCCAGGAGTACTCGAGCGCCAGCGCCTCGACCTCGGTGCCGACGACCGTCCACTCGACCGACGCCGCCGTCGTGACCATGCTCTGCGTGCGGTGGTGCAGGTGCGCGACGTCCTGGAAGTAGTTCGACAACCGCGCCCGCAGGTTCTTCGCCTTGCCCACGTAGATCACGCGGCCGTGCGCGTCGCGGAACCGGTAGACGCCGGGCGACGTGGGGATCTCCCCCGGCTTCGGGCGGTAGGTCGCTGGGTCGGCCATGCCGCCAGCCTAGGTCAGGCCACCGACGCTCCCGGTCGCCCTCGGTGCCCCTCTGCGGCGCGCACGACCTACTTCATCGTGCCCGCCGACACCGACCCCTGGAGCTGCCGCTGGAAGACCAGGTAGGCGATCAGCACCGGCACGATCGTCACCACCACGGCCGCGAACATCGCGCCGAAGTCCACCGCGTACCCCGCCGACGACACGAACGCCGCCAGACGCTGGGAGAGCACGTAGTTCTCCTGCGCCGGGTTCAGCGCGATCGGCAGGATGAACTGGTTCCACAGGCCCAGGAAGTTGAAGATCGCGACGGAGGCCATGCCGGGCGTCGCCATCGGCAGCATCACCTGGAAGAACGTCCGCCAGTTCCCGGCGCCGTCGATCGCCGCGGCCTCGGCGATGTCGTCCGGCAGCCCGCGGAAGAACGCGTAGAGGAAGAACACCGTGAACGGCAGCGCGAAGGCGACGTAGACGACGATCAGCCCCGGCAGCGTCCCGAGCAGCCCGGCGTTCTGGAGCACGAAGAACAGCGGGACGATCGCGAGGAAGACCGGGAACGTCAGCCCGGCCAGCATGAGGTAGTAGATCGCCCGCCGGCCGGGGAACTCGAAGCGGGCCAGCACGTAGGCGCACATCGCCCCGAGCAGCATGACGAGCACCAGGGCGGTCCCGACCACGATGATCGTGTTCACGAAGGCGCGGCCGATCTGGGCGTCGACCCACGCGTTCTCGTAGTTCGTGAAGGACCACTCGGACGGCAGCGAGAACGGCGACGCGAAGATCTCCGCGCTCGTCTTGAACGACCCGATGAACACCCAGATCATCGGCGCGATGACGAGCACGCACCAGATCACGAGGACGGTGTGCGACACCCCCGCGGCGACGCGGTCGCCGCGACCGGCCGCGCGGGCGGCCCTCGTGCGCGGGACGGCGCGGGCCGTGCGGGGCATCGCCTGGGCGTGGGAGGTCATCGCCGTCCCCTCTCGTTGCGACCGCCGGCGAGGCGGTTCACGGTGAACACCAGCGCGGCGAACACCAGGGTGACGACCGCCATCGCCACGCCCATCGCGCTGGCGTAGCCGAACTTCCCCTCCGTGAACGCCGAGCGGAACAGCTGCTGGGACATGACGAGCGTGGAGTTGTCCGGACCGCCCTGCGGGTTGAGCGCCTGGACGTAGACGAACAGGTCGAGGGCGATGATCCCGAGGTAGATGTAGGCGGTCTGCACGTTGTCCCGGATCAGCGGGAGCGTGATGGACCACGAGGTGCGCCACCGACCCGCGCCGTCGATCCGTGCGGCCTCGTAGATCTCCGACGGGACGCCCTTGATCGCCGCGATGAACAGCAGCATGTAGAAGCCGACGAAACCCCACACGACGACGAACATCGTCACCGGCATCGCGGTGCCCACGTTCCCCAGCCAGGCGAACGACTCGAAGCTGTCCAGCCCCAGCCCGGTGAGGATGCCGTTGACCAACCCGTTGCTCGGGTCGAGGATCAGGCGCCACATGATGCCGACCGCGATGGCCGGGATGACGTAGGGGAAGAGGGAGACGACGCGGTAGAAGCCCGCTCCCCGCACGCCGCGGACCTGGCCCTTGCCCGACCCACCGACCGTGATGAGGATCGCGAACGTCAGGGCGATGACGATGGTGACGAGCGGGATGAACAGGCCGAACATCACGCTGTTGCCGACGGCGTTGACGAACCGCGGGTCGGACAGGAGCGTGGCGAAGTTGTCGAGGCCGATGACGTTGAACTCCGCCGAGAACCCGGACCAGTCCGTGAGGGCGTAGAAGCACGCCTGGACGAACGGCCAGATCACGAAGATCAGGAACAGCGCCAGCGGGATGCCGAGGAAGACGACGAAGAAGCTGACGCTGTCGAAGGACGCCTTGCCGAACCGCCTCTTGCGGGGCCCGTCGCCGGGCCCCGCAAGAGCACCCTCCGAGGAGGGCAGTACCCGACCCGCCGGAGGAATGGCGGTCATGACACCTCGATCTTGTCGATCGTGTCGTCGTTCGCGATGCGGTCGGTGATCGCCTGCAGCTCCTTGGTGAGGTCGGCCACGGACTTCTTCCCGTCGAGGAAGGAGTTCCAGATCGGCAGCTGCTCCTGGTTCATGCCGTACGTGTTGACGAAGTTGAACGTGAAGATGTCGGTCCCGGCCGCGCTGAGCATGTCCGTCTGGGACACCAGCGCGGTCGACCCGAACCCGTCGGCGGGGACGATGTCCTTGACGATGGTCGGGGCCAGCTTCGTCTTGGAGAAGTTCGTGGCCGCCTCCTTCGAGAGCATGACCCGCAGGAGCTCCTTGCCACCTGCGACGCTCTTGGCCTGCGACGGGACGATGAACGGCTCGCCGGCGGTCGAGTGGAGCGCCGTGGCCGGCATCGACGGGCTGGACGTCACCGAGAAGCTCGGCACGCCCTTCATCTGGAAGTCGGGCGCCGTCTGGTCCTTCATCTCGTTCTCGATCCAGGAGCCGGACGGGTAGAGCAGCGCCTCCTGCTTGTTGCTCCACTGCGCCTGGGCGGCCGTGAACTGCGTGCCCGAGCCGCCGGGCTTGAAGTACCCGGCGTCGATGATCTCCTTCATGATCGTGAAGGTCGCCTGGAGCGCGTCCTGCGACCAGCAGTCGGGCTTGAGGTTCTCGAGCGACAGCCGGACCTCGTCGCCGCCCTCCTTGATCGCCGACTCGATCGCGAGGGTCTGGTAGTACGTCGCCGCCTCGGTGCCCCACAGGAAGAGGTACTTCCCGGCCTTCTTCGCCTCTGCGCCGAGCGCCTTGGCCTCCTCCCACGTCGCCGGCGGGGTCCAGCCGTTCTTCTCGAACAGGCTGCCCGAGTACCAGACGCCGTAGACCGTGAGCACGTAGTTGAGGGCCGCGAACTTGTCCCCGTAGGTGCCCGGGGCCAGGACTCCCTCGTACAGGGTGTCGCGGATGGTCGTGCCCTCGACGTTCGGCGCGTCGATGATGTCCGTGAGGTCCTCGAGCTGGTCGAGGATCGTGTTGAAGCCCATCGACTGGGCTCCCGAGTTGTCCACCAGGTCGGGCGGGTTGCCGCCGACGAACCGCGGCTGCAGCTCCGTGGCGATCTGCGTGGAGGGCGAGACCTTCACGCTCGAGCCCGCGTGCAGCCCGGCGAGGACCTTGCCCGCGAACTCGACGTAGTCGACGCCGTAGCCGCCGTCGAAGATCACCGCGTCGATCGTGGTGTTCTCCGCCATGCCGAAGGGGTTCTTCGCGTCGGTGCTGCCGGTCGCGGCGCTCGTGGTCGCCTCGCCTCCGCCACCGCCCGTGGCGCACGCCGCGAGCGGGAGGCCGAACGGGACGGCGGCGGCCGTGTACATCACGGCGCGGAGCACCGACCGGCGGGAGGGCTGGGTGGTGATCTTGCTCTGGTCAGTGGTGAAGTTGCTGGTCATCGTCGTTGATGCCCTTCGTGTCAGGGTGCGCCCTGGAGCGCCCCGTCAACCGTGCTGCTGTGCCCGCTCGGGCCCTGCGCCGACCTCCTCGTCTCGCGCCACGTGAGCGGTTGCGGCGGGTTCCGCACCGCTCACGGAAATATCTCCCATCCACCACAGGGATGAAGTGGAAAATATTCACGCGAGGTCGCCACGTCAACAGCCGACACGACAGTGTGACCGGACTGGTATAGATCACCCGCTCGCGTGCGGGTGGCCCCTTACGAGGCGGGCGTGGCGAGCCGGACCGGCGCGGGCTCCACGAGGACGGAGAAGTTCACCGACCGCGCGATGAAGCACAGGGCGTGCGCGCGGCGGTGCAGCTCCGCGACGGCCTCGTCCGTCGCCTCCGGACCGACGTCGACGGTGACTCGCGGGCGCAGCGTGACGTCGGTGAACTGGCCCTCGCCGCGCGACTCCACCCGCATGGTGCCGGTCGTCTCGTCCACGTACTCGCGGACCACGAGACCGTGCTCGGCGGCGAGGTGCAGGAACCACAGCATGTGGCACTGCGCGAGGCTCGCGACGAACAGCTCCTCCGGGTTGTGCCGCGTGGGGTCACCTCGGAACGCCGGGTCGGCGCTGCCGAGCAGCGGCGGCTTGCCCGCCACGACCACCGTGTGGTCCCGCGAGTACGACGTGTAGGACGTCGTCCCCGGACCGCCGCCGGGATCGGTGACGTCGGGCCAGGCGACGGTGACGGCGTAGTTGTGGTGCGCACCCATGGCCCACACGCTAGGGCGTCAGGCGGCGCTGCGCTTACCGGGACGCTTGGACGTGCTCTTCCCCTTCGAGGACGACTTCCCGGTGGTCTTCGCCGTGCTCTTCGTGGTGCCCTTCGCCGAGCTCCGCGCCCGCGGGGCCGCCGACGCCGACGTCGCCGCGGCCGACCGCGCTCGGCCGGCCGGCGCCGCGATCGGCACGGCCGGGTGCTCCTCGAGGATCGGCGCGAGGAACCGGCCCGTGTGGCTGGCCTCCACCTGCGCGACCTCCTCCGGAGTCCCCTCCGCCACGACGGTCCCGCCGCCGGAGCCGCCCTCCGGCCCCATGTCCACGATCCAGTCCGCGCTCTTGATGACGTCGAGGTTGTGCTCGATCACCAGCACGGTGTTGCCCTTGTCGACGAGGGACTGGAGGACGCCGAGCAGCTTGCGGATGTCCTCGAAGTGCAGGCCGGTGGTCGGCTCGTCCAGCACGTAGATGGTGCGGCCCGTGGACCGCTTCTGCAGCTCGCTCGCGAGCTTGACCCGCTGCGCCTCGCCGCCCGAGAGCGTCGGCGCCGGCTGCCCGAGGCGGACGTACCCGAGGCCCACCTCGACCAGCGTGGTGAGGTAGCGCGAGATCGCGGGGAACGCGGCGAAGAACTCCGCGGCCTCCTCGATCGGCATGTCCAGCACGTCGGCGACCGTCTTGCCCTTGAAGTGCACCTCGAGGGTCTCGCGGTTGTACAGGGCGCCGTGGCACACCTCGCACGGCACGTAGACGTCGGGCAGGAAGTTCATCTCGATC
>JACYYJ010121410.1_pt1 | contig 10973 bp, 10 predicted proteins | sample 8236861 | NCBI WGS metagenome assembly JACYYJ01 (sample SAMN14103086, study PRJNA606662) | landfill metagenome | isolation source: landfill solid waste | place: India:New Delhi, Okhla landfill site | collected 2017-11-05
CTGGCCGGTCAACGCCGAGCAGGAGGGCTCGCCGCAGCAGATCGCCGACACGGTGCGGTTCGTCCGCGCCCGCCGGGTCCCCGCCGTCTTCTGTGAATCGACGGTCAGCGACGAGTCGCAGCAGCAGGTCGCCCGCGAGGCCGGATCCCGCGTGGCGGGCACGCTCTACGTCGACTCGCTGTCGACCGCCGACGGTCCCGTCCCGACCTACCTCGACCTGCTGCGCGTCGACGCCGAGACGATCGTCGCGGGGCTCGACCCGCAGGCCCGCTGATGCTCGAACGCACGACTACGCCGAGCCCCACGCCCGTCGCCGTCGTCCGCGACGTCCACGTGCGCTACGGATCGACCGTCGCGCTGGACGGCGCCGACCTGACGCTCGCCCCCGGGCGGGTCCACGGGCTGATCGGCATGAACGGGTCGGGCAAGTCAACCCTCTTCAAGGCCCTGATGGGCCTGGTCCGGCCGGGCGTCGGCACGGTCGAGCTGTTCGGCGGCGCGGCGACCGTCGCCCGCAAGGCGGGACGCGTCGCCTACGCCCCGCAGAGCGAGGACGTCGACCAGGACTTCCCCGTGTCGGTCCGCGAGCTCGTCGCGATGGGCCGCTACCACCGGCTCGGCCCGACCCGCCGGCTGCGCGCCGACGACCACGCGGCGGTCGACGCAGCGCTCGAGCGGACCGCGCTGACCGCGTTGGCCGATCGGCAGATCGGCCGGCTCTCCGGCGGCCAGCGCAAGCGCGCCTTCATCGCCCGCGGGCTGGCGCAGGGCGCTGATCTGCTGCTGCTCGACGAGCCGTTCGCCGGGGTCGACAAGCGCACCGAGGCGGCGATCACCGGCTTGCTGCGCGACCTCGCCGCCGAGGGCCGGACGGTCCTGGTCTCGACCCACGACCTGATCGCCGTCCCCGCGCTCTGCGACGAGATCGCGCTGATCAACCGGCGGATCATCGCCACCGGGACGGTCGAGCAGACGCTGCGGCCCGACCTGCTCGCCGAGGCGTTCGGCGGCTTCGTCCCGGCCGAGGCGCTTCGGGACCAGGGGGTGGCGGCATGAACGACGTGATCGACTGGATCGCCGACCCGCTCGAGTTCGCGTTCATGCAGCGCGCGCTGCTCGTGGCGGTGGTCTGCGGGATCGCCTGCGCGGTGCTCTCGTGCTGGCTGACGCTGCTCGGCTGGTCGCTGATGGGCGACGCCGTGTCCCACGCGGTCCTGCCGGGCGTGGTCCTCAGCTACGTGGTCGGCGCGCCGTTTGCGATCGGCGCGTTCCTCTTCGNNGCGATCGGGATCGTCTTCACCGGGCTGTTCGCGCTCGGCCTGGTGCTCGTCAGCATCGTCCCGTCGCAGATCGACCTCTTCCACATCCTCTTCGGCAACGTGCTCGGCGTGTCCGACGCGGACATCCGCCAGGTGGTGGTCATCGGCGCGATCGTCACCGCGGTGCTGCTGTTCAAGCGGCGCGATCTGGTGCTCTACGCGTTCGACGCGACCCACGCCCACGCGATCGGCATCTCGCCGCGACGGCTCGAGATGCTGCTGCTCGGCGCGCTCGCACTGACGGTGATCGTCGGGCTCCAGACGGTCGGCATCGTGCTGGTGGTGGCGATGCTGATCACGCCGGGCGCGACCGCCTACCTGCTGACCAACCGCTTCGACCGGATGATCGCGATCGCGGTCGGCGTCAGCGTGCTGGCCTGCGTGATCGGCACCTACCTGAGCTTCCACCTGGACGCCTCGACCGGCGGCGCGATCGTCGTCGCGCTCACCGTCCAGTTCGTCCTGGCCTACCTCTTCGGACCGCGCGGGGTGCTGCGGCGGCGCGCTTCCGCCGGTCCGGCGCCGGCCGAGGCGGCCTGAGCGACGCACAGCACGGGGAGCGGCCGGCAGCGCGGAATCGGCACGATCCTCTCCGGATCGTGTGCGCTCGGCCGCAGCGGGTAGCGGGGAGCCACCCGAGACCCGGAGGACGACCATGACCCACGCCCTGTCCGATCACACCATCGCGATCCTCGCCACCGAGGGCGTGGAGCGCGTCGAGCTGGAGGAGCCGCGCAAGGCGCTGCTCGACGCCGGCGCCACCGTCGAGCTCGTCGGCCTCGACACCGAGCCGTTCCGGACCTTCGACGGCCTCGACCCGACCGGCAACGAGGAGCGGCCGGACGTGGCGGTCGTGGACGCCGACCCGACGCGCTACGACGGCCTGATGCTGCCCGGCGGCGTGGCGAACCCCGACAAGCTGCGTCAGGACGAGGACGCCGTCACGTTCGTGCGCGAGTTCTTCCGAGCCGGCAAGCCGGTCTCGGCGATCTGCCACGGCCCCTGGATGCTCGTCCAGGCCGACGTCCTGCGGGACCGGACGGTGACGTCGTTCCCGTCGCTGCGCACCGACATCGAGAACGCCGGCGGAACGTGGGTCGACGAGGAGGTCCACGTCGACGCGGGCCTGACCACCAGCCGCAACCCGGGTGACATCCCCGCGTTCATCGACAAGTCGATCGAGGAGTACGCCGAGGGGCGGCACCGCGCACAGGGCCGCAGCGCCGACTGAGGCCCGTTCCGCGCCCGTCGCGAGGTACCATCGGGGCGGGTCGAGGCGCCACGACGGCAGCTCGATCCGGACGCATCGCCGTGTCTCGTCACTCCTGCTCCCCGCTCCTCGCGACGTGCCCCCGGCCGCGGACCTGCGATCGCTGATCGACGCGCTCGCCCCCGGATTGCTGCGGCTCGTTCGCGGCGTCGAGGCCGTCGCGCCCGGCCCGGTCTCGATCTGGGGGCTCGGCGAGCCGACGGAGGGCGCGGTCGCCCCCGGCGACATCGTGCTCGCCGTCGGCGCCGACGACCTGGCGACCGCCGCCCCTGCCGTACGCGAGCTGGGCGCGGCGGGAGCCGCCGCCGTCGTCCTGCGGCTTCCGTCGCGCCACGACGCCGAGCTCGGCGAGGCGGCCGACGCCGCCGGCATCAGCGTGATCGGCGCGGAGCCGGGGATCGCGTGGGGTCGGCTCTACGAGCTGCTCGAATCGGCGCTCGCCGCCGCGCGCCGCCCCGCGGGCCTGCCGGGAGCGTCCGTCGGCCAGGACCTCTTCGCGCTGGCCGACGCGATCGCCAACGCGGTCGGCGGCCCGGTCACGATCGAGGACGCCACCTGGCAGGTGCTGGCGTTCTCGCGCGAGGGCCAGGACGTCGACCCGGTCCGCGTCGCGACGATCCTCGGCCGCCGCGTCCCCGACCAGTGGGAGCGGCGGCTCCGGCTCCAGGCCGAGCTCGACGGCCTGCTCGCCGGCGACGCCCCAGGCGTGATCGAGCTCGACGGGATGGCCCGCCGCCGCGTCGTCCCGATCCGTTCCGGCGGAGCCCTGCTCGGCTCGATCTGGGTCGCCGGCCCGACGGATCCGGCGACCACCGACGAGGTGCTCGAGAACGCGGTGCCGAGCGCCGCGCTGCTGCTGCTGCGACGCCGCGCCGAGGCCGAGGCCGAGCAGTCGACCCGCTCGCAGGCCGTCCGCGCGCTGCTGACCCGCGGCACGCTCGATCCGGTCGCGCTGCCGGAGCCCGGGGAGGGCTTCGCGGTGCTCGCCGTCGGCGTGGACCGCGAGGGATCGTCCGGCGACGCGCCACTCCACGACCACGTGCTCGGGATGCTCGTCAACCACCTGCGCGCGTTCCGGCGCCCCGCCGCCCACACGGTCCTCGACGGACGCGGATACCTCGTCGTCCGTGCGACCGACGAGGACGACCACGAGCGACTCTGCCAACGGCTCGACGACGGGATCGCGCGGATCGCCACGACCACCGGGCTGGGGATCCGGGCCGGGCTCGGGATCCCGGTCGCGATGGCGGACCGCGTGCCACTCGCGCGGGGCACCGCCGATCGGGCGCTCGATCGTGGCCGCCGCGTCGGCGCGGTCGTCCCGTTCGACGAGGTGCGCGCCGACGCGCTGGTCGCGGACGTCAGAGCGTTCGTCGCCGCGAGCGAGACCGGGGCGTCGGCTCCGCTGCGTGCGTTGCGGCGTCACGACCGCGAGAACGGCACCGACCTGACGCGGACCCTGCGCGCGACGCTCGCCGCCTTCGGCGACACCGCCCGCGCGGCGCAGGAGCTGCACGTCCACGCGAACACGGTGCGCTACCGCCTGCGCCAGGCGGTCGAGATCACCGGGATCCGGCTCACGGACAGCCCGCAACGGCTGGCGCTCGAGCTCGAGCTGCTCGCCGACGAGCCGCCCGAGCCCACCTGAGCCCGGGAACGCCGAGCGGCGTCCCGAATCGCGGCTCAGACCCGGGCCGGCGAGACCGTCGGCGGCACGGGCGCCGAGCGGTTGCCGAAGCGGGCCAGCGAGAACGGCGCCAGCTCGGCCGACACGCGGCCGTCGAGCACCGCCGGCGCGAGGATCTCGCCGGTCGTCGGCCCGAGGGTGACGCCGAGCATCGCGTGGCCGGTCGCCACGTGCAGTCCGGGCCGCCCCGGCACCGGGCCGATCGCCGGCACGCCGTCGGGCAGCATCGGCCGGAAGCCCGCCCAGCGCGTCGCCGTCCTGCCGTCCCAGGCGACCAGCGAGCGCTTCGCCGCCGCCTCGATCGCCGCGACGCGCCCCGGATTGACCTTGCCGTCGGCGGCGCCCAGCTCCATCGTGCCGGCCAGCCGCAGCGCGCCGTCGAACGACGAGACCGCCACGCGGTCCTCCAGCAGGTAGAGCGTGCCCTTCGGCGCGACCGCCGGGTCGGCGACCGTGACGGAGTAGCCCTTGCCGCCCTCCATCGGCAGCTCGACGCCGAGCGGCGCGAGCAGCTCGGCGGACTGCCAGCCGGTCGCGACGACGACCCGCGGCGTCTCGATCCGCTCGCCGGTCTCGGTCTCGACCACCCAGCCGTCGCCCTGGGGCAGGACCCGGCGCACCGCGACGCCGGCCCGCAGGTCGGCGCGGCCCTCGAGGTGCTTGACGATGCCGCCGGTGACGGTCTCGGGACGCACGTGGCGCTCGTCCTTGGCCCAGACGCCGGCGGCGATCGCCGCGCCCAGGGCGGGCTCGTGCTCGCGCACCTCGCTGCCGGTCATCTCGACGATCTCGCCGCGGTAGCCGAGCGCCTGGGCCTCCTGCAGCACGGCGACCTCGGACCGCACCGCGTCGGCGGTACGCGACACGAACAGCAGGCCGTCGGAGTGCATCTCGAACTCGACGCCCTCGGCGGCGAGCTGGTCGTAGTCATCGAGCACGCGCGTGCCGAGCCCGGCGAGCGCAGCCATCCCCGCGCCGTAGCGGTTGGGCTTGGTGCTGCGCCAGAACTGCCACGACCAGCGCAGGAAGCTGAGCCGCGGCACGGGGCGAACCAGCAGCGGGCTGCGCGGGTTGGGCATCCAGCGCAGCGCCTGGCCCATCACGCCCGGGGCGGGCACGGGGTTGGCGAGGCCGGGCGAGATCCAGCCGGCGTTGCCCTCCGACGCCCCGCGGCCCCACTCGCCCGCCTCCAGCACCGTCACGTCGGCGCCCCGGCGCTCGAGCGATGCGGCCACGCTGAGGCCGATGACCCCGCCCCCGATGACTACGACGTCCATGATCCGAAGGTACGCCGGCGCCCGGGGCGGCTGGTGGTGGCGAACGATCGGATCGACCGTCAGTCGTTGGTGCGGGCACCTACGGGCCGAGCAGCGCCAGGGGCACGACGGCCACTCCGTCGCGGCGACGGTAGGCGAACTCCCCGGTGGTGATCACGATCCGGTCGCGAAGCCGCGGGCCCAGCTGATCGTGCAGCCAGTTGAGGTGTCGCACGTCGTGGTCGGTGACCGTCGCCGCCAGCTTGACCTCGATCGCGACGGCGTGACGATCGCTCGTCTCGACGATCAGGTCGATCTCGCGAGTGGCGTTCTTCGTCCGCAGGTGTCCGACGCGGCCTCCGGCGGCCTCGGCGTAGACACGGACGCTCTGGGCGACGAGCGACTCGAAGAGCGCGCCCAGCCAGGTGCCGGTCGAGGGCGACGCGGCGACGCGCTCCCCCGCCCCGCGCAGCAGTCCGTCCTGATCGACGCCGACGAGCCGCGCGGCCAACGCGGGATCGACGAGGTGGTGCTTCGGCGTCTGCGTCAGGCGCTTCAACGCGTTGAAGGCGGGCACCCACGCCGGAACCGGATCGAGCACGAAGATCCGCTGCAGGTGCTCGCGGTAGCCGTCGACCGTCCCCCGCGCCGGCTTGTCGCTCTGACCCGCGGTGGCGGCGTCGAGAATCGCGGTGTAGGAGGCATCCGTGGCGGTCGCCGCACCGTACGCCGCCAACCACGCGAACAGGGCCGCCGGCCGGCGGACCGCCGCACCGCTCTCGGGAAGCTCACGCTCGACGATCCGCGTCAGGTAGCTGTCGAGCTGCAGCTGTCGCGCCCGCTCCGGCAGGTTGCGGATTCCCGGGAAGCCCGAGCGAAGGATCTCGGTGGTGTAGTCCGTGAGGGCGACGTCCGTGCGACCGCCGATCTCCTGGTCTCCTTCGGCGAGCAGCGACGCCAAGGACACGGACGGCTCCGCGATACCTCGCTCGCCGAACGCCAGCGGGCGCATGCGCAGGCTGACGATGCGACCGGCACCCGAGTGCAGTCGCACGCCCGGTTCCACTCCCGCCGAGCCCGCGAGCAGGAACTGTCCCCCACGAGCGTCATCGTCCACCGCCCGACGGACGCGCTCCCAGACGGGCGGCTCGAGCTGCCACTCGTCGACCAGCACCGGCGGCGGGAGTCGCGCCACTGCATCCGGGTCCGCCCGAACCGCCTCGAGCTGCCGCGGATCGTTGAGCCCGAGGATCGATGCCGCGCGTTGCGTCCCCGTGGCCGTCTTCCCAACGCCCTTGGCCCCCTCCAACGCGATCGCCGCGAGGTCCGGGAACACCTTGTCCAGCAGGTCATCGACGACGCGGCGGCGGTACGCCATGCCGCCCACGATAGCAGCATAACCGTCCTATTGAGCAAACGGACGTCCATCTACTGTGCAAACAGACATCTAGCCACTGAGCAAACGGACGCCTTCTTACTGTGCAAGCGGACGCAACGTCAGGCCGCCAACGCATCTGATCGATGGCGGTGACCCCGCCGCGCGGACTCAACCCTGGGGCAGCGCGACGATCGCGTCGATCTCGACCCGCACGCCGAGCGGCAGGCCGGCGACGGCGATCGCGGCACGGGCCGGCGGATCCTGGTCGAAGAACCGCGCGTAGACCTCGTTGACCTCCTGGAACGTCGCCATGTCGGTCAGGAAGACGGTGGTCCGCACGACGTCGCGCAGCGATCCGCCGGCGGCCCGGACCACGGCCTCGAGGTTCTGCAGCGCCTTCTCCGCGTGCTCGCCGGCGGTGGTGCCGACGACCTCGCCGGACTCGGCGTCGAGCGGGATCTGACCGGACACGAAGAGCAGCCCCTGGGCGGCGACGGCGTGGACGTAGGGGCCGATCGCGGCAGGGGCGTCGGGGGCGGTGACGGAACGGCGGTCGGTGCTCATGGGGTCTCCTCGGTTGTTCGGCGTGCTGCGCGGACGCTACTTGCCCGGAGGACCCCCCGAGCGGTGCTGCGCCACCAGGACACCTGGTTCGCATCGTCGTTCCGACCAAAGCCGCGGTGTCCTACGCTGGTGACGAGGTAGGCGTCGAAGACCTCCATCGCTGTTCGCCCCGGAAGGGCCTCGGCGATCTCGACCGGGTTCAGCGCCGGAACGGGCGGCTACCTGGGCCATCAGGAGCGGGAGCGGGCAGCGGCACGCCGTCCCGGTGGTACACGCGGGGGACGCGCGGGCTGACCGCGCACGCCACCTCGTAGTTGATCGTGCCCTGACGGGCGGCGACCTCCTCGGCGAGGATCCGCTCGTCGCCGTCGGTACCGATCAGCACGACCTCGTCGTCGACGGCGTCGATCGGGACCGCGTCCCCACCCGCCCCGAGGTCGACGCCGAAGCTGTCCATCGAGACGGTGCCGGCGAGCGGCACGCGACGGCCGCCGACCAGCACCTCGGCCGCGGGGTCGGCGAAGGTCAGCGCCCGCCGGACCCCGTCCCCGTAGCCGACCGCGACCGTGCCGATCGTGGTCGGGGCCTCGGCGACGAAGCGCCGCGCGTAGCCGACGGAATCGCCGGGCCGGCACGGCTTGACCGCGGCCAGCCGACTGGTCCAGCGCAGCGCCGGCTCGAGGCCCTGTGCGTCGGGATCGGCGTGGAACGGATCGAGGCCGTAGATCGCGATCCCGGTGCGGACCATGTCGAAGTGACTCTCGGGCACGCGCAGGGTGGCGGCGCTGTTGGCGGCGTGGGCGATCGTCCCCGGATGGTCGGCACGCACCGCGTCGGCGAACGCCGCGAACCGCTCGAGCTGCGCGCGCAGCCAGCGGTCGTCGTCCTCGTCGGCGGTCGCGAAGTGCGTCATCACGCCGGCCAGTCGCAGGCCGTCCGTCGCGGCGATCCGGTCGCAGAGCGCGCGGGCGACGTCCGGGTCGGGCTCGCCGAGCCGACCCATCCCGCTGTCGAGCTTGACGTGCAGCCGCGCCGGACGGCCGAGCGCGACCAGCTCGTCGATGTCTCGCGCGCGCGTGACGACCAGCTCGGCGTCGGCATCGAGCGCCCGACCCTGCTCGTCCCCGCGCACCGGGCCGAGCACCAGCAGGTCGCCGGTGACGCCGTCGGCGCGCAGCCGGCGGGCCTCGTCGGCGGTTACCACGGCGATCCGCGTCGCGCCGCCGGTCTGTGCCGCCCGGGCGGCCGGCGCGGCGCCGTGACCGTAGCCGTCGGCCTTGACGACCGCGCAGAGCGTCGCTCCCGGCGCCAGTGCCGAGACCAGCCGCGCGACGTTGCGCTCGATGGCGGCGACGTTGATCCACGCCGTGGTTCGCTCGATCATCCCCCGCACGGTACGGATCCGGCAGGCGGCGCAGGTGGTGATCCGCCACCGTCGGGATCGGGCCGGACGGTGGCGGGCCACCGACACGCGCACGAAGCCGCTGCGGCCGATCGCCCACGACGGCCGCTGAACGACCCCGTCGCGGGCGACCGACGCGACCCGGCGACCGGGTCGTGCCGTCGCCCGGATCGGGCGCTCACGCCCCGCCGAGCACCGCCTCGGCCCGCTCCGCCAGCACGTCGATCACCGGGTCGAGCTCGTCCGGATCGACGTTGGCGTTCTCCGGCGTGTCGCGGAACCGCCGGACCACGCCCTGGACGATGATCGCCAGCTTCCAGCAGGCCTGCGCCTCGTAGAACGGCAGGCCGTCGAGCGGATCGCCGGTCCGCTCGGCGTAGCGTGCGGCCATCTCGGCCCGCGACGGGAAGCCCTCCGCCCGCGTCGGCGCCGCCGCGCCGCTGAGCGCCCACGTCGTCGGATCGCCCGGCTCGATCCAGTACGCCATCAACGTGCCGAGATCGGCGATCGGGTCGCCGAGCGTGCAGAGCTCCCAGTCGAGGATCGCGCGGACCGCGCCGTCGTCGCCGACCACGACGTTCTCGAGCTTGTAGTCGCCGTGGACGACCGCGACCCGGCGCTGCACCGGGATCGACGCCGCGAGCCGGTCGCGGACCCGGTCGATCGCCGGGATCTCGCGCGTCTTCGACGCCTCCCACTGCCGCCACCAGCCCTTCAGCTGGCGCTCGGCGTAGCCGTCGTGGCGCGCCAGGTCGCCGAGGCCGACCGCGTTCACGTCCACCGCGTGCAGCTCGACCAGCGCGTCGACCAGCGACGCCGCCGCCCGCGTCCGTGCCGCGACGGGCATCCCGTCGAGGTCTCCGACGTCGGTGATCACGTGGCCGGGCGCCAGCTCCATCGCGTAGAACGGCGCGCCGGTCACCGCGTCGTCCTCGCAGAGGCCGAACGGCTGCGGAACGCGGACGCCCGCCGGGTGCAACGCGGCGATCAGCCGGTGCTCGCGGGCCATGTCGTGCGCACCCTTCAGCAGTCGGCCGAGCGGCGGCCGGCGGACGATCCAGGCGCCGCCTCCGCCGTCCTCGACGCGGAAGGTCAGGTTCGAACGGCCGTCGCCGATCCGCGCGAACGTGAACGGCGGAACCGCCCCCGGCAGCACGCCGGCCAGCCAGTCCGAGACGCGCGCGACGTCGATGCCGGGGGGCGCGCTCACCAGATCGCCCCGCAGCCCTCAGCGGTCGACCGGCCGTCGCGGGTGGCGCGCAGCAGCGTGCGGGCGATCGTCATCCGGTGGACCTCACTCGCCCCATCGTAGATCCGCGCGGCGCGGGCGTCGGCGTACCACTGGCCGATCGGCAGATCGGTGGCCATCCCGTGCGACCCGAAGACCTGCACGCACCGGTCGAGGATCCGGCCGAACGCCTCGGCGACGAAGGTCTTGACCATCGCCACCTCCTGGCGGTGCTCCAGCCCGTGCTCGACCTTCCAGGCGGCGTTGAGCACCATCATCCGCGACGCGTAGAGGTCGATCGCCGAGTCCGCCAGGAACCACTGCAGCGACTGGTGCCTGGACAGTGGGACGCCGAACGCCTCACGCTCCTCCAGCCGCTGGGCGGTCAGGTCGAGCGCGCGCTGCGAGACGCCGATCCAGCGCATCGCGTGAGCGAGCCGACCGCCGGCCAGCCGCTTCTGGGCGATCACGAAGCCCTCGCCCTCGCCCCCGAGCAGGTTCTCCGCCGGCACCCGCACGTCGGTCAGCCGGATCTCGGGGTGGCCGCCGACCATGTGCGCGCCGATCAGGCCCGGATCGCGGACGACCTCCCAGCCGGGGGTGTCGGTCGGGACGAGGATCAGCGAGTAGTCGCGGTGGCTGCCGCGGCGGTCCGGATCGGCGTCGTCGAGACCACCGGTCTTCGCCACGACGATCGCGATCTCGGCGCCGACCCCGCCGGTGATGAACCACTTGCGGCCGCCCAGCACCCACTCGTCGCCGTCGCGGACCGCGGTGGTCGCCAGGTTGGTCGGGTCGGAGGACGCGACGTCCGGCTCGGTCATCGCGAAGCACGAGCGGATCCGGCCCTCGGCCAGCGGGCGCAGCCA
>JACYYJ010048792.1_pt2 | contig 10948 bp, 11 predicted proteins | sample 8236861 | NCBI WGS metagenome assembly JACYYJ01 (sample SAMN14103086, study PRJNA606662) | landfill metagenome | isolation source: landfill solid waste | place: India:New Delhi, Okhla landfill site | collected 2017-11-05
GTAAGTGCCCTAATCTTCACATAGGCGGTACCAATGATATTTCTAGCAACCATCAGTCATCCTCACCTAGGCACAGCAAAGCACAGACAGTGCTTACTGTCTGTGCTTTCCTGTAGTTGGTCGTCACGCGCATCTTACCCCACTGGTGGTTCAAGACCGGGATACCCTGCATCCGTTGGTATAATCGGTTCTGGGTATCGCTCTCTGTCTGGCTGCCTGTGGTCCTCGTCGTTCGACCAGCCTTCATCTATTGTACCAGTTTTCCTGAGATAATGCAGACGGTCTCTCATCGTTTTCCTTACCTGAACCTCGGAAGTCTCAACAATAAAGTCGGTAACTATCGAGTCCAGGAGGTTGAAAACTCTCTCAGGATCATTGTCATATCTGTCTATCAGGTCCAGAAGATCGACACCCCTTACGAGGTACCGTCCGTCTAGGTATTCCCAGTGCTCTGAGAATATGCTAATTACTTCTTGGACCCAGACGTAGGGCGGTCTGTGTACTGTGAAATGAGCCACTGTAGAATTTCTACAAAGTCCTCAACCTCAACAATATTGTCATCTGAGTTGATCAGCGCCTCAAATCGATCATAAGATTCCTGGTACAGAGCCGCCTTGAAGAATGGAAGAATTACTTCATCGAAGGTCTCGGAGAGTGGGCGCTCTTCGGAAGACTTCTTTACGAAGTTTACGATCTGAACTGCCTGTAGTCGAGGCTTTGCCTGGAATACCTCGTCGTAGACCTCAAACTCGATTGGCTCTGGCTTATCTGCGCTCTTCTGGGCCTTGGTCTGAAATACGTGTCGTGCTGACTTAGTTGCCATGTGTCTTTCCTTCTATTTGTCGGGCACCTATCGTGCCATTCAATTATACCACAAACTTAACCGTTTATCACCTTTGGTAGGTTGTCGGTTAGGTACTTGTTAGGAGCAGTACCAGGATGCCATACTCGGGAGGCGTACCTGACAATTCCCCTTTGCTGGAACCTCAATGCCTTGGAGTGCCTTGCGGCAATCCAGTGCGCATTGGTTCCCTCGTGGTGCATGAGAGCGTATGAGAGAGGAGAACCCACCTGAGCCTCAACCTCTCCGCCTCGCACACCCAAATCGCTGTGCATGGATCGAACCAAGGCAAACGAAGACTTACCGGCCTGCACACGAGCACGGCGAACTAGAGTGACGCCTAGTCCGCTAATGTGGTCTCCGACCATTCCTTCAACACTGTTGAAGTTGTAAGCCCAGTTTGCCTGGTGCTTGACCCACACCACCATTGCTAGACTCCAACTGTCTTAGTTGGTCCGGCATAAACAGGCATGATGATAGTTAGGATGATCGCTTGGTATCCTCCCTGCGGTGGGGATGGAGCAACGTCTGCAACTCCGCCGCCGCCTGTACCTGGCAGAAAGTCCTGCGCCTGAATAGCATTCATTCCACCCTCTAGCAGGATCATGGCGTCTCTAGACTGAGTGCGTGCCATTTCAGTAATTTTCTCTGCCTCTGGTGGCCTACCACCACCCTTGCCGGTAGGCGTAGGGATGCAACGCACCAACTCCACGCTGAACGCTACGGTATTGGTACCAAAACAGGGCTGTGGTGTATTTGCCTGCTCACCGGGCATGCCGGTATATACCTGTTCGATAGAGATAGTCAACTGCTCACAGTCATGCACCGAGTCTCCTCGGCCTCCCCAGGTGATGTACTGCCTGTCGGGAAGCATGACGCCATACCCGTTGAAAGCATCTTGGATGCTTTCGTGCAGCAACTCAGCCGTGAGGAACAATTCATCAGGAGCGATGTGCTCCTCTTCCTCTTCGGTTGGAGTTTCTGTCATGTTAGTCTTCCTCTACCCCAAGCAAAGCCTTGAGGTTCTTAATCAAGGTAGCGCGTGGAGACTTCTTAGCCTCTTCTGCTTCTAGAGCGCGCTCTGCCCTGGTGCTGTCTTCTCCGACCCAGGCCATGACTTCCTTGATCGTGCCGTCCACTACGGGATCGGCTTCCTTCTTCTTGACCTTGCCAACATTCTTGGCCTGTAGGGTCTTAGGTGCGTATGGATTGCTCTTCGACATGCGTAATTCCTATCTATATCTTTCACCACGAGGGTCATCTACTGAGAAAATCTTAGGCTTCTTTACAGCCTTGCCAGGATTAGCGGAGTGAATGAACATGTCTACAATGTAGATGCCAGTCTTTCCGTCCTCAACAAACTGCTGTGGGTCCAGTATATCATAACTAATACCCTGACGCTGAACCGACGATACACGCTGCGGAAGCGAACACTCGTCCGAACCAGAGAAGCCGAGTTCTAGTTCATTAGCCAGATGCAGTGCGGCTGCTCTACCCGCTTCTGGTGGGTTTACACCATGCTTATAGGTTACGGTTACGCCCTTTGTAAGGTTCCAACACTTTCTACTGCCCATAACAAGAGACGCGTAATTTGAGACCGCGTACTCACTTGGGTCTAGAACATCGTTCCCAACCTCCACACTAGTCACAGACAGTACCGGAGTGTGGCGCATGCGTAGATAACGAGTGCCTGCGTTTCGCATGTCAAGGGGGAGTTCGTAGAAATCAATGATTTCGTCACAAATTGCTGAGGAGCAGTCGGCTCTGTTGTAACCATACCATTCGGTAGTTTCGGAGATACCTGGGTACTTGTCTCCGGTCAACTTGCGAAGAAGCCAGGTAGCAAAGAGTGCCGCGTCCTCCGCGTACGGGCTGGACGGGTTATTCAAATCGTCCGTGTCGATCCAACCTACGATTGCCATGAAATCTCCTGTGTTCTAGGTGTCACTCTATTTTACCACACTTGCTAATGCAGGGTTAACCATCCGGCAAGTCCTGCACTGATTGCAGGGAGTTCCGGCCTTGGGTCGCCTACAATACCAAGCCAGAGAGCGCAGGTCTTCTGGCAGGTCGGCTACGATTTCTGCCTTTGTAAGGTGGATCATTGGGAACAGCAGGTTAGGCTCGCGCTTGGCAATTTCCTTGATTATGGTTCGATAGGCGCTATTAGACGCTTGCGCGTAGGGGCCGTCCGGACCGTCTTCAAAGGCATCGGAGTGCCTTGGGATGACAACATTCTTTAGACGCTTGTCGCCAGCAAAGATCGCCCCGGACCAGTAAGCCCAGAGGTAATAGTTGTAAGGTACGAACAGAGAGCCGAAATCTACCTTGCTCTCGGAGTAAGTGATCAGGTGATCCCACCCCTGCTTTCGCATGTAAGACATAATATCGGTGGTGGCCTTAACTTCTTCGTTCTGCCTGCCTTCTCGATCCTTGAGTACCACGTGATGAACTCTGGTGGGCAGGCCTTCCTTGCATCGTTGCCACAAACACCAAGTGGAGTCTAGTCCTCCCGAGAACATAAGGAGGGTATCGCTACGTACTTTTGCTTTAAGACTTGTCATCCTTTATCCTTTACAAATAGACATGACCCCAGTATATCAGAATACTGGGGCCATGTCAACTAGGTTACTGGATCAGCGAAAGATCACTCGCCGCCTTCGCCCTCGCCGCCGCCTACTGCCACGTAGCCGTTACCGCTTGGAGCGGTGTCGGTGCGGTGGTATAGGTATGGGCGGTTTGCTGCGGTTGGGAATGGGAATGAACCATCTGGACCGGTGTCGAAGTTCAAGTTACCAACACCCCATCCTTCGTAGGTGTTCGCCATGATACCATTCTCGATTACTCGCTCACCCGATGGGCGTAGAATGACATATGGGAAGACCCAGTGCCAGTATGGGTTGGTGTTTGCTGGCTTACCGTCCTGAATAGCACGGGACCAGACTTCTAGTGCAACTCCGTTAGGGTTACCGTTCTCGCCAACGAGGGCTGAACCATAACCAACGGACTCTTCACCATCGGTCAATAGGAGACCACCGGAGGTAATCTCGCTGAACTCTGGGTCTGGATTACATACTGCAATCTCTAGGGTGACTCGCTTGAGGGTGTCAGGTGCCTTGAAGGTAGCACATACCTGACCATTAGCACCCTTCTGAACGAACTCGTCGCCGTCCTCGTACTCAGGGGTGAACGATACCGACACGAACGTGTCAAGCACGTAACTGCCTGTCTCGCCCGCTACGATGTTACCCGAGGCGTCCAACCTAGATACGCGAATCGCAGAGCCAGTGATGCTGGATGCATATGACTGTACCATCTTGTTTCCTTACTTGCTAGTTGATACCATCTACGTTGACCTGGGCTGCAACCTGCACGCAGTCATTCCACGTGACGGCGACGGGCTGCTCTCCGACCAGTTCGATAGTGTTGTTCTGTGAATTGATGAATCTCTGTGCCATGTCGTCGTAGATGTCGGTTCTACCTAGCCTTACGGTAACAAGACCAGTACCGAAAATCCAAGAGCCTTCGCTCCCGGAGCCCTCGGCACCATTGGTTGTGTAACCGGTGCTTGAGATTACGATATTGCCACCCTCGGTCCTCATGACTCCGTTGCTATCTGCCTTCACATCAAGGCGTGAAAGCAGCAGACGGGGTACGTGAACCACGCCGAGTCCGCCCATACCGCGCTCTGCGATACCCTGTTCAACAAGGCCTAGGGCCTCACGAGCAGAGACGGCAGTGGTGGTTAGAACCTCTGCATTGCCGTCTGTCAGATAGCGGTTAACGTCTGCGGCGTCTGCGGTCTGGGTGACAGTGCCGTTCCACAGTTCGTTACCCAAGAACTTCTCCAACTGGACTTCACGCATAACGTCAAGCCTTGCTCGGAGGTCTTCGGGCCTCATACCCATGGTTGAGCACTTAAGGCGGTAGTTAGCGACAACCGTCTTGTAGGTCAGGTACGTGTCGCCCTGACCTTCGAAAACATCGGCTCCGGAGTTTGTCGAACAAACTGCATAGCCAGAGATGTCAATTCCGCAGAACACTTCGTATTCAAACGAATCGACTTCCCTTTCGGTCAAATCAACCACATTCGCCGCAGGGCTGAGAAGGCCGTAAGGTGCAACTCTTGGCCTAGCCTCGTTACTCATGTTAGTTCCTTCCCAGCCCTACGGCTGAATGTTAGTGGTGTAGATTGACAGAATGTCGGTTGGATCAGGCTTCGCCTTCGCCTTCGCCCTCACCCTCGCCGTTGCCGCCACCGTCAACTGCTGCACCAGTGGTGTCAACGGTTGCTGCGGTAGCGCCGTATAGGCGAACTGGGGTGGTGACGCGTAGCGACTCGATACCGACCTTAGCAACACCCTCGAAGGTCTCCAAGAAAATCTTGTAGTCGTTGGTGCCGTTTAGGGTCGAGTCACGGACTAGACCAAGGTCTAGAGTTCCGCCGTCTAGGAAGACGAAGGTGCCCTCGGAGAATAGGTACCATACCAAGTTGTCTGGGAACTCTAGGAGTTCACCGGCCTCCTGCTCACCGAAAATCTGGCCGTTCTCACCGTCGATGAACCAAGTAACATTGATGTCACGAGAGTCGAACCAACGGTTGATTACTGCCTCGGATAGGTTGAAGGTAACATCCTGGCCGTCACCTGGCAACTGCTTGGTTACGTCGGCGCGTAGCGCGTTCTTGAACCAAACTGGGAGCATGACGCGAAGACGGTGGTCCTCGGCTAGGCGGTGACGTGAGCGGTAACCAGCAGCAGCCTTCTCGACTGCTACGAAGAAGTCACGTGCTGCACCTAGTTCTGCGTCGGTGGTGACGTTGGTGGATAGGGTACCAATGCGGGTTAGAAGGCGGGTCTCTGCGAAGCGAGCGTGCCAAATCATACCCAACTCGGTGTGACGCTCGACCAACTCAGGCCATGCGCGTGCACCAAGGTTACCGAAGGTCAAGCAGAGAGGAATAGCGTCGGTGTAGACGGTTACTTCCTCACCACATGCAACTCGGATACATGGCTTTACAGGGTCGGGCTCACCTGGGGTTGCTGCGTTTACGTCATCCTCTAGGGTCCAGACGGAAACTGCGCCGTCTAGGTCCGCAAGAACAGGAGAGGTAACGAAGCGGATACCGCCACGGTCTGCACCGAATACTGCTAGAGAGTCACGAACCGGACGACCCAACTCACCGAATCCGAAGATGTCGTAAGAGGTCTCTACTGGGGCGCAAAGGCCACCGGCTGCGACGATTGCCTCAGGAGAGGTTACTGCCTCCAACTTGCTGCGGTTGCCCTCAGCGTCGTTCGAAGCGAGCATACGCTCCTCAGGGAAGGTGGTCGAGAAGGTAGCAACTAGGTGCTGCTCACCGTCTCCACCGGATGTCTTGCCCATGCTACGACGACGGTCGATGATTGCCTGGGCTACAGACTTAAGGTCTGGTAGGACCGATCCTGGGGCGTAACCTGCCACGTCAGCGCCTGCCGTAATGACAACAGGAGCGGTCTTGGCAGTTGCCTGTGGACGGCGGTCCTCTGGAACATCCGCGTTGGATAGTTCCTGAGAGTTCGCTGATGCGTTCACGGTTTCCTCCGAGATTTCAGGTGCCTCTACAGAGAGTTCTGCGTCGGCTGGGGTTTCTTCATTTACGGTGACTTCCTCAACTGCGGCCTCAGCCTCAGCGGGTGTGTCGGTTTCTGCTACTTCCTCAGTAGCAAGTTCAGCCTCGGCCTCTGGGGCCTCCTCTGCGTCAGCAACAGCGGCCTCAGCCTCTTCGGCTGGCTCCTCTGTTGCTACTTCCTCGACTGCCTCCTCTTCGACGGCCTCAACGGCTGCCTCGGATGCATCAAGTGTTGCAGGCTCTCCGCTTTCGGAAAGTTCTGCCTGCTCTGGCTCCGTCACGCTTAGAGATGCCTCAGGGGCCTCTTCTACGGATGCGGTAGCCTCTTCCTCGTCGGAAACTGCGAGTTCGGTCTCGGCATTAGCGTCGTCCTCGTTTGCAGTCTCTTCCTCGGCAGAAGCGTCATCAGCAAACACACGAGCAAGGGCTTCCTGGCTCTGGGATGCTAGTTCTGCTTCCTCCTGAGCACGGCGAGCGGTCTCGGCCTTAATGGCGTCAACAGCGTCAGCGAGTTCAGTTAGGCTTGCCACAACTTCACGTGATGGGGTCTGAGACTTTAGGTTCTCAGCCTCAGAAACGATGTCGTTCTTAAGGCTGGCGAGTTCTTCGGCGCTGAGGTTCTGAATGTCCTCAATTGCCTTACGAATTCGATCCATTGTCTTCTCCCTTAGTGAGTGGATAGTTTCTAGTCGCTTCGTCGTCATAAAGGGGACTGCAAACTACAGTGCGCTTTACATGTTTATAGTATACCACAATGGTTTACTGTGTGTGAGTACTAGAAGTCTCAACTTACTCCAAACCAAGGCGCTTTAGGGCGTCCTGGTAAGAAATTCGGCGCTCTTCCTCTACCTCGTTAGTAAACTCGGATAGCCTTGACCATGCATCCTCCGCAGAAGCAGTTAGTGTCTCTGCCGCGAATGCGTCAATCTTTGCGCGAGCCTCAGCAGTCTCACGCTCAAACTCACGTGCCTCTAGGTCGGCAAGACGCTGCTCAAGGGTGTCCTTGCGCATCTCCATGAGAGGAGCGGCACCTGCGGCTACAAGAGCCTGTACCTGTCCACCTGCGACCATTGCGCGTGGGTTCGGGAATCCTGGAACTGGCACGGAGCAAACCGCTACCAGTTCTAGTCTGCCGTCGATAGGACGCCAGTCCCCAGAAAGTGCCGATGCACGCAAAACGCGCACCTGCTCTGGTGTGACATCCGGACGCAGCGATCCTGCTACCCAAATGCCGTAGCGGTCCTCACCGGCTGCCACATCTACGACGCCCGAACGGGTGTCGTCATAGTGCTGCTTGGCCTGCTCGGCGGACAGCGATAGACTAGCGTGTCCGCCGACCAGAGTCAGTTGCCCTACAGGAACGTCGGTGCCGTCATCACAACGGACCACGCCTGTACGGAAGTATGCGTATCCAGAACGGGAGCGCGGCGGCTTGACTCGACCAGCCATTCCGATGTGGTCCGAATTCCACAAAGCAATGTGACCGAACACACGACCGTCGTCCTCTACTGTAAGAGGGGTCGGTCCGTCCAGTTCTGGGTTCTTGAACCATGAGCGCGGAGGAACTACAGGCGCAGCGCTTGCCACGATAGACGCCAAGTCGTACTCCTCGTCGTCGTCATACTTATCCATGTAAATTCCATCCTCGATAATTTCTGGGGTGAAGTTGTGCCACTCGTCCTCTAGAGGGTCAATAATATGAATCTTCACTTCCTGGAATGCTGGCTTTGCAACAAGAGTTGCTGCTGTCGCACGTGCGGCTGAAATGACTGTTCTGTCGTTCTTAATCTTGCGCTTACCGGCGTCTTCGTCAATCTCACCGTCAGCAAGTTCGGTTGCTGGCTCATCGTCAATAGTTGCCTCAAACTGGTCAAGATCAACTGACACCCAGCGTAGGAATCCGTTGCGGACTAGGCGCTCGGCCTCACGACCGAACACACCAGTGTCGAATACTCCGTAAGCCTCTCCCAGACCGTTGTACTCGTTGTAGTGCTCCTCGTCCGGTCCAACACGCTCAACACGGTCAATTCGACCTACGATGACGGAGCCCTTGTGGCCGTCGTCGGTCTGAATCTGCCACAATAGTGGGATAGGAAGGTCGCGGACCGATAGAGAGTTCTTCTTGAAGAATCGGTTATCACCAGTTGGGTGCTCTTCCGGTACAAGAAGAGGAATCTTGAAGGCAGCGCCTTCCGAGATTGCGCTGGCGGTTAGAGGAATCTCTTCGTCCTCTTCTTTGCTCTGCGCTGCGCGCGACCATGCGGCCTCAATGATCTTGTCATCAAGACCTACCAAGTCTTCGTTCCTGTATACCTTAATCTTCATCAGATTCCCGCTGCCTTGTCTACTTCTTGGTTAGTCTGACCGCCGTAGAACTCCTTGTGAAGTTCCTGGCAGTATCCGGCTGCACGGCCTGGCATGTACTTGCTCAGGTGTGCGATGCATCGAGTCATATTTCCATTTGGGTTGGCCCAATTGATCTTTGCTCCGCCCTCGCCATATAGCCAGTAGTTCTTTAGACGACGAACTGCTGCGTAGTCGCTAGGAGTGTCGGCCACTCCGGGAACACCAGCGGCCACAATGACTTCACCGTGTTCTCCGTAAAGTGGTGATGTGGAGTAGACCTCATCCCAGAAGTCACGTAGTGCGGCTTCCTTCCAAGAGTCAGGAATAAGGTCAGTCCTGTTGAGAGCCTTTGCACGCTTGCGGATGTGACGACGAACTGCGTCCCTGTCCTCTTCGTTTGCGCGGCCATACGCCTGAATAGCGTTCTTTAGGTCGCTAACGTTACGGATGGGATAGGAGCCGTCTGGGCGTGCGTACCCTCTTTCAGCATCGTTCTCGCGCTGCTTCTTGGAGTATGCTGCTGCGGCTACTGGCTGCTCAGCGTCCTCGGCTGGGGCCTTGTTTCCGTTCTTCTTGTCGTACTCGTCAATTTGAGAGATAACAGACTTGACTTCTTCCTCGTCCGGCAACTTCACAACAGGTGGCGGAGTAGCACCCTTAAGATCAGCCATGATCTGTGAGTCCTGCACCCACTGACCGCCGCGTCGAACCCAGGCCTCTGGGTTGCCCTTACCGTCATCCTTAATAGCAACGATTTCTAGAACAGCGCTGTGGTCTACCTCGTCAACAATGGCGAAGTACAGACCGGTGGAAGTACCGTTGTCGATTGCCTGAGACTTGTCCTCGGTGTTCGGAACTTCCTCAACCTCTGCGGCTGCTGCTAGTGGCTCTGGCTTGTATGAGCGGAGGTTCCAAAGAGCCTTGTTCTCTTCGATCCATTCTGCGACGGACTGACCAGAGTCTAGAATTAGGGGCAGCAACTTGCGCAGACGTGCGCGGTGCCAGTAGTGCCAGTCACGGGACTGCTCAAAAGGAGTGTACTTGTCCTTGTGCAACTGGTTCAGTGGTGTCTTCTGTGCGGTGTCTGCGTTGATCCCGCTTGCAGACTTCTTACGAGCCTTCTTTGGCTTGATGCGGCCACGGTTTTGTGGTGCGAATTTTCCAGCGTTATTCCTACGCTGACGCATAGCGTTACGGCGGCGCTCCTCGCGCGAGTAGCCGGTAGCATCTGCCACAACCGCCTCTAGAGTGTCAATGAACTCAAAATCCATCTCTGCCTCAGCAAGAGCAAATAGGTTTGCCTCTGCCGGGTCTGTCTTGGTGATGTCAATAACGCCGCCCGGACGGCCTGAGGAAATCCAGTCTGCCACGATCTTGGCGTCGGCTGGACCAATCTGGCTCAAGTATTCGCGCTGATAGTCGTCAATGCCCTGGGCTACCTCAACGAACTCGTCCTCCTCCCAGCGCAGCAAAACACCCTCGTGAGTCACTGCCAAGAGGGTATCGACATTGGCGCTGTCAGGGTCATCGCCTGCTGCAAAATATTGTAGGTCGTCACTTGCCTCAAACGAGGACAATTCTTCGTTAGGGTTGGATACCTTTTCGGCCCAAGAGGTAATAGTCTCGTTGCTGAGAGTTTGATAAGACTGCTCTACGCGGTCCTTAAGGTCTAGGAGCCACTGCGCATCTGAGGCGGTAGCCTTCTTCGCTTCGACTAGACTCTGAACTCGGGCTCTCTCTGAATCGGTGAGAACGTCGCTGGCACTGAGTGCTGTTAGACTCTCCTGCATCTTCTTGGGCAGGCGTAGTTGTCTCTCTTTGGGCTCGGGCTGAGGTGCAAAATGGTTTAGTAGGGCCGTGTACTTCTCTTCATCTGAAGAGAGCGGCCTACGCCATGACCCACCCGCCACGAGAGCAGAGAGCCTTGCGCTGCTTGACAACACCTTGGAATCCGAGGATACGTGCACATACTCAGTGTCTGTTTTTGCGATGACGGAAGTACCATCACGTGCAATTCTCACTAACTTAGGCACAGGGCCTCCTATAACTAAACGGAACTTACCCCTAGTATATCACATTTCGTGATATTGAGAGGTGTCACTTACTGTAAGTTCGTCGTTTTCGTCATAGAAAGGTACAAAATCCTCAGT
>JACYYJ010070690.1_pt2 | contig 10948 bp, 6 predicted proteins | sample 8236861 | NCBI WGS metagenome assembly JACYYJ01 (sample SAMN14103086, study PRJNA606662) | landfill metagenome | isolation source: landfill solid waste | place: India:New Delhi, Okhla landfill site | collected 2017-11-05
GGTGCCGGATGCCTGTCTCGCGCTGCGTGCCGTCTGCGTGCATGAGTCCAGGAAACGGCAGCGAACGCGTTATTCGCAGGTGGCAGAAGTTAACGAAGAATCCATTAACCGGGAATAACTTCGCAGGTCAGCACGATTATCGACACGGTGGTAACTGATGGCCGCNNNNTTGCTGATTCGGCGCGCGGACGCGCTCGGCGTGCCCGTGATGGAGCCGACCAGCCTGAAGACGAAGCTGTCGCGGTGGGAGAACGGGCACGAGCAGGTCAGCGAGCCGTATCAGCGGCTGTTCCGCGACGTCTACGGCCGCACCAACGCCGAACTCGGCTTCCCCACCGACGACGAGGACGACGAGGTCAGCGAGCTACGCTCGCGCCTGGCGCTCGCCCGCAGCGTCGACAGCGCGGCAGTGGAGGCGTTCCGACATCAGGTCGAGAATGCCCGCAAGGTCGACCGTCAGTTCGGCGGCCTCACCCTGTTGGAGCAGCTCCGCAGCCTCATCGACCGGATCGAGGACCTGCTGAGCTTCAGCACGGCACGCGGCCAGCGGGAAGCGCTCGCAGGCGTGCTCACCGAGGCGTCCACGCTCGCCGGGTGGGTCGCACTCGACCGCAACGCCATCAGCCAGGCATGGAACCACTACGAACGCGCGAAAGCCGCCGCCCGCGAGTTCGGCTCCACCACTGCCCTGGCACACGCGCTCGCGGAACAGGCATTCGTGCTCATCGACATCGGCGAGAACCAACACGCTGTCGAACAGCTCGAACACGCGCGCTCGCTGGGAGAAGGCATGGTGCCGCCGCTGCTACAAGCGTGGCTGACGGCCGCGAGCGGAGAAGGCTTCGCCGCCGCCGGACAACGCGACGAAGCACTACGGGCGTTCGACACCGCACACGCCCTGCTGCCGACCGACCCGAACGACCCGTCGTTGCCGTTCCTGTTCCTCGGTGACTCTCACCTCGACCGCTGGCGCGGCAACGCCATGGCCAAACTGGGCGAACCGGACGCAGTAAAGCACCTCACCGAAGCCCTACCGCGCCTGCCGAAAGCGTTCGTGCGCGCCCGTGTGGCCATGATGGTCGACCTCGCGTTCGCGCACGCCGCAGCAGGCGACCGCGACCAAGCCCAGCACTACGCCCGCCAAGCACGCCAACTCGGCAAACAGATCAGGTCCGACCGGCACCTACGACGTCTCAGCGGCCTGGTGCTGCCGACGAGCGGATCACGACTTCTGTGAGTTCAGGTAGTACAACAGTGCGACCAGCGTGCCCGAACCGAGAAGCTGCTGCCGCTGAGCGAGTTCGTTGACCCGTGACAGCGGCACCCACTCGACGCGGCCGACTTCTTCGGTGTCGGTGGGGTCGCCGATGTGTTCGGCACCGCGCCACAGGTAGATGTCCATCGGCGCGGTGACCTGGCCAGGAAGCGGTTCGAAGCTGACGAGGTGCTCACCCTCCCCCAGTGGACGCCAACCACTCTCCTCCGCAGCCTCCCGCGCGGCTGTGGCAGCGGAGTCCTCACCCTCGTCGACCAGACCACCGAGCAGCTCGTAACCCCACTGGTCCGTGGCGAACCGATACCGCCACAGCATCAACGCCTCGTCACGGTCGTTCACTACCAGTGCGATCGCGATCCGCGCCAAGTGAACGACGTGGTACTCCCAACGGTTGCCATTGGGAGCCTGCACGTCGACCAACCCCAACCGCACCCAACGGTTATCGTAAACTAGCCGCTCACCGAAGGTTTGCCATGCGCCCTGCTCGTCACCCACGACATGTAGCCTACCCGAACCAAACATCGTTATATCGCCGAAATCATCCCAGAGGAGCCTTACCTCACCTCTTATAATGCTCTACGCGCGCCTAGTATTCTTCTTGGCCTCTTCGGCGGGGTCGTACCGGAGAGTACCTGGGCGGTCACCTGTCGGCTTGTATACGCAGTAGTACGCGTGTTCGAGTGCGGGCAACAGGTCGGTGTACCCGAGGTCCTCGGCGAGGAGGCGGTCCACCTCGTCGGTGATGTCCCGCATTTCCGAGTGCACGTAGTTTCCCATCCACTTACCCGCGTACTTCGTAAACGCGACGTGGTTCGGGAAGTCGGCGGCCAACTCGTCAGCGATCGCGGCCAGACGATTCTTGGTTTCCTTCGAGAGTGCATTGATGTCGACTGGGGTCGACTTCAATCCGTCAGCGGTGACGTCAAAGTCATCACCGGTACAGTACCACCAGACGAAGGCCAGCTTAGAAGCGAGAATGGCAAGGGCTATCTTCGCTTGGTGAACGTCCGCAAAGCGGATCCGCCCGATCTTCGTCTGTGGTGTAGGAGTGTAGTCGAGTTGGTAAGACGGGGGATCTTCCCCGAAGACCGACAGCCAATAGAGCGCTGTTGTCTTGAAGCTCACCGATCCGGAACCGCCTCGTGAGACGACCATCTGGGCGAGTCCGCCTTTGGGGGAGAGCCCATCAAACAGTCGTGCAATGTCGTCATTGACAAGACGTGCCCAGCCTTCGTGGCCGGGAACAGCCGCGTGCTGCACGTAGGTCAGCGTCTCGAAGAGGGCTGGTCGGTACTCCTCGATCCAACGATGGGTCTTTGTGGTGTGTAAGGTATTGCCATCGCCGCTGCCGGATCCGATCACGATCGTTGAGCGAACGCCTAGTCCAGCACTAAACAAGGCTGCGGGATTGCGGGAAAACGTGCTCACCCAAAGCCGGGAGAAACGCTTCTCCAAGTGATGCCGCAGAGCAGTAAATTCTCCGCCAAACTGGGCCGAAATGGGGATGATGAGGGCCATGCGTCCGTCCGAGCGGGTGATTTGGGACGACCTCTCAGTGCATGGTGCGTAGATGTCTGGTGTGCTGTCGGTCGCAAAGCCGCTGAACTTGTATCCCTGGACCCTTCGCTTGGCAACGTAGGGCGGGTTTCCGATAACGACGTCAAATCCGCCCTCGCTGAACACCTCGGGGTACTCAATGAACCAGTGAAACGGGGAATGCGTGCGCACCCACTGGTCGACGGATCCGCGAACCTCGTTCACGGAGTGGTAATGCCGGTTCACCGTGTCACGAACCGCCGCCAGCTTGGCCGCCAAGTTGGCGCGCGCATCCTTGACCGTGTCGATTTCCCCCGACTCCTGCGTCTTGCGAAACTCCCGGTAGGCATTCGTAATCTCGTTCGCCTGCTCCATCACGGCGTCGATGGTGTGCGATGAGAAAAGTTCGCTCGTGTCCTCGATTTCCTCGGGCACCCTGGCCCCCACGAGTACATTACCTGGCTTTATGTTGAAGTCGAGGTCGGGGAGAGGTTCAAGGTCGTCGCGGTCGTCGATCGCGGAGACCAATTTCAGGAAGAGTCGTAGCCTGGCAATCTCGGTGGCTTCCTTCATCAGGTCCACACCGTAGAGGTTGCTAAGTGTGGAGTGCTTCAGAATGAAGTAGGCTGTGTTCGGATGCTCGTCGACCTGGTCCAGCAAAGCAAACAGGTCGGCATGACTGGAGGTCTTCGCCTGCGAGCGGGCGGCGTCAAGAACCGCCGAGTAGAGCGCCTGGAGAATCTTAAGTGCGGCGAAGAGGAAGGCGCCCGAACCACACGTGGGATCGATAACCTTGAGGTCGGACAGGATCTTCCAGGCTGCGACGATATCGGCGGGATTGTCGATGCCATCGATAACGTCGGTTGCGAGGGATTCAAGGTCGAGGTTGCGAGTGACGGCGGTGTCTACGTCCTTGATAGTTCCCGACTTGGCTGCTTGGACGATAGCCTTGTAAGTGTTTCGACGATGTTCAACCTCCCACCAAGTTTCACCCGGTAGCCCGTGTGACTCTGGAGCCTTGGCATCCCACGTCGGACGAGGGAACTGCGTGCACTCTGCCTCGATTTCGTCCGGATAATCCTTGCCGATTCCATAGTGGAGACTCTCCCAAATGTACCGGTGCGGCTCGTGGGCGACGTAGGCCCACGGGTTGATACCAGTTGTCTGCTCAAGCCTTTCGAGGAAAACGGGAATCAGCGTCGAGGCTGTCATGAAGTGGGTGACATCCTCCTTGGTGTAGTAGGCACCTTGCTCTTTCTGGTTGATGAACTGCTCGAAGATGTAGCCAAGGACGTCGGGGTTGATCTCGTTCTGGTTTGCTGTGGGCCGGTCATCGAGATGCCACTGGTAGCCGTCGAACAGGTCGAAAATCGATTCGAACACGCGGTCCGGGATGGTGATGTCTGCGTAGGCCGCTTCCAGCTCGTGCACCGCGAAAATGCCGCCGTTGATGTACGGGATGTCCCCAAGGAGACCCTTAATGACCGGGTCGGCTACCTGCAGGCCTGGAGCGCCGAGTCCGTCATGGAACAATGGTAAGAGGAAATCACGATAGAACTCATAGAACTTGTCGGGGCCGGACTTAGTGCGGAGCTGTTCGAGGCGGTTGCGTAAGTAGTTTCGATCACCGTCCATGAACCCCTTGCGCTGCAGGAAGTAGATAAACATGAGACGGTTCATGAGGAGGGCGCTATACCACTCACGTTCGTCTTTGTTGTCAAGACCTTGAATCACTTCCACGAGGGCCTTTTGCTTGGCCAAAAATTTATCATAGAAAGCTTTGGTGATCTTGTCGGCGTCGAAGGCCGACCTCATGCGGCGAAGCATCTCAACGACAGAAGGTTCTTCGTCAAGACCAATCTCGACCATAGCGAGTCGCTGATCGAGTGCGGGGTTGTCCTTGCCTACGAAGTGCGTGTGTGTAGTGAGCCGCGGCTGGCCGCTTCCGCGGGTGTTGGATGCCTGCGGCCACCGCCATTGCTGATGGACTGTGTCGCCGAAAATAATGAGCCGCTCATCCGAGATTCGCTTGAGCTCGCGGTCAATGAGCCGTTGGATGCGGGAAGTCGGAACGGTCGGACAGAACCAGACTCGGATGCCCTTGTACCCGGCGATCTGAGTGAGCGTATACTGACTATCGTCGGCGGAGATTTTAAGGTCGGAATGGTTGGCCTTGGCCCAGCCGAGCTCCTCAATAAAAAGATCACGGAACCGGCCTTCATTGACGAGCCTCATACGGTTGCTGGTCACTTACTCACTCCCATGGTGCAGACGATGCGGATCGGGTCACTGCCCGCACCGCCCGGCACAACTAACCGATTGTCGCGGTGCAGTAGGGCGAGGAGGGCACCAAGGTCATCATCGGAAAACCTGGCCTTAAGTGCAGACCTGAGACGGCGTTCGGCATCGTGAGTTAGAGGGCGACGGAAGAGGGCTTCGAGCGCATCGCCGACCTCGGAGTTGAGGGTGGCGAAGTTGCCGTTGAGCCGATTCCATACGCGCTTGCGGACACCTCGTAGGCGCCCTTCAACGGTGGACGGCTTAGCGAGCGGGCCACGGGCCAACACTGCGGTCAGGTCGAAGTGATCCTCACGACGAGGCTGTGCCGGGGTGGCGGGGTCGGCTTGGAACACCTTGAGTGCCTCGTGACCTGTGAGGAGCCTGATATCGTCCTCCGCAGCGGCAAATCCAAATCCATCGCTGCCGTTCTCCGTCCGGACATAGCAGGCCACTCCTGGCGTGTCGTCGTCGCCATTGGACGACCGGGTCGCATGGATCATGTCGGGCAGTTGTGTGATCTTGTGTGTCAGTTCCGGCGTCTCCTCCTCGGCGCGGCTCCACACCTCATAGGCCAGACTAGACGCATCGACCTCTACGTCGATCTCCTCGTCATCAAGGTGTCCGTCGTAGAGGTCCTCGATCGCCTTGGTCTCCTCATCACTACCAAAGAACCTCTCGTCGGAGCCAAAAGCTTCAGCGTTAGCCGCAAGCCTTTCCTTGATGCGCTGCCGCAACGACAGCACCGTCTCGACGGACTCATGGAAGAAGGAGTAGATTAGGATTTCCTCAGCCCGCTGACCAACGCGGTCGATACGTCCTGCGCGCTGAATCAGCCGGATAATGGCCCACGGCAGGTCATAGTTCACGACCACGCGGGCATCCTGCAGATTCTGGCCTTCGGAAAGGACGTCGGTGGCGATAAGCACGCGGTACTGCTCGTCGAGCGTGGGGGCCTCGCTGAACTCGTTTGGCCTACGGTTGGACACGGGAGCGAAGGCGCGCACGATCGCGGTTGGATTCTCGGTGTCGCCCGTGACGAGGGCGACACCGTCGACCCCGGCATCCTTGAGCGCTTGCGCAACGTAGTTGGCGGTGTCCTTGTACTCGGTGAACACCAGCACCTTCTCGTCGGCGTGATCCTCGGTGAGCAATGTCACCAGTCGCTGCATCTTGGAATCAACGTCCGGGGACCACGTGCCGTAGTCGTCGAGCAGTTCTCGAATCGTGGTCGAGTCAGTCTCGATCGCCTTGGCCAACGTCTTCTTGAACAGTCCTGCGCGGATCCACGTGACAGTCTTCGGTTTAGCCTTGGCCAGCGCCTCGTAGTTTGTCTTGGCATCCCGCGTCGTTGTGGCGCCCTCGTCCTCAGGTTCGGTGTCCTCTTGTGCCCCGTTGAACATGGCGTCGAGGACGGTCCCTACAGGCAGTGGGAGCTCGTTGGAGAGCGCATAGAGGAACATCTCGTTCCTGGCCAAGTGCCGCTGCAACGACAGGATGTAGGAGTGGCCACAAGACGACAGCCGCTTGTACAACCCGGTGCGGATGAATCCGGTGAGATGGCCACTCGCCCGCTGCAACTTGTCGATCCATTCGGTCTCCTCCGGGGTTTTCGCTACTTTGCTGTTCACATACTTGACCAGGTTGTAGCGCGGCAGGAGGAGGCCGTCGATGGCGTTGAGTGTCTTGTCCGACGCCATGAGCGCCGCCGGGTCGTTTTTGCCGAAGGAGTGATCAAGCGGTCTTGGGGTTCGCTCCGGGAAGTAGAACCGACTGCCGTCCGGGTAAAGCAGGTACTCGCGACCGTTCTCGGGGTCGACCTTGCTGTAGTTGGCGCGGATGAACGAACGGGTCCGGCGCACGAGATGTTCGGACATCAGGCGCTTCCAGTCGTCTGCTTCCTCGGACTTGCGGAAGGCAAGCATAGTGTTGGTTTTGAAGTCCACCGATTCGGCCAGTTTCGGGTTCTTCCGCATAGCTGACAACGGCTGCAGGCCTAGGTCCTCGTCATCATCGATGTAGAGCCCCAGCTGATTCGCGACGTCGAGGAACCTGATGTTGTACGGCGTCGCCGTTAATAGGAGAACCTTGCTGTTAGCATTGTCGATGTAGTCCTTGATCGCCGTGTAATCCCGCCGCTTGTTCGACCGTAGGGTATGCGACTCATCAAGGATGACCAACTGGTAGGGCCGCATCTCCGGCAGGTCCTTGTGGGCGGTCGTGTACGAGACGACCCGGCCCGGCACGTCATACGCTTGTAAGTGCTCGTCCCACATCTTGACGAGGTTCTTTGGGCACAGGACAAGGCTGGAGTAACCGTGTTCTTCCCTTAGCATGAGGGCCGTGGCAACGGAGGTAAGGGTCTTGCCAAGGCCCACGACATCTCCAAGCATAGTGCCGCCACGATGGTGGATGCGGCGGGCGAGAGTCTGGACCGCGTTGATCTGATACTCCAGCAACTTCTCCCGCATGGAAGCTGGCAGACCATACTCGATGAGCCCCTCCCGGACATCTTGGGAGAGGTGGTAGCAGACTTTAAGGAAGACCTCGTAGGGGCTGCGATCGTCAGTGCCTGCCCACGACTCGTCGATGATCTCGATGAGGTCCTTGGTGATGTCGAGGGAGAACTTGTCATCCCAGCGCGCCTGGAACCACTCATCGAGTTTCTTGGCAGCATCGAAGTCGAGGACGTCGACATTAAGCTCATAATTGTGGCGCAACCCAGACATAGTGAGGTTCGAGGAACCAACAAAACCGATAATTGGGGTGTTGGGGTCCTGCCTGTGGCAGAGGTAGGTCTTGCCGTGAAGAGGACGGCGCGTGAATAACTTGATCTGCACGCGTCCATTAGTCAAATGCTGCTGCAGGCGGCGGAGGCTCCTGAGGTCGCGGTTATTAGGGATCCCGCGCATTAGTTGGGTACGAAATTTGAGGATGGCCGATTGGCGTCGCGTCTTGGCAACCTCCCGGTCGACGTCGTCGACGTTGTCAGTGCCTTCGAGTTCGCTTTGAAGGGAGGTCAAAACTTGCTCGTGCGGGTCGGCGAGCGTCATTCCAACGAGAACTCGCATAACGGGCCGATCGCCCTCGGGCTTAGCGTCGACCGCGTCAGCGAAGGTGGCCCAGCCGCGGACGTTGAAGTAACCGACCGCCGAGTCCATGCGGTCGGCGCCCGCGAATGTCTCAAGCAGATGGGGACCGAGGTCGACGTCGATGTTGTCGAAGATGCGAGTCATCGCCTGGTGGCTCCTGTGCCAGATGAGGTTGCTTGTAACTGACGGAAGGCTATCGGTTGGAAGCGAACCGATAGACCGAGCAGGAAGAGACAGGGTGGAAATTCTCTGGTTATTCTGCCCCTGTGGCGCAAGTTCACTGCCGGCTATCCAATGCCTTTAGCTGGATGCGTACCTCCCACAGTCACTCTGCCCCCGACATGGGAAGTGTACTCTTGACGGTCGCGATGACGTGGCAACCGGTCAGCTTGCGTCATAGCTTGCTCGTAGATAGGGCTCCGACTTGGCCAGGTCAGCTGAGTCCTTCAGCCGCAACTCCAAACTCCCGGTTCCAAAGTGCCCGATGTTGCGGACGTCTCGTGAGAATCCAGGCTCTATTTCAATCATGTCGGGGTCAACTTTTAGATACACAACTAGGACTCGACTCTGAGGGTGCACTTCGACGCACGCGAAGTTCTTGAGTCGTTTGTATGCGAAGTAGTTCTTGCGGACCGTCTTCTGAATGTCGTCACCGAACGCCATAAGCTGCGCATCGAGGTCATCATACAGATTCTTTAGCGCCTCGGGAGCCTTCGCCAGGTACTCAAGAACCGTTACTTCAGTTGCCAGCGAGGGGTCGTGTCCCGCGTGTTCGGCGACAGCGGAGGGCGACGTGGTGCTGATCGAGGTCAAGAGCTCCAAGGCCAGCAACTCCCCACCGAAGTCCCGATACCGAACTAACTCGATGTTGTGATTATTCTGCCTAATCGCGTGTTCGTCGTACCGAGTGAAGTCTCCCGCAACGCACACCAAACGTGGGTTCGACCAGTCAATCTGCTTCGCGTCCTCCACGCCAAGCCGCTCCATCACGAGGAGCTGAAACTCCGCCCGGTGATCTAATAGCCAATCCAGATAGAATAATCCTTGATTGATGACGTTATCGTCGCGCGACCGCTTGTACTCAAAGATCACTGGGGAGCCAGTCTCATCGATAGCCAGAGAATCGATGCGACCTCGATGCTTAGGACCCGTCGAATACTCGGAGGACAGGAAGCGAGCCCCGAACAGAGTCTCCATATTTAACTCGATCGTCCGCTGCAAGTGGCGCTCCAAGGCAACGGCGCTTCCAGTTAGCTCTTCGGCCTTGCCATCCACGATGCGAAACAGTTTGAGGTCACTCATTCTCTATCCCATCCCCCGTCCTCTCCGCCAAGCTGCTCGGCGGGCCCACCTCTGACACCCTCTAGCGGGTGATCCACTCCTCAGTGTCGGAGTGATCTGACTCTGTGTTACCGAATGTGGCATAAGCCGCGCGAGTCGTAACAAACTTGCAATGCACCCTTAGTTACTCCGTTGCCAGTTCGCCACGGTCAGCAGCGGCACCGTACCCAAGGGGCCTCGCACTGCGCTTTGAGGGTGCTGCCTGTCTGGGCTGGCCCCGTTTACGGCGCCTCTTGCGTCACTGAATTACAGCGTAGGCGTGCGTTGATGAGGCGAACATCTGAACGCATCACACTCAATGCGCCTGCGTTGACCGCTGAATACTTCCAAGCTGCCCTTGAGGGGGGTCCCGTAACTGTTGCACACAGACGGGATGTCTTGCTGTGACTGATGTGGTCACGGCGCCGGAGTCGTCCTGAATAGCTCCGTTTACTGAGCTGAGCCCACGTCAACTCAGTAGGCTGACCAATTAGCTGCGCAGCGGAGGCGTGGACCCGGTGCGCAAGGGAAGGCTCTGGAGCCTTTTGGAAGATCGGGCCCTGCTGGTCGCCGCGTACTGGCGCACGAACCTCACCCTGCGCCAACTAGCCTTGCTGTCCGGGGTGTCGAGGTCGGCCGCCGACCGCATCATCGACCATGTAGGTTCCGTGCTCGCACTCTAGCTGCGCAAGCAATTTCGCACCGACACCGTGCTGCTCGTGGACGGAACCCTGGCGCCTATCCGCGACCACAGCATCGCCGAAAAGCCAAAGAACTACCGGTACTCCACCCACCGCCAAGCCGTCATCGACGCCGACACCCGACTGGTCGTCGCCATCGGCTGGCCGGTCGCGGACAACCTCAACGACTGCATCGTATGGAAGGCCTCCAGCGCGAAAGCCGTTGTCGGCAAGGCCATGGTCATCACCGATGGTGGCCACTGGGGTATCGGTCTGGTCGTCCTGCACTCCCTGCCTGGAAAGAGGACACAATAGCTCCCACCATACGCCGTGCCCGCGTTGAACACGTCGTCGCCCGCATGAAGGGCCGGAAGATCCCGCGTGACTGCCAGTTGAAAGGCACCGACGTCCACCGCGCCATGCTCGGCATTGCCCGCATGCACAACCTGGTCCTCAGCGAATGGCAGAGGAACGTGCTGATCCGTCTACCAGGCCAAAGACCATTACGGGACACCCCTTAGGCAAGCTGTCCATGAACTTGTCCATGAACTTGACGGTACAAGTGCCACCAAAGCCACAGATGAACCACACATCCCCATAAAAGCCCTGCTAGAAGCGCCATACCTCACTCCGGAGCCGACTCAAAATCCGTCCAGTGTGCGTTCGAGTCGCACCGGGGGCACCCTCTGTGACCACACGAAACGCCCCCTCACCAGGCACAACGCGGTGAGGGGCCGTTCCTGTGCTGTCCGGCTGTGTCCGGCTAT
>JACYYJ010034350.1_pt1 | contig 10932 bp, 12 predicted proteins | sample 8236861 | NCBI WGS metagenome assembly JACYYJ01 (sample SAMN14103086, study PRJNA606662) | landfill metagenome | isolation source: landfill solid waste | place: India:New Delhi, Okhla landfill site | collected 2017-11-05
GGTCAGTACCCCTGGTATCCGCCGCCCTGGGCCATCGACTTCAACCCGTGATGCCCCTCGAAACCTCCGTAGCGGTCGAACGTGTAGCGCACGCCCGCGATGATGTTGTCGACCGGGTTCCAGATGTCGTCGTGACCGGGCAGCTTGTGCGCGTTGAAGGTCGGGTCGATGCACTGCATGAGCCCCTTCGACGGGGTGCCCTTCGCCGCGTTGGAGTCCCAGTCGTTCAGAGCGTGCGGGTTGCCGCCCGACTCCTTCTCGATGATCGTCCAGATTTCGTCGATGTTGTCCTCGGTGACCGGGATGCCGTTGGCCTGCAGGATCTTGATCGCCTCACGGATCCACTGCTCGACGTTGCCCGGCGGCGGACCACTGGAGGGCGGTGGCCCGCTCGGGCCGTACCCGGCGAGCCCACCGCCGCCGGCTCCGCCGCCACCGGAACCACCGGTACCCGAGCCTCCGCCCGAACCGCCCCCTCCGGTGATGCCCCCCGTCGCGTTCTGCTGCGACTGCGCGGAACCCGGTTCGGGAACGCTCGAAAATCCGTCGCCGACCTCTGTCTTCATGAGCTCCTGTGCCCGCTTGATGGCCTCGTTCGACTGCCGCAGCAGATCGTCGATCTGCTTGGCCGCGTCCCGCGCCGTCCGACTGTTCTCCTCGCCCGCCTTGGCGATGATCTCCTCGGCCGTCGGCGACGGCGGCGCCTCGCGGTCGCCGTTCTCGTACTCGCGCATCGCGGCGAGTGCCGCGTCGGCCTGGCGTTGGGCCTGCTCGTTGCGGTCGGTGATCACCTGCGCGGCGTCGTCCTTGACCGTCTCGATCCGGCGCTTGACGGCCGCCAACGTCTCCTGCAGCGCCGTGAGCTCCGCGGCGACCTCGTCGAGCTTGTCGCGGACCCGGTTGCCCGCCTCGGCGATGGTGTTCACGTAGTCGAAGAAGGCGTCGGCCGCCGGGCCCGACCACACCCCGCCGTCGCGCAGCGGTTCCGCCGCGTTGGTGAGGTCGGTGGTGTGGTCGCCGGCGTTGCGCGACGCCTCGTCGAACTGCCGGGCCACCTCGTCGATCGCGGCCGGATCGACCTTGTCGACCCGCGCCGCCTTCTTCTCGACCTCGGCCCACTCCGCCGGAATGCCCGCGCCGGTCATCAGAGATCCCTCGCCGTCAGGTTGTCGGCGGCGACGGCATCGGCTTCCGTCATGGCGCCGAGCGCGTTCCGCAGAGCCATGCCCGCGGCGTTCACGCGGCTGGCGGCCGCGGAGAACTCCGACCGCATGCCGTCGGTGAACGCACCGACGGTGCCCGCGACCCTGTCGGGGTCGTCCGGGTCCTCCACGTCGCCGAACGGGCTGTCGCCCTGGATGCCCTTGAGCTTGTCCATCGAGGAGCGGAAGTCCTCCGCGATCTGCTCGACCCGCTGTGCCGTGATGGTCATCGATTCGGCGTCGTACACCGGCACGTCTCTGTCCTCCCGTGACACACCTGACCCGCCCGATGCAGCGGTCAGCCACGCGCTTCTACGACGTGGCGACGGCGGCGGCGGTTCCCACTCCGCAGCGGCCCGCCACCGACGGTGCTCAGACCTCGTCGAGCAGCTCCCACACTCGTTCCGCGAGCAGCGCGTTGTCCGCCGGCGTCACGGTCGCCCAATCCCGGCGGTCGCCGCCAGGGGCCACCTGGAACAGGTACCGGCCCGCGTCGGTGTCGTGAAAAGCGACGACCCGTCCGGCGCGTCGCATGCGGCCGTCGCGGTCGAGTCGCTGCGCACCGAACTGACCGCGCGTCACCATGCCGAGCAACATTCCCGCGAGCTCCTGCGCCTGCCACAGCTCGACACCGCGGTCCTCCAGCGCCGGCACCAGTGCCTTCGCGTCGCCCCGGGCCTCGGCGTCGGCCTCGACGAGCACCTCGTGCGGCACGCTGATCGAACGCCCGACACCGGGAGGCAGCTCGCCCGCCACCGACACCGCCGCCGCTGCCAGCGCCGCGTCACGCGACGGGATGAGCCACACCTCGCCCGCGTCGACGACCCCGAGCACGGCGTCCCTGCCCGAGCTCGCCGCGAGCCCCGTGATCCGCCGGTCGGTCCACACCCACAGGTCGACACTCGTGCGCGGCCTCGCCAGCAGGTACAGCAGGTCGCCCACCTCGGGGATCACCGTGCGCCCCCGCGCGAGTCCGCGGTCGGCCAACGTCTCCCACGCCTCGTCGACATACCGCGCGCGCTCGCTCCAGGTGGTGCCCGGGCTCGGCACCTCCAACGCGACGTGCCGACGGGGCAGGTCGAGCTCTTCCCACAGCACGTCGAACTCCAGCGTCGAGAGAACCACGCTGTTGCCCGCCACGGTGGTCACAAGCGGCCGTCCGAGCCGTCGTCGCCGATCACGTCGGGCGCGACCATGCGCTGGTCGGTGAAGAGGTCCTCGTCCTCCACGGCGAACCGGCGGACCTGCTCACCGTCCTCCTCCTCGCCGGGCACGGCCTTCTCCAGGAAGGCCTCCTTGCGCGGCGTGGCGCCGGGGTTGAGGCGCTCCGAGCTGCGCTGGACCTTCGCCTCCTCCTCGGGCAGATCGCCCACCGCCAGCGGACGCGGCGAGATCTGGGCGCCGGGCGCGCTGCGGCCCACTCCCCGGCCCGACCGCTCCTGCCCCGCCAGCGCCCCGGCCACGCCTCCGGCGCCGAGGGCCGCGATGCCGCCCCCGACGGCGTTCAACGACGAGGAGTTCCCCTCGGGTGCCGGGGCAGCGCCGGTGCCGAGGTCCGGCACCGAATCCGGGTCGGGGGCGACGGCGCCACTGGCAAGACCGGGCGCGAGCTGCTGCTCGGATGCGGGGGACATCGACTTGGTGGTGCTTCCGGCGCCGGAGAGCGGCGCACCACCCGAACCCGGCGTTCCGCCGCCCGCCCGGGTCGCTCTGCTCGACTCGGCGTCCGTCGACGTGGTCGGCACACCCGCCGCGCCGGCGCCCTTCTGAGCCCGCGCGAGGTCCTCTCCACGGCCCACGCCGGCGGCCCCCGCCACTCCCGCCGCCGCGACCGGTGGCACGCCCGCCCCGGCCTGGGGCGGAGTCGTGCCCGGCGAGGTCGGCCCCGGCGGCGCGGCGCCGGTCGGACCCGACGGCACCGGGCCCGCCTTCGCGCCGACGAGAGCGCCGCTGCCCGACGCCGGGCGAGCCGACGCGTCGGAGGTCGGTGTGGCGACCGACGACGGCATGACCACACCCGCCGACGACGGTGCCGACGACCCCGGTGCCGACGGTGCCGACGGTGCCGACGTCGGCGACGGCGCTGGAGGAGCGGACGTCCCCGGAGCCGAGGCCGGTGCGGCGGGAACACTCGCCGCCGACGTGGTGTCGCCCGGACCACCACCGGCGTCGATCGACGTCGGAACCCGTTCGGGCACCTTCGCGACCAGCCGCTCGGGCTCCCCCAGCTCCGGCACGCCGACCAGGTTCTCCCCGCTCTGCTTCGCGTAGGTGTCGAGGGCCTGGACGGCCTGCTCCCTCGCTTCGAGCGACCGTTCGAGCTGCCTCACGTGGTCGCTCTCGAAACCGAGCAGGCTGAAGGCGAAGTCCGTGAACCCGGGCTCCGGCCGCGGAGCGCGCAGGATCGCCGGATCGGGCAGCGAGTGCACCGCGCGGTTGTAGGCCTCGCCCTGCGCGAAGACCCGCTCGGCCGAGTCGCTCACCTTCTCGCCCGCTTCACGGGAGAAGTCCGCGCCGCTGTGCACGACCGACGCCGCCTCGCGGCCGGCGTCGCTGTCCCACTCGACCCCGAGCTCGGTCAGCTGACGTCGCAGGGTGTCGTCGGTCTCCTCGAGCGCGCGGGCGACGGCCTTGAGCGCGGCCACCGCGTCGGAGATCCCCGCGACACCCTGGCCCGAGCGCATCAGGTCGATCTCGTCGGCGAGCATCGCGTTGGTGTAACCGGTGAACCGGTGGTCGCGAATCCGTGCGGCGTGAGCCGTGATGTCGACGTCGTTCATGTCGCGTCCTTGTCTGGCAACGTCTGGCGACTCTTCGGAAGGGTCGGTGAAGGGCGATTCCGTTCTCGTGGCCCGGGGTGACGGCTGNNGGCTGTGACGGCTGTGGCGGGAGTGCGGCCTGTCACGACTGACGTCCCGCGAGTCCCGTGGGTTCCGTGAATCCCGTGCCGGTACCGCGACGAGCTCGCGGAACAGCACCGGGCGCCGACCGCAGCGGGCCGTGCGGACCACCGGAGCTACCTGCCCCCGGCGTCGCGGATCGCGGCCGCGTTGTCCTCGTCGTCGGAGGCGTACCGGCGCCCCGCGGCACGCAGTTGGTCGGCGAGGTTCTGGAGGCCTCGCACGTAGGCCAGCACGCGGTTGCGGTACGAGTCCTCGCCGCCGCTGATGACCGTGTTCCACACGTCGGCCGACTCCTGCGACACGATGTCGTCCGCGGGCGGGGGCACGCTCAGCGCGCCGATGTGTTCGGTGATCTTGCGTTCGAGGGCTCTGGCCTGCTCCTCGATCACGTCGGCCACCGCCACGATCTTGTCCGGAGACACCGTGATGTCCTTGATCACGGGTAGAGCCGGCACCTCGGGACCCGGCGGTGCCGCGCCCCCGTCGTTGTTCGGCCCCAGGAACGACCACGGCGCCTGCGCGGATTGTCCTGACACTGTCGCACCCCCTGCTACGGCCTGTAGCCAGCCAACTCTCCGGTGCAGGCTACCAACCGGAACACCACCGTGGCCGCCGAATCGGTGAGCGAAAGGTACCGTCGCCACGCCTATTCGCGAAGGGGAAGATCTCGCCGAGCCAGTCGCGTCACGAGTTCGGGACCGACAGCTCACCCCGAGCGGCCCGCGCCGCGATGTCGGAACGGTGGTGCGCCCCGGGCAGATTGATCCGGCTCACCCGCTCGTACGCCTGCTCCCGGGCGGCGGCGAGATCCGGTCCCGTGCCGACGACCGAGAGCACCCTGCCGCCGTAGGACACCACGGCGCCGTCGTCCCTCCGACGCGTTCCCGCATGGAGCACGCCCTCGGCCTCACTGCCCGTGATGACGTCGCCCACGCGCGGCTTGCCCGGGTACCCGTCCGCGGCCACGACCACCGTCACGGCGGCGCCGTCGGCCCACTCCAGCGGTGGCTGCTCGGCCAGGGTGCCCGTGGCGGTCGCGTGCAGCAGCCGCGCCAGCGGTGACCGCAGCAGAGCCAGCACCACCTGCGTCTCGGGGTCGCCGAAACGACAGTTGAACTCGATCACCTGCGGGCCCGACGACGTCAGCGCCAACCCCGCGTAGAGCAGGCCGGTGAACGGCGTGCCACGCCGGGCGAGTTCGTCCACCACCGGCCGCACGATCGTCGAGACCACCTCGTCGACCAGCTTCTCGGGCGCCCACGGCAACGGCGCGTACGCGCCCATGCCACCCGTGTTCGGGCCCATGTCGTCGTCGCCGACCCGCTTGAAGTCCTGCGCCGGCAGCAGCGGCACCACCGTGCGCCCGTCGACGAGGCAGAACAACGACGCCTCGGGACCGTCGAGGAACGACTCCAGCACCACCGGGTGCCCGCCGTCGAGCAGCATCAGCGCGTGCGTGCGGGCGCGATCGAGGTCGTCGGTGACGACCACGCCCTTGCCCGCGGCCAGGCCGTCGTCCTTCACGACCCACGTCGGACCGAACCGGGCCAGGGCCGCGTCGAGGTGCGCCGGGTTGTCCACCACCTCGCTGCGCGCCGTCGGCACTCCCGCCGCCGCCATGACCTCCTTGGCGAACGACTTCGACCCCTCGATCCGGGCAGCCTCCGCGCTCGGCCCGAAACAGGGCACCCCGGCAGCCCGCACGGCGTCGGCCGCACCGGCGACCAACGGCACCTCGGGGCCGATGACCACGAGGTCGGCCTTCCACGACACCGCCAACCGGGCGACCGCCGCGGGGTCGGTCAGGTCGACACCGAGTGTTTCCGACACCGACGCCGTCCCGGCGTTGCCTGGCGCACAGGCGAGCGCCGTCACCGCCGGATCGTGGGATGCAGCGAGTACCAGAGCGTGCTCACGGGCTCCGGAGCCGATAACGAGGACGCGCACGGGCACAGCGTAAGCGGCGGCGGTCGGACGACGTTCACCGGTACGTCCCCTTGCGGACGCGGGTCCGTAGCCCCATCGTCTCGACCGAAGATCACAGTCAGGCGGCACCGATCACCACCTGGAAGGCGGGAGAATGCGGAAGAAGCTGGCACTACTGGCCCTGTGCGGGCTCACGGCGCTCGGGGGCGCGGTCGCCCCGGCGAGCGCCGAACCCGGCGAGCGACCCGGCGGCACGCACGGCGACGAGGAGTTCGTCGTCGTCGGTCACCGGGGCGCGTCGGGCTACCGGCCCGAACACACCCTGGCGTCCTACGAGCTCGCCGCCCGCATGGGCGCCGACTACATCGAACCCGACCTCGTCACGACCTCGGACGGGGTGCTCGTCGCCAGGCACGAACCCGAGATCGGTGGCACGACCGACGTCGCCGAGCGCCCCGAGTTCGCCGATCGCAAGACCACCAAGCTCGTGGACGGCAAGCCCGTCACCGGCTGGTTCGCCGAGGACTTCACGCTCGCCGAGCTGAAGACGCTGCGGGCCGTGGAACGCATTCCCGACCTGCGCCCCCACAACACGGTGTACGACGGCCGCTTCGAGATCCCGACGTTCCAGGAAGTGGTCGACCTCTCCCGCCGCCTGTCCCGCGAACTCGGCCGCACCATCGGCCTCTACATCGAGACGAAGCACCCGACGTACTTCGCCGAGCAGGACCTGGCTCTCGAACCGGCGCTCGTCGAGGCGCTCACCCGCAACGGCCTCAACCGCCCGAACGCGAAGGTCTACGTGCAGTCGTTCGAGGTGACGAACCTCCAGCAGCTCGACGACCGGCTGCGCGTGCCGCTGGTACAGCTCGTGGACGCCTCGGGCGCGCCCTACGACTTCGTGCACTCCGGCGACCCGCGCACCTACGACGACCTCCTGACGCCCGCCGGGTTGACCGACGTCGCGCGCTACGCGGACGGGCTGGGCCCGGCCAAGGACCGCATCATCCCGCGCGACGCCGACGGCAACCTCGGTGAGCCGACGTCACTCGTGGACGACGCCCACCGCGCGGGTCTCGACGTGCACCCGTGGACGTTCCGCGCGGAGAACCAGTTCCTGCCCACCGACCTGCGGTCGTCCGACGACCCGGCGGCGTGGGGTCGGGTCTTCGACGAGTACGAGGCGTTCCTCGCCACCGGGATCGACGGTGTGTTCGCCGACCACCCGGACATCGCGGTGGAGGCCGCCCGCTCCCACCGGCGCTGAGCGCCGTACGGGAAGAGCGAACATGCGTACGGGAATAGCCAACATCCGTCCCTGAACCGAGGACACGCCGGTGTGGGGCAACCCACCCGGCGTGTCCTCGGTCTGCGCACGCGTGTTCGCAGTTCGCGTACGCGTCAGGCGAACTCGTGGCGCACGATCGTCTGCTCGCGCCCCGGACCCACACCGATGGCGGAGATGCGGGCGCCCATCAGCTCCTCCAGCCGCTCCACGTAGGCCTGCGCGTTGGCGGGCAGCTCGGCGAAACTGCGGCAGCCGCTGATGTCCTCGTGCCACCCGGGCAGTTCCTCGTAGACCGGCTTCGCGTGGTGGACGCCGGTCTGGGTCATCGGCATGTCCTCGGTGCGCTCGCCCTCGACCTCGTACGCCACGCACACCGGCACCGTGTCCAGCCCGGACAGCACGTCCAGCTTGGTGAGGAAGTAGTCGGTGATGCCGTTGACCCGCACGGCGTAGCGGCCGATCACCGCGTCGAACCACCCGGTGCGCCGCGACCGGCCCGTGGTGACGCCGAACTCGCCACCGGCCTTGCGCAGGTTCTCGCCCGACTCGTCGAGCAGCTCGGTCGGGAACGGACCCGAGCCGACCCGGGTGGTGTAGGCCTTCAGGATGCCCAGCACCGTCGTGATGCGGCCCGGCCCGATGCCCGAGCCCGCGCTCGCGCCGCCCGACGTCGGGTTGGACGACGTGACGTACGGGTAGGTGCCGTGGTCGACGTCGAGCAGGGTGCCCTGCGAGCCCTCCAGCAGCACGGTCTCCCCGCGCTCCAGCGCCTTGTTCAGCTCCAGCCGCGTGTCGGCGATGCGGTGGGCGAACTTCTCGCCCTGGGCGAGCACGGTGTCCACGACCTCGTTCACGTCGAGGCCCTTGCGGTTGTAGACCTTGACGAGGACCTGGTTCTTGAACTCCAGTGCCGCCTCGATCTTCTGCCGCAGGATGCTCTCGTCGAGCAGGTCCTGCACCCGCACGCCGACTCGGGCGATCTTGTCCTGGTAGCACGGGCCGATGCCGCGTCCGGTCGTGCCGATCTTCTTCTTGCCGAGGTACCGCTCGGTGACTTTGTCGATGGCGACGTGGTACGGCATGATCAGGTGCGCGTCGGCGGAGAGCAGCAGCTTCGAGGTGTCGACCCCGCGCTCCTCCAGGCCCGCCAGCTCGTCCAGCAGCACTCCCGGGTCGACCACCACGCCGTTGCCGATGACGTTCGTGACCCCGGGCGTGAGGATGCCCGACGGGATGAGGTGGAGCGCGAAGTCCTGGCCGTTCGGCAGGACGACCGTGTGACCGGCGTTGTTGCCGCCCTGGAAGCGGACGACCCACTGGACACGGTCGCCGAGCAGGTCGGTGGCCTTCCCCTTGCCTTCGTCGCCCCACTGGGCACCGACGAGCACGATGGCCGGCATGTAACACTCCTGGTATTCGAGGTCTGACCGTCGGGCGGGACGGATGACACGCATCAAGATGCCGGTGCATGAGCCTAACCGAGGAGCGAGGCGTGAGTGGACTGGTGTTGGCTTGCGGGAACGCGGCGGATTCGCTAAAGGGCGACGCCGACGTCCGGATCGAGCGGGTGCCCGAGCGGCCCGGCAAGAAGGAAGTCGACCCGCTGCTGGAGCCCGCCCTGGTAGTGGCGGGCACGGACGCCGACCTGGCGGCCGTCGTCCTCCGGCTGCTCAGGAAGGACCTGCTGGCGTCGACCACGGTCGGTTTCGTGCCGACCGAGCGCGACTCCGCCTTCGCCGCACTGTGGGGGCTGCCGACCGATCCGGCCACGGCGCTGGAGCTCGCGGTGACGGGTGAGGACCGGCCGGTACCGCTGGTGCGCGACGACGCCGGTGGGGTGCTCGTGGCTCGCGGAGTCATCCCCGGTGTGCGGGGTGTCGGCTACTGCGACGACACCGTGGCCCTGCGGGGTGAGGCGCGTTCACTGGAGGTGCGTCCCGGCCCCGAGGGCCTGGTCGTCACCGTGACGCAGGGCCGCTTCCGGCGGCGCAGAACCACGTTCTCGGGGCGCGCGTTCCAGCTCGGGTGCGACCCGGTGGTGCCGGTGTCCGACGGTGTCCCGTACCCGCGGTCGATGGAGCGCTGGACCTGGTACCGGCACACACAGGATCTGCGGTTGGTGCGCCCGCGCGACTCGTGATTCTTTGTCACGTCGTGCGTAGTTTCGGCGCCCGGGTTCGTCGCCCGGGACGGAAAACGTCGACGTGACATTGACAACGCCTGTTGTCCCAACAGAATCCGACCGGGGACAGCGTTGTCACAAATTCACAAGGAGCGCACATGCGTCCACCCGGTCGGAGCCGACGTCTTCTCACCTCGCTCGCCAGTGTGGCCACCGCTGCCACCATGGTGACCGGACTCACCGTGGCCGCGGGCCACGCCGCGCACGCCGACCCCGCGTCCGCGGACGACTTCTACACGCCGCCGAGTCCGCTGACGGGCGAGGCGGGCGACGTCCTGAAGTACGAGGAAAGCGAGTTCTACCTCGACCCCCTGAAGCTCATCGAGCCGGACGCGGACGTCTACCGGCTGATGTACCGCAGCAGCGACACCCACGGNNGCCCGGCCGCTGGTGAGCTACGCGTCGGGCACGCAGGGCGTCGGTGACGACTGCGCCCCGTCGAAGAAGCTCGCGCTGGGGCTCGAGTACGAGGGCCCGTTCGTCACGGGGCTGCTCGCCCTCGGCTACGCCGTGGTGGTGACCGACTACGAGGGTCTCGGCACGCCGGGCATGCACACCTACGTCAACCGCGCCGCCGAGGCTCACGCGGTGCTGGACGCGGCCAAGGCGGCCCAGCAGGTGCCGGAGGCAGGGCTGTCCGCCGACAGTCCGGTGGTGCTCGCCGGCTACTCGCAGGGCGGCGGGGCGTCCGCGGCCGCGGCCGAGCTCGTCGACGAGTACGCCCCCGAACTCGACGTGAAGGGCGCGTACGCGGGCGCGCCTCCGGCGAACCTGGCCGAGGTCGCGCCCGTGCTCGACGGCCACTACGCCGCGGGCTTCCTCGGGTTCTCGCTGCTGGGCCTCGACGCCGCCTATCCCGAGGTGAACCTCGACGACGTCGTGAACGACGAGGGCAGGCGGGTCATGGACGAGATCGCCGACGCCTGCACCGAGGACGCCATCCTCGGATACGCGTTCATGAGGACCTCGAAGCTCACCCAGGACGGCAGGGCGCTGGAGGAGTACCTCGGCGAGGAGCCGTACGCCTCGGCCGTGGCGGAGCAGCGCATCGGGCTGCGCGCGCCCGACGTGCCCGTGTTCGTCCTGCACAGCAGGTTGGACGACATCGTCCCGTACGGCCAGGGTCGACAGATGGCGGTGGACTGGTGCGAGCGGGGCGGCACCGTGCAGTTCACGACGTCGTACGTGCCGTCGCACGTCGGCGGCATGCTGCGCGCCTACCCGCAGGCGGTGTCGGTGCTGTCCGGGATGATCAAGGGCGAGCAGCCGAGGAGCAACTGCGACAGCCTGCTCGGCTCGTAAGGAACCACCGGCGCAGTGGGGACCTTCCGTTCGGGAGGTCCCCACTGGTCTTGTTGTGTGACATCGACCCGACGTATTGAGTTGCTCCCCCTCGATCCGTCACAGTCGAGTCGTGCGCAAGTCAATTAC
>JACYYJ010131662.1_pt1 | contig 10932 bp, 10 predicted proteins | sample 8236861 | NCBI WGS metagenome assembly JACYYJ01 (sample SAMN14103086, study PRJNA606662) | landfill metagenome | isolation source: landfill solid waste | place: India:New Delhi, Okhla landfill site | collected 2017-11-05
CTCGCACTGGGCCAGGAGATGGACGGGCTCGAAGGCTGGCAGTATCCCTACCAGCAGTTCGTCGTCGACGAACGCTCCGGCGACGTGATCGGCTTCTGGAAGCAGGTCGCCGACAGGACCCGCGAGAACGGTGAGCACTACTCCGTGCACGGTATCGGCGGGAGTTGGTTCCGGTACGGCGGCAACTTCCAGTGGTCGTGGCAGCGCGACTTCTTCGACTTCGGCAACGTCTCGCACCTGTTCCTCGAGATGATCACGGCGAACGCGCTGTCCGACGGTATGCAGAAGCGGATCGAGCGGTCGACGGGGAAGACGCGACTTCCCGGCTGGTACCGGGTGGGCGAGTCGCCGGTCCCGTTGTGGTGAGCCTCGTGGACACGGGGGACTCGTTCGCAGCGCTCTCCCGCACCGACCTCGCCACGCTCGTCCCCGAACTGTTGCTGTGCGGTCAGCTCATCGACCGTTCCGGGATGGCGCATCTGATCTCGGCGTTCGGTCGGGAGGGCATGGCGGAGGTGGCCATCGAGGAGTGGCAGGCGTCGTCGCCGTGGTACACGCGCCGCATGCAGCGTGCCCTGAAGTTCGAGGGCGACGATGTCGTGACCATCTTCAAGGGCATGCAGCTCGACATCGGGGCACCCCCGCAGTTCATGGACTTCCGTTATCGCGTCCACGACCGCGACCACGGCGAGTTCTGGCTCGACCACTGCGGGGCACTGATGGACGTCGAGCCGCTGGGCGACGCCTACGTGACCGCGATGTGCCACGACATCGAGGACCCGACCTTCGACGCCACCGCGCTCGCGACCAATCCGCACGCCAGGGTGCGGCCGATCCATCGGCCGCCCCGCGCGCCGGCCGATCAGCACCCGCACTGCGCGTGGACGGTCACGATCGACCCTTCGTACGAACCACCGGCTGTCGAACCACACACCGAAGCGCTCGGCCGGACCGCTGCCGTGGCACTCGAGCTGAGTCCGATCGACCGGGACGGTGAAGGGAGACACGACTATTCGGGCCCTCTCCTCGCAGACCTCCGGTTCGACGAGTTCTCGAAGTCGGCCCTGGTACGCATCGCCGAAGAGGTGTGCCTGCAGCATCACCTGCTCGCGCTCGGGTTCCTCATGAGTGTGCGCAAGCGCACCGACGAGCAGTCCGCGATCGAGCTGACCCGTAAGCAGCTCACCGGCATCGCCGGCATCACGTCCGAGCGCATCCGTACCGCGCTGGGATTGCCGCGCTCGTTCGCCGGTCTGGCCGCGGTACTCGACGTGCACCCGCTGCTGGCACCGCACCGGTACGTCGATCGGGTGATCTGTTTCGACGACGACGCGCTGGGTCTCCGGATCAACCGGCGAGGGGGTGCCTTCGACGACGGGTCCTGGCCCACTCTGATCGACCTCGAACACCTGGGGCCGCTCGACGCTCTGGTGCGCGGTGTGGACCCGCACTTCACCACCCGCCCGGTCTCCGAGACCGAAGAAGCTCTCGTCGTCGAGGTGTTCCGTGCCGGATCCCCGGCGAACGAGTGCGACGAGGTCGCTGTCACGCGCTTCAGTACGGGTTCGTCCTTCGTCTTCGAGGATCGGGGAATTCCCCTCCCGCTCACGGTTGTCTGACCACGCTCCAGGAGAGCCATTCGTGAATACTGCGCTGTCCCGCCGTACCTTCCTGCGGGGAACCGTCGTCGGCGGTGCCGCCGTTGCCGCGTTGTCGTTGTCCCCGATCCCACGCGCACGCGCCGAGGTCACCGAGGAGCGCCATCGGGCGGTCGTCGTGGGCAGCGGTTTCGGCGGTGCGATCACCGCGCTGCATCTCGGCCGGGCCGGTGTGCAGACGCTGGTCCTCGAACGGGGCATCCGCTGGCCCACGGGACCGAACGCCGAGACGTTCCCTCACATGCTGCAACCGGACCGGCGGATGTCGTGGTTGTCGTCCGCCCCGGTGATGACCGGTACTCCGCCGATCCCGACCGAACCGTTCACCGGGCTCATCGAACGGGTTCCGGGGAACGGCATGGACGTCATGTGCGGCGCAGGGGTCGGCGGGAGTTCGCTGGCCTATCACGGCATGACCGTGCAACCGGACGGGCAGCGGTTCTCCGATTCGGTGTCCTCGCGTATCGACTACGACCTGCTGGCCTCCGACCACTACCGGCGGGTGGCGCGGATGCTGCGGGTCGCGACCGTCCCGGACGATCTGCTCGACCACGATCGGTACCGGTCGTCGAAGCACTTCCTGGATCGTGCGAGCGCGGAGGGCTACGACACGTTCAGGGTCCCGATGTGCATCGACTGGGACTTCGCGCGACGGGAGCTGACCGGGGAACTGAAACCGTCCTATACGACGGGCGACGTCATCTACGGAGTCAACAACGGCGGGAAGTTCTCGGTCGACGTCACCTACCTCGCCGAAGCCGAACGCACCGGGCACGTCACGGTCGCGCCGCTGCACCGGGTCGACGACATCGAGCGGGCACCGGACGGCACCTGGATCGTGCACGTCGACCGGATCCACACGGACGGAACGGTTCTCGAACGGAAGAGGATCCACACGCCGGCGCTGTTCCTCGGCGCCGGATCGGCCGGCACCACCCGTCTTCTCGTGAAGGCGAAGGCCAAGGGATTCGTCCCCGATCTTCCCGACGGCGTCGGAACGGGATGGGGCAACAACGGTGATCGGGTGTTCGCCGTGACGAGTCCGCTCGTCAGCCCCGGCGATCATCAGGGCGGGCCCGCCTGTGTGGGTATGCGCGACTACACCGACCCCGCCGGGCCGTTGATGATCGTCACCGGCCCGGTGCCGTTCCCTGTCGATGTGGGAACGACCACGATGATCGGTCTGGGGATCGTCGACGGCCGAGGAGTGTGGCACTACGACGCCGGCCGCGACGATGCGGTCCTGAACTGGGATCAGGCGTACGACCGGGAACTCACCCGCGCGATCGAGGCCCGCATCCGGCGGATCGCGGGACCGGCTTCGATCGTCATCGACGTCAACGCCGTCGACATCAACACTTTCCATCCGCTCGGCGGTGCGCCGTTCGGGGCGGTGTGCGACGACGCCGGTCGCGTGCACGGCCAGTCCGGCTTGTACGTGGTGGACGGCGCAAAGATCCCGGGATCGACCGGAGCGTGCAATCCGTCCATGACGATCGCGGCGCTCGCCGAGTACGGCGCCGACCACATCGTCTCGCGCGACCTGGACCGCGTGTTCTGATCGGGTGGGTGGTTCCGGTGGCCGTGGCCACCGGAACCGTTCCGGCTCAGCCCTTCGCGGCCGACAAACCGGCGCGACGCCCGAAGAAGCTTCCGTCGCCCAGCGACGTGCCGCTCGCATACCCCCACGCGCACACACCCGACGTGCAGCGACCCGCGGCGAACAGGCCGGGGATCGCATCGCCGGACACGTGGAGCACCTCCGAGTTCACCGAGGTGCGCAGACCGCCGAGCGTGAAACCGGCTGTACAGTTGCGGAGGTCGAGCGCGGCGATCGGACTGCCGATGGGCTTGACCCACTCGCTCTTCTTGCCCAGCACCGGATCGCTGCCGTTCTCCGCATGCCTGTTGTAGACCTCGACGGTCGCCTGCAATGTTCCGGCCGGCAGTTCCATGTCGGATTCGAGTTCGGCGACGGTCTCCGCGACCCACTTCGGGCGGAACCGGAAGAAGGGTGTCGAACTCGTTGCCGCACAGCCCTCCTCGTATGCCTGTTCGTCGATGATCAGATACGCCTGGTTGTCGTTCTTCAGCAGCGTCAGCTGGCCGATGCGACCGGGATAGGTGTCCTCGGGGACGTAGCGCTGACCACGGCCGTTGACGAGGATGCCGCGGGCCATCAACTGCGGGTCGCCGAAGAAGGCGACCTCGGTGGCGTCCATGTGCGCGAGATCGGCGCCGAGCGCCTGCGCCATGCGGATCGCGCGGCCGTCGTGCTCTTCGATGGCCGCACCCGGGCGACCGCTGAGCTGCGGCGCGTACGACTCGACCATCTCCTTGTTGTACGCGAAACTGCCGGTCGCGAGGACGACGCCGCGGCGGGCCCGGATGTGGACGTCCTTGCCGTACTGCTTGGCCGCCAGGCCCACGACGCGTCCGTCGCCGTCGACGATCAACCGCTGCACCCGAACGTCGTATTCGGCGCGCACGCCGAGGCTTTCGGCGACCTGTGAGAGCGGCTGCATGAGCATGTACCCGCCGCCCTTCTCGCCGGTACGCTTGTCGGTCATCTGCGGGACGTGGCCGCGCGGGGCGGGCGTCGCGATCTCGTTGAAGGGTGCGGAGTTCTCGCCGCCGGAGTACATCAGCCCGTCGTCGCCGGGGATCTCCCAGCCGGGTTCGCCCCAGAAGCTCTCCTTGAACACCACACCGTTGTCGACGAGCCACTCGTAGTGTTCGACGCTGCCCTCGCAGTACTCGGTGATCTTCGCTTCGTCGGCTCCCGGCCCGAGTGCGGCGAGCATGAACGCCTTCATGTTCTCGGGTGTGTCCTCGAACCCGAGGGCCTTCTGCAGCGGCGTGCCGCCGCCGAGGTAGACGATGCCGCCCGACAGCGAGGCCGCGCCGCCCCACCCGCCGGTCCGCTCGAGCACGAGCACGTCGGCACCCGCGCGGGCGGCCTCGATGGACGCCGAGACGCCGGCGATGCCGTAACCGGCGACGACGACGTCGGCTTCGTGGTCCCAGGTGGAGACGCTGTCGGCGGGGAGGGGGTGGAGATCGGTGCTCATCGGGGTCCGTTCGGGTCGGTGATCAGTGGTCGAGTTTCGAGGCGAGTCTGTCGATGTACGCGACGACGTCGTCCTGGGCGCGGTCGGGCAGTCCGAAGATCACCTCGGTGACCCCGGCGTCCTCCCAGAGTTTCAGTTGTTCGGCGTCGTGACGTCCTGCCAGAGCGAGGATTTCGGGAGTTCCGGTACGACCGGCGTCGGCCCACGCCTTGTGCAGACGGGCGACGTTGTCGACGACGTTGTCCTCCGTGGGTGTGGTGATCCACCCGTCGGCGTGGCGGACGATCCAGCCGAAGTTGCGGTCGGTGGAGCCGGCGCCGAGGAAGATCGGGGGCCGTGGCTGCTGCACGGGTTTCGGCCACGCCCAGCTCGGACCGAACGCGACGAAATCGCCCGCGTAGGAGGCCTCCTCCTCGGTCCACAGCGCCTGCATCGCTTCGAGATATTCGCGCAGGGCAGTGCGCTTCTTCTTCGGCGGTACACCGTGGTCGGCGAGTTCCTCGGCGTTCCAACCGAATCCGACGCCGAAGTGCACGCGGCCACCGGAGAGATGATCGAGGCTCGCGATGGTCTTGGCGAGCGTGATGGGGTCGTGCTCGAGGGGAAGCGCGACGGAGGTGCCCAGCTTGATCGTCGACGTCACCGCGGCTGCGAGGCCCAGTGCAACCCACGGATCGAGGGTGCGCATGTAGCGGTCGTCGGGGAGGGTCTCGTTGCCCGTTCCCGGGTGTGCGGATTCGCGGCGGATCGGGATGTGGGTGTGTTCGGGTACGTAGAAACTGTCGAAACCGCGACTTTCCGCGGTCGAGGCGGCGACATCGGGACGGATTCCCCGGTCGCTCGTGAACAGGGTGATTCCGTGGCGCACAGCAGCCCCTCTCCAGACGGTGACGGAGAAAATGTAACGCGTTCTACATCCGGAGGGAAGAGATTTCCGGACACCTGTCCGGTTATGGCCGGTCGGCGGTACGAAAAGGCAGGCACGCCACGCTGAACTATCCTCGAAACGGGCATGAACGGAAGGTGACGTGATGACGGAGCAGTCGACGACGGAGACCGCGGGCGAGGAGTCGGCGTCGACGCAGACCTCACGACCGGCCCTCGGGTCCACCCAGTCGCCCGGTGCAGGCCTGCGGCCGGCGCAGCGGGCGCGATACATGCGGATCATCGCCTCTGCCGAGGAGCTCGCCTCGGAGGGTGGTTACGACGCCGTGCAGATGCGGGCGGTCGCAGATCGATCCGGTGTCGCCCTCGGCACGGTCTACCGGTACTTCCCGTCGAAGAACCACCTGCTCGTCGTGGCGCTCGTACTCGAATTCGAGACCGCCGCCGAGGCTGTGACCACCGCGGAGATCCCGGGCGACAGTGCCGCCGAGCGCCTCATGGGCGTCCTGCGCGGGGTGATGCCGCGTCTGTCCGAGAACCCGCTGCGTTACGACGCGCTGATCCGGGCGGCGATGTTCGCCGACGCGTCCTCGGCACCCGAACTCGACCGTCTCGGTGAGGTGCTCACCCGCTTGTTCGCCCAGGCGGCGGGCATCGACATCGTCACCGAAGAGGTCCTCAACGCCGTGCGGATCATCGCCGACGTGTGGATGTCGGCGCTGGTCGCCTGGGTGGCGGGCCGGCAGTCGGTCGAGGAGGTTCTCGCCCACATGGACACCGCCGTCACGCTCGTGTTCGACCGGCTGAACCGACTGCAGCGGGCGAGCTGACGCCCACCCGCTGCAGTTCGAGTTCGCTCTTCGGTACCGGGTCGATCAGGCGGGCACGTCCACGATGCCGATCGTGGGCAGGAAGAAGCACTGCGCGTCGCCGTTGCGGACGTTGCCGAAGACGGCCGAGAGCACGGTGCCCGACCCCGTCTCGACCGGCGCGACCCGCACGCCACCCAGCGGCAGCGTGTCGGCGATGAAGGTCGTGATCGCCTGCTCGACGATGCCGCGGGCCTGTGCGGGGACGCCGGCCGGGATGGCGCCCGCGGCCGCCTCCTCCGGCGTGCCCATCGGCACGAAACCGCCCTGGAAGGTGTTGACGTTGAACCACGCGAGCTGGATGCCCGAGGTGTCGGCGTCCTCCTCGAGGCCGACCGGGACGAAGGCGAAGAGCGTCTCGGCGGGGGAGACGACGTTCAGGTTCTCCGACAGGAACGGGATGTCGGAGTTCGGCCACGGCCCGGGTAGGGCGCCTGCAACGGCGGGCACGATGCCCAGCGGCAGGTCGCCGTCGGCTGTGCAGAACGGTGCGCCGGTGGGGTAGAGGAACGGTTCGACGCCGAGGCGACGCAGGAACTCCATGCCGTCCTCGTAGGCGCCGAGCGGGGTCGCTTCGGCCGCGTCGACCGCGCTCCCGCGTGCGTTCGCGATCGCTTCGGCGGCAGCGAGGGCGGTTCGATCGACGCCGGGCAGCGCGCGGAGGGTCTCGAGAGAGCTCACGAGCGGGCTGGTGGCGGGCGCTTCCGCCGGTGCTGCCGGTTCCGCGGGTGCGGGCTCGGCGCCGGCGACGGCGGGAACAACGCCGAGTTCGCGACGAAGGCGGTGCAGATCCTCCAGGCACTGCTTCATGCGGCAGCGATCGGGAACGTAGGGCTCGATGAGCTGTACCAGTGGACGAAGTCGGCCGAGGCTGCGAAGGACGCCGTGCAGGTGATGCGCGAGCACAACTCCCCGCTGAAGTGGGACCGGGGCCTCGAGGCGACGCTGAATCAGCCGCCGGACGAGCTCGCGCACGAGTGGTTCGGGGTGGCGTCCTCACTGGGACCGGTGGATGTTCCCGAGGTGCGAGACCTGTTCGACGCGCGCACTGAGGAAGAAGCGTTCGACATCGACCGGTTCCTGGACGAGAGCGGGACGCTCTATCTGATCTCGCCCCTTCAGCCCGCTGGGAAGAAGGGCGCTGGCCTCGGGGTGATGATGGCGCTGCTGCTGGACGCGATCGCGGACACCGCGCACCGCAAGGCGATGCAGGCCGAGGGTGAGCGGCTGGACCCGCCGCTGAAGATGGAGCTGGACGAGATCGCACAGATCTTCCCGTGGCCGGCCATGCCGTCATGGATGGCAGCGGGCTCCGGTGAAGGGATCCAGATCGTCGCGGTGATCCAGTCGCGCGCGCAGCTGCGCGCAGGCTGGGGGGCCGACGGCGCAGAGGCGGTGTGGGAGGCGGCCACGCGCAAGGTGATCCTCGGAGGCGGGTCGATCAGCAAGGACCTCGAGGAGATCGCGGCGCTGGTCGGTGAGCGGACGGACAAGTACGTCACCGAGAGCTGGGGCGGTGACCGCGAAAGCTCCTTCGGGGACAACCGCGACAAGCGCCCCGGAGTCAGCCCCGATGAGATTCGTCGGCTGCCGGAGAACACGGTCCTCGTACTCGCGGGACGAGCGCGAGCGATCTTCGTCGACCTCGTGCCGTGGATCAAGCGCCCCTTCGCCGACGAGATCAAGGAGTCGATCGGCTGGCACAAGAAGCACCGTGGCTCCGCAGTCCGCGGGCAGCGCGGCGAGGTGTTCCCCGTGCACGGGCTCAGCGACCGCGAGGAGAGCGGGATCGAGGCGGTGAGCGAGGAGGAGGTCAACGATCTCGCGACCGCGGATGGGGGGAGATCATGAGCGGGCTGCGGCGTAAGCGGATCGACGGCGGCTATCGCGACGGCTACCTGAAGTCCCCGGCGTGGTGGGCGCGCCGGCGGCGATTCCTCCGCTCGCGTGCGGAGATCCGCTGCGAATGCCTGGGCGAGCAGCTGACCGAGAGGACCGCCCACGTTCATCACCTGTCCTACGACGGAGTTACTCAGCTCGAGGACGGGACCTGGAGAGCCGATGAGGCTGATGAGGATCTGATGGTGCTGTGCGCGTGGTGTCACGAGCGGATCCACCACTTGATGGACCGAGACCGAGGCTGGTCGGGCTCATCCCGCCAGGCCGCGACCACGGCGATCATCCGCGCGATCCAGCGGCGGGTGCTGGTCGAAGCGATACGTCTGAGCGACGAGGGGGAGAAGTGATGGTGCAGATCAGCGATGGCTGGGACGAGAGTGAGGGGCTGTCGGAGGAGGACCTGGCTACGCTCGACGGGATCTGGAAGACCAGCGGCGGCGAGGTCGTCGACGAGTCGTCCGTGACCGCGCTGTCCGCGCCGGAGCGGCCGGAGATCCCCGCGCCGGCCGCGGCGACCGAGGAACCGGACCTCGAGGCGGCGAAGGCGCAGTTGATGGCGGACGATGCCGCCGGGGTGTTCCCCTGGCGCAGTGCCAGCCGGGAACAGATCGCTGCGCAGTGGCAGGGCTTGCGCGAGTTCGTGGAGTGGACCGTGATCACCTATCGCTTCACGATCGGGTCGGAGCACAACCCGTGCTGGTGGAGGCATCCGAACATCGTCATGGAGTGGGTGTCGCTGCGGCATCTCTACGACCTGTCGTGGTCGGTGGAGGACGCCGGCAGCGGGCCGAACAACTTCCACTACTGGCTGCAGGCCAGCAGGAGCAGGATCGCCACGGCGTGGAAGGGTCTGCAGGGCTGCAGCCCGGGCGAGCACAAGGAGCCTCGCGCGTTGGGGGCGGCGCCGACGGCGATCGAGGACGAGGAGTGGGCGCGCCTGACCGGCACAGGCGAGGTGTACGAGGCGCCTGAGCAGTGGCCGACGCGCCAGGAGCACGTCGAGGAAGATGCAGCGCCCGTGGACGAAGGATCGGCTCACACCTGAGAGGTGTGCCGCGCAGGACAGCCACCGGGTGCTCTAGGGCTCCGGTGGCTGCTCCGTATCTGGGCACGACGGCGGGGGGTGCCGTGATAGAAGGCAACGGGTCTGTGGTGAGGCTCGGTGATGGAGCGACTCACAGAAAGGGGTTCGTCATGAGTGTGACGCATCGGATGGAGTCCCAGCGGGGGCGCATCGGTCGAAAGCTGAACAGCGGTCTGGACAAGGACAACGTGCCGTGGGCCAACTTCTCGCTGGCCGTCGACGTGAACCGGCGCAACGAGCAGGGGAACTGGGAGAAGGTTCGTACGGACTGGTATCAGGTCTCGGCGTTCAAGGCGCTGGCCAAGAACGTCTCGGAGTCGTTCGGTCCTGGCTCGCCGGTGGTCGTTACCGGTGACGTGACCGAGGCCCACCGTGTCGTGGAGGGGGACGATGGCGCACCGGTCGTGCAGACGCGCAAGGAGGTCCGCGCCGACATGATCGCCCCGGACATGATCCTCACGCCGGTGGTGATGCCGGAGAAGCCGGCCTATGCGGGCCCTTCGCAGGCGGGACCGGGCACAGCCGGGCCGGAGGGCGCGGCTTCCGGACCGAGCGCGTTCCCGAACCAGATGCCGTCGTCGTCGGGGACGGGCGTGCCGTCGCCCGCGGCGGGCACGGAGCAGGCGGGGCCGGCATCGCCTCTCGGCGGTGATGCGTCGATCTGGCCGGAAGCTGTCCAGCCCGGCTCCGGGGCGGTGGGACCTCGATGACGGAGACGCAGCACCCCAGCGAGCTCGAGTCCGCGATGGACAACCTCGAGGCGCTGATGGAAGCGGTGTCGGTCGCACGCCAGAAGGTGCGCGACCGCCGGCGGCGGGGNNGACCGCGCACCGCGACGCCCTCGTCCCGACGTCGAGCGGGTCGACTGGGTCCGGGACGGCGAGGACGACATCGACGACGCGGAGATGGAAGCCCCGGACCTCGAGGAGGACGCCGCCAGCCAGGACGAGCCGTGGCAGGGGACGGATCCTCTGCCGCCGGCCAGTGCCGAGGTGCGGCAGCGGATGGCCGAGATGGCCGTTCAGGGCCGACATGAGGAACAGGTGCAGCGGACCCTCGAAGGGGCCGGCGCCAGTGAGACCACCCTGCTGGATTCGGACGATGGGCGCTTCCGTGTCTACCGGGCGGCGGCGGAGGAGATGGTCGACGCGAACAGTGAGAGCGCGCGGCAGGCCCGCGAGGTGGTCGCGAGGAGCGTCCACGAGGATCTGGCGGTGCACGACGCCGAAGGGGAGGCCCTTCAGCGCGAGCTCGCCGACGTACAGCGCGCGGACCTGGCTCGCGAGCAGCAGGCGATGCTCTTCGCGGAGAGGGTCGCGCTGGTGCAGGAGCAGCAGGCCGCGGAGCGCGCCGACAGGGCCCAGCAGGAACGGCAGGAGCAGAAGCAGGGGACGGAGTTCCACAGCGAGATCCGACTGCCGCTGATGCTCGGCGGAGCCAGTCTCGCCGCGACCTACGGAGATGAC
>JACYYJ010040376.1_pt2 | contig 10928 bp, 11 predicted proteins | sample 8236861 | NCBI WGS metagenome assembly JACYYJ01 (sample SAMN14103086, study PRJNA606662) | landfill metagenome | isolation source: landfill solid waste | place: India:New Delhi, Okhla landfill site | collected 2017-11-05
GATCCGCAGTCCGCTCCACCCGAAGGCCATCGCCCCACGCGGGGCGGTGGCCTTCGGTCTGTCCGTTTCACAAACAGTGACCGACGGGTGCTGTCAAGAGGAGATTCGGGTTGGCCTAGACTGAAGCGGTTGTCTCGGCGAGGTGGGTGCCGCGAATGGTCGCCGGCGCCCGACGTGATCGACGCGGCGGCTTGAGGGCCTTCGTGCGCGCACGTCGTGGACTCGCCGCCGGACAGCCACAAGCAACGTCTCGATTCCACCGCAAGAGGAGCATCCCCGTGTCCGAGGTACGTCTGTCCGTCGAACCACGCACCGAGTTCGGCAAGGGCGCTGCGCGCCGCACGCGTCGCGCCGGCAAGATCCCCGCGGTGCTCTACGGCCACGGCGTGGACCCGCAGCACCTGGCGCTGCCCGCGATCGAGTTCGCGCGCGTCATCCGCGAGAACGGGCAGAACGCGGTCATCACCCTGGACGTGGCGGGCTCCGACGGCGCGCAGCTCGCGCTCACGAAGGCCGTGACGTTCCACCCGCTCAAGAACTACATCGAGCACGTCGACCTCCTCGCCGTCAAGCGCGGCGAGAAGGTGGTCGTCGACGTCCCGGTCGTCGTGGCCGGCCAGCCCGCTCCCGGCACCCTGATGACGCAGGAGCAGGACACCGTCCAGGTGGAGGCTGACGCGCTGCGGCTGCCCGACGAACTGGAGGTGTCGGTCGCCGGCTCCCCGGCGGGCACCCAGATCACCGCCGGCGACCTGTCGCTGCCGGAGGGCGTGACGCTGGTGACCGACCCCGAGGCGCTGCTCGTGGCCGTGGTCGAGGCCCCGAGCGAGGCCGCCATGGAGGCGTCGGTGGACGTCGAGGGCGCCGGCGTGGTCGAGGACAAGCCCGAAGCCGAGTGAGTTCTCCCGCGAGGACATGACCGTGACTCACGATCTGCCTGGGACCGGCGAGCAGGTGCTGCTCGCCGGTCTCGGCAATCCAGGACCGCGTTACGAGGGCAACCGGCACAACATCGGCTTCCTCGTTCTCGACGAACTCGCCGACCGGATCGGCGGCCGGTTCAAGGCGCACAAGAGCGGGGCGGAAGTGTGCGAGGGACGTCTCGCGGGGCGCCGGGTCGTGCTCGCCAAGCCGCGGTCCTTCATGAACCTCTCGGGCGGCCCGGTCGTGGGCACCGCCCGCTTCTTCAAGATCGGACCCGAGGGCCTCGTCGTGATCCACGACGAGCTGGACCTGCCCTACGGCTCCGTCCGACTCAAGTTCGGCGGTGGCGCGGGTGGCCACAATGGACTGCGCTCGATCACCAAGTCGTTGGGTACGCAGGACTACTACCGCGTGCGCTTCGGGATCGACCGCCCGCCGGGGCGCATGGACCCCGCCGACTACGTCCTGCGGGACTTCTCCACCACGGAACGTCGTGAGCTGGCGTTGAACATCGACCTGTGCGCGGACGCGGTCGAGACCCTGATCGGCAAGGGCCTGGCGGCCGCTCAGAACGAGTTCCACAGCCGCTGAACCGCCGTCCACACCGGACGCACTGACCCGCGTCCTGCCATCGCCCGACCGGGTGCTCACCGCCACCCGGCAGGGTCATCCTCTCCTCGGTCAGGTTTCCGGACCCACTCCTCGTGGCTAGGCCGTTGCGCACAGCGACGACGTCCGAGAGAGGTCCCATGTCGTTCACCGCAGAAGACATCCACGAGATCGAGTTCGACAACGCGCCGTTCGGGCGCCGCGGCTATTCGAAGACCGAGGTCGACGCCTTCGTCACGCGCATCGCGGAAACGTTGGCGGGACGGGACGACCTCACCGCACCCGAGGTTCACCACGTCCGGTTCGGACGGCCGCTGCTGGGCCGGCGCGGCTACGACGAACAGCAGGTGGACGAATTCCTCGACGCCGTGGAGGCACAGCTCGTGGCGAGCGGCGGGCTCGGGCGGGCCGCCGCCGCGGTGGAGGTCCACGAAGCTTGATGAAGATCACCGCCGACGACGTCGACCGGGCCTGGTTCCCTCCCGCACCGTTCGGAACCCGCGGCTACAACCGGATGCAGGTCGACGCGTTCCTCGACCGGGTGGCGGCTACTTTGGAGGGTCGTGACACCGTGACGGCCGCCGACGTCCACAAGGTGGCCTTCACCCTGTGCCCGCCCGCGCGCCGCACGATCGGCTACGACCCCGCCGCGGTGGACGCGTTCCTGCGACTGGTGGAGTCGGCGCTCGGAGCCAGGGAGTCCGCCACGATGGCGAAGCCCTACCTGGCTCCGGCACTCGACCACAGCAACGCCCGTCCACCCCTGTGGCGCAAGCTGGTCTGAAGAGAAGGCCGACCGCTCAGGCTCGGGAGTCGATGAGCTCGCGGTACTGCGTCGCCGTGGCGGCGCGCTTCACCTTCCCCGACGGGGTCTTGGGCAGGCTTCCCTTCGGCAGCACCACGACCGCGTAGGGGCGTGCGTCCACCGCGTCCCGAACCCGCGCCGCGACCTCCTTCGCCACCGTGTTCTCTGCGTCGGCGTCACCGGCCACAGTGGATTCCAGGACGACCGCGAACCGTTCCCGGCGGGTGCCGGCGTCGATGCGCACCGCCACGGCGTTGCCGGGCCGCACTCCCGGCACCGAACTCGCCGCTCGCTCGATGTCCGTGGGATACACGTTGCGCCCGCCGAGGATGATGACGTCCTTCTTCCGGCCGCAGATGACGATCTGCCCGTCGACGAGGTAGCCGATGTCGCCGGTGGGGAACCAGCCGTCGGCGTCGCACGTGTCGAGCGGGCCGTCCACGGTCAGGTACCCGGGCGACACGGCCTCGCCACGCAGCTGGATCTCCCCGACCTCGCGTTCACCGCGCACCGCACCGCCGTCCCCGACGATCCGCGCCTCCAGCCCCGGCAGCGGACGACCGAGGACGGCGAACTGCCGGACCTCGTCGGTACCCCGCCGCGGATCGCCCTCCGGCACCGCCACCGCGCGGTCGTCGGCCTCCAGCGCGTCCGCCTCGACGACGTCGATGGTCAGCCCCGTGAACAGCGGCGCGAACGACACCGCGAGCGTGGCCTCCGCGAGGCCGTACGCGGGGAAGACACACTCGGCGGGCATGCCGAACCGCGCGCCCGCGTCCGTGAAGGTGCGCACGGCGGTGGGGTCGATCGGCTCGGCACCGTTGAGGGCGATGCGCAGCGAGGACAGGTCGTAGGCGTCGTCGTCCTCCACCTTCGCGAGCCTGCGGCCCACGATGGCGTACGCGAAGTTCGGCGCCGCCGTGGTGGTGCCCCGGTACTTGCTGATCAGCTCCGGCCACACGAGCGGACCCGTGAGGAAGTCCACCGGGGTGATCTTGACGAGCTCCACGCCGAACGTCATCGGCACGGTCAGGAAGCCGACCATGCCCATGTCGTGGAAGAGGGGAAGCCACGACACCATCACGTCGGTGTCGAAGTCGAACTCGGCCCGCTGCACCATCGCGGTGACGTTCGAGTACAGGTTGCCGTGCGTGATCTTCACGGCCTTCGGGTCGGCGGTCGATCCGCTGGTGAGCTGCAGGAGCGCCAACGCGTCCTCGCCCGTCGGAACGGGTTCGGGCAGCGGACCGGCGTCGAGCAGGTCGCTGATCGAGCGGTAGGCGATGCCGTGTTCGTCGAGGACGGGCGCGAGGCCGTCGAACGGCTCACCGAGCGCGACCAGCGACGACCCGATCATCCGCAGCACGCGGAGGGTGTCCTCCGCCCACGTCGCGAGGTCGGTGCGCGCGGTGGGCTGATGCAGCATCGTCACACTGCCACCCGCGAGCCACACCCCCTGGACGGTGGGCGCGATGAGTTCGGGAGCTCCGGCCAGCACCGCGACCGCTCCGCCCGGTTCGAGTCCCGCCTCGACGAGCCCTCCGGCGACACGGCGAGCCCGCTGGTGCACCTCGAACCACGTTCTCCGGACGGGTTCCCGGGGTTCTCCGGTGACCATTCCGCGTTCTCTGCCACCCGCGTTAGCGGTGGTGACCATGGTGTCCACGAACCGGCTCATGAGTAGCACTCTAACCGTGCCCGGGCGCACGCCATTTCGGCGGAGCCCCTTCCCCGGGTGATGCGCGCTACGCCTCCCGCGGCGACCTCAGCCGAGTTGCTCGGACAGCTCCAGCCAGCTCTCCTCCAGCTCCTCGACCTCCGCTTCGAGCCCGCGCAGCCGGTCGGTGTGCTGCTGCAGCCCCTCGTAGTCGCTCGGGTCGTGCTCGGCCATCTCGTGGTGGACGCTCTCGATGGTCTTGGCGAGCTTCTCCAACCGGCGTTCGATGGCGGACAGCTCCTTCTGGAGAGCCCGTCGCTCCGCACCCGAGATCGTCTCGTTCGTCGGGGTGGGGTTCGCCCGCGCGACGTCGGGACGATCCTTCGCCGGGGTCGAACGCTGCTCGCTGCGCAGCCGGAGATACTCGTCCACGCCACCGGGCACGTGCCGCAGGCGTCCATCCACAATGGCGTACTGCTGGTCGGTGACCCGCTCCAGCAGGTACCGGTCGTGGGAGACCACGATCAACGTGCCGGGCCAGGAGTCGAGCAGGTCCTCCACGGCGGCGAGCATGTCCGCGTCGACGTCGTTCGTGGGCTCGTCCAGAACGATCACGTTGGGCTCGCCGAGCAACAGCAGCAGCAACTGCAGCCGCCGCTTCTGTCCGCCGGAGAGGTCGTCGACCCGGGCGGACAGGTGTTCGCGGGCGAAGCCGAGGCGTTCCAGCAGTTGCGCGGGCGTGTGTTCCTTGCCGTCGATGGTGAACGTCGCCCTGGTGCGGGCGAGGACCTCGCGCACCCGGTCGCCCCGGATGTCGGCGAGTTGTGAGAACTGCTGGTCCAACAGTCCGATGCGGACGGTCTTGCCGCGCTTGACCCGGCCCGACGTGGGCGTGACGGTGCCGCAGACGAGACCGAGCAGCGTCGACTTCCCCGCGCCGTTGGCCCCGAGGATGCCGGTGCGCTCCCCCGGCGCGATCCGCCAGGTCACGTCCCGCAACACCTCGCGGTCGCCGAAGCTCACGCTGACGTCTTCGAGGTCGACGACGTCCTTGCCCAGGCGGGCCACGGCGAGCCGCTGCAGTTCGAGGGGATTGCGTACCGGGGGCACGTCGGCGATCAGCTGGTTGGCCGCGTCGATGCGGAACTTCGGCTTCGAGGTCCGGGCGGGCGCGCCTCGGCGCAGCCACGCGAGTTCCTTGCGCAGGAGGTTCTGCCGCTTGCTCTCGGCGGCGGCCGCGATGCGATCACGCTCGACCCGCTGGAGCACGTAGGCGGCGTATCCGCCCTCGAACGGTTCGACGATCCCGTCGTGCACCTCCCACGTCTCGGTGCACACCTCGTCGAGGAACCAGCGGTCGTGGGTGATCACCAGCAGACCGCCCGAGTTGGCGGCCCATCGCCGCTTGAGGTGCTCGGCGAGCCAGGCGATGCCCTCGACGTCGAGGTGGTTCGTCGGCTCGTCCAGCGCGATCAGGTCCCAGTCGCCCACGAGCAGCGCCGCGAGCGCCACGCGGCGACGCTGCCCACCGCTGAGCTCGTCGACCTTCGCCTGCCACGGGATGTCGGACACGAGCCCGCCGATCACGTCGCGGACGGCGGGATCGCCCGCCCATTCGTGCTCCGGCCGGTCACCGACGATCGAGTGGCCGACCGTGTACCCGTCCTCGAGATCGTCGCCCTGACTCAGCACCCCGAACCGGACGCCGTTGCGGCGGGTCACTCGGCCCGCCTGCGGTTCGATCCGCCCGGCGAGCATGCCCAGCAGGCTCGACTTGCCGTCGCCGTTGCGGCCGACGATCCCGATCCGGTCGCCCTCCTCGACACCGAGCGTCAGAGAGTCGAACACGACCCGGGTCGGGTACTCCAGATGCAGACCCTCAGCTCCCAGGAGATGCGCGGCCATCAACGTCCTTTCCTGTTTCGCGTCACTCGTCGCACACGCGGGCGCCCGGCACGGGCCCGTGGGCCACGCGGACGGTGCGACACACGCCCGCGCCCGCGAGCTCGGCGGCCACCTTGAGCGCCGCATCACCGTCGGTGCACAGGAACGCGCACGTCGGACCCGAGCCCGAGACCACGCCGGCGAGCGCACCGGCCGACACCCCGGCCCGCAGAGTGCGGCGCAGGCCCGGCCGCAGCGACACGGCGGCGGCCTGCAGGTCGTTGCCGAGCAGCAGCGCGAGGCGGCGCGGGTCCCCGGAGGCGAGCGCCTCCAACAGCGCCTCGGGTGGGCCGACCCGCGGCGGGTCCCCCGACTCCCGGAGGCGGTCCAGCTCGCCGTACACCTTGGGAGTCGACAAGCCTCGCTGGTCGAACGCGAGCACCCAGTGGAACGTGTGCCGCGACAGCACGGGCACGAGTCGCTCCCCGCGACCGGTACCCAACGCCGTGCCCCCGTAGAGCGCGAAGGGCACGTCGCTGCCCAGGGTGGCGGCCACCTCCGCCAGCTCGTCGCGGTGCAGATCGAGTCCCCACAGGGTCGAGCACGCGAGCAGCGCGGCGGCGGCGTCCGCGCTGCCGCCCGCCATTCCGCCGGCCACCGGAATGCCTTTGCGGATCACCACACGCACGCGTTCCGCCTCGTCGGGCTTGCCGACGTGGTCGGCCAGGGCGCGCACCGCCCGCATCGCGAGGTTGCCGCCGTCGGTGGGCACCAGCCGCGCGCCCTCCCCGGAGACCTCGATCCCGGGTTCCTGCGTGGCGTACACCGTGACCTCGTCGGTCAGCGACAACGCGTGGAACACCGTCGTGAGGTCGTGGTAGCCGTCCTCCCGCAGGTCACCGACGGACAAATGCAGGTTGATCTTCGACGGCACGCGCACGGTGACGGGCGGCGGTACGACGGCAAGCACGGCCCCAGCCTACTGGCCACCCTCCGACGCCGGTTCAGGCAGCGACGTCGCGCAGCCCGAACATCGGCGTGCTGAGGTGCGCGCCACGCTCCGCCATCCACGCCAGGGCGGCGTCCGCCCGCTGGCCCTCGACACCGAGGCGGAAGCGCGCGACCGGTGTGTCACCGAACCGCGTCAGGCCACCGCCGATGGTGGTGAAGTCGACGTCGAAGCGCGCCGACGCCTCGGGCAGCAACGCGCCCACCGCGGCGAAGCCCACGAGGATCACGTCCACGGCCCGGTCGTACGACGACAGCAGCGCCCTCGGGGTGTCGACCCGCGGCAACAGCGCCTCCGCGATGGGGCTGCCGGGCTTGCCCAGCAGGCTCAGGAGCGTGCCCGACTCGACGACGGTGCCCCGGTCGAGGAGCGCGACCTCGTCGCACAGCCGGCGGGCGATGTCGGCGTCGCGCGACGTGACGATCACCGTGGCGCCGAGTTCGGACCGGGCCCGGTCGAGCACGGACAGCACGGCCCCCGACTCCTCGCTGCTCACGCCGTCCACCGGGTCGTCGGCCAGCAGCACCGACGGCTCCGTGGCCAGGGCCCGGGCGATGGCCACGCGACGCTGCTGCCCCGGCGAGAGCTCCGACGGCAGCCGGGCCCCGGACCGGGAGAGACCGATGACGTCGAGCAGCGTGCCGACGCGGCTCCGGCGGCGATCGGCTTCCACGCCCATCCGCTCCAGCGGTGCGGCGATGTTGCCCGCGACGGTCCGCTCGGGCCGCAGCGTCGGCTCCATCATCGCGACCTGCCGCTGGGCTCCCCACAGCTTGCGGCCCGCCAACCGGCTCGTGTCCATGCCGTCGTAGCGCACGGTGCCCCGGTCGGGCCGCTCCCGCAGTGCCACGCAGCGCGCCAGCGTCGTCTTGCCCGCCTCCTTCGGCCCCACGATGCCGAACAGCGACCCCGCGTTGACGACGAGGTTGACCTCCCGCAGCGCGACCACGGGGGAATGGGTGGAAGGGAACGACTTGCTGACGTTCTCGACAGTGATCACCACAGCTCCAGGCAGCTCAAAGTCGGGCGTCCGTACGGGGACGTCCTGAAGACAGACGGCAGAAGAAACCGAAACTCGACGAAGGAAAGGGCCTCAGCGAGACATCGTGTGGCTACAACAAGCACACACGGTGCGGCGGCCCTGGTCGACTACTCGGCGCTGCGTCAGGAGCGGCGTGCGATACACGGAGATCCTCCATCGGTCCTGGCGTTAGCACCTTCCCCAGTGGGGCGGTTGCTGCGACGTCTCGGAGCCAGGTCTCTCGGTCGCTCGGGATGGATGCGCCCACAGTACATCCGAGGTGGCCCGCCGTTGGCAAGCGAGCCGGGGCGAGATCACACTTTCGCCGCAGAGCGGGCCAGTTCGGCGAACTGCTCGACGGTGAGCCGTTCACCTCGGGTGGCCGGGTCGATACCGGCGGCGGTGAGCAGCGCGGCGGCGCGCTCCCCCGAGCCCGCCCAGGAGGCGAGGGCGGCACGGAGGGTCTTGCGGCGCTGGGCGAAGGCGGCGTCGACCAACGAGAAGACGAGGTCGCGGTCGACTCCCTCGGGCGGAGCCGTGCGTTCGAACGCGACCAGCGAGGAGTCGACGTTGGGCACGGGCCAGAACACCGACCGGGACACGGCCGCGACCTTGCGCGCCCGCCCGTACCACGCGAGCTTCACGCTCGGAACCCCGTAGATGCGGCTGCCGGGCGCGGCGGCCATGCGGTCGGCCACCTCGGTCTGCACCATCACGAGGGCGTGCCGCAGCGAGGGCAGTTCGGCCAGCAGGTGCAGCACGACGGGCACCGCGACGTTGTACGGCAGGTTCGCCACGAGTGCCGTGGGTTCGGTGGGCAGCTCCTCGGCGCGGAGCCGCAGCGCGTCCCGTTCGAGCACGGTGAACCGCGAGGCGGCCTCAGGCGCGTGTTCGGCCACGGTCGTGGGCAGCCGCTCGGCCAGGACGGGATCGATCTCCACCGCCAGGACACGCGCCCCGGCGGCCAGCAGACCGAGGGTGAGGGAGCCGAGGCCCGGGCCGACCTCCAGCACCGGCTCACCCGACCGCACGTCGGCGAGGTCCACGATGCGGCGCACGGTGTTGGCGTCGTGCACGAAGTTCTGGCCGAGCTTCTTCGTCGGCCGCACTCCCAGCTCGGTGGCCAACCGGCGGATCTCGGACGCTCCCAGCAGGCCCGGTGTCTCGGTCACCGGGCCAGCCTAGAGACCGCGTTCCACGGCGGAGCCGTGGGCTTACTTCGGCAGACCGAGCTGCGACGAGCAGTGCGGCCAGGCACCGTAGCCACCGCGATCGTCCCGCACCCGTTCCGCGATGTCGATCTGCTGCTCACGCGTGGCCTCGTGCGGGTACGCCGCGTACTGCGAACCGCCGTAGGCGTCCCAGGTCTGCTTGTTGAACTGCAGGCCGCCGTAGTAGCCGTTGCCGGTGTTGATGCCCCAGTTGCCGGTCGACTCGCACTGCGCCAGCGCGTCCCACACCGAGGCGTCGCCGATGTCGGGCACCGCCGACTTGGTGCCGATCCGGACGACCTTCTTCTCGGCCTCCCGCACGACCTCGGTCGACACCTCGACGCTGTCGACGACCTTGCCGTTCTTCTTCGTCACCCGGTAGGTGACGATCTTCTCGCCGGCCTTGCCCTCTTCCTCGACGATCTCCTTGCCCTTGTCGAGGGTGTCGTCCTCGATGGTCTCGACCTCGGGCTCGATGACCTCGGTCTTCTTCACCATCGACACGCCGGTGCGGTTGACGTGCACCTCGGCGCCGTCGGCGAGCTTGAAGTCGGAACCTTCCTCGATCTTGTCCTGCTTGCCGAGGTCGAGGCCGAGCTCCGCGAGCAGCTCCTCTGCGGTCACGGCGTTGGTGGTGACCTCGCGGGGCTTCTCACCGCCGTCGAAGAGGGTGACGGTCTTCTCGGTCTTGACCTCCAGGCGCATGCCGTCGAGCGGCACCTCGCCGGACAGCGGTGCGGAGAACCACGTGCCGCCGGTGCTCAGGTGGTCCAGTCCGAGCTGGCTCAGCGCCTCGCGCACGGTCGTGGCGCGGACCCACGAGTCGCGCGACTCGCCGTCGACGACGAGGGTGAGCTGCCGACCGCGCTCCAGCTTGATGACGCCGCCGTCGCCGACCGGCGCCTGCGGAGAAGGCGAGAGGGCGTCGTGAGCGCCGACGCTGATGCCGGCGTCCTCGAGCACCTCGCCGACCGTGTCGCCGTAGCTGCGAATGGTCTGCTTCTCGCCGTCGACGTCGACCGTGACGCTCTTGTTCATCGCGAGCGCCGCGGCACCGCCACCGGTGAGCGTGATCATGACCGCGAGGACCGTGCCCCGCAGGAAGCGCTTCTTCCACGTCTTGACGGCGCTGACGAGACCGTCCTCGGGCTCCGAGGACGCCGCTGTGGCCTCCGCGGACTGCGTCGGGGACTCGTCCTCGTCCGGCAGCACGATCGGCGGAAGCATCGTGGTCTCGGCGTTGATGAGCCTGATCAGCTCGTCCACGCCGACCCCGGCCTCGGCCATCATCGTCTCGGCGTCGGGTCCGAGAGCGGTCAGCACGTCCTGGGGTGTGACTTCCGGCTCGGGCGAGAAGTCGAGATCCTCGGCTTCGCTCGGCCAGTCGAGCAGGGCCGTGGAGGCAGCCGTATGCCCGTCTCTACCAGTCACAGGGTCGATCCCTTCACGTAAGTACACCGACTCCCGCAGCCAGCGCCGCCCTCACATCCCGCAGGATGCTCTCCCCGACGTACACCGACGTGACTGTGGGCCAGGCTGGTGGCGATCCGCAGCGTTGCAGTCACTCGCGGACCACTTCCCAGCACGGTCACGGGACCATAACGAGTGCCTGAGGGTTGCGCAATCACCCCTAGGGGCACTAGTGATCTTCCTCACGAGAACTCAGGGCAACCTCAGACGATCTCGCCGCCACCGCTACGCAGGCGGAACACGCGCTCCGCATTCCGCCGTGCGGCGTCGGCCACGGCCTCCACCGGCTGCTTCCGCAACTCGGCGAGTCCCACGACCGTGTACGCCGCGCAGTAGGG
>JACYYJ010061828.1_pt3 | contig 10928 bp, 10 predicted proteins | sample 8236861 | NCBI WGS metagenome assembly JACYYJ01 (sample SAMN14103086, study PRJNA606662) | landfill metagenome | isolation source: landfill solid waste | place: India:New Delhi, Okhla landfill site | collected 2017-11-05
TGTCGCTGTGGGCGGGTGTGCTCGCCGACCGCGTCGACAAGCGCAAGCTCCTCATCGGCATCCAGACCGGCGTCGCGGTTCAGGCGCTCGCGCTGGGTCTTCTGGTGCTGAGCGGGACCGCGCAGCTCTGGCAGGTGTACACGCTGGCGTTCGTGCTCGGCACGCTGTCGGCGCTGGAAGTGCCCACACGGCAGTCGTTCGTCTCCGAGATGGTGGGCCGCGACCAGGCCGCCAACGCGGTGGCGCTGAACTCGTCGATCTTCAACCTGGCCCGCATCGTGGGGCCCGCCATCGCGGGTTTCGCGATCGTGCTGGTGGGCACGGGTTGGTTGTTCGTCGCCAACGCCGTGAGCACGATCGCCGTGATCGCGGGGCTGGCGTTGATGAACCCGACCGAGCTGTACCGCGCGCCCGCCGTCGCCCGCGCCAAGGGGCAGCTGCGCGAGGGACTGCGGTACGTGCGCAGCAGGCCCGACCTGATGACCGTGATGGTGCTGGTGTTCTTCGTGAGCACGTTCGGCATCACGTTCTTCACGTCGTTGGCGATCGTGTCGGCCAACGTCTTCGGCACCGAGGCCGACGGCTACGGGATGCTCTCCACGCTCCTGGCGGTCGGCACGTTCACCGGCGCGCTCGTCGCGGCACGTCGGGGCAGCCGGGGAGGGCCGAGCCTGCGGCTGCTCCTGATGTCGGCCGCGGCGCTCGGGGCGCTGGAGTTCATCGGCGCGTTCATGCCCACGTACCTGACGTTCGGGCTGGCGCTCGTGCCGTTGGGCTTCGCCACGATCACGTTCCTCACCACGGCCAACGCGCTGGTGCAGACGACGGTCAGCGCGCAGATGCGGGGCCGGGTGATGGGCCTGTACGTCCTCGTGTTGATGGGAGGCAACCCGATCGGCGGGCCCCTGACGGGGTGGATGGCCGAGACGTTCGGGGGGCGCTCGCCGTTCTACATCGGTGGCGCTGTCGCGCTCGCGGCGGCGCTGGTGTGTGGATACCTGGCGCTGCGGGCACGGGAACGAATCGGTGGCACCCAGCCCTTGCCCGCAGGATGAGGTTAGGCTAACCTCAGTCACGTCGCTTCGTGGTGGGAGTGGCAGTCAGTTCGGGAAACGAAACGAGGCCCCGCACCGGTCGGTGCGGGGCCTCGTTCGTCTCAGCGGGTCGACCGATCAGGTCAGCCCAGCAGCAGGCCGTTGCGGCCGGCGCGGGCGTCCTCGAAGCGCCTGCCGATCTCCGCCCAGTCGAACACGTTCCACAGGGCGTTGACGTAGTCGGGCTTCACGTTCTTGTACTGCAGGTAGAACGCGTGCTCCCACACGTCGACCAGCAGGATCGGCGTGGTCGGCAGGATGAGGTTGTTGTGGTGGTCCCGCAGCTGCTGCGTGATCAGCGTCTTGCCGATCGGGTCCCACGACAGCGCACCCCAGCCGTTGCCCTGGATGGTGGTGCAGACCGCGGTGAACTGCGCCTTGAACTTGTCGAAGGAGCCGAACGCCTCGTCGATCGCGGCGGCCAGCTCGCCGGTCGGCTTGTCGCCGCCGTTGGGCGAGAGGATCTTCCACCACACGACGTGGTTGGCGTGGCCGGCCAGGTTGAAGGCCAGCGTGGTCTCCAGGCCGACGATGGAGGAGAAGTCGTTCGCCTCCCGCGCGGCGGCCAGCTTCTCCAGCGTCTGGTTCGCACCGTTGACGTAGGTCTGGTGGTGCTTGCTGTGGTGCAGCTCGTTGATCTCGCCGGAGATGTGCGGCTCGAGGGCACCGTAGTCGTAATCGAGGTCGGGAAGCTCGTACGTGGGCATAAGCCCTCCTTCGTATCTCGCGAACGGAAGCCTTTGCGTCGATGCCCAACCTAGTAGCCACTACTGGGGCAGGCTAACCGGGGCGTGACGAAGTTGACCTTGCAAAGTGGAGTTAGGTAGAGGTCAAGACGGTGTGCCCACCAACACATCCACGAAAGGTGCTCGTCAGTCGACCGGCCACGAGTGCACGGGCTCGCCGGACCGCGACAGTTCCAGGTAGCGGGCCATCATGTGGGCCAGTGCGGCCTCCCGGTCCATACCGCGTTCCTCGGCCCGCACCACGGTGTCGCGCTGCCAGACACTGCCGGTGCGTTGCCTCACACACCGTTGCTCGATGACTCCGAGATAGCGGTCGGCGACCTCGTCGGCGACGTCGGAACTGCGCAGGCCCTCCCGCGCCAGCGGCAGCAGCACGCGCAACGCGAGCTCGTCCGGCGGGATCCAACCGATGCCCGGCCAGTACAGATGGGCGTCGAATCCGTTGCGGGCTCCGGCGTAGAGGTTCTCCTCCGCGGCCTGGAACGACATCTGTGTCCACACTGGCCGTTCCTGCTCCGCGAGCGCCCGCTGGGCGCCGTAGAAGAACGCGGCGTTGGCCACCATGTCGACCACGGTCGGGCCCGCGGGCAGCACGCGGTTCTCCACCCGCAGGTGCGGGCGACCGTCCACCACGTCGTACACGGGGCGGTTCCAGCGCCACACCGTGCCGTTGTGCAGGCGCAGCTCCGTCAGCCTCGGCACCTCGCCCGACTCCAGCGCCTCCATCGGATCCTGGTCGTCGGTCTCCGGCAGCAGCCCGGGGAAGTAGCGCACGTTCTCCTCGAACAGGTCGAAGATCGACGTGATCCACCGTTCGCCGAACCACACCCGCGGCCGGACACCCTGGTTCTTCAACTCCTCGGGGCGCGTGTCGGTCGCCTGCAGGAACAGCGGAATGCGCGTCTCGTGCCACAGCGCCTTGCCGAGCAGGAACGGGGAGTTGGCGCCGAGCGCCACCTGCACCCCCGCGAGGCACTGGGCGGCGTTCCAGTGCGCGGCGAACTCCTCCGGCGCCACCTGTAGATGCAGCTGCACCGACGTGCACGCCGCCTCCGGCAGGATCGACTGCGCGAACGAGCGCAGCCGCTCCGGTGTCCGGTCGGGCAGGCCGACGCCCTCCAGCGACAACAGCGGCTTCTCCCCGCGCGAGGCGAGGATCTCGTCGTTGAGCAGCGAGTAGCGCGCGCTGTTGGTGAGCCACTTCTGGTCGAAGTGCTCCGACTGCAGGGTGGGCAGCACGCCGATCATCGCGACGAGCGCGCCCGCCTCGTCGGCCTTCCGGTGCGCTTTGTCGAGGTAGCCGTCGAGCATCGCCTCCAGCTCCAGCGCGGAGGTGCCGTCGAGTGGGCACGGAGGCACGTTGAGCTCGATGTTGTGCTGCGACAGCTCCGTGGTGAAGGCGTCGTCGTCGAGTGCGGCCAGCACGGCGGTGTTGGACATCGAGGGCTGCATGTCCTCGCCGACGAGGTTCAGTTCGACCTCGAGTCCGATGTGCTTGCGCGGGAACGTGAAACTGCCGTCGGAGAGCATGCGCGCCAGAGTGTCCAGGCAGCGTTGCACCTTGCGGCGGTAGCGCCCCCTGTCCCTCGGGGTGACGGCGTCCGGTGACACGTCCTTGCCCATGGGATGTCGTTTCCTTCTTCTGTCCGGCCTCGGCTCACCCGAACGCCTTGGCGTTGACCCCTTGCCAGGCGGCAACGTTGACACACCCACGTGATCGCGACTAGCGGCCAAAACGGTGCACTCCGTCACCCCCGGTTAACTCTGCGCACGATCACGCCCGTTCGTACGACCGGGCTACCCAGCATTCGGAGCACCGACTCCTGTCGAGAAGGAGGAGTGCGACACTCCGGTGCGTGGCGAAGCTGATCGAGATCGCCGACGCGGCGGACCCGCGCCTGGACGACTTCCGCGACCTGACGACCGCCGACCGCCGACCCGATCGACCCGGCGGGCGCGGGTTGGTCATCGCCGAGGGAGCCGCGGTCGTGCGACGGCTGCTGGAGTCGCCGTATCCGCTGCGCGCGGTGCTCGGTGTGCGGCGCAAGCTCGACGAACTCGGCGACCGCCTCGCCGACGTCGACGCGCCCGTCTACGTCACGTCGGCGTCGACCATGTCCGACGTCGTGGGTTTCCACCTCAACCGAGGTGTCCTGGCGGTCGCGGACCGGGCTCCCGCGCCGACGTTCGACGACGTCGCCGACTCCTCGACCGTGCTCGCCGTCCTGGAGGGCGTCAACGACCACGAGAATCTCGGCGCGATGTTCCGCAACGCCGCCGCGTTCGGCGTCGACGGGGTCCTGGTGGGGCCGGGGTGCGCCGACCCGCTGTACCGGCGGAGCGTCCGGGTGTCGATGGGACACGTGCTGCGGGTGCCCTTCACGTCCGACGTCGTCTGGCCCGACTCGCTGTCGGACCTGCGGCGCCGAGGGTTTCGCGTGGCCGCTCTCACTCCCCGCGCCGACGCGGTAGCGTTGCGCGACGTGTGCGCGGCCGGGACCGGCCGGATCGCGTTGCTGCTCGGCTCGGAGGGGCACGGCCTGTCGCAGTCGGCCCTCGACGCCGCCGACACGGCGGTGCGCATCCCGATGGCGTCCGGCGTGGACTCGCTCAACGTCGCCACGGCGGCTGCTGTTGCGTTCTACGAGCTGACGAGGTGAGGTGCGAGAAGAAGCGCGGGTGAACGGGTGTGAATGAAGCCGAGCTGTTGGTCCGTGACGGCCACGTCGTGATCGTCGGCGTGGTGCGGCACGCCGACGGGAACGCCGACGCCGGGTCCACCGAGGACGCCGCGAGCCCCGGTGCCGTCGGCGAGTCCCGCGAGGTCACCGATGCCCGCAGTGTCCGCGTCGCCGGCGCTGCCGACGATGCCGGCGAAGTCACCGTCACCGTGATCGCCGAAGGGCGCGGGGACGCCGACGACCCCGAGCACCCCGGTGGCACCGACGCGCTCCGCCTCGACGAGCTGGTCGGCGCCGAGCTCGCCGACGCACTCGACGAGTGGGCGCGCGTGTGCGCCGCCCTCCGGCGCAGCGGCGGCGGGGCGGGCCGTGCGGTCGTGTCGCGGCGGGGCGGGCAGCTCGCGCGCCGCGTGGCGGCGATCCTCGACGAACCCGTGCGGTACCGCGATCCGATGACCGACGCGACGACGCTCGTCCACCCGCCCCGCTCCGGTGCGGGACCGGCGACGGCGGCGGTGGCGTGGTCACGACGTTCGGCGGCGGTCGATCCGACGCCGTGGGGCACCGGGCTGACCGTCGCGGCCTTCATCGCCGCGTTCGTCGTCGTGGCGATGCTCGCGCTCGCGTCGGCCCTCGCGACGGAGACGGCCGGATGGGTCGCCGTCGTCGCCGCCGCAGTGGTCACCGGCGGGCTCGCCCCGTCGCTGTGGCTGGGACGGCGGGTACCGGTGGTGCGCTGGGTCGTGCTCGGCGCCGTCGCCGGCACGATCCTGTCGTGGTTCGGAGTCCTGTTCATCGCGTTCGGCTGACCCCACCCGCCACCCCGACATCGTGTCCGCGACTGGCGTACGCGTGTCCGCACCCCACGACGCCGTGTCCGCGCCTGGCGTACGCGTGTCCGCCACTCGGCGACGTCCGTGCGGGGGAGGAGGGGCCGTGATCTGCGAACTCGCGTACGGGAAGTGCGGACACACGTGCGTGGACCGCGGACACGGGTACGGGTTGGACCACTCGGAGCACCGGGTACTTTGACTCCATGTCTTCCGCCACGAATGCAGACTCGCCTCACGTCGTGGTCACCGGTGGTTGCGGCTTCATCGGACGAGCGGTCGTCGCGGCCTTCCGGCGCCGTGGCGCTCGGGTGACGATCGTGGACCGCGAGCCGGCCACCGTGCACGACGAGGGAGTCGTCGCGATCCAAGGCGACCTGGCCGACCCGGCGGTGCGGGAGCGCGCCGTGGTGCCGGGCACCGACGGGATCGTCCACCTGGCGGCCATCACCTCCGTGCTGCGCTCCAAGGAGATGCCCGCGAAGACCTACGCGGAGAACGTCGGCATCACCCACGAGCTGCTGGAACTGGCGCGGATGCACGGCGTCCGCCGGTTCGTGCTCGCCTCCACCAACGCGGTGGTCGGCGACGTCGGCACGAGCACCATCACCGAGGACATGCCGCTGCAGCCGCTCACGCCGTACGGTGCCACGAAGGCGGCCTGCGAGATGCTGCTGTCCGGGTACGCGGGCACGTACGGCATGGCCGCGTGCGCGCTGCGGTTCACCAACGTGTACGGCCCCGGGATGAGCCACAAGGACAGCTTCGTGCCGCGGCTCATGCGGGCGGCTCTGTCGGACGGCGGGGTGAAGGTCTACGGGGACGGGCAGCAGCGGCGTGACCTCGTCTTCCTCGACGACGTGGTGCGGGCGATCGAGTCGGCGTGGGACAGCGAGCACGTCGGCAGGGCGATCGTCGGTGCGGGCCGGTCGGTGTCGGTGCTGGAGCTGATCGACACCGTTCGCGAGGTCACCGGGGCGCCGATCCCGGTGGAACACGTGCCCGCGCCGGGCGGGGAGATGCCCGCGGTCGTCGTCGACATCGCGCGGAGCGCGGAGACCATCGGGTACCGCCCGACGTTCAGTCTGCGTGACGGCCTGGCCGCCACCTGGCAGTACTTCCTCGACAACGACAGGCAGAAAGTGTTCTGAGTGACCGGCTTCCTCCGCCGCCACTGGTTGTTGTTCGTTCTGCTCGCCGGTGGCATCACGCTCCGTGTGCTGGTGTGGCTGGCGTACGAGCCTGCGCTGCTGTACATCGACAGCTTCCGGTACCTCAACAACCTGGACGCGTTGCGGCCCACCGACCTGAACCCGCTCGGGTACACGGTCGTGCTGAAGGTGCTGTTCGCCTTCGGGGGACTCGCGTTCGTGCAGGCCGTGCAGCACGTGGTGGGTGTGGTGCTCGCGGTGTCGCTGTACGCGTTGACGCTGCGCCACACGTCGCGGAGGTGGATCGGCGCACTCGTCGCGGCGCCGGTGCTGCTGGACGCCTACCAGCTGCAGATCGAAGCGCTCCTCATGTCGGAGGTCTGGTTCCAGGCGTTGCTCGTGGGGATGCTGTGGGTGCTGCTCGGGCGTGGTGAGCCCACGTGGTGGCGGGCCGGGGGAGCCGGGATTCTGCTCGGGCTCGCGGTCGTCACCCGCACGATCGGGTTCACGCTCGTGGTGCCGATGGTCGGCTATCTCGTCCTGGCGGGCGGGGCCTGGCGCAGCAGGGCGGGGTGGAAGCGCATCGGTGTGCGGACCGCCGCGGGTGTCCTCGGTGTCCTGGCGGTGCTGTTCCCGTACTCGGCGTACTTCTATTCGCAGGCCGGGTACTGGGGGCTGACCGGAGCCACCGGCAACGTGCTCTACGGGCGCACGGCCAGCATCGCCGACTGCGCCGAACTGCCTCCCGGCGACGCGGGGCTGCAGTTGTTCTGCCCCGACGAGCCGGTCGACGAACGACACGGGATCGACTACTACACCCACTTCGTGTACGGCGACCCGAACTGGCCCGCCGAGGGGTTGCCCGACTCGCGGTCCAAGGAGGAGCTGGCCAACCAGTTCGCCAAGGAAGTGATGCTGAATCAGCCGGTCGACTTCGTGGGGTCGATCCTGCGCGACTTCGTGAAGAACTTCGATCCGATCAAGCGGACCCACCACAACGACGTGCCGGTGGAACGCTGGCAGTTCCAGCTCTCGTATCCGTACTACAACATCGGCGACTCCAGCCTGGAGGCGTACAACGCGATGACGTACGCCTACGACGGCGTGCCGCCGCGCGCGAACCAGGATCTGACGGCGTTCCTCCGCACCTACCAGCTCGGCGGCGGCTACACGTGGGGTCCGTTGCTGGCGGCGTTCGCGGTATGCGGGCTGATCGCGGCGGCCGGTGTGGGCCGGGCCCGCCGGTCCGGGTTGAGGTCGGCCGCATTCCTCGCCACGGGAAGTGGTTTGATCATCCTGCTGGGAGCCGCGTCGTTCGAGTTCTCCTGGCGCTACCAACTTCCCGCGCTGGTGCTGCTCCCCCTCGGAGGCGCGCTCGGGCTCGCTGCGATGCTGGGGGCGCGCAAGGAGCCGTCCGGCGCGGCGGCAGGAACACGGAGGACCACGTTGGACGACTACCCCGACGACGTCGACGCCGAGGCGGTGGCCGACTTCCGGCAGCGCTACGGCAACAGCCCGCTGACGCCGCTGGTGGTGGTGATCGCCGCCTACAACGAGGCCAAGGGCATCGGCGCGGTGCTGAGGGGCATGCCCACCCACTGCGGCGACCTGCCGGTGTCCACGCTCGTCGTGGTCGACGGCGCGACCGACAATACCGCCGAGGTGGCGCACGAGGCGGGCGCGTACGTGTGCGTGGCCCCGCGTAACCGTGGTCAGGGCGCGGCGCTGCGGCTCGGCTACCACCTCGCGTCCGAGTGCGGGGCGCGCTACATCGTCACCACCGACGCCGACGGCCAGTACGACAACAACGAGATGCCGATGCTCGTGAAGCCGCTGCTGGACGACACGGCCGACTTCGTCACCGGGTCCCGCAGGCTCGGCAGCTACCAGCACGACAGTGCGATCCGCTGGCTGGGTGTGCGCGTGTTCTCGTGGATCGCGACCGTGCTGACGCTGCAGAAGGTCACCGACACGTCGTTCGGTTTCCGTGCCATGAGGGCCGAACTCGCCACGTCGGTCACTCTGCGGGAACCGCAGTACCAGTCGTCGGAGTTGCTGCTCGGCGTCATGGCCCGCGGCGCGCGGGTGCTGGAGGTGCCGATGACGATGCGGTTGCGCAACAACGGCAGCAGCAAGAAGGGCCGCAGCATCAAGTACGGCGCCAACTACGCGCGCGTCATGTTGGGGACTTGGATCCGCGAGTACGTTCTTCGCGGTGGAAAACGAGCCGGTCGAGCAGTGCGAACTTCATGACGAAGACGATCGCGTAGCCGGTGAGGAAGACCGCGTCGAGTACCACGATCCGCACGAAGCCGGAAAGGTCGAGCGGTTCGGTGAGCCGACCGGCCAGGGTGGTCAGACCCACCGACGCCAGGCCGGCGAGGCCGATCACCAGAAGGTAGGGCAGGAGTTCCCCGGTGACGGTCGGCGTGCCGCGCCGGCCCCACGCCCAGCGCCGCGCGAGGAAGTAGTTCGGGATCGCTCCGGCGACGAACGCCACCGCGCTGGCGACCATGGGCGTGGCCCCCCACCACAACAGTCCGATGAGGCTGACCTGGCTGATGCCGGTGGCCAGTGCGGAACTCGTCGCGGCCCGGAACAGGCGGACCAGCAGACGGGGTCGGCGGCCCGATGCCATGGAGGGCTCCTCGGCTGCCGTGGTAGCGGTGCTCACCTATCCATTGTGCATACCCGCCATTCGGGTGGCCGCGGAACGTCCGTATTCTCCGTGCGGGTTGATCCGTGGGCTCGAGTGGTACACGGTAGAGCTAGCAGGTGGGAGAAGTGCACCAGGGCGAGGTTGAGCTCGGTGCACTGCGAAGTAACGATCTGGAGGCAGTCGAGTCGTGCGAGTCCTCGTTCTCGGTGGTGACGGATACCTGGGGTGGCCGACAGCCCTCCACCTTTCGGATTGTGGGCACGACGTCGCCGTCGTCGACAATTATGCCCGCAGGAAGTACGACGAGGAGCTCGGCTCCCAGAGTCTGGTCCCGATCGAGGACCTCGACACACGTGTGGCGGCGTGGAAGGAGGTCTCCGGCAAGGAGATCCCCGCGTACATCGGTGACCTGCTCGACGCGGACTTCCTGTACCAGGTCGTGCGGGAGTACGCGCCGGACGCGATCATCCACTTCGCCGAGCAGCGGGCCGCACCGTACTCGATGATCGACCGCGAGCACGCCGTCTACACGCAGCACAACAACGTGATCGGCAACCTCAACGTCATGTACGCGATCGCCGAGATCAACCCGGAGATCCACCTGGTGAAGCTCGGCACCATGGGCGAGTACGGCACGCCCAACATCGACATCGAGGAAGGCTGGATCGAGATCGAGCACAACGGTCGTCAGGACCGGGTGCTGTATCCGAAGAAGCCGGGCTCGTTCTACCACCTCACGAAGGTGCACGACTCGCACAACATCGAGTTCGGCTGCCGGATCTGGGGCATGCGCGCGACGGATCTGAACCAGGGTGTCGTGTACGGGCAGCAGACGGACCAGACCGCCCGCGACCCGCGCCTGGCCACGCGCTTCGACTACGACGCCGTGTTCGGCACGGTGCTGAACCGCTTCATCATCCAGGCCGCGCTGGGCCAGCCGCTCACCGTGTACGGCAAGGGCGGGCAGACCCGCGGCATGCTGGACATCCGCGACACGGTCGAGTGCCTGCGCCTCGCCGTGGAGAACCCGGCCGAGCGTGGCGAGTTCCGCGTGTTCAACCAGATGACCGAGAGCTTCTCGGTCAAGCAGGTCGCGGAGCTGGTGGCCGAGACCTATCCGGGTTCGGTCGAGATCGACTACCTCGAGAACCCGCGTTGGGAGCTCGAGGAGCACTACTACAACGTGAAGCACACCGGGCTGGTCGACCTGGGGCTGAAGCCGCACCTGCTCTCCGACACGCTGCTCGAATCGCTCTTCCCGATCGTGGAGCAGAACAAGCACCGCGTGAACCTGGAGAACCTGATGCCCAAGGTGAAGTGGGCGAGCGCCAAGAACTCCTGAGTGACGACAGACGGGCCCCCACCGGAAAGTCGGTGGGGGCCCGTCTTCTGTCCGTAGTGCGAGCGGTGTGCGGTCGCGGTAATGCCGGTCAGCCGCGTTGGCTGCGCACGCCCAGCAGGACGTCTTCCCACGCGGGCACGGTCGGGTGGTTCTTCTTGCCGCGGACCGCGTTGGCCGACTGCTCGGGCACGAGCGAGTCGCCCGCCGCCTGGCGTGCGGGGGAAGGCTCGTCCGTGTCGCGTTCGGCCGGTGTGGGGATCGGTGCTTCGATCACCCTGGCTCCGTCGCGGGTGGCCACGTCGGTGAGCCGGGGCTCGGCTGTCTGGCCCACCGCCCTCGGCACCCGGTACGCGTCGGGGTCGAGCAGCGTCTCGGCCAGCTCGTCCAACGCCGTCACGGTGCCGCCGTGGGCGCCGGGGGAGAAG
>JACYYJ010083120.1_pt6 | contig 10918 bp, 14 predicted proteins | sample 8236861 | NCBI WGS metagenome assembly JACYYJ01 (sample SAMN14103086, study PRJNA606662) | landfill metagenome | isolation source: landfill solid waste | place: India:New Delhi, Okhla landfill site | collected 2017-11-05
GCCGCGATCGTCCGGTTGCGGACGTTGGCCTCTTCGCGGGTGCGGCGGATGGCCTCGGCCTGCACCTCGTTCGCGCGCTGCACGGCCGCGGCGTAGCCGTTGACGTTGCGAGCGGCGTTGTCGTAGGCCGTGTTCGCCTTCTGGATGCCGGAGGAGATGGCCTCCATGCTCTTGCCGACGTTGGCGGTGTCGACGCCAAGGGCTTCGAGCCGCGAGCCGGTCTTGTCGGCCCGCTTGATGAACGAATTGAGCCGGCGTTCGGTCTGGACGATCTCGCGATCGAGGCCCTGCAACTGGACGCCGAAGGTGTCCTTCGTCGCGGCGGCCGAGGCCACGCGCTTGCGGGTCTCGGCCAGGTCGGTGAGCGTCTTCGCGAGCGAGTCGGCTTCGGCCCGCTCATCGGCGTACCGCTTCAGCAGCCCTTGCCGGGACGAGAGCTCGCGGGCGAGCGCGGCGGCGCGTTGCTGCTCGGCGAGCAACTCCTTCATCGACCGGGAGGCGAGGTCCGCGGACTTCGCCTGCTCGGCCTGGGCGTTGGTGAGCTTCTCTACGTCGTCGGTGATGTCCTTCAGCGTCGACTTCGAGAGGTTCTTTGCCCGTATGCGGAGGTCAACGTCAACCGTCTTGCTCATCCCAACTTCTCCAGGGTTTTCTGGAACGCCTTAGCGCCCTTCTTGCTCTTGATGCTTGCGTACGCTTGGGCCGTAAGGGCTGCGGTCATTCGGAGGTTGCTGTTGATCCGGGCTATCGCGATGTCTGACTCCTGGCTCAAGTACCACAGGGGGTACTGGCTGGCCTCGGACTGCCCCTCCGATTCGAGGAGGGACACCCGATCGAAGATGTTGTCTAGCCAGCGGCCAAAGACTGCGGCCCGCCGGGGGTCCTGGGACGCTTCTTGGCGCCGCTGGTCAGCGTCCCGGCGAGATCGACCAGCAGCAAAACGTTTCCCACGAATCGCCGGAATCCTTCGGGCTCGTTGAACGTCAGCCGGGCGATCGCCGCCAGGATGTCGAACTGGAGCGCGAAGCTGTAGGTGTCCCGCACCATCTCCCACTCGTCGGGCGCGTCTGCCGCGCGGGCGATGAGTTGGGAGAGCAGGTTGGGGAGGTGGACGCCGACCGCGGCCACGATCCGGGGCCACGCGGCGGTGAGTTGATCGGCGAGCCGTTCGGTGTCCTGGAGATCGAGCTTCATGCCCTCGACCTCTTCGGCGACGTTGAACAGGCCGCCGAGGTCCTCGCCGACGGCGACGAGGACGGCGGTGACATCGGCGGGGGAGAGGCCGCGCACGGATGCGACGACCTCTCCCTGCCAGGTGATGTCCACGGTGGGTGCAGCTTGCAGCTTCTTGAGCATTATGGGTCTCCCGAAAGCGGTGGTTATACGCCGACGCCGGCCCGGCCGTTGGTGTACACGATGGCGGTGTTGCTGTCGCGCTGGAGCGCCTGGAAGGTGAAGCCAAGCTGCTGCCAGTCGTCGCCCTTCAGCGCGTAGTCGCCGTCCGGCGACAACTGCACGTAGGGGAAGTAGTAGTCGAAGTTGAGGCCCTTGCCGTTGATGGCCTTGTAGAACAGTTCGCCCTCCAGGTTGGCCTCGTTGCCCGAGGTGATGCGGTTGTACTGCGCCTCGGTCACGTCGTAGGTGACCACGATGTCCTGCTCGTCGTCGGTCACCACGAGCGAGGACGGCATGACCATCACGGAGCCGGTCTCGCGGTCGAAGCGCACGTCGACGTTCTCGACCAGGGCGGTGCCGCCGCCGGACAGGGTCGCGGTCATGTTGTCCAGCCCGCGCAGACCGCTCGGGCTGGCCGGCGAGACGCCAAGCTGGTAGCGGCGGCCGCGCTTGGCCGCGACGATGGTCTCGGTCTGCGCGGTGGCCGCGGTCTGCGTCACGATGTTGGCCTGGCCGGTGAACCACTTCGCGAGGTTCGACGGCGAGATGTGGTCGGTGATGAAGCTGCCGCTCATGTTCTTTTCGAGCAGCACCGAGTCGTCCTTCGAGCGGATGCCGTGGTCGGTGTCGTAGTGGTCCAGGACCTCGCTCTCGACGGACAGGTTGATCTCGGTGGTGTTGCCGAAGTAGCCCTGCCCCTCGGCGGGAACTCGCGTGTTCGGGGCGAACGGCGCGAAGTACAGTTCGCCGCTGCCGAGAACGTAGTTCTTGTCGGGGAATGCCATGTTGGTCTCCTAGTTGAGTGCGTACGGATCGTTAGGGTCTTCGACGAATTTCAGTACGACCCGCATCCAGAAGAAAGCCTTGGAGGAGACTTGCTCTATCGGCGGTCGCGCAATGCCCGGCTCCATCGTCATACCGGCTATCAGCCCCCCGAGCATGTAGTCGGGGTTCTCGGGGCCGCCCAACACGGGGTGCGGCCGTTGCTTCAGTTTCGCCAATGCCTTGCGGACATCGGCCATCAGTTCATACGCAGGGTCGGTTGGGTTGTCCTTGTCGTCCTCGGCCCACCCCTGCACGAGCAGGACCCAATCCTCGTTCGTGGTCGGGGCCTCGGTCTCGCCGCCGGCCGGCCGCGGGTAGCGGTCGGGGTCCACGTTCTCCAGGATCGTGACCATCGGCAGCGGGTCGTTGTTGGTGGTGAACATGCGGCCGCGGAAGACCGCGCCGGCCAGGTCGTGCTTGTAGCCGTTGTCGCGCGCGACCTCGGTGGCCAGGAACGTGCTCAACCGCTTCAACGTCGTCAGTCGCTTTGAGTCAGCCATCGAGCCGCCTCCCCATGTAGTGCGTGAAGCGGTTCGCCAGTTGCTTGCTGACTTCGTCGGACGTGTCCGGCGCCGCGGTGCGGTATGCCTGGCCCACGGACGGGCCGTAGAGAAGGTACAGGTTGGAGCCGATCGGCACCATCTCGTTCTTGTTCTTGACGCGCTCGCCCTCGCGAAGCCGGATGGCCAGGCCCACGTTCGCGTTCTCGGCCGAGATGACCGAGTTGCCGCGGCGCAGGCGCATGTAGAAGCCGTTGCGGATCGGGTTCGCCCCGCCCACGGCCTTGACCCGTACGCGGGGCGGGCGGCGCTGCCGGCCGAACTTCGGCGTGCCCGACGCGAACCGGGCCAGGCTCGTGGGCCGGTCGCGGCCGGTCACCACGCCTTCGAGGTCGTCGGGCTTGGCGCGCTTCGAGATGGCGAGGCGGTCTTGCAGGTAGGACGCCTTGAAGTTGAGCCGGCGCCGGATCTCCTGCGAGCCCAGGCGCCGCGCGTAGACGGCGGTGTCGTTGATCGCGCTCGCCGCGGACGGCGCCACGCTCGCCCCCATCGTGCGCAGAATCCGATCGAAGTCCTTCAGCCCTTCCGGCTCGATGTAGTAGCTCACGACAGAACCTCGCTCGCGATGCAACGGGGGTAACGCGTACGCGTCACCTCGTCCATCACGTGGTCGATCACGTACACGCGGCCGCGGCCGAAGTCGACTCGCTGCCGATACTTCGGCACCCACTCGCTGGTGTCGAACACGAGTAGGTTCTTGCCCTCCACCGTGAGCGCGAAGCCCTCGCGGTCGAGGTCGCCGAACGCTCGGCTATCGGCCTGGTGCAGGCGCACGTGCGCCGGGCCGATAGCCGAGCCCTCGGAGTCGGAGATGATGGCCGGCAACGCGAACTTCGCGTGGATCGCAGCGCGCGACCGATCACGGATGTCGTCCAGGGTGCCGGCCATCATCGTTCTCCGTTACTTGTCGTTGAAGCCGTCGTTCGACTTACGGCTGGTCGAGCCCGAGGAGGCGGTCTTGCCTTCCTTGGTCTCCTTGACTTCCCTCACCGCCTTGCGGCGGACCAGGCTGTCCATGTCCTTGGCAAGGGCCTTCTCGTGGTCCTTGGTCAGGGTGGTGCCGGGGTCGATGCGGGCGGTCTGCCCCAACTCGTCCCGGTAGAGGATCTCGTGGACTGCGACGCGGTTCATGGCTTGTCTCCGTGCTGTTTGGTTGGGTGGTAACACCCGGCGCCCGAGGGCGCCGGGTTAACGCTCGTGCCGCTCCGTCCGGGTCAGCCCAGGACGGTGACCTTCATGGACGCGTTCGGGCGGCCGGGGATCATCAGCGGCGCGCTCTGCGTCATCACGAAGATGCCGCTCGGGTCCTTCTGCGCCCACATCTTCGGGAACAGCGCGAGCGGCTGCCAGTCGGCCTCATCGTCCATGATGGCGCCGTAGGCGCGCACGCCCTCGACCTCGCCGGTCAGGATGATGACGCCATCCTCGACGAACGGCTGCTCGATGCCGTCGTTGTCCTCGTAGATGTCGTTGTAGGTGACGATCTCGACGTTGCCTTCGAGGTTGCCGTGGTAGGTGACGTAGTCGCCGGCCACGTTGAAGCTCTCCAGGCGGGTCAGCGAGCCGCGGCGAGTCTCCAGCGCCTTGGCCACCTGGTCCGCCGCGAAGAACGCCTCGGACGCGCTCGGGGTCAGGGTGATGCGGGTCAGACGGCGGCCCGACACGCGCAGCATCTCGGTCGCCCACGCCTTGATGTCGGTCAGCGGGGTGGCCGTGTCCGGGTTGTTCCACAGCGCGGCGCCGGTCAGGACCTTGGTGTTGGCCGCACGGCGGCCGAAGCCCACGGTCTGCTCGGGGTAGTTCTCGCCAACGACGGTGACCTGGCCGTTCTTGATGGCCTCGCACGCCATCCACTCCCAACGGCGGTAGATGCCCTCGCGCTGGTCCAGCAGGGTCTCGGCCACGATCGCGTCGTTGCGCTCGGACGGGGTCAGGGAGCCGCCGTACGACTCGCCGGCCCGACGACGCAGGTTGCGCTGCGGGTCGAGCGCCTCCTTCGGCTTCAGGTAGGCGGGCTTGAACTTCCGGATGCTCTCGCGGCGCGCGAGCATCGGCTGGCCCTGCACGTTCGGAGCGACGAACGGGGCCAGGCGGCGGGCCTTGTCGACCACGTCGAAGTCGATGTACTCGGACTGCGAGAAGTGGACGTTCGGGAAGCACAGGTCGAGCCAGTAGCTCGACATGGGCGGGAAGGTGCGGATGACGCCAGCGAGTTCGTGCGTCTCCAGGATGTCGAATGCCATGTTGCGGGTCTCCTTAGTTCGGTTGGGGTGCGAGCGCGGCTAGAACGGTTGCCCGTTACTCGGCCGCGACCGCGACGCTGTACGTACCTGCCTTGGTATGACCGTTGGCATCCGTGGCGGTGATGGTGAAGGTGTAGGACCCGGCCGCGGTCGGGCTACCAGTGATGGCCCCCGTGGACGAGTTGAGCGCGGTGCCGGTCGGCAGCGAGCCCGAGGTGACCGCGTAGCTGTACGGCGTGGCGCCGCCGCCGGCCGCGATCGACTGGTTGTAGGCCGTGCCCACGGTGCCGCCGGCCAGTGCGCCGGAAGCCGGGTCGAGGGTGACCGGCGACGGAAGCTGGCCGGCCTCGTTGCCCGGACCCACCTCGTCCGACTCGTTGCCGGTGCGCTGGTCGCTGTAGAGCAGCTTGCGGTACTTCACGTCGGACTGCATCGCGGCCATCGCGTCGGCCTCGGTGGTGCCGGTCGGCCACGCCAGGGCGTCGATGTTGAACATGCCGGCGGTGTAGACGGCAGCGCGGCGCGGGCCGGCCGCGATCGGGTAGGCCGAGACGGCGTCGACGGACGAGCCGGCGGTCCACGGCACGAACGAGTCGGCGCTGCGGGTCAGCGGCACGAACTGGCCGATGGCCGCGTCCGCGTTGAACGGGAAGTCCTGCGTGCTGACGGGCGGGGTGTCACCGGCCATAAGCTGCGGGGGCAGCCCGGTGTCCTGCGGGTCGGCGCCGCTCGCGTAGTGGATGTTGTAAGCCATTGCTGGATCTCCTGGAGAAAGTTGGCTGTTGCGGAAGGGTGACGCGCGGAGCGGGGCGCCTTACTGCTGGCGGACGCCGGTCGCCTTGGCGTGCGCCTGGATGATGCGGTTGACGCGGGCGTTCTTCTCGCTGTCCTCGCCCTCGTCGCCGTCCGTGCCCACGGTCTTGCCNNGGCTTGTCCTCGGCGGACGCGGCGAGCATCGCCTTGGCGTCCTCCACGGAGACGGAGGTGTTGAACGCGAGGTGGTTGGCGAGCTTGGAGCGGTTGGCGGCCTCCTCGCACGTCAGGATGCCGGAGATGCGCTGCTGCGCCTCCTTCATGCCTTCCTGCTTGGCGGCCTCGATGCGGGCGGCGTTGTCACCCTCACCGTTGCCGCCCGCTACCTGCTGGTCTGCGGTGTTGTTGTCGGTCATCTTCTTTGCCTCTTTGGTTTGGGTGGAGGTCTTCGAGGAGACCTCCTTGAGAAACGCAGCATAAGCCGCGCGGGGCGGCATTACGGCGTCAACGAAACCGATGCTTTGTGCCTCCTCGGCGTCGAAAACCCGAGCCTCGGTATTGCGCACGGCATCAGTATCCATCCCCCGGTTCCGCGCCACAAGCCCGACGAACTTCTCGTAGCTGCGCTCGACGGAAACCTGGAAAGCCTTTCGCACGTCCTCGGGCATGTCCTCGTACGGATTGCCGTCGACCTTGTGCTGGCCGGAGAAGATGAAAGTCGGCTTGATCCCGACCTCCTCCAGCATCTTCTCGTAGCTCATGTGCAGCATCACCACGCCCACGCTCCCCACGTCCGCCGACGGGGTGGCGTAGATCGGGCCGGCCGCGGTGGCAAGCGAGAAGCCGCCCGACAGCGCGCGCGAGTCCACGACCGACGCCATCGGCTTGCGGCCGCGCGCCTCGTAGACCATGTCGCATAGCTCGAAGTTGCCGGCGACGTGGCCGCCGTACGAGTTGATGTCGAACAGGATGCCCTTGACCTCGTCATCGCCCAGGGCCGCGCTGAAGCGCGAGGCGATGTAGTCGTAGCCGGTGGCCCATCGGTCGCACCACGGGTCGCGATGCAGGAGCGCGCCGTAGACCGGGATGATCGCCACGCCGCCCGAGAAGATGAAGGGCTTGCCCGACGCGTAGGCGTCGCTGCCGAACAGCGCCGCGCACGTCTGCTCGGCGGACTGCGTGGTCTCGATCGAGCGGGCCGGCGACGACGCGAGGGGGATGAGCTCCTGCGCGTGGGCCGCCGAGATCAGCGAGGGGGCGCGAGAGAACTTCTGCACCTGGTGAAGGTTAATCATCGAATCCGTCGTTGATCGCGCCATTTTGATTGCCGCCCTGCTGTTCGTTGTCGGTGTCCGGTGCTCCGGANNCGGCCCCACTGCGCGTACACGTCGCGGAAGTCGTGGCCGAGCTTGGCGCACTCGATCTCGTAGGTGGACAGGCCGGCCGCGATGCGCATGATCGCCGCCTCCGTCTCCTTCAGTTCGTCGACCTGGCCCCGCGTCGCGCCGATCCACGACGCACGACACACCGCCTCCTTGTTCATCCGCTCGTAGAACCAGTACGGGTTCTTGCGGGTCAGGTGCTTGGTGGTCTCCAGGTGGTTCTCGACGATCGCCTCTTCGAGCCAGCACTGGTAGGCGCTGTTGGCCGTGCCGTCCGCGATGATGCGCTTCTTCGTCTGCACCGCGCGGGCGGTCTTGTTGGTCGCGGCGCGCAGCGACGAGTAGTTCGTCTGCGAGTAGTCGTGCGTGTACTCCTCGTACGAGATCCCGAGCGTCGCGGAGATGTAGCGGTTGAGCGACTCTTCCAGTTGCTCGCCGATGCCGCCGGGCGTGCCGGCCGGGGTCAGCTTGAGCTTCGTGCCGGGGAACAGGTACGGGATCTTCGTGCCGTCGATCTCCATGTTGCGGCCGCCGCGCGAATACTCGGCGATGGCCTGGAGCAACGACAGCGAGGCGTTGGTGCGCGCGTTGCCGTCAGTGGCGCCGATCATCTCGAACGCCATGTCGGGCGGGAGCTCGGATTCGATCGCCGCGGCGAAGCTGGCCTGCACGATCGCGTTGGCCAGCGAGACCTCGTGGAACCGCTTGCCCATGCGGGTCTCTTTCAGCGCCGCCACGAGGTCGGCCACGCCGCGGGACTGCTCGGGCCGCGTGGCCTCCATCAGGTGCATCGTCTGGAGCCGGCCCCACTTCTTGCGGATCGGCCAGTATTCCCACTGGTAGTTCTCGCCCAGGCGCGCGGTGTCAGTGGGCAGCGCGCGACGAATCCACAGCCCCACCTCGGCGCCGTCGCGGTCGAGCACCACGCCGCGGCGGAGGTACTTGCTGTCCTCGCGGTCGTGCGGGTTGCACACGCGGTTGGCGTCGATGATCTGCATGGCCGTCCGGAAAGGCCGGCGGCCGCGCATCCAGTTCATGGTCCCCACGGTCTCGCCGCCCGCGAAGAAGCACCCGATCGACAGGCGAACCAGGCCCGTGAGGGTCTGCCGGCGCTCCACGTCGATCCACTTCATGTCGGACTCGGCGTACAGGGTGAACGCCTCCTCGACCTCAAGCTGGAACTCTTCGGCCCACACCTCGTCGAGCCCGAGGTAGCGGAAGGCCGGGTTGGCATTGAGGCGGTACTGCGCCCCGACGATGGAGTCCTTCTGCGTGTTCGAGGCGCCGATGGTCGGGCCGTTGTTGCGCATCAGGTCGAGCGCACGGCCGTCGAGCAGCGTCTTGTCGCGGCCGATCAACTGGTCCGCGGAGTTGATGCGGGGCGTCCAGGTGGCGAGCTCGCGCCCGAGCCGGTCGGCGCCCTCGAAGGCGCCGCCGCCGAGCGAGGCTTTCTTGTCGAGAACGGAGACCCCGTTTACGGAGACGCCGGAGTCTTCACCCCGGCGCGCGGTCTCCTCGCCGAATCCGTCGTCGAATTGGGTCACAGAAACACTCCTGCCGGCGGGGCCACGAGACCGTGCAAACGGCCGTACCCGAGCACTGACCGCAGCCAGTTGATGTACGAAAGCAGCGCGGTTCGGTTGCTCGACGAGTAGACGATCTGCTCGCCGTTCTGATCTCGGAACTCGCGGACCTGGCCGCCGATCATGACCCCGTGGTAGGCGTCGAGGGCCTCCTTGAGCCGGGCTTCGTATTGGGCTCGTTCTTCAGGGGTGAGGGGCATAATGGGTCACGCGAGGTCGGCGGCGAGGTCGGCGAAAGATTGAGGCTTCGGCTCCCTCTTGTCAACCGCCTCTTTTTGCGCTATGGCCGTCAGGGTCACCAGCGGGTTGCGGCTCCACGGTGCGAGCCACAGCGGCGGGTTGTCCCAATCGACCCGGTCGACGCGCTGCCAGACGCATGCGCCGATGAAGTAGGCGCACAGGTCCCACGACTCGTTGCGGCGCTTGCCCTTGTTCTCCCACTTGCCGCGATCCCGCGTCTCGACCGTAAGCTCCTCGAAGAACTGGAGGTCGAGCCAGTCGGGGAAGTCGATCTTACCGCCGCCGGCCTCGCTGCGGTCGAGCATGTTGTTGAGCGTGTCCTTCAGCGAGTTCGTGTTGAAGAACAGCACGGGGATCTCGCCGCGGGCCTGCGCCATGCGGTCCTTGCGCTTCGTGTCCGGGTAGGACACCGCGGCGCGCGGCGCGTTCGGGTGCGGGTCGCCCTTGACCGGCATGAAGCGGTGCGCCTTACCCTCCTTCTTCAACTTCCGGTAGAAGTCGTAGATCATCGACGTGACGCCTTCCTTGCCGCCCGAGTCGCAGAAGGTCATGCGAATGCCCATCTCGCCGGAGCCGTCGCACAGCGGGTAGGTGCGGTTCATCACCTCCTCTTCGACCAGGTCCCAATCCTCCAGGTAGGAGGCGGGCTTGACCCACAGCCGCTCGTCCTCGTCGTCGAGCCGCTTGGACTTGATGATCGGGAAGCGGTCGATCACGACGGCGTCGTAGCCGACAGGCGCCGGCCGGATGCCCATGACCTGGACCTCCCATCGGTTTTTCTGCACGTCGCACAGCGCGAACAGGGCGCGCACGTCGTGCGGCACCATCTGCTTGGGCAGCGACACGGCCTGGTCCATGAGGTCCTCGGCCAGGCGGTTGGTCTCGCTGCCGCGCGGGAAGTACGGGTCGCCCTGGTCGGTGTTGGTCGTGGTCTTGAGGTCGTCCTGCGAGCCGGTCTCCTGATAGGTCTTCTCGGCGTTGAGGTACTTCACCACGAGCGACTTCCACGCGATGTACGTGGCCGCCGTGCCGCGCAGCCAGTACGTCGCCGAGGCCGACACGGTCGGCTCGCCGTACCGCGTGCCGTCCTTGCGGATCTTCTCGCCGTCCGTCAGCCACACGCCGCGCAGGTTCATCCCGTGCTTCTCGGTGGGCGAGATGCGGCACCCGCTCTTCGGGCACTCCATGTACACGGTGTCGCCGGCCGCGCTAGGGGAGAGCGCGACCTTCTCGCCGTCCACGACCTTCGAGGTCTCGTACTTCAGCAGGCCGAAGTGGCCCTCGAAGTATTCGCCGCAGTGCGGGCAGGGCCAGTACCAGCGGCGCCGGTCGCCCTGGTTGTACAGGCCGAGGATGCCGGTGCAAGGCGGGGCCTCGTGCGCCGTCTTCGGCTTCCACTTCAGGTCCTCCACGTCGCGCGACGGCGAGGAATCGACCACGGTCATCGCCATGCTGCCGAAGGTCGTGGTGCGCTTTTGCGCCAGCAGGAAGGGCGAGCCCTCGCCGTCCACGTCGTCGGGCATGCGGTCGTACTCGGTGAGCATGGTCACCGGCACCGGCTTGGACGACATCTCGTTGCCCGAGGGCCACGAGATCGAGAGCATCATGCCCGAGCGGTAGGTCTTGTCGTGGGTGTTATCCGCGTGCTGGCCCGACAGCAGTTCCGCCTTCAGGTACTTCGAGTGGCGGTGCATGCGGTCGATGCGTCGCTTCGAGAAGTCGCGCGCTGCGGTCTGTGACGGCCCGAACACGATCACGTCCATCGGGTTGCACTTCACGATGTACGCGCACCCATTGATGATGAGCCCTTCGGTCTTGCCGGTCTGCGACGGCCCACAGAACACGACCGAGGTGTGGTCCCGGCTCATCACCATGTTCTGCGGTTCGATCATGTACGGCGTTTCGTCCGGCTTGTAAGGGCCGGAGTAGCGCGGCGG
>JACYYJ010103838.1_pt3 | contig 10900 bp, 5 predicted proteins | sample 8236861 | NCBI WGS metagenome assembly JACYYJ01 (sample SAMN14103086, study PRJNA606662) | landfill metagenome | isolation source: landfill solid waste | place: India:New Delhi, Okhla landfill site | collected 2017-11-05
ATAGCCCAAGGGTTGAATTTACCGTTTGCTCCTCCCATGAATCCATGAGCGGCATTCGCTCCACCTGTAGCAAATCCTTTAAAATCCGCATGTACGTGGTCAGTGTGGGGATTTAACCCTGTATACTTTCTCCAAGGTTTTCCTGTACCTGCACCAGAAATTTTACGGTTATAGATTACGTACTGAATATTTGGTGCAAGACGTAAGAATTCTGCGATCTGAGACATAGTTTCATGTGAACCGCCAATGTCGAAAGCTCTTCCGTAAGCATGCATAGATTTAACTTTTGCATTACCTACAACGCCACGATTGGCATATGCACCCATGAATCTAGTTTTGCCAAATCTATCTTTAACTTGATTATACCAGTATTCAACATATTTCATCATACCGCCATAACCTGCACCTGCACCGACCTTATCTGGTGATTTTTCAAATCCGCCTTGATAGCCGCCTACAGCTAGGAAGTTTTTGATATATTCTTTAATCTCTCTATCTAGATAGTCTGCCCCTGCTTTTTCTACTTTTTCAACTCCGCCTTTAGCCAAGTCCTTAAAGCCGCCATTTGGAACATCTGCAAATGGGTCTCCTACACCGAAATCTTTCATAATGTTAGGAAGTAACTTATCCTTCTGATCGAAGAATTTAGCGAAGTAATCACCGATACCAGTCGCATAAGCAGGCAAGCCCCATCTTTGAGCCAACAATTCTGTCTTATCATGAGGAAGAACAGATGTACCTTTTGGAAGGTTTCTAATCTCTGCACCATTTTCGCCTAGCATAGTTACACCGAAGTTAGGAATATGAGCAAGCTCACGACCTTCCTCCCCTACAAGAGCAAGTCCTCCTTGGTGATGATCTGTACCAGTTGCATAAGCAGGAATGTTAACCTTAGAAAGCTTCTTGTCTACTCCCATAAATGTTAAAGCATCATTAACACCTTTGATAACTGTTTTGTTAATAGCGTTTTCCATTCCGTTACCGATTTGGTTAGCAAGAGCTTTTACGCCTTTGTCAACGCCTTTAGCCATAGAACTAATTCCATCGCCCATACGTTTAGGCATTGATCTTGCCATTGCAACCATTTTCTCTACTGTATTTTCAAATAACTCTCTCATTTTCTTTGTCATGGATTGCATACTCTTAAGTACACTATCTTCCATCTTATTAAAATGACGAGAGATTTCTTTTGTTTTTGTTTCAGTATAAGAAGATAGTTTGCCAAGCTCTGTTTTATTTTTGTTGAATGCAGTAACTAATGTTTGAGTTGCTTTATTAATAGCATCTGCCATTCTCTTAAATGCGTTTGCACCATCATCACTTAGTTTTTCTAATTGTTTTGTATATGTTGAAGTGACTGATTGCACTTTCATGAAGCTAGTTACTATTTGTGATTGTGCGGTTGCTGTTCTCTGAGAATATGTAGTAGCCAGTGCTAAACTGTTACAAAGTAGACCTACTGATCTAATGTAGTTATCTAAATTTTTAGGATTTACACCTGCGATACCTTCAAGAATACCTTTTAATGGTGCAATCTTGCCTGCGGTTGTCTCAACCATAGTTGCTAATCCAGAGATTTGCATTCCAATACCGTTAAGTTTAATGTTTTCATTTAGGTTTTGGAATGATTTTGTAAGATTGTCTACAGCAGTCATTGCTTCACCAACAGGTTGTTTAATTTCTCCTATTTTTGTTCCAGAGCCAGTAAACAACTTGCCTAAGTTTTCTTGTGCAGTAACCAACTTTCTATTTAGACCATCCACTGCATCATTAATTGGCTTAAAGCTTGCAGTATTATTAAGGATAGTATCTAATGTTGAAGTAAAGTTTCCTACCTTTTTCAATACGCCATCTGCATTCGTACTGATAGCACCAATATTTTCAGATGTTGTTTTTAATGCTTTTGCTAAAGCCTCTGCTTTTTCTGTAGGTGTTTTCAAGCTGTTTGCCAATGCACCAAAGTCCATATTTAAAGGCTTTGGAGTGAATTGGAATTTGTCAAAGTCTTCTGCGGCTTTCTTAGCACCCTTAACTTTATCTTCCGCTTTCTTTGCTCCATCTTCGATGTCAAGAAATGTCTTAGTTTCTGCACCTTGGTTTACAACAAGTTTTAAGTCTCCTGTATCTCGACCTGTAATATCAAGATATTCGTTAGTACCTTGTAATTGTTTATTTAGTGTATCTAAGAATACAGACTTGCTACCATCTTTCATGGCAAATTTCAAGTCACCATCTTTAGTTTTTGTTACATCGAATTGACCATTAATTGCATCTAACTGACCTTTAACTGTATCGAAGTAAACCGCTCTACTTGCTTCGTTGCTTGTGTCTGCCACGAAGATATCATATTTTTGCTTTAAAATGTCAGTAGAATCGTTAACTTTCTTAATAGCCTCTGCATTTTTGTTTTTAGATTCTGTATTTTTATCTGTTTCTTCTGTGTTTGCCTTTGCCGCTTCTGCTTCTTTTTGTTTCGCTATTGCCGATGCATCTATTTTTCCTGTTACAAGGTCAACAATAGTAGCTTCTCCGCCCATCTTATCAATAGCTTCTTTGATAAGGTCAGTTTGTTTTTTTGTTAAATTACTATAATCAAGGATCGAACCTTTGTTTTCGTCATACTTAACAGATACTTTTCCTAGTGCATCAAACAAATTATCAAAGTATCCAATGTTGTCTATGACTTCTTGCTCAGTTATTCCTAGAGCCATTGCCATTTCGCTAGCCGCTAATTTAAAGTTATCCATTTCAAGATAATTATCTTTATATGTATCCTTCAAAATCTTCATTGTTTGTACATGAGTTTGAAGTCCAGAGATTTGCGTAGAGTCTACTCCAAACAATTCTTTGATAGGGTCGATGGCTTCAATAGCTAATTCTTTTGTTTCCTCTAATGCATCCTTGTACTGATCAAGACCTTCTTCTGCGACTGCCGCTCTAAGTTTCTGATTGTCAAATTCTGTACTTAATTTTGCAACGAAGCCTTTTGCGGTATCTGCTTCCATACCTGTATTAACAAGAGTGTCAATGATAGAGTCGAGATTTACATTCTCATCTGCATTTGCCAACTCTTCTACAACGCCCAGAACTTGACTTACATTATTATATACATCATCAAATTGCTCTCCTGCTTTTGTATCAATAACTAGGAAATCATCTGGTAATGCGGATGATACAGCATTTAAGCCATCCTGTACATTTTGAAGTTTTTCTGGTTTGTCTTCAAGACCTTCTGACAAATCTCTAAATGTTTGTGAGAATAGCTCTCCAAGGGAATTACTTTGACCTGTCATTAGGTTCATGGTGTTATTCATTTCTTTTGCACGTTTATCTGCATCTTTAATCTTGTTTGCCGCTTCAAGCAAGTGATGGTTTTGAGTAGCAAAATTCTCAACAACTGTTATTTGAGCATCGCCCAAATCTTTCAACATACCTTTTGCTTCTAAATGTGCTTTTGTTTGATCTTGAATAGTTTTAATGTTTTTCTGAACCGCTTCTGTTACTTCTGATTGTTTCTTTAGAATGTCTATATCTAACTGTTTAATTTTTTCTCTATTGTCAACTGCTTCTGGCGGTATTTTATATGCAATACCCATTGCACTATATTCTGTTTTACCATTCTTTTCTTCATCAATCAATCTTTGTCTCTCAGCTTTAAGAACCTTAAGTTCTTCTGTTACCTTCTTATAAGACTGAGCTTGCTTTTCAATGGTTTCTGGCATTTTAAGCTCTTTTAATTTAGCTTGCTCTGTTGCTAATTCTGCTACACGTTTAGCTTCTTCCTTGATTGCATCAGTGTTTTTCAAGTGTGCTTGACCACTTGCATCCACATAATCTACGACTGTAGGTAAAGCATTGGCTAATTCATTTGTTACATTCGTATATTCTATTAACTCGTCATCTGACATAGCTTCCTTATTCTTTTCAAACTTATCATTAAGATCATCGTATTTCTTAATTAAGTCATCAAAACTATTGCCATGATCATGATAAGCTTTAACCATTGCTTTTTGTTGCTTTTCAACTTCTTCTGATTGACGTTTAGAATCTGCTAATTTGCCTGTGACAAACTCGATTGCCATACCTAAAGCAACGAAAGCTAACCCGACACCTGTAGCGGCAAGCACACCTTTTATGCTTCTGCTAAGACCACGCATTCCTTTAGCCGCTTTGCCAGTTGCCTTTTCTGTTTTCTCACCCATAACATGCATGTTATTACCAGTTTGTTCAGCCGCTTTTTGGGTTTCTTTAGCTTCCTTTCCTACTTTCGAAAGTGCATCAACGCCCTTATACAAAGCTCCGTACATGGTAGAAAGGTATCCCATCTTGCCTAATACAGCAGAAAGAGTTAGGAATACAACAGGTAAAGCACCAAATTTATCAACAAACCATACTGCACCTTCTGCTAGCTTTCTTAGCAATTCGATCAGAGTTAATAATCCATCACTTAAGAATGCATCTCCAATAGCTAAAGACAATTCAGTAAAGCCATTCTTTAATGCATTAATACGAGCTTCGAAGGATGTTAAATATTTCTCATTTTCTCGTATTGCTGAACCTTGTGAGTTATAAGCTGTCGCTGTTGCTTTTAAAGCCATCTCATGATTGTTCATGTAAGCTAAGAATCTAGATAGCTGATAGCGACCTGCTACTGTTACAGCGATATTTTGTTGTTGTTCTTTCGATAATGAATACCATTTCCCACCTAAATCTTTGAGGATGTCTCCTACAGGTCGAATCTCTTCTCCTGCATCGCCCATCTCATACATTGCCACGCCTGCATCTTCAATTATGTTTTTCGCACTTTCTAGAGTTGTAATACGAGAATAAATGGTCTTTAAACTATTCAAACTGTTACTTTCACCTTTTTTTCAAAAGGCTACTGACTATACTTTTGTATAGCGGAAAAGGTTCTTCTTTAGAGTGTCTTTACACTCGACCTTTTCTCTGCACTTTACATATGATAGGTTATATGTGCAGATCAGACTATATCACCACCTGCCGACCTTTACGGTTTAGGTGTCCTGCGTGTAGTCGTTGAGGGGAATTTTACATTTTGACATTTTTTAATGAGTCTTCTACATCTTCATAGATGTCGCTTTCCCATATTTCAAAGTAGTTGAATCCATACTTTATGAAGTCTTTTTTCTTTTCGATATCTTTTTCAATTCTATCTTTCTGGCTTTCATATAGTGGCTTCAACCCTTCTCTATCTCCATATATATATGGATTTCCATGCCAGAAATCGCCATATACTTCAATAATCGTTTTGCTTTTTGGAATATAGAAATCTGCATAGTATTTATGAAAGAATCCTTTTTCTTGGAAAAAATCTTTATCTTTGATCAAGCCTAAACTTTCAAGATATTCTCTAACCATTTTCTCTGGTAAAGTTTCTCCATGATTTTTTCTATATTCTAGATTGCCTTCGTAGTGAGCTTTTTTAAATTCACTATTATGAAGTGTGTTTTCTATCCAATAATTATTTTTACAATCCCTTGAACAGAATTTTCTTTTTTCAAATCTTACTGGAGTGTCTACATGAAATTCTTTTTTACAATATAGACAAGGTTTTTTACCGCCTCCTCCACGATAGTTGGGGGAGTTTTCGCCTTTGCGATACTCTGCCTGCCATTTATTTTGGCATTCAGTTGAGCAAGTGACATGTGTTTTTTCTCTTGCTTTTATTGTGTTAATTTCTTTTTCGCAAATTAAACACTTCTTAATGATATTTTGCTTCCTCGTCTTTCCGTTGTATTTTCCAACACATTTATTGCTACAAAAAACGAGACCGCTTTTACTCTTGTTTATTTGTGATTGTGTTTTATATACTTCCTTATTACAAATATTGCAATTAAGCTTAATCTTATGAGATTTGTGCTTACTAAAACACTCTCTCGAACATGTCTTCCTTCTCTCATAGGTTGACGGTTTTACATTAAATTCTTTCTTGCATATTTCGCAATTCTTTTTCATGAGAACACCCCCTTAATAATCATTATACTATAATTTATTGTATTTGTCAATATGTAAAAATTCTTCCCACAGGATTACCTTCCCCAAGGCTTCCCCTGCTATAGCAAGATTTTCTCTAATCAATTTCTTGATTAGGCGGCAATAATTTTACCGATAATAGAACCAGATTCCATCGTAACTGCACCGATAGCAGTAATTGCTCCAATGTTTTCTTCTAGAGTTACCCCGAATGTTTTAGCAGTTGAGGATGATTTCTCTAAGCCTTCTGCTAATTGTTTTGTCGAAATAGCGTAGTTATTGTCGACTTCGTTAAGTGCATCAACGATACGTATTGAATCGCCTGCGGCAATATTGAATGCGTTCATTGTACCGACTAAGCTTTTAGTTGCCTCTTCTGCATTTAAGTCAGATACGTTTGCCATCAATGTTGCTGTCTTAGTAATATCTAGTAATTGTCTTTCGTTGAAGTCACCGAAAGTACGAGCTAGATCATTTACGGACTGAATAACATCATGAACATTATTACCTAGTTCTTTAGCAATGTCTACAGCACCTTCGAATACTGTATCTAAGTTAATACTAGCACTTGCTACCCTGCGTAGCTCAGTCATTGCCTTATCTACCTCTAGAATCTCTCTAGTCATAGCTCTAACTGATTCAATAGTCCCATAAAACGCTGTCATGGCAACCATCCACGTAGGCACACGCTCCATCGCTATCTTTAATTGCTCAAAGAAACCCAAGTTTCTATTAGGGTTGTGAGTCAATTCGTCACGTAGGACACGCATCTGGTTAGTTACTTTATCCAACTCTACGACCATTTTCCTAGCTTCTTTAGTCTTACTCTTAAAGGTAACTGTCATTTCTTGGACTACGCCTCTAGCACCTTTTTCGACATCTCTAAAGCCAACTGTCGCAAGTTCTGCACCATAGATAGCCTTCATCATTTCATTTGTTTGTTTGATATCTCGATCACTAAAGATAGATTTTGCATCAAACCCTTTAGTATCGTCTATTAACGTTCCTCTATTAGCAAAGTTGTTACTCATTACTTTGTCAAGTCTTGTGTTATACTTTCTAAGAATACGCTCTAATTCACCCAAGTTTCCTTCTGTTACATCTGGTAATACCGACATTATTCTTTGATAAGACTTAACATTCATGTCACCAGATTCTACGAGTTTCTTAAGCGTATTGCCTACCTTTTGCTCCATGTCTGCGGCTTTACGTGAATAATCAATCATCCATTTTGCATCAGCAATTTCTGCTAACTTACGGTTAACTTTAATCATGTCTTCGGCTGATCTAGCCATATTGTTTAATTGTGTGGTTTGTGCGATTAGATTTTTCGCATCTAGATTTACAGGAGAAATATTAGAATCCAACTGACGTAATCTGCGAGCAATGTCTTCTCTTTGTTTAGCAACATTGATATTTTCTTTTTCAGCTTGTACTCTCTTCTTCTCTACGTCAATAAGTTTTTGCATTTCAAGTCTATAGTGTTTAAGATTTTCTGGGTCAGTTTGAACATTTTTAATAAGACCATTAAACTGCAATCTTCTTTGCATGTCTGTTGTCTTCTTAAACTCTTCATCTCTAGCTTTAGTGATTTCATAAATCAATTTTTTCTGCTCTGCTAGGACATTGTTTTCTTTCTGTTCTGCTTGAACCATTTCTTTTTGTTTGTCTAACTGAGTCTTAAATGCTCTAACATTATCCATTGTTAGAGTGCCATCTAGACCTTTTTGAGCCAACTTGTTAAACTCATCGTTAAACTTGTCTGCTTCTCTACCAGTTTTTCTAAGCTCTTTTTCAAGATCGTTTAAAGCTTGTACAGATTTGTGTACCATCTTTTCAGTCTGTGTTACTGTCTCTCTATCAACAATTGAGAATTGCTTCTTGGCATCGTCCCACTTGTATCTAGCTTGCTCAACAACGCCATTTGCTTTTTCTAACGTTGCGATAAATCCTAAAAGATTTCCTTTTGCATCTTTTAATTCTTTAGAGCCAAACAATCCTGTCTCAGTATCTTTTAACTTCGATTTAAGAATTCTTTCTGCTTCTTTTAGTGTTTTTGCATAGTCTTTGATGTTGTTGAAGTTTTCAACCTTCGTAGCCTGCGAAGGAACAATGTTAACATTCTCTGTATTAACTCTGCTCATATTTGTTGCAGACCTTTGTGCTTGCAAGTTTTTCGCTTGCATATGCTTTAACTGATCGCCATAACGCTTATTGAAATCTTGTACTGTTTTATAGATTTCATTTAATTGACCTTTAATAACTTCGGCAGAACCTTTTACATCAATCTCTACACTTAGTTTTAATGGTTTAAAGCTTTTGCTAGTCTTAACCGCTTTATTAATGGCAGAGATATCATTATTAATATCTTTTACCGTTGTAACCAAATTAACTTTTATAGGTATACGATTATCTTTTAGTCTTGTCGATAATTTTTTAATTTCTTCATTTAATTCTTTTTCTGTAGGTTTAAGTGCAACCTTTAACTCTACAGGATTATCAGCTAATCTCTCAGTAATAGTATCAACGTTTTTCTTTAACGTCTTCATACTACCTTCAATATCTAGCTCTGCTTTCAGCTTGACAACCCTCGCTGTTAACATTAAATTTAAATCATCATTCTTAGCCAACCTTTTCACCCCTTGTTTTACTTGAAGGATGTTCCTCATAACACCCTAATTTTCTCATTGCAACCTACGATCACTCATAAACTGCAATGAAAAGATTAAGGCATTACGCCTTAACCTTTTAATCGTATAAATCATCGTCATCATCAGCATCATCGCGTACTACATAAATTTCAGTAGTTTGCGATGAGTTATGTCCTAAAAGTTTTTGAACAGATTTAATATCTTTGCCTTCCTCTATTACTGCATTCGTAGCACGACTGCTTCTGAATAAGTGAGGATGAACAGGTCTTCCACCTAGAATTTCACTAAACTCTTTACACCATAAATTAAATGTGTTTGCTGATATCTGTTTATAATCATCTTTTCGTTTACTTACGAATAAATATTCACATGTATCTCCAAACACTTGACTCACTTGACTAGCACGATATTCGAGCCATTTCTGAATCGCTTGCATCGCTCTTTCATCAAACTTGAATTTTCTTGGTTTTCCTTCTTTACCTTTACCTTTTGCTCTGACAGTGTGGGTAACATAATATTTTTTCTCGTTACCTTCCTTGTCAACATGCTTTTCGTAACTTCCAACTTCTTTAAGTATTTGCCTTGACTCTTCTCTCCTGCATCCAGTAGAGTATGTAAACCATAGATAGGCTAATTTCTGCCACTCTCCACGTTTCTCCAATTCTTTTGCAAGTGTGTCAATTTCCTTTACAGTTAAAGGTACTTTCTCTTTCACATTAGATTTAGGAACATTCGGTATAGCTTTTGAGTATATATTTCGGAAATTAGGATATTCTCTATCATAATAAAGCTCTATAAAGCCGCATAGACTAGATACAGCCGAACGTTTAAATTTTACTGCATTTGGACTCAAACCTTTAGTAATAAGCCAATCTTGATACTTTCTGGCATCCCTTGGTCTAAGCTCTGGAATGATCTTTTCAGAACCTTCCTTTTTTGAATATGTAGTGTCATAAACCCATTTTGCAAATATCTTTAAAGCTGATTCATATTGTTTAAGAGTCGCAGGGGAAAGATGCTGTTGTGATAGGAAGTCTTCAATTAAATCCCTATTAGTGTCATTAATTTCATTCTCCCAAAATTCTTCTGTTACTTCTTCGATCTTCTTTTGTGCCAATGATCTCACCTGCCTTTTACTTTGTTTTCTTGCCGCTCCAAGAGATAACTAGATTTATTCTTCTATCTCTATCTTTTTCGAATTCTTCTCTCACTTTTTGCAAGTAATCAAAACCTTCGTAATATCCAAAGCGGTAAATTCCTGCGTGTTTACCGCTTCTCACTTTCCATCCTTCACTGATGAGCATGATGGAGTGACCTTTCGGTTGGTTCTTTCCAATGACAGAATCGTGATACATAAGGTCATTTTCAAAAGTGACACTTACACCGTATGTATTTGCACCAAGCTTTTGCACTTGACCTAACTTGATTCCTTTTGTTGATTTATTTGTTCGAACATATTGTTCTGGTTTGTAACTATTTAAATATTGCCGCCATACTTTAGCGGCAATATATTTTAATCTTTTACCTGCTTCTCCTAATGCTCTGATTGCTTCAAACTCAGAGTTAAAGACAAGAGCATCACTGATCGCTTTCTGGTTTTTCGACATCTTTACCATCTGCCTCTAGTAGCTCTGGATTTTCAAGCTCTAGCTTTTCTGCTTCTTCTAAGAATTCGTTAATATTTGCAGTCATTGATTTAACCGCATCCTCGATCATTTCAAATGTTCCAATCATCTCTTCATCTGGAAGTGCATTCAACATATCTCCTAATACATCTAGGTCTACCAATACGTTAAGTAGTGTCACTGCCTCATCAATATCATCAGAAACATCTAAACTTGTGAAATGCTTCAAGATCAACAGAGTTGTATATGGAGTAACTAGATCGAATAGCTCCATACGCTCTCTTCCTTCTTCTAAGAATTTAACTAGATCATCCATAATCAAGTATTGTTTTGACTTTTTGAATTTCACATCGTATGTCATTTTGTACTCTTCTCCACCAATGTTGATGTAGAAATCACTTACTTGATCTAAGACCTTACCTTTCTCCATTAATTCTGCTACTGTTAAATTTTTAATATCCTTTTGTGCCATTTTAAAAGCTCCTTTTAATTCATTATTTTTTGTATTTGTATAATCATTTACACCTGCCAATAAAAAAGCCCACTTAAAATCAAAGTGGGAGGTTGACAGGTGTATTAGATTATGATATAATTATATCATATACTTGATAAAATGTCAATTTTATGCAT
>JACYYJ010121088.1_pt3 | contig 10878 bp, 12 predicted proteins | sample 8236861 | NCBI WGS metagenome assembly JACYYJ01 (sample SAMN14103086, study PRJNA606662) | landfill metagenome | isolation source: landfill solid waste | place: India:New Delhi, Okhla landfill site | collected 2017-11-05
GACCGGGAAGCGGAAGGTCCGCGACGTCTTCGTGGCGCGGCCGTTCGAGGGGCTCGCGGCGGAGCCGGAGCTCATCGCGCTGCGCGAGTTCGTCCCCTCCGCCACGGCGCCGCTGCCCCTGAAGGACGCCGGCGACCGCACGGTCACCCTGGCGTCCGTCCTGCCGGTGGCGGCGGCGGCGATGGTGCGCGGCGAGACCGGCGAGATCCTGCTCGGCATGCAGGTGCAGACGCGGTCGTCCGACGTCAGCCGCGATCTTGGACGCGCGCTGCGCTGGGCGTTGGACGCCGAACCGGGCCAGGTGCTCTCGGTGCCGGACACCACGAGCGAACCCCAGCCGGGCGAACGCCTGCAGGACCTGCTCGACCCCGACGCCGAGCTGGAGGTCGAGCTGCACTCCGACTTCGGCTGGTGGCTGCAGGACGACGCGCAGGCCACCGGTGAGGTCGCGATGTCGCTGGAGCGCGCCAACGCGGCGATCATGCCCACCGAGCGGGTGCGCCAGGGCGCGTACTGGACGTTGACGGGGGAGAAGGCCCACCTGCGGTGGGTGTGGCCCGCCGACGAGAACAAGCTGCTCCAGGCCCTGGCCCGGCTGTCGGCCGCGGGCGAGTTGTCGCTCGGCGAGGGCTCGCGCTACGCGGGTTCCTTCCGCGCTCACGGTCTGCTCGTGCCGGTGTGGGACCTCGATGCCGAGGCACACGCCCGGGAGTGGAGCGAGCCGGCCGAGCAACTCGGGGCGCGGCTCGACGCGGCGCTCAAGTCGTTGGACGACGAGCCGTTGAACGCCGCCGAGCGCCGGGCTCGCGACGGGCTGATCGGCCGCCAGCTCACGCTGCGCTGAGCCCGTCCGATGCTGCTGCACTTCTGCCCCGCCGCCGACTGGGAGGCCGTGCCCGACGGCGGTGAGTACCGCACCGCATCGCTCGACGAGGCGGGGTTCGTGCACTGCTCCGAGTACGGCACGGTGCACCTGCCCGCCAACGCCCTGGCGGAAGGTCGGACCGACCTCGTGCTGCTCCGGATCGATCCCGGCCGGCTCGACGTTCCCGTGCGGTGGGAGCCCGGGGACCCGGCCGACCCGGCCGGTGTGTGGTTCCCCCACGTGTACGGCGCCATCCCGTCGACGGCCGTGATCTCGGCGGAGCCCTACCTGCCCGGCCCCGACGGGCGGTTCGCACCACCTCGTCCCACTTTCGGAGGGTGACGCCCACAGGTCCAGGCAACCTCTCGACTCCCTCACGCGTGACCACGTCAGCCTCGACTTCGGAAGGCGCAGACGAGTCCGCGTGAGGGAGGGATTACGGTGACTGCGTTCATATCCGCTGTGCCCACCACTCCCCACGACGGTCGGTTGACGGGCATCGCCGGCCATAGGAAGGACATGGCCGTGTCTGGCGACCTCACGGACTTCTCCGAGTTCGTCGAGGACAGCCTGCCCGGATTGTTGCGCTACGGGCACGCGCTGACGGGAAACCCGCACGACGCGGCCGACCTCGTGCAGTCGGTGCTGGAGAAGATCGGATCTCGCTGGAGTTCGGTCCTGCGCAAGGCGGGCGACCCGCTGGCCTACATCCGCAGGTCGATGACCAACGCCCACATCAGCCGGTGGCGGCGGTTGCGCCGGGAGAGCCTCGTGGCCGAGGTTCCCGACTCCGGGTCGATCGTGCACGCGGACCCGTTCGAGCACGAACCGCTCTGGTCGGCACTGCGCGAGCTGCCTCCGCGCCAGCGAGCCGTGATCGTGCTGCGCTACTACGAGAACCTCAGCGAGGCCGAGATCGCCGCGTCGCTGGGGATCAGTCAGGGCACCGTGAAGAGCCAGGCGAGCAAGGCCTTGAACTCGCTTCGGAGCAAGCTGCGCCACGCCGAGGGCAGCGAAGGGAGGGACGTGCTGTGAGCACTTCCGGTCCGAACGGCACGGGCGACGACCTCGACGCACGGTTGCAGGCACTGTTCGCCGACCCCCGACTCGACGTCGTCCCCACTCCCCGCGTGGGCGAGCGGATCGTGGCGGGTGCGCGGCGGCGGCGCAGCCGCAGGGTCGCGCTCACCGGGAGCGGCACGACGCTCGCCGTGGTGGCCGCCGCGGTGGCCATCGTGGCGTCGGGCTCGCACTCGGACGAGAAGTCGAACCAGATGACCGTCGCGGCCTCACTGCCCCAGGCGCCGCCCGTCGACGGCTCGACGCTCGGGACGCTGCAGGACAACGAACACGCCGATCCCTCGGCGCTCCCCGAATCGCACCAGACCGGTACGCCGTCGTCGCCGTCGGGCGGTGGCGCCAGTTCGGAGCCGGGGGGATCGCCCCAGCCGAGCACGCCCGTCGAGAGCGGCAGGATCCTGATCGCCGATGCGGTGCTCGCCACGGACGGGTACCGGGAACTGAAGCTCGGTATGTCCTACAGCGACGCCCTGGCGACGAACCTGCTCGTCGTTTCCGGCGAGAGCCCGCCGCAGGTGTGCGCCGACTACGCGCTCGCGGAGGGCGACTCCTCGGTGCGTGCGGTGACGATCTCGCGCGAGTACGGCGTCGTCGGCTTCACCGCCGGCAACGCGGTGACCCCCGAGGGCGCGGGCGTCGGAACACCGGTCGACGAGCTGGAGAACCTCTACCCGGAGGGTCGTGCGGTCGACGGCGCCTACGTCGTGGACACCGGAACCGGTGTGTACGAGTTCACCGCCGCGGACGGCGTGGTCGACGCACTGGAGTTGAGGGCCTCCAGCTCCGACTGCTGAGCCGGCTCACTGCTGCCGGGAAACCGGTGGCCGCCGCGCGCACCCGAGCGTTAGGCTTTCGTGCCGTGGGAACTTTGTGCAGCGCGCCGATGACGGCGCTGAACTTCTGGATTCGTGACCGCCGCGCCTGACGGCGCGTTCTTCGCTGGTCACCGCTTTTCCGCGCGCCGTCGCCCGGGCTGTCCACGCACCCCGGACGCGCGTCGTTTCCTCGTACCCGACCCACGCCGGGGTGCTCCCTGTCTCTTGCCTTGGAGCGCTCACATGTCACACCGTTCCCGCCACGGCGGACGTCACGAACTCGGACAGAACTTCCTCGTCCACCGACCGACCATCGACCGCATCGTCACGCTCGTCGCCTCGACGGCCGGACCGATCCTCGAGATCGGCGCCGGCGACGGTGCTCTCACCCGGCCCCTCACCGGGCTCGGACGCAGTGTCACCGCGATCGAGATCGACGAGCACCGCGTCCGCATGCTGCGCCGACGGGTTCCCCGCGCCACGGTGGTGCAGGGGGACGCGGTCACCGAGCTCACCGCACTCACGCGGTCGTTGGATCGCCCCGTCGTGGTCGGAAACCTGCCCTACCACCTCACCACCCCGATCCTGCGCCGCCTTCTCACCGAGCGGCGGTGGCAGCACGCCGTCCTGCTCACCCAGTGGGAGGTCGCGCGCAAGCGCGCCGGAGTCGGAGGAAGCACGATGCTCACCGCGCAGACCACGCCGTGGTTCGTCTTCGAGCTGCACGGCCGCGTGCCCGCCCACGGCTTCCGGCCGGTACCGAGCGTCGACGGTGGCCTGCTCTCGATCACCAGACGCGGCTCGCCCCTCGTCGATCCGGCGCACCGGCGTCGTTACGAGGCGTTCGTCCGGGCCCTGTTCACAGGGCGTGGGCGGGGGCTGGAGTCGATCGTGGCGACGTGGACGGGATGGAGCAGGTCCACGGCGCGACGCGCGCTCGACCGGGCGCGGATCAGGTCGGGCAGCCTGCCTCGCGACCTCGACCCACACCAGTGGGCGCAACTGTGGGAGGTGGTCGGGACGAGGCCGGACAAGGTCGCCGAGCCGGGCCGCTCACGCATCCGCGTCGATGGCGGGACCACCGTCGAAAGGCGGCGACGCTGCCGACCGAATGATCAATAGAGATCCGACGGATACGTCTCGGCGATGCTCTTCGGGGCACCGCCGAGACGTATCCGTGTCACAGTTTTCCGCCCGCGACGGGAGGCATGGTCGAATCGGCCTCCTCGCCGACGGGCTCGCGGAAGAGGAACTGCTCCACGTCGAAAACATTGCCCTTCGCCATGTCGATCACGTTGAGCAGTCGCTTCATCGAGGCGATCTCCTCGACCTGTTCCTTGAGGAACCACTGGACGAACTCCGAGCCCGTGAAGTCGTCCTCGTCGCGGGCCACCTTCGCGAGCTGCACGAAATCGGCCTGGACCTCCTGCTCCTGAGCGAGCGCGAGCGCGACCGGCTCCCGGATGTCGGCGAAGTCGTTGCGAACCTGCGGTACGTCGGGAATCTCGACGTGGTGATCGGTGTCGAGAAGGTACTGCACCAACGCCATCGCGTGGTTACGCTCCTCCAGCGCCTGCCGATAGAAGTGGCCGGCCAGCTGCGGCAGGTCCTTGCCGTCGTACCAGACCGCCACCGCCACGTACTGTTGCGAAGCGTGGAATTCGTTGCGAATCTGCGCTTGGAGCAGTTCGTAGAACTTCGACCGGGGATTCTTCTTCATGCTGCCCATGGATCAACCATACGCATGAAAGCCGTTCTCGATCCACTTGTCGTCGGTGATCTCAGTCCCAAGTGGGTACAATTTTATTAGCCTAGGTTTCGCTCAATAAATGAAGGCTTGGCTAAACATGAAAAGCCTTACCTAACCTGCCTCGCCTTCGGTGGAAACGGCGTCGCGCACGATGGGGCAGGACATGCACCGCGGACCACCGCGACCCGACCCCAGTTCGGAGCCCGCGATGCGCACGACCTCGATGCCCGCCGCCTCCAGGCGTTCGTTGGTTTCGAGGTTGCGTTCGTAGGCGATCACGACCCCCGGCGCGAGGGCCAGTGTGTTGTTGCCGTCGTCCCACTGTTCGCGCTCGGCCGTCACCGGGTCGAGCCCCGTGTCGATGACGCGCAGGCGGTCGATACCCATTGCGTCCGCCGCCGCCTCCAGGAACGGTGCGGGTCCGCCCACGCGCACGCCCTTCTCGTCGTCCGGCGTCAGCGTGTAGGCGATGAGGGAGTCCTGCGCCAGCGGGTACATCACCACCGCGTCCGGGGCGACCATCGTGCACACGGTGTCGAGGTGCATCGTGGCGCGGTCCTGGGCGATCGGCACGGCCAGCACGGTGTGCGCGAGGTCGTCGGCGAACACCGACCTCGCCAACGACTCCGCGCCGGCGGGGGTGGTGCGCTCGCCCACTCCGACGGCCAGCACGCCCGGGGCCAGCTGCAACACGTCGCCGCCCTCGATGGGGGCCGAGTGTGCCCCGTACGCGCGGACGGCGCCACGGAAGCGCGGGTGGTAGGCGTAGACGAGGTCGACCAGGGCGGTCTCGCGCTTGCGGGCGGGCATCGCGAGTGACGAGATCGCGACCCGGTCGCCGATCCACACCGACGAGTCGCGCGTGAAGAGCAGGTTCGGCAGCGGGTCCACCGCGAAGTCGTGCGGGTGGTGCATCTTCCGCACGAGCGAGCCGCCCTCCGAGGCGGGGAGTTCCTCGAACGTCATGCCCGACATGAGGACTTCCGTGAGCGTCTCGGGAGAGGCGGTCGACAGGTGTGAGCGCAGCACGTCGGCAAGCTCGGCGCCCAGCCTTCGGGAATCGACGGCCGCGTGGACCCCGGCCGCGTGCGCCCTCGGATCCTCCAGCGCGGAACGCAGGACCTCGACGAGGAGCAGGACCTCGACACCGCGGTCGCGCAGCACGCCGGTGAAGGCGTCGTGCTCCTCCTGGGCCCGGTCGACCCACGGGATGGAGTCGAACAGCAACTGGTCGTTGTTGCGGGGTGTGAGCCGCCGCAGCTCGTTGCCGGGACGGTGCACCAAGACCGTCCGCAGCGGTCCGACCTCGTTGTCGACGCGCGCGACGGAGCGTCCGGAAAGGCTGCTGGGGCTGGGAATCGTCGATTCGGTCACAGGCGCGAGACTAATGACCTCGGGCCCTCTGCGCGGGACACGAAACGACGCGGCGCGGCGTGGTAGCGCCTTCGCGCCGGGACCCCGTTCCTCCGCAATGAAGTGGGTGTCCCGGGTGCGGTTCGTTGCGTCACCCGGCAGCCGGCCTCCTCAGCGGGCGCTGTGTGTCGGCCTCGGCGATCCCGCGGTGACGGTGGAGACCGGCAGGCGGGGCTGCCGGTGCTCGACGTTCGGTATCGTCGTGAAGATCCAGTTCTGGACGCCGCCCCCCATGATGTCGGCGTACCGCTCGGCCGCGTCGCGGTTGGCGAAGCGAATCTGCTGGTCGTTCACTCGGTGAGTGATCTTGCAAGCCATGGTCCCCTCCTGACCGTGCTGTGCCGTGTCGTGCCCGTGTCGTCCCCGACGGCATCCATTAGAACATGTGTTCGAACGTCGGGCAACGTCAGGGCAGCCAGTCCACGTGGTCGCGCAGGGCGGCGTACCCGACGAAGGCGACCACGTCGAGCAGCAGGTGAGCCACGATCAGTGGCCACAGCCGGTTGGTGCGCTGCCAGACGCGGCCGAAGACGAGCCCCATCACGACGTTGCCGACGAACCCGCCGAGGCCCTGGTACAGGTGGTACGAGCCCCGCAGCAGCGCCGACACCACGAGCGCGGTGTTCTCCGAGAGGTCCAGCTGCCGCAGCCGCGTGAGCAGGTAGCCGACGACGAGCACCTCCTCGGCGAACGAGTTGCCGAACGCCGAGAGCGTCAGCACGACGGGTCTCCACCAGGCCTCGTCCAGCGTGGAGGGCTGCACGGCGAGGTTGAACCCGAGCTTCCAGGCGACGAAGTAGAACGCCAGCCCGGGTAGGCCGATCGCGGCGGCCAGTGCCACGGCCCAGGCCGTGTCCCTGCCCGGCCTCGTGCGGTCGAGACCGATGCGGGACAGGTGGATACCGGCCCGCCACAACAGGTAGAGGCCGAGCGCTCCCCAGCCGACGAGTTGCACGACGCCGAGCAGCTGCTTCAGTAGGTCGATCAGCCCGAGTGCCGCTCGTGAGGCGTTGATGGCGACCTGCTGCTGCGCCAACGGTTCCGGGCGGAGCAGCGCGTCCAGCAGCGACAACCCACTGCGCACACCCGACAGTCCGAGGGTGATCGAGAAGACGAGCACGAGCTCCACGACGAGCGCACGCCGCTCGCGCGGGTCGGTGACGCGGTGCGGGAACTCCGGAGGGCGTGGACTGATCCAGTCGCGTGCTCGAGTGGCCACTGTGGCACGTTACATGAAGTTGAATCTGCGCAGGTCAGAGGCTGCTTACCAAGATTGTTACCGGTCTTGTAGACCCGAATGGGTGTAGTTCGGCTTCTTGGGCCACTAGGGTCCTACGGTCCGAATTTTCCGAAGAAGGAGGCAAGCCTCGTGACGGCGACGTCCGATACTGAGGCCCAAGCGCTCTCCGGTCAGCGGCGACCGTGGTACGCGTCAGTGGCACCGCGGGTCTTCTGGCCGTCGGCGGTCATCATCTTGGCTTTCGTGATCGCCAGCGTCGTCGCGCCCGACGCGATGAACGAGGCGCTCGCCACGATCCAGGAAAAGGTCATCGGAACGTTCAGCTGGTACTACATGCTGCTCGTTTCGCTGTTCGTCATCTTCTCCCTGTGGATCGGGCTCAGTCACTACGGTGACATCAAACTCGGTCCCGATGAGGACGAGCCCGAGTTCGGGCTGAAGTCGTGGTTCGCGATGCTGTTCGCGGCCGGCATGGGTATCGGCCTGGTGTTCTGGGGCGTGGCCGAACCGCTCAACCACTACGCGGGCATCCCCAACCGGGCCACCGGGATCACGCAGGACGAGGAGGGCGCGCAAGGCGCGCTCGTCCAGACGTTCCTGCACTGGGGGCTGCACCCGTGGGCGATCTACGTGGTGGTGGGCGTCGCGATCGCGTACGTCATCCACCGCAAGAAGCGTCCGGTGTCGATCCGTTACGCGCTGGAGCCGCTGATCGGCAAGCGCGTCCACGGCTGGCTCGGTGACGTCATCGACATCGCCGCCGTCGTCGGCACGCTGTTCGGCATCGCGACCTCGCTGGGCTTCGGCGTCATCCAGATCGGTGCCGGACTCGACTTCCTCGACGTGGTCTCCGAGCCGAGCGACCTCATGTACGTGGTGCTCATCGGTGCGATCACGGGCCTTGCGCTCTTCTCCGTGGTCACCGGTGTCAAGCGCGGCATCAAGTGGCTGTCCAACATCAACATGGTGCTGGCCGCCCTCCTGATGCTCGCCGTCCTGGCGCTCGGACCGACGCTGTTCATCTTCAAGGATCTGGTGCAGTCGATCGGTGACTACTTCCAGAACCTGCTGCGGATGAGCTTCAACACCACCGCCTACGAAGGCGCCGACGGCAACTCGTGGCAGGGCTGGTGGACCACGTTCTACTGGGGTTGGTGGATCTCGTGGGCACCCTTCGTCGGGGTGTTCATCGCGCGCATCTCCCGCGGTCGGACCGTCCGTGAGTTCGTGGCGGGCGTCCTGCTCGTGCCGACGGCCGTGACGACCCTGTGGTTCACCGTGTTCGGCGGCACCGCGCTGTACCGCGAGCTGTTCGGTGAGGGTGGCCTGGTGGGCACCGACGAGACCGGCGCCGCGACGGTGGACACCGAGGCGTCGCTGTTCGGCATGCTCGACGGCCTGCCCGGCGGGGCGCTGCTCTCGGTGGGCGCACTGATCCTCATCGTGCTGTTCTTCGTGACGTCGTCCGACTCCGGCTCGCTCGTCGTCGACATGCTCGCCTCGGGTGGCAACCCGGAACCGCCCAAGTGGAGCCGGGTGTTCTGGTGCCTGCTCGGCGGTGCGGTGGCCATCGCGCTGCTGCTCGCGGGTGGGCTCGACCCGATCAAGACCGTGGCGATCCTGATCGCACTGCCGTTCAGCGTCGTGATGATCGGCATGTGTGTGGCGACCTGGAAGGCCTTCCGGGTCGAGCGGCAGTCGATGCTGCGGGTCCAGCGGCAGCTCCAGCGCGAGCGGCTGACGGAGCACGTGACGAACAGTCTCATCGACGAGGGGCTCGTGGATCCGGCCGACAAGTCCGGCCCGGACATGGAGAAGGTGGTCACGAAGTCCTGACCCTACGACGAAGGCGGGCGCTCTCCGGTGTCACCGGGGCGCCCGCCTTCGTCGTTTCAGCAGGTCAGTAACTCAGTAACTCAGTGGCTCAGTAGCGCTCGTCGGCGTTCGCGTCGCTCTGTGGCCGGAAGGGGCACCCGGCGAGCTTGCGCAGTTCGACGGCGAGTTGCGGCGGGTTGTCGACGCTGCGGGAGAACGACAGCCGGACGTCGTGGTCGTCGCCGGAGGTCTCCACGCGCAACCGCAGGCCCCACCGGTCGAGTCCGAGCGGGCGCACCCGGCCGTCCCGCAGCTCGGGCGGCAGCAGGCGGCTCAGGCGCAGCACGACGTCGGCGTGGCGGTGCTCCAGGTGGCGCAGCCACCGTCCCTCGTAGTCGTACAGGGGGTCGGGGGCGGCGGCGCCGAAGGTGATGGGCGACAGCGAGTGTGTGCCCTCGCTGTCGGCGACGACCACGGAGGCGGGCGTGAGGCGCAGCAGCGTGAGGCCGTGCCCGACGTCGAGCAGCCGGGGATCGGGCTCGGCGGTGTGCTCGGCGATGCTCACGGCCTTGGCCCTCGCCGTCTGCGGGTCGAGCCCGCGGAGCCAGCCGGTGAGCCACAGCAGTCCTCGGACGGGCTGCCGCAGCGGTACGGGCGCCTCGTCGGTGATCTCCATCGTGACGGCGAGTTCCGCGCTCGCCTCTCCGTGCAGGCCGGCGGCGAGCGGGTGGTCCGTGGGAAGCACGACGCTGACGTCGTCGCCCGCGTGCAGGTGCCACAACTCGGGCGTGGTGCGCTCGCTCGTCACGTCGTGACCGAGGGCGGGCAGCAGGTGGGCGGGGCCGCCGCGCGCCGCGACGGATCTCGCCCGTTCGGCCGGGGTCGGTGTCGGGGGCCGGCGGGGGACGGGTTCGCTCACGACTCACCTCCTAATTAGGTAAGGCTAACCTATCGATCTTGTGGGTGGAACGTGTCGTTCCACACCTCACGCCAGAACGTTCGTGTAACGAACACTTTTGTCCGTATTTCGTTCGCTACTAGCGTGGGGGACGTGACAAGCGCTGTGGAACTCCCGCCCCCAGGTCCTCGTGGAATCCCACCCCTGCTCGCCCGGCTTGTCGACGATTCGGCGCTCTTCCCGCCGAGCGAGACGACGATGGCCGACGCTCTGGCCGGGTACCTGGACAACCGCGCCGGCGAGTACGCCGGAGTGCAGGGAGTCTTCCTGTGCCCCGCGTCCCGTCTGCCCGAGATGATCACCGAGCTCGTCAAGATCCGGCCGAAGGAGCCGCTGCCGCTCTCGCTGATCATCGACACCGGGCTCGGCGGCGTGCCCAAGGCCATCTCCATCGTCGAGTCGCGCGACGAGCTCCTGTCGCTGCGGATGGTGGAGATGCCCGCCCCGTCGGACGTCGACGAGGTGTGGCTGGAGCGGGTGTCGGAGTTCGTGCCCGAGGACGTCGTCCGCGTCGTCGAACCCCGCCGAGGGGTCGGCTGGCTCGACGGGGTCCGCAACGTGATCGAGCACGGAAGCTGGCCGAAGATCCGCTGCGGGGGCCTGTCCATCGAGAACTTCCCCAGCGTCGACGAGGTCGCCGATTTCCTCGCGGTGGTCAGCGGCACGCCGGGTGCGGCGTTCAAGGCCACGAACAGCCTCCACCGCGCGGTGCGGCACGCCGACGAGGAGACGGGCTTCGAGCACCACGGCTTCCTCAACCTCCTGGTCGCCTCGGGTCGCAGCCTGTCGGGCGGCGACGTACGGGAGGCGCTCGCCAACACCGACGGAGCGGCGCTGGCCGACGAGGCCTCGGGGTTGAGCGACGAGGCCGCCAAGGCCGTGCGCTCGCTGTTCGCGTGCTACGCCTCGGCCACCTTCGACGAGTCGGTCACCGACCTCAAG
>JACYYJ010029911.1_pt1 | contig 10872 bp, 11 predicted proteins | sample 8236861 | NCBI WGS metagenome assembly JACYYJ01 (sample SAMN14103086, study PRJNA606662) | landfill metagenome | isolation source: landfill solid waste | place: India:New Delhi, Okhla landfill site | collected 2017-11-05
CCGGATAGGCGCGGTGCTTCTGGTCGGCGCCGAAGTAGCGCGCCTGCACCTCGGGCACCGGCATGCCGGCAGGGATCGTCACCGCGTCGGCCGTCATCACCTCGCTGACGAAGTGGCGCTCGAGCGGATCGACGCCGTACTGCAGGCGCTGACTGTCCTGCAGATCGAGCGCGAAAATGTGCTCATCCTTGAGGCGCACGAATTCCAAAGGCCCGCCTGGCGCTTTGGAGCCCTTCGGAGGCGCACCGCAGAGCAAGGTTCCGATGTCAGACATCGCTCTTGCTCACGTCGACGTTGAGCATGGCCGACAGCACGATCGCGTTCGTCGGCGTGTCCGACACCCAGCGTGCGCGACCTTCGCGATCGGTGTCGGCTTCCACTTCGCCGCCAACGTCCCCTGATCGCAGCGCGATCGGTGCGTTTTGTGCGTCCTGCGGCGTGCGGTGGATAATCTCCTCCAGCGGGCCCCCGGGCACGCCGACTTTGATCCCGACCGTGTCCAGGACGCGGGTCATGACCTTGAACACCCGCTGCAACATGCCCTGGCTCGATTGACCGTTGAGCTTGATCTCCGGACGCAGCGTAATCGCCTGGGCGGTATAGCGTAGGCCAACGATCAGGATGAACGGCTCGGACGGCGCGGAAGGTAGCGTCAGCTCGCCCGAGCGAACTACCAAGCCGTCGACGACGGCGCCGTTCACCAGGACGGCAACTTCCTGGTTGGTGAGGTGGTCCAAGCCCGTGAACACGGTCTGCCCGGCGGCAGCTTCGATCCGCACTCCGGCGTCGACGTAGAATTGCTCGGCCTGGTTGTCGCCGAGCTTCCACCACGGCATCTGTTTCCAGATTTCCCAGCGCGTCTGGGTACCGCGCTGCCTGCGGACCAGCAGCCACAGCTCCTCGGTGCGGCCGTCCTGCCCGTAGATCGACACTGCCGAGATCGCTTGAGCTCCGCCTCCCAGCGCGACGCGAGCGAAGCCCTTGATCTCCAGGCGCGTCTTCGTGTGGACGACGAGTTGCCCGTCCGCGCGCACGCCATAAACGAGAGACTGCGGACCGCGCTGGTAAGCCAACTGCACAAGGCCAGGGCCGGCTATGTGCGCAGCTGCCGCAGTCAGGTCTTCCGCGTCGTAGCGATCTCGCGCGAAATTGAAGTCGGCGGAACGGAGCCGCGTGGCGCCGCGCTCGACGAATATCGCTTCGGTGCCGGTCTGCACCGGCCATATCGGCTCGCTGCCATAGAAGCTTTGCGGTTCCGCGCCGATATTGGTTCCGGAGAACGGCGCGGAAGGATTGACCGGACCAACGGAAACTTCGCGCGTCGGGGTGCCGATTAGGAACCCGTTGCGGTCCGGCACGACCCAAAGCGGCGGTTCGTCGATCGCCATCATGCGTCGGAACGAAAGATCGTCCGTCAGCACTCCGACGTCGGAGAAACCCGCGAAGTTGACGCGGCCGCCGCCATAATCGCCGACCACGCTGCCGACGATCTCGAAATCCTTCAAGTAGTTCAGCCGGCCTTTACCTAGCGCGACCAGGTGAGGCCATCCAGCATCGCTCGAGAACGCGGCATAAGCCCAACGCCAGCTCGGCACGCTGGTCAGGCTGTTGGGCAAGCGCCGGATTACTGTCGCGGTGGCCGTCAGCCCGCCGGGATCGACGGCGGTAATTTGCACGATGCCGAACCTATCGTGGAGATAGGTCCACCGGACGCCGTAAGGCCCTTTTTCGTTCGGTACGTCGTTGAGGTTCTGACCGTCCCAATAGGTGCCCTCGGTGTGGGTCGGTTGGACGGTTCCGGTAGAACCGGCGCTGGCGGCCTCATAGACTTTGCCCTCGCTGCGACAGAGCATGCCGACCGTCACGCCTTCCATCTGCGTCTCCCAGGCGGGGACGTCGGCAAAATCCTTGGCTTCGAGACGGAACAGCGAGCCGACATGGCCAGCGCGGAAGATCGGCGCGCTAGCGGTCAACGTGATGCCGCCGCCTGTGGTGGCGCTCGCGGTCACCGTGATCGCCTGGTCGGTGTTCGGATCCGCGAACGGACCGTTCAGCAGCATCAGCGTCTCGAGAGTAAACGTTGTCGCAGTGTCGCGGCGAAGCGCGCGGGGCGCATGGCCGGAAATCGCGAGGTATTGCCGGTCGAAGTTCTGCTGCGCACATATCCGCCGCGCTTCGGCGGCCGCGTAAGGCGTCGATATCTGATATGCGGTCCCCGGGGACGTCTCGACGCGACCGCCGTTGGTATAGAACCGCAGCAGCTGCTCACCCCATTCGAGCACGTACTCCTGGGTCACACCTCGGCGGAAAGCGCTCAACCAGCGCGAGCTTGAATGCGCTTGACCGATGTAGGCGAAGCCGGGCCGCTTCACGAGAGGCCCTTCGTTCGTCGGCACGAAGTTGACGCAGGTTGCCAGGCCGTAGGCGTACTGCTCGGTTTCGACACGACCGCCGAGCATCGGGGACAGTTCGCCGGCAAGGAAGCCGGTGACCAGGTGGCGCACAAACCCCATTACGGGCGCGGGTCCCAAAATGCAGAGACGTGACGGGCGTGGATCCAGTCGCTCTCCTCGCGTTCGAGCGGCGGGTTCTCCATTGCATCGACGCGGCGTGAAGCCTTCAAGCCGTCCTGGTAAGACTGCCAGACCGTCGTCTTGTCGAAGTTGGAGCCGGCGATCTTCGCCCCGATCGTCCAGGCGATGTGGAACGCGAAAGTNNCACGTCGACCAGGCAGCGCACGTCCAGCGGGCCGTTGACATCGGACAGGATATGGCCCGCCTCGAGCTGGTAATCGATCAGCTGCGTCCCACCGGCGCGCACCTCTATCAGGCGCAAGCAGTTCGTCGGCAGCTTGAACTTGTAGGCAAAGCCGAATTCCGGAAGCTCGGTCAGTGACGGCAACCGGTCGCGCACCATCGCGAAGTTCCAAGCCCCCTCGCGGATGGCTGCACGGCGGCACAAATCCCAGACGCCCGTAATCGCACGTGCGATCGTGGTGTTGTCCGCCGGGTCGGTTATCGGTGTGCCCGAGCCTACCGCGGCGGCGGCGAGCCGGTACACCTGGATCATTGACGCCATGCCGCGCGTGCCTCGCTTAGGCCGGCGGCCAGGGCGATGCGTGGATCTTGTGCCGGACCTTGTCGAGCATGGTCAGAGCCTCGCCCTTGGTCAGGTTCGTGGCGTCGATGTTGACGCTGATAGTGTCGCTCTGCACTTCGGAAGAGCCAGCAGCGACCGCGACATCCTTGAGGTCGACCTTGCCCCGCTGGATCGTCAGTTTTGCCGTGAAAGCCATTGCTTCGAACTCCTGTTCACAGCGCCCTCAGGCAGGGCGGAAGGGAGTGCGGGGCGGCTTGCCAGTTCGACGTAGCCGGGCCGCCCCGCGCCGCGTGCTCAGTTGAGCGCGCGGAAGGTGGTTTCGACGACGAGCGTGGTTCCGCCGGCGATGTTGGCGGTCAGCACCGTCAGCCACAGATCCTCGTAGTCGGCATCGGGGCTTGCGGCCGAAGCGACGGCGATCGGGCCGATCGAGGTCGGGCGATCGGCCGTGGTCTGGGTGGCGCCGTCGACATACTTGTCGGGATCGGCCGTGGTGCCGATGTCGATCGTCGTGGTGCTCAGGCTTGCGCTGACGTTGATCTTGATATCGGCGATGCTTTCGCCGGCGCGCTTGCGGCCGATGTAGAGGCGGTCGTTGACCGCCAGCGCTTGGCCGGCGGGCTTGGTCGCGCGAATGCCGCGGGGCCGGTAACCGACCAGGCGGGCGTCGGCGCGCTTGGGCGGCGCGAGAGTGCCGTCGACGACGCCGACGAATTCGGTGGCGTAGAAGTCTGCCATTGCTTCCGTTCCTTCTTCTGGCTCCCCGGCCGATGGCCGGATCATGGCCGGTTACGGCGGCGCCAGGCAGGCCCGGCAGCCGCCGCTGGGATTAGTCTTCCTTGTTGAGGATGATGCCGACCTTGGCCGCCTGGGTGCGCGTCGCGGCAAGCGTCGTTCCGGCAAACACCTGGCGCGACAGCACCTTCGTCGGCAGCGGGTCGATCGAGGTGCGCAGCCGCTGCCAGAAGTTGGCGCGGACGCCCGACTTCACCCAGAACGGGTTCCGGCGATAGCCGCTGCCGTCCACCGACAGGTTCGGCACGGGGCCGAGCGCTTCGTTGTCGAGCTCCATGTGGATGAAGTTCCAGCCCAGCAGCCGGCGGATGAAGCCGTTCTCGTCGACCTCGCCGCCGAACGCGCGCTGGAAGTCCGAGCTGGTCGCGGGAACTTCGGAAAGCAGATCGTCGCTCTGCTCGGCGGTCAGCACCATGAACTTTTGCTCGTTGGTGTCGACGTGGCCCTTGGCGAGCAGCTTGTTCGCCTCGCGAAGCTTGGCGACGTTCATCCGCTGGGCGCCAGTGGCGCCGCCCACGGTCACCGGCACAATCTGGCCGGCGGGGACCGGCGTGACGGTCGTTCCTTCCTTGCCGCTGACGACGGGTCCGTAGATGCCTTCGAGGATGCGCTGGTCGCGAGCGCGGGCGACCACGGCCGCCCCTTCCATCGTGTAGGCGCCGGTCAGGTCGATGCCGGTCGCCAGGCGGTCGGCATTGTCGACGATATCGGCGTAGTAGATCTCGGGCTTCTGGGCGAGCCAGATGCCGTCGTGCGGCGTGTTGGCGTACTTCGTATCGCCATGCCGTTCGTCGGCTTCGGCGCCGGAAGCGGTGCCGATCAGGTCGCGGATCTTGATCTTCTCCGCGCTGGCGTCGTCGGAGACGGTGACCGCCTCGATCAGCTTGGAGCGGTGCTGCTGCAGCACCATTTCGACGTTGTTCTGATACTTCGCCTGGAACGAAGCGGGGACATGCATCGACATCGGGAGATGCCCTTTCGACAAATGGAGTTGAAGCCAGATGCGAAGGGCGAAGGGGCCACACGGCCCGGCCTCTCTATCGTTTTACGCCTGCGGTCGGCGGCTGCTCCACAGCTGGGCCCGGGGCCGCGATGTCGCGGCGAGGCCAGGACTTGCCTACTACCGGGGAGTGACCAGGTCGCATCCGTCCGCTCCCCGGGTTCGGCTGCGGGCCAGAATGAGTCCGGCCCGCAACCTCGTCAATCACCTACTCGCACCTGTCGATAAATCGGTGCGAGCGACGGGCCTTAGGCATCCTCGCGTGCCTTGCGATCGGCGGCGGCGCCAACCGCGTTGTTCAGCCGGGTGTATTCCGCATTTTCCGGCGTGCCGGGGACCATCGCCTTCTTGACCCATTCCGGATCCGCCCTCTTGGCGTCGAGCTGCTTTTGCGCTTCGGCACCGGACACGCCGAACCGCTGGCGGCCGCCGCCGTCGACCATCGTGTCTTCGCCGATGCCGGCGCCGAGCTTGGCGAAGATATCGAGCGCGCGCTCGGGCGTGATCGCCGCACGGATCGCCAGCGCTTCGTCGCGCGTGAGGCCGAGCGCTTCGAGCCCGCGGCCGACCGCCGCCACCTTCTCGGCCCGCTGCGCGCCCCACTTGGCGGCGTGCGCCTCCGCCCGGCTCTGGATCTCGGTTTCCGTCGTCGACAGCTCGAGCGCGTCGGCTTCGGCGATTTCCTGCAAGGTCGCCTCGAGCGCCTTGGCCGGGATGCCGTGCTTGTGCGCGATCGAAGCGATGTTCTGCAGCTTCGTCGTATTGAGCGGGATCGGCTCGCCATCCTCCCCCTTGAGTTCGGGCAGCTTGTAGCCCTTCGGATCGTCCGGCACGCCGATCGCCTTGCGGAACGTCGCCACGTCCTCTGGGGCGGCGTCGTCCCCGGGAACCTTGATCCGGCCGCTGTCGCGCACCGCCTTCTGGTTGTCGCGGGCGCTCTTCACGACATCGTCGAGCGTCTTGTAACCGCGCGACTTGGCCCAATCGCGCAAGCTTGGCTCTTCACCGTCTGCCTCGGCGGAAAGCTGCTGGTACCAGTCCGGATCGGCGGCGCCATTCGCGCCACCCTCGCCCTCTCCACCGGCTCCCGCGCCGCCTTCGCCACCCGCACCGGCACCCGCCGCGCCGCCTTGCCCTTCTCCGCCGGCAGCAGCCGCGCCGCCAAGGATATCATCGGCGCTCGCTGCGCCCGCCTGTTCGCCGCCGCCTGCGGCCGCCGCACCGTTCCCGTCGCTCATGTCAGTCTCCTAGTCCGTCGTCGAGTTGCATCAGTTTCTGGACGGTCGCTTCGTCCAGGTTGAGGTAGTTGATGATCCGCTCCACCGCTTCGCGCCGGCCGAGCCACCGCGCGACGATGTGCGTATCGGGTGAGAAGATCGGCTGTCCGACCCTCGCGAAGTCGCGCAGGTCGGCGAGCGCCTGCTCGCCGATCAGATGCGGCTTGCCGTCCTCCGAAAGGAACATGGCCTTCCAGAACCACGCCAGCGCCCGGTTCTGGAACCGGCTCGGCATCGCCTTGAACAGCCACTTAAACGCCCGCGACAGCAGGATCGCCCGGTACCGGATGCGGTTGGCCTGGGTGACTGCCATCACGCCGCCTGCGCAATCTGGTTGGCCTGGGCGAGATCCTTAACCGCGCCCGCGCTCTTCTCGAGCAGCTCGGCCTCGACCGCCACCGCTTCGACCGCCTCTTCGTCCGCCAGCAGCTCGGCGACCTCGTCGTCGCTGCGGATATAGCTCGGCTTGACGCCCATCTCTTCCGCCAGGCCTTTGGCCATCGCGTCGGCGTTGACGCGCAGCCGCACCTTCGGATCGATTTCCGCCAGCGTCGGCAGCGCCTGCAGGAAGCGCAGCGACTTGCTCGAGCTTTCCGCCCGGGCCATCGCCGCCAGCGGGTTCTCATAATCGATCACCGGCCAGGCGCCGGCTTCCTTCACTTCGGGCGGGAAGTCCTCGATCTGCCTGGCCCGCAGCGCTAGGTCGAGATCCCGCTGGGTCATCGGATGCTGCTTTTCGGTGGCGTAGCGGCTCGCATAGGGCCGCACGAGCACGCCTTGCTTGGCCATGACCTCGAGCACCTCGGTCGTCGTCATCCGCGAATTCGGATCGGTCAGGATCTTGTAGAACTCTTCGAGGAACGCCGTTTTGATCTGGGCCCGCTCGTCCTGGATCATGTCGATCGCGTAGGGGATGCCGTTCTCTCCGCCAGGCATCCGGTGCACCATCGGCCGGCCCATGTCGGCGCCCAGGCCAGGGGGCATGCCGCCGGGGCGCGTCCCCAGTTTCGTTACGCCGTCAGCGTCGGTGAAGATCAGCGCCGGATCGACCGCCTTGTGGCCTGCCCGCAGCGTGGTCAGCTTCATCGCGTTGAGCCCGCCGATGTTCGGCATCACCTTGAACGCCGGGCTGCGGCCGTACTTCTCGCCCGCGCTGGTCATGTGCCGCGAACCCGATATCGGCATCGTGTGGTATCCCTGCCGCCGCAGGTAGATCTTCTCGCCGAGCGCCAGATAGCGGCTCGCGATCGGGAAGCGCCGATGATCGAAGCGATCCTGGTCCCATTCAGTGTTCGGCAGCACGCAATGCAGGATCTCGAATTCCGTGTGATCCTTGCCCGGCGTGTCGAGCGCCTCGCGCATCTTCGGCGTCAGGTTCCCCTTGCCGAACTGCTGCTCGAGCTGGCGCGCGGTGCGCTTGAACTTGCGGTGCACCGTGTCGACCAGGCCGCCGAAATCGACGTCGATCCAGCATTCCGACAGGTGCAGCGTGCGGTAGAACAGGCCGCTCGGCCGCGCCTCCTGCCAGACGGGCGACGTGCCGTAGCGGCCGAGCTGATCCCAGTCTTCGTGCGCGGCGATGCCGAACCCGGTGTGGAGCGCGTGCCGGATCGCATAAAGCCGCCGGCCGGCGCGCTCGCACCACAGCTGCACCTGGCGGCTTTTCATCAGGTTCTCGTCGAGGAACTTGGGGCGGATATAGTCGGCTTCCTCGGGCGTCGTGATCGCCACACCGGCGGCAGCGAAGCGCTCGACCGCCGTCAGGTGCGTGCCGTCGTAATTGCGGCCGCCCCGGAACTGGCCCGGCGAGGTCTGGTTGAAGCCGCCGGCCCCATCCGGGAACCGCTCATCGATTTCGCGCCAGGCGCTTTCCCAGGGCATGCGCTCGGCCTCGAGCCGCTCCTGCCGCAGGATATCGTCCTTCGCCAGCGCTTCGTCCTGGATCGCTTCGTTCATCGCAACACTCCGTCAGCAGGAAAGGGGTGCCCGGCCGGCCAGAGGGAACCCACCGGCCGGGCATGGGGGAGCGTCAGGCGGCCGCCATGAAGGCGACGTCGTCTTTCAGCTCGTAGGTTTGGCCGGCGGCGATCGAGAGCTCGTCGCGCGTAGCGAAGGCGACCTGGTCGCCGTCGACCAGCAGCGCGTATCCGCCGAGCCGGAACGCCTGGCTGCCTTGCGCCGGGCCGTGGATCGACATTTCCGGCACGTTCAACCGCAGCGCGTGATCGTCGGCCTGGAAAGCATCGCCGCTGATCGTGCGCGGCGCCAGCCCGGCGATCTCCCGCCCGTTCTTGTCCGTGAAGGCGACCTGCACGTCCTCGGCACCGTCGATCAGCTCTGCCAGCTCGCGCGGCCCCAGCTGTTCCTTCACCGGCCCGAACTTGCGCGGCTTCGGCGGCTGCGCGGCCGCGACGGCCGCCCGCGCCTTGGTCGCCGCGCCCTTCTGCGCGGAGAGCGAGCGCTTGAGCTGCGCGTTCTCTTCCTCGAGAGGCGCGAGCAGTGGTGCGGTACCGTGCACGATCGCCCGAAACAGCGCATCCTTGAACTGCTGCTCGGGCGGCAACTTGTCGAAGGGCACCATGCACGGGTGCTCCTTCTTCTCGGGATCCTTCTTCTCGCCGTACTTCCAGCCTTCCGCTTCCTTCACCTTAAGCCAGTTTTCGTGGCTGGCTGCGTCGCCGGCGTCCGGGTTCCTCAGGTGGAACTCGACGCCATTGATGGCGGAGGAGACCTGCCAGTCCGGCGCATCACCCCATGCAGGTTGGCTATCGTCGCCGAGCGATCGGCAGAAGGCGGCGTTTGCCGCGTGACAAGCCGCCGCGATCGCTGTGATCGCCTGCGGCGACAGCTTAACTTGTTCCGCATTTCCGGACATAATTCCCGTTTCCTTTCCGCGTTGACTGTCGACTTACGACCCGACGACAAGGCGTCCGATCGAGCTCGCCGCCGCTTCGGCGCCGCGCGTTCCTGTGATCATGTCGGCTGCCGCGCCCCGCCGCCGCGCCAGCTCGTCGGCCGCCGCGACGCCGGCCACGTCCTCGTCGCGCCGAGCCTCGCGCGGCTGCAGCACCGGCCGCGCCTTTTTGCTTCCGCTGCCAAACGGCTTGAGGATCGCCCCCAGTCCGCCGAACAGCAGGTTCCCAACCGATTTTAGAAACGTCATCGCAATACTCCCGCTCACACGCCTGAAAACACGTCGAAGTCGCTGTCGTTGACGAAGGCCTGGCGGGCGCTCTTGCGCGGGCGGCCCCTGATGTCGGAGATCACGTGTTCGCCTTCGACGGCGAGGTATTGCTCGGCGTCGCAAACGTGCGTGAAGATCGTGTCGGCGACGTCGAGATGGCCGCGCGTCTCCCCGTCCTTCATGTCGGCGTCTTTGTAGCGATAGCCGCCCAGGTGCCCCCGGATCAGGTGGCGACATGCCGGGTCGACCGCATAGCCATCGTGCTCGGCAAGGGCGCGCCAGACGGCCTCGTGCCGCAGCGCTTGCTTGTTGGTCTTCGCCTTGTGGACCTTGTGGCCGAGCGCCTTTTCGAACGCGCGGATCCAGTCGCGCTCGTCGTCCTCGTTGTCCTTCGCGCGCCACGCTGCCGGATCACCCGGGAAGCGGACGCGATCGGGATCGACGTCGGGGAAGTGCTCCGCCATCATGGCACGGACCATCTGCCCGAACGCCGTGGGTCCGATCTTGCGCAGCGTCTTGCCCGCCTCCAGGAAGCTCACCGCCTCCCGCAACGTCCGCAGATGACCATCCGCCGTGCGCTGGCCGGCAACCGCGGCCGCGAACAGGCCCTGGTCGAAGCCGACGACCAGCATCCGGTTTGGATCGAACTCTAGCGGCCGCACGTGCCGCTCGTAATCGAACTGCGGATTGACCGGCTGCCCGTGCTGCATCGGCACCGGCTTGTTGTCGATCATCCGCGCGACGTAATCCGGCCGGTGCTTATTCAGCGCCGCCTGGATAGTGTAGTAACCCTTCGGCAGGTTGTGCAGGTTCTCCGCCTGCGGCGATCGCCCGCCGGACGTTGGCGAGGTGGAAGAACGTGACGTGCGGGTGCATGACCTGGCCGTCCCAGCGGGCCAGGAGCGCTGCGTGCCGGTCGGTGTAGGCGAACCCGGCTGCCTCGGCAGCGGCGATGACGATGGCCGGGAAATCGACCAGGACGCCCTTGTCGGTATACGGGCGGGCGGTGATGACCATGTGCCCGCCAGGCCGTAGCGCGGCGTGGCAGCCGTCGAAGATCGCGACCAAGCCGCTGAGCATCCGCTTCTGCGAGGACCCGCGGGCGAGCTGGGCCGGGTGCGGTTTGCCGGTGGCGTAGCGGTTCGCGCGGCGCACGATCTTCCCGCCGGTCACCCGCGCGGTATCGGGCAGGCCGTGAACGGCCGGCCCGTACGGCGGGCTGGTGACCACCAGATCGACCGGGAACGACGCCTTTGCGCCGGCAAGCGTCTCATGCAGCTCGGTCGCATCAGCGCAGAACACCTCCCCGGAGCATCGTGGATGTGCCTTGCGGGCGAGGGAGACGTTGGCGCGGGCGATGTCGACCCATTCGCGCTCGCAGTCCACGCCGAGCGCGTTCCGCCCGGTGCGGATCGCCTCGACTAGGACCGTGCCGATCCCGCACATCGGGTCGAGTACCGTCTCCCCAGCCGAGGAGTAGTGCTCGATCATCGCTCGGGCGATCGCGGGCCACATCT
>JACYYJ010055959.1_pt2 | contig 10861 bp, 7 predicted proteins | sample 8236861 | NCBI WGS metagenome assembly JACYYJ01 (sample SAMN14103086, study PRJNA606662) | landfill metagenome | isolation source: landfill solid waste | place: India:New Delhi, Okhla landfill site | collected 2017-11-05
TCGCCACCGACCACTGCGTGCGCGCCTCCGCGCTCGACGCACTGACCGCGGGAGTGGCTGTCCGCGTGCTCACCGACCTCGTCGCAGGCGTCGGGGAGGACTCGAGCGCGGCGGCCCTCACAGAGGTGGAACAGGCGGGCGCCACCCTCGCATGAGTCGCTGACCCCACCGCTGACTCCCCGCTGACCCCACCACTGACACTCCACCCACAGAAAAATCATCGCCCCAGGCCACAGCGTTTTCTCCATCGAAAGTTGCAGATGGAGTCTGAACTCTTTTGCGATGTTCTCCAGCCCATAGATTGATGGACTGGAGTCATGAACTCACCACTGGCGAAAACCGCACACACGCTGACATCGAAGCGCGGTTCGTGGCTGGTCCTCGGCGGGGTCGTCGTCCTCGTCGTCCTGCTCTTCGGGCTCCTGTCCGGGGCAGGGGAGGACCGGCCCAACGAAACCGCACCAGCCGACTCCGAATCCACTCAGGCCCAGCAGACCCTCGACAAGTTCCCCGAGGCGGACAAACAGTCCGTCATGGTCGTGGCCTCGAACAAGGACGGCTCCGAACTGTCCGCCGACGATCAGGCCGAACTGAAGAAGCTCGGCACCTCGCTCGGCGACTCCGTCGGAGACGAATCCACGGACCCCGTCACCGGGCCGATCCTCAGTGACGACAAGCAGGCAGCCCTGCTCATGGTCCCCATCACGGTGGGCATGACGAACTCGGACACCGCCGAGACCGTCGATGACCTGCGCACCGCCATCACCGACGACCCGACCGCTTCAGGACTCACCGACGCGGGCATGTCCCTGCTGGTCACCGGCGGGCCCGCGATCGGCGCCGATATCGCGTCGGCGTTCAACGGCGCAGACTTCACGCTGCTCATCGTCACCATCGTCATCGTGGCTCTCCTGCTCATCATCACCTACCGCTCACCGATCCTGTGGCTGCTGCCGCTCATCGTCATCGGCACCGCCGACGGGCTGGCCTCGACCGTGACCGCGGCCGTCGGCGACTGGCTCGACCTGCAGTTCGACGCTGGCATCATCAGCGTCCTCGTCTTCGGCGCTGGCGCGAACTACGCGCTGCTCTTCATCTCCCGCTACCGCGAGGAGCTGCGCCGGATCGCCGACCACCGCACCGCGCTCGCCGAAGCCTGGACGCATACCGCGACGACGATCCTCGCCTCGAACCTCACCGTCGTCCTGTCCCTGCTCAGCCTCGTCTTCGCCATCATCCCCGGCACCCGCGGCCTGGGCATCACCGCCGCCGTCGGCCTCCTCATCGCTGCCGCCGCCGTCCTGTTCGCCCTGCCCCCGGTGCTCGCGATCTGCGGGAAGAAGATGTTCTGGCCCTTCATTCCGAAGGTCGAGGACGCTGACGCAGAGCAGAACAAGGACGAAGAGCTCACCCCCGCCGAGGCGGCCGCCGCCGACCGTTCCACCGCACCTGCAGGTGCGGCCAAGCCTTCGATCTGGCGCACCATCGCAACTCGCGTGGTCCGCAGACCCGGGCTCCACCTCGGTGCCGGAATCGTCATCCTCGGGGTCATGGCCACCGGTTTCATCGGGTCCTCGATCGGACTCGACCAGACCGAGAAGTTCCGTGTCCAGTCCGAATCGGCGCAGGGGCTCGACGTCCTGGCCGACCACTTCCCGCCCGGCGAATCGCAGCCGATCTGGATCGTGGCGAACACCGACCATGCCGACCAGGTCGTCGACTCGGTCAGTGACATGGACGGCATCGTGCGCGCCTCGGCGATCGAGGACACGAACATCGACGGAACCTCGGTCACGAAGATCATGGCCACCGGCGAATTCGAACCGGACAGTGCGAAGGGACTCGACCTCGTCAAGGACATCCGCACCGATGTCCACGCCATCGACGGTGCGAACGCCCAGGTCGGCGGGGCCGCGGCCACGGAGCTCGACGCCCGTGACGGCAACCAGTCCGACTTCTTCACGATCGTGCCGATGATCCTGGCGATCAGCTTCATCATCCTGCTCGGCATCCTCCGGGCCCCGATCGCGGCGTTCACCCTGCTGCTGGTCAACGTGGTGTCCTCGGCGGCGGCGATCGGACTCGGCGCCTTCCTGTCGCGGATGATCTTCGACCAGTCCGCCCTCGATGCGCAGGTGCCGATCCTCGCGTTCCTCTTCCTCGTGGCACTCGGCATCGACTACTCGATCTTCCTCGCCCACCGTGCGAAGAAGGAGTCGGTGATCCACGGCGGACGCCAGGGAATGATCGAGGCCGTCGCCCACACCGGCGGTGTCATCACCAGCGCAGGCATCGTCCTGGCCGGAGTGTTCGCGGCCCTGGGCATGCTGCCGCTGATGGTGCTCGGTCAGCTCGGGCTCATCGTCGGAGTCGGCGTCCTCGTCGACACGCTCATCGTGCGCACCGTCATCGTGCCCTCGATCTTCGGACTCGTCGGCAACCGGATCTGGTGGCCGAACAAGGCGATCACCCACTTCCATGAGAACGCGGAAGCCGGTGTGCCCAGTGGAGCGTCGGACGGCAGCACGGCGGACGGTGACGAACACTCCACCCATCTGCTCGCTGAGAAGGAATTCGCGGACTCCGGTTCCGGAACTCATCGCGGCAAGCACTGAGCACTCACGCTGGGTGAGCCCGGGCGATGATGCGGATCGTCGCCCGGGCCGCTTCAGCCTCTGTGCCGGACCCCCTCGGCCTCTGCACCTGGTCGCGCAGATGTCACACCACCGGGGTCCGGGATGTGGTTGAGTTGGCAGGGAGATCATGACAGCACAGGATCACCGCTTAGGCACTTTCATCGCCGAGGCTGACCAGCAGGAAGGAGGCAGCGTGGGCGCACGCAGATGGACAGAGCGGACGATGGAGTTCGGACAGCACGCCATCGCCCTCGTCCTCACGCTCATCTCCTGCATTCGCGCGGTCTCCGTCGGCGCTCCGCTGGTCGCCGCCATCGCCGTGAGCGTGGTGTTCCTCGCCTGGTACGCCCTCGGTGCCGTGCGCGCGGCTCGTTCGGGCGCACTGGTGCTGGCGAAATGGTGGCTCATCGTCCTCGCTGTCGCCTGGCTGTGCACCCTGCTCGTCTCCGCCGAGTTCATCTGGGTCGCCTTCCTCCTCTGGCTGCTGGCCGGCCATCTCTTCTCCCTGCGCATCGCCATCGTCTTCACCGCGCTCACCTACATCGCGACGGTCGTCGCTCCGCTCTCGCACTACGGACAGGTGCCGACCCCGAGCATCATCGGCTCCCTCATCGGTGCCGTCTTCGCCCTCGGGTTGTCCCGCGGCTATATCGAACTGCTGCGCGAAGGCCGCCGTCGTGAGGAGCTGCTGCGCTCCCTCGAACTTGCCCACCAGAATCTGCTCGATCTGCAGGACGAGCTCGCTCTGACCCAGCGGCATGCCGGCGAGATCCAAGAACGCACCCGCGTCTCCCGCGATATCCATGACACGATCGCTCAGTCGATCTCGTCGATCCGGCTCATCGCCCACGCCGAGGCGGAGCGCACCACCGATGGCCATGCCGGGCAGGTGCTCGCCCAGGTCGAGGATCTCGCCGCACAGAGTTCCCGGGACGTGCGTCGCATCATCGCCGCGCTCGCCCCGGCCGAACTCGAGGACGGGGCTCTGACCGCAGCGATCCGTCGTCTGCTCACCCGCCTCGAGGAAGACAGTTCGATTGCCGGTCGCCTCGACGTCGACGAGACACTGCCGACACTGTCCGCCGAGGTGGAGGTGGCACTGCTGCGGACCGCGCAGTCGGCGCTCGCCAACGTTCGCCAGCATTCCCAGGCCACGCGCGTGATGGTCAGTCTGATGGACCACGACGGAGCAATCAGAATGGACATCGTCGACGACGGAGTGGGAATGGCCGATCCGCACAACCGGCAGCGGAACCCGGATTCAGGCTTCGGCCTCGACTTCGTCGGCTCCAGGATGCGTGAACTCGGCGGCGAGCTCGTCATCGAATCGAGTCAGGGATCCGGCTTCGCAATCTCCGCGACTCTGCCCAGCCAATCCCAGCTGCACACCCGCGGTGAGGGCCTCAGCACCGCTGACGAGGGTCCGGGCACGGAAACGGCGGGCCGCCTCGGCGAGGGTGACGGCACACCTGAGAGCACCGACACAGGAGAGAACGCATGAGCATTCGAGTCGTCCTCGTCGACGATCACCCGGTCGTACGCGCAGGGCTGAAGTCTGTCATCGACGCGCCGGACCACATCGCCGTGAGCGGTGAAGCTGGAAGCGGAGAGGAGGTGCTCTCCGTCGTCGACGAACTGGGTCCCGACGTCGTCCTGTGTGACCTCCGGCTGGGGGAGGGGATCGATGGAATCGAGGTGACGAAGCGGCTGCGGGCACGGCCGAACCCGCCGGCAGTGCTCATCCTCACCACCTTCGACCTCGACTCGGAGATCGTCGCCGCGCTCAACGCCGGGGCCTCGGGGTACCTGCTCAAGGACATCGACCCGGGAGACATCTCAACGGCGATCGAGAAGGCGGCGAAGGGGGAGACCTATATGCCCCCGGAGATCTCGTCGAAGGTGTTCGCCGCGATGCGCAACCCGAGTCCGAAGCTGACCCGAAGAGAGCGCGACGTCGTCATACTTCTGGCCACCGGGGCCTCCAACGCCCAGATCGCCCAGGAGCTCTTCGTCACCGAGGCGACCGTGAAGAGCCACCTCGTCAACGTGTTCACGAAGCTCGGAGTGGACTCACGGGCCCGCGCCATCCGAGTCGCGGAGGACCAGGGGCTGGTGTAGAGGCAGGCAGGTTGGCCTGCCTTCACCGAAAAACGCACTGAGCGTCGACGCACGGGTGTGCACATGCGTTTCTCGACGCTTGTCCCGTTTATCGATGAGCGACCAGCACACCACTCACCACACCCGAAGTGCCAATGGGAATGCCGCCGCCTATGATCAAGCTATGAATCGGGGTATGAGCAGGAGAAGCGCATCATGAAGCGGATCTGGGCGGCAGTTATGGCTGTCAGTTTGGTGGCACTGAGCGGTTGCAGCAACGACGGCGCCGAAAAGTCCGAGGGGACACCGTCGCCGACGACCACCCCGACCTTGGCCGACCCCGTCGAACTCGACTACTACGCTTCAGTGATCACCGACAACGGATCGGATCTGGCCCTCGTCGGAGACGTGATGAGTCAGAAGCTGCGAGTCGTCGATGCCAAGGGCGACGAGAAGTGGAGCATCGACTCCAACGTCAATGAAGACGACAGCGCCACTGAAGCCTACTCGGCGGGTGAGAACGTTATCGTCCACGACTACTCGGGTACGACGACGGCATACTCGTGGGCCGATGGGCAGAAGGTCTGGTCCTTCGAACTTCCAGACGCAGCCAGTTCCTGTCGCCCGGCCCAATCTTTCGGGTCGCAATCGACCAGCGGCGGAGACCGCCTCGGCGAGGGGGACCTCATCCTCCTCGAGAACACCTGGATGAACCCCGAAGAGAACTGCGAAAAGTCAGCAGAAGGGGACGCAGTCGTCTACGCCATCGATCCGGAAACCGGGAAGGAAGCCTGGCCAGCACTGTCGGTCGATGCGGACGGAGAGACTTTCGGCGGGCGGCTCATTCAACTCGCTCCCGACCGGAAATCCGGGGTCATGTCGTGGATGGACGGGGGCGAATCGGTGGTCACGAGGGTGACGTTCGAGGACGGTTCGCACGTGTCCGTTCCCATCACCGAGGCGCGCGAAATCGATGACACCGGCGCCGATTATTTCACGGTGTATCCCACCACGGATCCGAAGACCCTGACGTACGTGTATGGGTCGATGGACGGCGACGACCCGATGAGCTCAGCCGTGACGCGGGCGGCGAAACTGACCGTCCCCGCGGATGTGAAGCCTTCCGAGTCAGACGCACTGGCAGCCACTGACCAGTCCGTCGATGTGAGCATGGAAGACACCTTCGATGCCGTGTGCAGCACCGAACTGAGCTTCACAGCCGACGGGAATCCTGCCTGCTTACAGACTCAGCTGTTCGCCTCGGCGGTCAAATACCAAGGATCTGACGGGGCCGTCGACGGTTGGTACGCCGACGCCCCGGAAGCCGCGGTTGCGAGGATCGGCGGTCTCGGCGGTCCGCAGTGGGAACCCGTCGACCATGGCGATCAGACGCTCGTCGTCGTCCCTGCGGCCGATGGTGGGATCGCCGCTTTGGACGCTGCTGACGGCAAGCCGGTGTGGACGACCGACGGACCCCGAATGCGCGAAGAAGGCCTAACGGGAGTCTGGGGCGGGCAGGGAGCGCTGCCGGACGTCGGGCTGGTCGTAGTTACCGACAACAAGAAGACGACGTTCTTCAATGCGAAGACCGGAAAGCCTGTCAGTGATCGTCCAGCTGGGGACTATGCCGACCTGAGTTCGAGCCAGAGGTTCGTCATCGCAACGAATGAAGACACGAGCACGATGTGGGCCGTCGTCGACAAATGAAGGTCGAGATCGCGGGACAGGCCGGGGCTGAAGCCAGGTAGGTCGGGAACCGAGCGTGCCGCACCGGCACCGAGACCGACTGTCAGATGAATAACTGATTGGTAATGATCTTCGGCATCACACCTGGTGAGGGGCTCGGGGCACTCAAGTGAACCATGTGATTCCGCCCGAATCACCCCGTTTCGACTACGGAGTTTCACCTCCTACCGGTAGTCTGTTCCCTGCGCATCGGGACGACCGCGCACATGCACGGAACCGATCGGATCGAGACAGTGGAGGTGACATGGCAGGCGAAGACGAAAGGTTTCCGCCCCGCCCGGTGACCCCACCGAACCGCCGCATCGGTGCACTGTCCGGCAATACCAAGGGCATCAGCGCATCCAAGGGCACCGCCGCCGAGGCGGCCCCGCCCCATTCCGCGGACGTGGACTCCCAGCGGCCCCCGGTCTCCCCGGACCGCGGAACCGCGCAGTCCGAAGCAGACGGCGACGCCGCCTCGGCGCTGGATATCACCCTGCCGCACGTCGGCGAGCTGACCTCGGCCAGTGAAGATGCCATCGTCGACCCTTCCGAAGCGGTGCTCGAGAGCATCGACCTCGACACCTGGAAGTGGCCCGAGTTCTTTGCCTTCGCGCTCACCAGGATGGAGGAGATCTTCCCGACCGGCGGCATCCCGCGCGGCATCGGGCCGGTCCGCGAATTCCTCACCGAAGACAATGATTTCCGGCCCTTGGCCATCGACCGCGAGAAATGGCCGGCCGCCGACGAGGACTGGACCACCGTCGGCGACGTCCTCGCCAACACCCACACCGATGCCTGGCTCGTCACCCGCAACGGAGTGGCGCTGGCCGAGGAATACGCCTGGCCGATGAAGCCGGCCCGCCAGCACATGCTCTTCTCCGTGAGCAAGTCCATCGTCGCCACCGTCATCGGTGCCCTCGCCGACGCCGGACTGCTGCGCCCCACCGACCTCGTCACCACGCACGTGCCCGCGCTGGCGAAGAGCGGCTACGCGGGAGCGACCATCCGCGACCTGCTCGACATGCGCTCGGGCATCAAGTTCTCCGAAGAATATCTCGAGAAGGGCTCCGAGATCCGCGCCCTGTTCGAAGCGGTCGATTTCGCGCCCCGATCGGCCACCTCGGCGAAGGGGATCAAGAACTTCCTCACCGGGCTGACCAGTGACCGCGAACACGGTTCAGCCTTCGTCTACCGCAGCTGCGAGACCGACGTGCTCGCCTGGATCGCCGAGGCGGTCACCGGCCAACCGTTCTCCATCGTCGCCAGCGAATACGTGTGGTCGCGGATCGGCGCCGCCCACGCCGCCCAGGTCTGCCAGGACCGGTGGGGCGGATCGATCGCCGACGGCGCCATCAGCGCCACCCTGCGCGACCTCGCCCGCTTCGGCGAGATGATCGCCCGCGGCGGCACCACCGAAAACGGCGAACGGGTGCTCTCGGCTGAATGGGTCGACGACATCTTCACCGGCGCCGAGGACTCGGCAAAGATCTTCGCTGCATCCCCATCGGGGCGTTCCTATCCGGGCGGCATGTACCGCAGCCAGTTCTGGCTGCCCTCGGCCGACCGCAACGTCGTCATCGGCATCGGCATCCACGGACAGATGCTCTACATCGACCGCGCCACACAGACCGTCGGCATCAAACTCTCGAGCGACCCCGAACCGGTGAGCCTCGCCGCCCAGCACGGCACCCTGGCCATGTTCGAAGCCATCGCCGAGGCGGTCCCGACCACCGGTCAGCCGCCGGCCGATCCTGCCCCCACCGAGGCGGCTCCTCAGGGTGGCGCATCGAGTGCTCCGTCCGCAGCGCCGAAAGAGGCTGCTCCCGCAGATCCGACCCCGGCAGCGCACCTTCCCCCGGAGAGTGCGGCCGTGCCTCCCGCAGCTGCACCTCAGGCGCCACCTCTGCCGGAGGGCCGGGCCGCCCCACTCATCGGCCAGAACACGCTCTACTGAGACAGAGCGGTTCGAGTTCTCATTCGAGTCCTCCTGCGGGAGGATCCACTTCGAACCAGCACGGACAATCGAGGCGGACCCACCCACAGGAGACAAAGGGTGAGATCATCCGACGAAACCCGTGCGGTCGTGAAGCGAGATCGGTAGCGTGAGGATCGGAATGACACCGATCACAGGAGGCACCGCGATGACCGACTTCTTCGACCGCGAGAACGACGGGAAGTACGACAAAGCCTACAAAGAGACGACCCCCGACATCCTCAAGGCATTCGGCGGATTCAACGACGCCGTCTTCGCCGCAGAAGGCCGTGAGATCCCGCTGAAGTACCGCGAACTCATCGCCTACGCCGTCGGCCTGACCACCCAGTGCGCCTACTGCATCGACTCGCACTCGAACGCCGCCGTCAGGGCCGGCGCCACAGAGACCGAGCTGGCCGAGACCGCATGGACCGCCTCGGCGATCCGCGCCGGCGGAGCCTTCGCCCACGGTCGTCTGGGCTTCAAACTCACCGGCGTCCACGAGCACTGAGTCCACCCGGGGTGAGTCCCGGTTGCCTAGACTGAGAGGCGATCATGAGTGACGAACCCCGCACCCTTCCGCGCAGGACACCCCGTTCCCGCCCGCACCGCATCCTCGTGCTGGCATTGGACGGGGTGTCTGCCATGGATCTCGGCGTCCCCGTCCAGGTCTTCGGCCGCGAGTCGAACGCCGCCACGGACCGCACCCGCACCGAGGCGGCCCCGCGCTCCCAGCCGAACCCGAGCGGCGAGGCGGCTTCCGCCGTTCCCGGTGGACGACCGGCGACCGTCCCTGCAGGAACCTGGCCCTATGAGGTCGAGATCTGCGGGATCACCGCAGGAAAAGTGACCGGATCGGACGGGCTGGACTATTCGGTGGATCGGGGTCTCGAAGCTCTGGAGACCGCAGACACGGTCATCCTGCCGGGTGCCACCTCGGCGGTGGCGGACGAACCGCCCGCCGCGGTCATCGGGGCCCTGCTCTCGGCATTCGAACGCGGCGCGCGGATCGCCGCGATCTCCACCGGCACCTTCGTCCTCGCGCGCACGGGTCTGCTCGTCGGACGGCGAGCCACCACGCACTGGTCGACGGCGAAGGAGCTCGCCCGACGGTTCCCCTCGATCAAGGTCGACGAGAACGTCCTCTTCATCGACGAAGGCCAGCTGCTGACCTCCGCCGGAGCCGCCTCGGCGATCGATCTGTGTCTCCATCTCATTCGCAGCGATCACGGCGTCGGCCTGTCCAACCAGGTCGCCCGGCGTCTGGTCGCGGCCGCCTACCGCAGCGCCGGCCAGGCACAGTACGTTCCGCGCAGCGTGCCCGACCCGCTCGGAGACGACTTCGCCGACACCCGCGAATGGGCGCTGCAGCACATCGGGGAGAAGATCACCCTGCGCGACCTCGCCGCCAATGCCGGAGTCTCCGTGCGCACCTTCTCCCGCCGCTTCGTCGAAGACACCGGCTACACCCCCATGCAGTGGGTTCTCAGAGCCCGAGTCGATGTCGCCCGAGAGCTTTTGGAGAACTCCGACCTGGGCATCGAGCAGATCGCTGACCAGGTGGGACTCGGAACCGGGGCGAATCTGCGGATGCACTTCCAGCGCATCCTCTCGACCTCACCGAACGACTATCGCCACTCCTTCCAAGGCTGAACACAGGCCGAACCCGGGGCGAACATAGGCCGATTCCCACGCTGAGAACCGGGCGCTTTCGGGACTGAGGCCAGGGCGAATTCTGTCGGATTTCAGTGCCCTGGACCACACGAAAACTGCCTTGGCGAGAAACTTTCGGCATCTGGCAATACAACTGGCAAGAACCTTGCGCAGATTGTCTGTCTGGCCACTGTTGGCACTTGCGGAAATCTCCCATGATGGAGATATCAAGACGAATCCCGTGAACAAGGAGTGACATTGACTCGCATCGCCATCAATGGTTTCGGTCGCATCGGACGCAGCACCCTGCGGGCCCTGATCGAGCGCGGCAGCGAGCTCGAGGTCGTGGCCATCAATGACCTCGGCGCCGTCGACGATCTTGCTCGGCTGCTGAAGTTCGACACCACCCTCGGACGCTTCAACCATGACGTCGAGACCACCGAGGATGCCATCGTCATCGACGGCAAGTCCATCAAGATCTTTGCCGAGAAGGACCCGGCCAAGCTGCCCTGGGGCGAGCTCGGCGTCGACATCGCCCTCGAATCGACCGGTCGCTTCACCAAGGCCGAAAAAGCCAGCGCCCACATCACCGCCGGCGCGAAGAAGGTCCTCGTCTCCGCTCCCTCGAAGGGTGCCGACGTCACCCTCGCCTATGGTGTGAACAGCGAGGCGTACAAGCCCGAACACACCGTCATCTCCAACGCCTCCTGCACGACGAACTGCCTGGGCCCGATGGCGAAGGTGATGCACGAGGAGTTCGGCATCGTCAAGGGCC
>JACYYJ010117952.1_pt1 | contig 10839 bp, 13 predicted proteins | sample 8236861 | NCBI WGS metagenome assembly JACYYJ01 (sample SAMN14103086, study PRJNA606662) | landfill metagenome | isolation source: landfill solid waste | place: India:New Delhi, Okhla landfill site | collected 2017-11-05
TCCCGCATCTCCCTATTCTATTTATTTTACAATATTGTAACATGTACATAATCCTTTTTGTAGCTCATATAAATGTTACATCTAAATTGAAAAGGTGGTGTTTCTATGCCAGGCATAAATACAAAACCATTAATCTTCGGCACGCTTGCAAGTAGTTTGGCCCTTACGCAACCTTTTTCAGCGTATTTAGATGTTGATGTTCAAAAGGAAAATAAAAAATTAACCAATTCCGAAACATTAACATACGGTATGCATGGTGAAGCTGTTCGTGTATTACAAAAAAAGCTGAAAAACGTTAATATGTTCGAAACAGAAATTGATGATGAATTTGGAATTATTACCGAGCATTATGTTAAAAAGTTCCAAAGGAAATATAACTTAAATGTAAATGGTCGCGCTAATAAAGAAACGATATACAAACTAATCGAGGTTGAAAAAGAGCATTATCTTGAACCTCTCACCTCTTTAGAAAATGAATCCATTGATATTGGTATGTATAGTGAAGATGTTAAGAAAGTTCAAGGTGCCCTTCACTATTTTGGCTATTACCAAGGTAAAATTGATGGTATTTATGGACCATTAACGAAAGCTGCAGCAGAAAAGTTCCAGGAAGATCATGATATTCCAGTTAAAACGGAGCTAGATGAACAATTTGTAGAACAACTGCAAGCCTCCCAAGAAGCAGAGCAACAAGCTATGGTTCAAACGGTTCAACATACTCCTGAAAAACAAACAGTGAAGCAAACAACGACAGTAAATGCATCTGGGGTAATAGGAATTGCTAAATCCTATCTCGGCACACCATATGTTTGGGGTGGCGAAAGTCCAGGTGGCTTTGATTGTAGTGGATTTCTCCAATTCGTATTCGCTCAAGAAGGGTATTCCTTACCTCGAACAGTCGCGGATCAGTGGTATGCTATGGCATCGGTTTCGAAACCAAGCGTTGGGGACGTTGTCTTCTTTGAAACGTACAAAGCAGGCCCGTCCCATGCAGGTATATACTTAGGAAATAACACCTTTATTCATGCAGGAAATAATGGTGTTGAAATAAGTGATATGACCATATCTTACTGGCAACAACGTTATTTAGGAGCGAAAAGAGTGCAATAAGTGCATGATTGAATTGATATTCGATACATTTATAAGGACTGATTTAAAAATCAGTCCCTTCCCATTCACGATAGAATTGATCCAGAAAAGACTCCATAAATTGGTGTCTTTTTTCTGCTATTGATTTTGCAGATTGCGTGTTCATTAAATCCTTTAATTTTAATAGTTTTTCGTAAAAATGATAGACTGTCGTTTTGTTTTCATCTCGATAATCTGTCTGTTTATAGGACTCCATCCAGTCCGGATCATGCATTTTATGCCCTTTACTCCCCCCGTATGCAAACGTCCTTGCAATACCGAGCGCACCAATAGCATCTAATCGGTCTGCATCTTGGACAATCTGACCTTCTAGCGTTTTTGGTACTTGATGGTTCCCCTTAAACGATACATCCTTCATTGCAACTTTAATTTGATTCCTTCTTTCCTGAGATACTCCTAACGTTTGTAGTAACGAGTCGATATCCTCATTTGCACGCATAACATCTTCTGTTAACTTTTCATCTGCAACATCGTGTAGCAATGCAGCCATTTCACATACAAAGATATCTGCTTCTTCCCTCATTGCAAGGTAGCGAGACATCTTTACTACCCTTTCGATATGTGAAAAATCGTGTCCAGTTGCATCAGCTTCGAATATCTCTTTTACCCAAGATGTTGCTTCCTGTATAACGTTAAAATCATCCATTAAAATTCCCCTCCAAATAAGTCCAACTGTCTTGGATTTAATCCTTCGTACTGTATGTTTAAGAGCTGAATAAGTTGTTTTGCATTATCTGCAGCATCTCCACCCGAATTGTTATTAAATAGAATCGTAATTTCTTTCGATTTTGCATGTAAATCTTCTATCCAATTTTTCCATTCTAACAATTCTTCTTCGTTGTATCGATATAAAAAACGAACCGCACGCCAATCTCGATTGCCATTCTTGTTCCAGCCATGAACATTCCTGCCATGAAATCGTATTAACGTTTTTTCATGGGTAGGCTCTAATATAGTCGGTATAGAACCCTCACCAGCCTGTGGCTCATCACATATGGAATGAATCCAATTTTCTTCTCTCATAAACTCTAATGTTTTTTCTTTAAATTCAGGCTGAAACCATGTACGATTACGGAATTCCAGAGCAAGTGGCAAATTGGGTAAAGTCTTTCGAATGATTCGTAATTTATGTACATGCTCTTTGCATAGGTGAAACCACGGTGGAAATTGAAATAAGATGGCATTTAGTTTATTTGCTTCCATTACAGGAGTAATGGAAGCGGCATATGCTAAGAGTAGTTCATAAAATTCTTCCTCCGAACGTTTTACGCGATCATGTCCAGTTAAACCCTGAAATGCTTTAATGACAAAGGAAAAGTCAGCAGGTGTTTCTTTTACCCATTTTTCATAATTATTTCTCGATTGTATGGCATAAAAGGCAGTATCCACTTCCACTACTGGAAAGTGGGAAGCATATGCGGATAGTTTATTACTTGAGGAACTACCCTCATATAAAGAAGGGTGGTCTCCCCAACCTGTTAAACCAATATGGATCGTCATCTTTCATCCCTCTTATTTTATTGTTTTACTTTATTTTAACAAATTTTCTTATTTCATGAGCAATTACTCGTTTTATGGCAGTTTTAGTAGGATAAGGCTTCTTGACTGAAAAATTCCAATTGGATATAATAAAACTACAAATAGAGTATGTAAGGATTCGCGAAAGACAGGTAACTTCAAATAGAAGTATTGGATTTTGTGTCCTTCACTTCTATGGAAGTTACCTCTTTTTGTTAGGCTACTTTTAGCTTCTTGCATCTTTCATACTTATTTGTGAAATAACCACATTTTTTTGTGAAAGATTTTAGGAGGATTTTAATTATGCAAAATGGTGTAGTAAAATGGTTCAATGCAGAGAAAGGTTATGGATTTATTCAAGTGGAAGGTGGAGACGATGTATTCGTACATTACTCTGCAATCCAACAAGAAGGATTCAAAACGCTAGAAGAAGGTCAAAATGTGCAATTTGAAATTGTAGAAGGTGACCGTGGCCCTCAAGCTGCAAATGTTACAAAACTATAAAAAATACTAATATAAACGGCAATCCTATTCGGATTGCCGTCCTTTATTTTTGATGACCATATTATTAGGATTGTTTTTCTTCTAAAACCCTAGTAAACTAGTTATTAGAGTGTTAAGGAAGGAGATAGCAATGGACATCCGTTATTTACAAACCTTTATGCAACTACAAGCTATACAGCTTTTTACAAATAATCAATCCAATCCTGGTTCCTCAATGGGACAAGCTTTTCAACAAATATTACAAAGTCAGCTGACAAACGGAAACACCACCTTTTCTAGTCAGAATACAGCTACTTTTAACCCAAGCACCCTTTACCAATTGCATTCTAATTATTCGCCGAACGTGCAACATACCGTAACAAAGCAATATGGTTCGTCGGAAATTGAAAGTTTCATACAAGAGGCTGGGACTAAGTATGGTGTGGATCCGAATCTTATCCGCTCCGTTGTTCAAACCGAAAGCAACTTTAATCCCAATGCTGTTAGTCATGCTGGAGCGCAAGGCTTAATGCAGCTAATGCCTACTACTGCTAGAAGCCTAGGAGTTACAAATTCCTTTGATGCAAAGCAAAACATTGAAGGTGGAACGAAGTATTTACGTGATATGTTGAATCGATATGATGGCGATATTACAAAGGCATTGGCGGCATATAATGCAGGACCTGGAAATGTTGATAAATATGGTGGTATTCCTCCATTTGAGGAAACACAAAACTATGTTCAAAAAGTTACGAGTCTGTATTTCGCATAGATGAAATCCACTAGAGGGCGAACCTCTGGTGGTTTTTTGCTTTCTAAATTTATTTCTTGTTTTATGTGCATAATCATTATATAGTATAACTTTGGTTATTTCGCAGTTCGAAAAATCCTGCGTTATCAAAACTAAGGAGGAATTTAGGATGTTTAATGAATACCTATGGATAGGGTTTGCAATCGTAAACTTTATCATGATTTTAGCAATCTATAAGCTTTTTGGTAAATCTGGATTACTTGTTTGGATAGGAATGGCAACCGTAGTTGCGAACATTCAAGTATTAAAACAAGTGGAACTTTTTGGATTCACAGCAACACTTGGAAACATTATGTATGGAACAATCTTTTTAGCGACTGATATTCTTAATGAAAAATATGGTAAAAAAGAAGCAAAAAAAGCAGTTTGGTTAGGCTTTTTCACTTTAATTGCCATGACAATTATGATGCAAATTGCTTTAAGATTCACACCCTCTCCGTATGATACCGTTCAACAATCACTGGAGACCATCTTTAATCTAGTACCACAAATTGCTTTAGGTAGCTTAGCAGCCTATATTGTTAGTCAATCTTTAGACGTTTGGTTATTTACCAAGCTAAAGCAAAAGTTTCCTAGTGACAGCTATTTGTGGTTGCGAAATAATGGAAGTACATTAATTAGTCAATTATTAGATACACTCGTATTTTGTTCCATTGCTTTTTTCGGTACGCCAATGGATATATGGCTAGAAATATTTATTTCCACCTATTTTATAAAATTACTCGTCGCATTACTTGACACACCATTCTTCTATTTCGCAACAAAAATGAAAAATACCGATAAATAGTAGGTCAAATGTATAACGGGCGCCTGCCGAAAGAGTGAGGCGCCCGTTTAAATAATATCCCTTCTATTTTTTAATGCTCTTTCTTCAGCGGGTATTCGATAATACATTAATACACTATGTACAAGCGGAAAGAGAACGGCTGACACATAGGCATGAAAAAGGATAGGAATAATTATAAATTCTAACCCAACAATGATGTAATTCGGATGTCGAACATATTTGTATGGACCTTTACGAATACGTTCCACCTTGGGCAGAACAATAATTTTTGTATTCCAAAACCTTCCTAATGATGTCAAACACCACATTCTCAGAACTTGCAAAACAAGAAATAGAAAGAGCACAAAAACGGTAATCTTGTTTTGTAAATGGTGAAATAAGTAGCCTTCCACTAGGATTGCCATTAAAAATGTTACATGGGTAAGAACAATCCACTTATAGATTCCCTCTTCTACAATCGTAGCCCCATTTTCCTTCATCCATCTCTCATTGCGATTTGCCACCCACAACTCTATTAATCGCTGTCCAACGATACTGAACCAGATCATAATATAAATCATTGTTTCCACTCCAACCATACGATTTCAGAGCTAAACCCAGGACCAAGGGCTGTAAGAAGTGTGTTCGTTCCGCTAACTGGTTTCGATAACATCGCTTTCCTTAAACAATACATAACTGTTGGAGATGACATATTTCCATGGTTTCGTAAAATTTCATAGGAAAATGCAAACTTTTCTTTTTCACAGGTTAAAACAGCTTGCATCGCATCTAGTACTTTCTGTCCTCCAGGATGAGCAGTAAAGAAAGAAAAATCATCGACTGTTAATTTATTCTGTTCCAAAAAACCTATTACGTGTTCTTTCCAAAATGTATCTACTAGCTTTGGGATACTTTTCGCAAAAATCACATGGAAACCGCTATCCCTAATATCCCACCCCATGACATCTAGAGAATCTAGCTTTGTTTTCGAGCTCGTTGCATGAATATATGGTAAAGCCCCCTTTCCCTTCTGTTTTAATTCACTTTCATCTCCAATTAGCAATGTACATGACACACCATCCCCAAATAGGGCCGTACCTACAAAGTTACTTATCCGTTTATCTTCCTTTTGGAATGCTAAGCTACAAAATTCTACATTAACTAATAGCGCAGATTTCTTTGGATTTGCCGTTAACCAGTCATGCACTCTACTGACCCCAGCCGCTCCTCCTAAACAGCCCAATCCAAACAAAGGCATTCGTATTACATCTTCACGAAAGCCTAGTTCATTTATGCAATATGCATCCAGAGTTGGAGTTGCGATTCCTGTACTCGAAACAAATACCAGGCAATCAATCTCGTTTGGTAAAACATCGTTATTCAAAAAAGTATTGTTTGATATACAGTCTTTTATTGCCTCGATGCTATGGCTTATTGCCTCTTTTATATAGAGATGATTTCTTTCCGATAATGAATGCCGCTCCTTAAACCAATCAACTGGGACAATGAATTGCCTTTCCTCTATATTTGCATGATCAAATACGGGTAACAATCTTTCTAATTCGGATTGTTTTCGAGGAAACAAATGACGAATTAACTCTTTTGCTTCTTCCTGGCTTAATTTATATTTTGGCAGGCTAACACCTGTAGATACGATAAATGGCATTATTGTCACCTTCTTCCATTGTTATTTTTACCCCTTAGCTTGGAACTATTCGTTTGACATTTTTGAAATATTTATGAACAGAATCATGACAAAAATGTGAATTACATGAAAATCATCTATCGCATCTGTTTTTTTATGGCTATGATGAAATTGAAAAATAAGGAAAGGAGTGGGGGATGGAATGGCTAAAGTTTTGAAAGGACAACAACCAAGTAATGCTCATGACGAGAAAGAACCAGAATTAAAAGGGACATTTATCTCCGTAATGGCATTAGGTGTATTTATTATTGTTGCTTGGATAGGTGCTTTCAGTCTCTTTTTAAGTCGTTAGAAAACTTTTGTTGGTTAGGGGGAATGAACTATGCATCTGCATAGGTATGAAAAAATTTGGCTAACCTTTGGTATCGGCTCGTTACTCGTATTTTTAATTGTGCTCGGAGTAGGAGCATTTTATCAAGGAACACAGCCACCGAGCTGTTTAGTAACACTAGACCCAGAAAATGTGCAAGCACATGAATCCTTTAAGGATGAAAACTTGGGTGTACAACAAATTGGAGAGAACGAATATGTTGTGAACATATTAGCTTCTGCCTTCAATTATAATTTCGGGAAAGATGAAGAAGGAGTTCCTGTTCGAAAAATACGTATACCTAAAGGGGCTAATGTAATCTTTCAGGCTACGACAACGGATGTAGTCCATGGATTCCAAATTGCAGGGACGAACGTCAACATGATGTTAGAACCAGGTTATATCAGTGACTATGAAACAACACTAAACAATGTAGGTGAATTTACCATTGTTTGTAATGAATATTGTGGTGTTGGTCACCATATGATGACTGCAGTTTTGGAGGTGTATGAACCATGATTAAAAGCATACCTAAAAATCAATCACGATTAGCAATGGCCTTTATGTGGGTCGCTTTTATATCCTTATTAATTGGGGGATTAATGGGGTTACTTCAAGTATTTGTACGATCAGGACAATTTACATTGCCATTTGGTATCGATTATTACCAAGTTTTAACCGTACACGGAGTTATATTAGGACTTGTCCTAACCACTTACTTTATCATTGGTTTTCAATATGCTCTGATGAGTAAAAGCATTGGTATGACAAACCTCGAGCGGAAAATGGCTTGGATTGGATTTTTTGTTATGCTCGTTGGTACGATTATGACAGCAGTGACAATACTATTAGGAAAAGCGAGTGTCCTTTATACTTTTTATGCTCCACTACAAGCTCATCCAACCTTTTATATTGGATTAGCATTAGTAGTAGTTGGTAGCTGGTTTGCCTGCTTTATTAACTTTCATCAGTTATACCGTTGGAAGAAAGAACATAAAGGTGAAAAATCACCGTTAATGGCTTTTATGGTAGTTATTAATATGTTAATTTGGTTTATCTGTACATTAGGTGTAGCTGCTACAGTGTTAATTCAATTTATTCCTTGGTCCTTAGGGCTAGTTACAGAAATAGATATTTTAGTTAGTCGTACACTATTTTGGTATTTCGGTCACCCACTAGTTTACTTTTGGTTATTGCCTGCTTATATGGCATGGTATACAATTATTCCGAAAGTTATTGGGGGTAAAATATTCAGTGATTCTTTAGCACGACTTTCCTTTATTTTATTTTTATTATTCTCCATCCCAGTTGGTTTTCACCACCAATTGACGGAGCCAGGAATTGATCCATTTTGGAAATACATCCAAGTTGTACTAACCTTTATGGTAGTTATTCCATCTCTACTAACCGCATTCTCCATGTTTGCATCCTTTGAGATGGCAGGTAGAGCGAAAGGTGCAAAAGGTAAGCTTGGTTGGTTTAAAAAACTACCTTGGAAGGATGTTCGCTTCTTAGCACCATTTATTGGTATGGCTGCATTTATCCCTGGTGGAGCTGGTGGTATCATCAATGCTTCGAACCAATTAAATGGTGTTATTCATAATACCATTTGGGTTACTGGACACTTTCATTTAACTGTTGCGACAACAGTCATGTTAACCTTTTTCGGGATAGCTTATTGGTTAATCCCAGTGTTAACTGGAAGGACATTGACAAGGAAAATAAATAAATTAGGAATTATTCAAACAATTGTGTGGACAGTTGGTATGACGATAATGTCTGGTTCTATGCATATAGCAGGGCTTCTCGGAGCGCCACGACGTTCTTCTTATTCTGAGTATGGTGGAACGGAGCAAGCGCAGGAGTGGATTGGATATCAGATTGGGCAAGCAATCGGAGGAACAATCCTCTTTATCGGGATTTTATTAATGGTATATATATTCTTCTATTTAACATTCCGAGCACCTATTGGGATAGAGGAATTTCCAGTTGCAGAATATCGGGAAGGAGATGGCGTAGATCGCACTCCAATGTTATTCGAAAATTGGAAGCTATGGATCGGAATTACAGCTGTATTGATTCTCATTGCATATACGATTCCATTTATTGATATTATCCAAAACGCACCACCAGGGTCTCCTGGATTCAAATGGCCGATTGGAAATATATAAGGAAAGAATATATATTTCAACTAAAGTTTGAACAAAAAAATCCAAACCTCGATACAAAAATTTGTATTGGTTTGGATTTTTCTTATGCACTTATCTAGAATTTTAAACTATTCCGTTTTGCAATACTGGTTTATTATCCTCGTCCAATGATTATGCTTTTCTAATACTTACCACTTATAGATTTTCTAATACTTACCACTTATAGATTTTCTGATATTTCTCCTCTAAATAGTTCACTAAATAATCAGGGTTTAATCCCTCGCCTGTTACATCATGTAAAATTTCAAGCGGTTCTTTCCTTTTTCCATATTGATGAACATTTCTTGTTAGCCACTCTTTAATCTTATGTAATTCCCCATTTTCGATTGCTTCGTTCATATTAAACTCTTTATTTAACGCATGGCGAAGTTGAGCACCATACATATAACCTAACGCATAGGAAGGAAAGTACCCAAAGCTTCCTCCTGCCCAATGAACGTCTTGCAAAACACCTTCCCGATCATTTTCTGGTCGGATCCCTAAATATTCTTCCATTTTATCATTCCAAAGCTTAGGGAGATCTTTTACTTCAATCTCGCGGTTGATCAAACCTTTTTCTAATTCATAACGAATCATAATATGTAGTGGATAAGTCATTTCATCCGCTTCGATTCGAATAAAGGAAGCCTTTACTTCATTTACCGCTTCATAAAAGTCTTCCTTGGAAAGATTTGCAATGGAATCAGGCGCATACGTTTTTAACCTTTCAAAGTATCGATTCCAAAATGCTTCACTTCGAGCTACATATGTTTCCCAGAATAAGGATTGGGACTCATGTATACCATTCGAAGTTCCAGTTGCAAGCGGTGTACCGACTAGGTCTTCACTAAGGTTCTGTTCATATAAGGCATGGCCACCTTCATGGATGGTACCAAACACAGCCATACGAAAATCATTTTCATCGTATCTTGTCGTTACACGAATGTCATATGGATTAATATTGATCATAAATGGATGAACCGTTTCATCCAGTCGACCGGAATTAAAATCATATCCCATTTCCTTTAATATTTCGATACTAAAAGCTTCTTGCTTATCTTTAGAAAATGGAACTAAAATTTTAGATGTATCTGGTTTATACGTTGCATTTTCAACTTTTTTAATTAGGTTCGTTAAAGAATTTCGTAAAGCCGGAAAAACATTATCTAAGATTTCCACTGTAATACCTGGTTCATACATGTCTAGTAAAGCATCATAAATATTCTTCTCATATCCCCAATAGTTTGCAAACTTAATATTAAAGTCTACCAATTTTTCTAGATAAGGACGGAACATTTCAAAATCCGCCTTTTCCCTCGCTTCTTCCCACACCGATTCAGCCTCAGTCTGGAGCATCACATATTCCTTAAATTCCTCATCTGGAATTTTGGCATTACGGTTATACTCTTTTTCACATTCCAGTATAGATTTATGAATAATAGGATCACACGTTTCATTCTTTAATGCTTCAATAAAATCCTTCATCGTTTTAGAAGTAGACATTTGATGTACTTTATGTGATAAAACACCAATTGTTTTCGAACGTTGTTTAACAGAATTTTTTGGTGCTTTCGTACGTAAATCCCAAGCCATTAAGCGAATACCTTCGTTGTATGCTTCCATTTCAGCTAAAAAATCAAGAAATTCCTGTTCTGTTTCGGTATATTTCTTTGTCATAATATTTCACTCCCCTTTTGTCTTATCCCTATTATACATAACAAGAATCCATTACTTCTCTCTTTTGCCAAAATATTGATAATAATCTGTTCGAATAAACCCATTGTACAACTTCCGTTTTTTTGTAGCTTTTCTTCCATAAACTTTTTCGAAATCTTGATAAGAGGTTAAAATATAAACGCTCCAATCCGGATTGTTCGTCATTATATTTCCTAAATCACGATACATTTC
>JACYYJ010096295.1_pt1 | contig 10835 bp, 6 predicted proteins | sample 8236861 | NCBI WGS metagenome assembly JACYYJ01 (sample SAMN14103086, study PRJNA606662) | landfill metagenome | isolation source: landfill solid waste | place: India:New Delhi, Okhla landfill site | collected 2017-11-05
TCGGCGGCATCGTCGGCGCCATGGTGCTCGTGCACACCGAGAACGGGCAGATCACGCTCGGCGCACAGGCGTCGTCGTCGGACTTCACCCGGTACGACGAACCGGTCGTTCCGCTCACCGATGACGAGATCCGGCTGTTCAGCGAGCGCCCGGCGACGTACGTGCAGAACGTCACCCAGATTCCGGACTTCACTCGCGATGCGCCGATCATCCAGGCGATGTGGCAGCGCGAGACCGGCACCACGATCGACGGGGTGCTCTCGCTCGACCCGGTCGCGCTGTCGTACCTGCTCGAAGCGACCGAGCCGATCGCACTGCCCACCGGAGACGAGCTGAACAGCGAGACCGCGGTGCAACTGCTACTCAACGAGGTGTACCTGCGGTACGAAGACCCCGCCGAGCAGGATGTCTTCTTCGCTGTGGCCGCCGCATCGGTGTTCTCTGCGCTGACCTCGGGCAGCGCTGACCCGGCCGCGCTCGTCTCGGCGCTGGGCCGCGCCGGGGAAGAGCACCGGCTCATGATCTGGAACGCATCGCCCGAGGAGCAGGCCGTGCTCGACGGCACCACCCTGCAGGGCCGGCTCGCGCCGACGGATGCCGACACCACCGAGTTCGGCGTCTACCTCAACGACGGCACCGGCTCGAAGATGGATTACTACATGCAGGTGGCCGCTGGTGCCGAGTCGTGCACGCCCGGCGAGGCGACCCTGCGCGTCACACTTCGTAACGCCGCGCCGGCGGATGCTGCGTCACTGCCTTCGTACATAACGGGCGGGGGGCACTTCGGCATCCCTCCCGGCGAAGTCGAGACGGTGTCGTACATCTACCTGCCCGAGGGCGCGAGCCTGCTGTCGGCGACGCTGGCCGGAAGCGAGGAATCGCCGGGATTGGGCGGCGGAACCGACGCCGGCCGGCAGGTGCTCACGTGGACGACGCAGCTGCCGCCCGGTGCGGAGACCACCCTTGATGTGACCGTGGAAGTGCCGCCGGCGGCTGAAATCGTCACGCGCCTGACACCGACTGTTCACGGCAATGAAACGATTAGGGTTTGCGGAAACCTATGAACTTGCCCAATAATCGAAGGGCATGAATTTGTCGGGGTCCCAATGGCTTCGATGACCGGGGGTAGTGGTGCGCAGTTCGCGGGCCATGACTTAATCGCCTGACAGTCCGAGGGGGACTCATGAAGCGCACATTCACCAAGGCAGCAGCCGTTGCGGCGATCGTCGCGGGCGCCATGTTCGCCGTACCGACAGCAGCATCCGCCTACACGCCCAGCCCCGACGCCGGCGTCACCGACAGCACCGTCGCACCCGGTGGCACGTTCACGTTCTTCGTCGAGCCGGAGGCCTTCGTTCCGGGTGAGACCGTGAGCATCTCGATCACGGGTGAGAGCGCCAGCGGCGCCAGCCTCGCATTCGTCAAGTTCGCTGTTGAGACTCAGGTGCTCGGCACCGCCACGGCGAACGCCGAGGGCGGCCTCGACGGCGTGCAGATCTCGCTGCCGGCCAACGCGTCCGGGCTCTACACGATCACCGCCACGTCGCCGAGCAACCCGGCTGGCGTCTCCGCCACCGTGACCGCGGTCACCGGCGGAAACGACAACGGCGATGACGACGACCTCGCCACCACGGGTGCTGACAGCGAAGCGCTGCTCGCCCTCTGGGTCGGCGGCGGCGCCCTGCTGCTCGTCGGTGGTGGCATCGCGGTTGCGAGCGCCGTGCGCCGCAACAAGCAGAACGCAGCCTGAAGCTAGTTCACTCGGTGGCCGCGGCTCCCTTCGGGGAGTTGCGGCCACTGTTGTGCGCAGGGATGCTTCGAGGGTTGGGGAGCATGGCGAAAGCCGTCCGTAAGGACCTGGCCTGACGGGATGCGCGAATGGAGACCCCGTTCGTCGAAGCCATGGATCGTGCTGCATCCCGACCCGCTACGCGCTAGGTTTACCGCATGACCAGCGCACTGGCGGAGTGGAGCGAGTTCAACGTCGCGATGGCGGGAGCGAGCGCAGCCCTCGCCGGACTCGTCATCGTCGCGGCCAGCGTCAACATCGACAAGATCATCCGCGCCCGCACACTGACGGCCCGGCTGGGCGCAGCCATCGCTTCGCTCGTGCTGGCGCTCGTGGCATCCGCTGTCGGTCTCATGCCGGAGCTCGACCTGACCTGGTACGGCACCATCGTTCTTGTCAGCACCGTCGCCGCCGGCGTCTTCCAGGTGCACGCGACACGGGTGATCATGCGTGACCCGGAACCTGCGCAGCGTGGTCGGCTCGGAAAATCGGTGCTCGGATTTCTGCCGGTCGCCGGGTATGTCGCCGCCGGCGTTGCACTGATCGTGGGGAGTTCGACCGGACTCGTGCTCGCCGCTGCCGGATGCCTGCTCGCCATCATCGCGGCGATCCTCGTCTCGTGGGTGGTGCTGGTGGAAGTGCTGCGCTGAGTTCTCCACAACTCAACGCATTTTTGTTCGAATGTCTGAGGCCTCTGTCAGTATGACGGTATGGCCATTTTCAGCGAGTTGCGCGACACCCTCGAAGGGCTGGAGTCGCGCATGGGAGACGTCGACATCGACGTCCTGCTGACGGCCATGCGCAGGCTTGATGACGACGCCGTCGTCGGTGCTCTGGCCGGGGCAGCCGCAGTCGCGAACTGCGCCGAGCGGATGCTGACGGTCGGCGCGGGCGTCATCGCAGAGCGCTCGCGGCGTGAGGACGGGCATTCCGGCTTAGCGGCTTCGCACGGACATCGCAATGCGACCTCGTTGGTGCAGTCGATCGTCGGCGGCACGCGCGTCGATGCGGCGCGCGCCGTGCGGTTGGGCGAATCGCTGGTCGAGGGTGCGGATGCTGCGTCCGCCGTGGATGCTGCCGGGTGGCCTGGTGGCGAATGGCCTGATGAGACTGCCGGAGATGGCGGTTCTGCTGGCTGGGATGACTTCGGTTGGGACGGCTCTGATGGCGCGGATGCCGGTGCGGGTGCCGATGCCGGATCCGGTGCCGATGCTGGCTCCGGAGCTCGCGAGCCGGATGCCGCGACACGACCGTCTGCGGACGATCGCGACGTGCGGATGCCGTGGCACGAGCCGCTGCGGCAGGCACTGTTCGAGGGCGGGATCACTCCGGCGCAGCACGACGCGATCTTCCGCGGTCTCGGCCAGCCTCCCGCTCGCGGCGGGGCCGATAGCCCGACCGACGCGATGATCCAGGTGTGGTCACTCGCCGCCGCGCAGCTGGTCGGCGAATCCACCGAGCTGTCGGTCGAAGATCTCGTGCGCCGGGCACGGCAGGTGCGCGACACGCTCGACCCCGAAGGGGTGCAGGAGCGGTTCGAGCGCTCGTACGCGGCCCGATCGTGGCGGTCCTGGCGCAACGCCGACGGCCAGCATCACACACACATCGTCTCCGACGACGAAAACGCCGCGTGGCTCGATTCGATCCGGGATGCCGCGCTCCGACCCCGCCGGGGTGGACCGCGGTTCATGACCCATGAGGAACGCGCTGCGGCCAGTTCACTCATCGACGATTCACGCACGAACGATCAGATCGCCTACGACCTGTTCATGGACATCCTGCGCGCCGGCGCGCTCGCGAACGCATCAGACGTCTACGGCTCTCGTCAGCCGGGGCTCCGGATCGTCACCGTCGACGGAGCCACCGGAGCGCCCGACGCGTTCGGTCGGATGCTCGCCACCGGACACCTCGAAGACGGCGGTGACGCCCTCCCAGGGACCGTCGTCGACCGAAACCTGTGCACGGTCGGAAGCCGGAGCGTCACCGTAGACGGATGCGGAAACCCACTCGACGTCGGTCGAGAGCAGCGGCTGTTCACCCCTGGGCAGCGTCTGGCGCTGGCTGTCCGCGACGGCGGGTGCATGTTTCCCGAGTGCCGGTTTCCCGCCTCATACTGTGAAGCGCACCATTGCGACCACTGGGAAGAAGACCACGGTCGCACCGACATCGACCGCGGCATTCTGCTGTGTCGGCATCACCACATGCTGCTGCACAACAACGGGTGGAAGATCACGCGCGAAGGCCTCGGCGCCTTCATGCTCCATCCGCCGAGCAGACGCGATGGCGATCCGCCGGAGGCGATCCCGCTCACGAGCAGATCAGCGATCCGGTGGGCGTGGGATCCACCACCCGACCGACCGGGATGGCGAAGCATGCCCGCGGAGGCTCCGCCCAGACAGGCCCAGCCCGCCTGATCCCGCCGCGGTCAACCGGAGTCGCGCTGCACCCCCGGGTCGTTGAGCGAAGGAGGCAAAGCCTCCGAAGACGAAACGGGGTGAGCGAGGAGCCGCAGGCGACGAGTCGAAGCCTGCACGCCACCACGAGACGGCTTCGGTGACGGCTTCGGTGACGGCTTCGACTCGCTCCGCTCGCTCAGCCCGTTTCGTCTCGCTCTGCTCGCTCAACGACACGCGGGACCGGCTCCGCTCGCTCAACGCCCCACGGAAGCCGAGCCCTCCGCGTCCGCGTCGCCGACGGCTTCCTTCGGGTCTTTCCTACGGCCGCCGACGACGATCAGCAGCGCCGCCAGAAGAAGCGCTGCAGACAACGTCAGCGTCCACCATGGGAAGCCGGGAACATCCGGGCGCTGACCGGCCGCCTCGACATCCTCGATCGGCGTCGGCGTCACCCGCTCCCCCGTCACCAGATACCGGTGCGAATTGATGCCCAGCGGCGTGCACGTCACCAGCGTCACCAGATCCTCGCCGGCGACGGCACGCAGCGTGTCGGTGTCCTCAGGCTCCACCACCCGAGTGTCGATCACTTCGTACGTGAGCACCTCACCGAACACCTCGATCGTGAACCGATCGCCCAGCTCGACCTTGTCGAGGTCGTTGAACAGCGTCGCCTCCGGCAGTCCGCGGTGCGCGGTCAACACGGAATGCTGCGACGCTCCCCCGACCGGCAGCGACGTGCCCTCAAGGTGCCCGACTCCCTTGGCCAAAGTCGAATCCGAAGTGCCGTGGTAGACCGGCAGATCCACATCGATCGACGGGATGCGCAGCCGCGCCATCACCCCGGTGCGCGTCGCCTTCAGCAGACTGAAGTAGTCGTCATCGCCGGCCTGCACAGCATCCGCCGTCGGCTTGTTCGCGTTCGCCGCCAGCAGCGCGCCGCTCTCGAGAAGATCGTTGTACGCGTGTGCGCGCTCGATCTCAGTCGCCAGCTGCGGACCCGACTCCTGCTGAATCTCACCCGACACATCGACGATCAACTGCGACTGGTAGTACTGCGACAGCCAACCGGCCACCTGCGGATACTGCAGCACCCCCACGCCTGCCAGCATCACGACGACGACCAGAAACATGCCCCACGGCATCCGCCATCGCTTTGTCTGCGGCGCGCCGCGGTCGCGCGCCACCGGGGGTGCCTCATCGATCTGTGTCATCCGTCCGTTCCCCTCCATGACGGTCCTGCACATGCATCCTGATCATGGCGGAGGACGGGAAGGCCTGCGCCTCCCCGCCCTCCGTGTCAGGCGATCGACCTCATCAGATCAATCGTGGGCGCGAGCCCGGCGCACCAGCAGCAGACCGCCGCCGGCCATCGCGATCAGGGCGATGCCGCCGATCGTGAACCACAGGGTTCCGTTCGCACCGGTCATCGGCAGAGCCGGTCCGGGAACCGGCGTGTTCGGCACCTCGAGAAGCACGCGTGCCGTCGTGTCGGCGGTGACCGTGATCGCGCGCGGCGTGGTGTCCTTCACGTAGCCAGTGGGCTCCTGCGTCTCAACGACGCAGTACACGCGCGAGGCATCAACGGCGTCATTGCTCACCCACAGTCCCGCGATGTGAACGATGCCGTCCGCACCCGACTCGAACTCAGTCGCGCCGTTCACAGAGATCGGTGCCCCGAGGTCGCCGACGCAGTCGACGCCGTTCGGCGAGTCGAAGACCGAGAACTTCGCACCCGCGAGCGTCTTGGTCTTGTCGCCCTTCTGGTGCTTCAGGATCTCAGCCGGACCCCACTGCGTGGACGCATCGCCGAGCGAGACGTCATCGCCGCCGGAGTTCTGGAAGCCCTCGTTCTGGATGTCGCCGACACCGGTGACGGTCGTGCTGAAGGTGAGCTCGAAGAACGTTCCGGCCGGAAGGCTGTTCACCCAGTCCAGGTCGGTGAACTCCACCTCGACCGTGCCACCGGGGCCGTTCGGCGCAGTCAGCGTGTAGGCATCCGCCGGCACATCGGTCGCCGAAGCGGTGGGCGTGGTGTACGTCAGCGTCGGCGCGGGCGTGTCCGTGTAGGTCAGCTTCGGGTCGAGGTTGTCGATCAGCGAGAAGGCCGTGATCGTCTGACCATTGTCGAACGAACCGATCGGCTTCGACTTGAGGGTCCACGCAACCGTCGAGCCCAGGCCGTGACCGGAAGGCTCACCGACCGTCTTGTCACCGTCGCCGTCGAGTGTGTTCTTCGGGTAGGTGTGCACGTTGTACAGCCACTCGGTGCTCTGCCCGTTCTCACTCGCGTACGGGATAGTGACGTAGTGCTCGATCGACGGCGTGACCCCGGCAGGCGCCGCGGTCTCGTCGACGTAGTAGAGGCCCAGCGGCAGACCCGCGAAGGTCGCCGTACCGTCTGCGCCGGTCACCTGTGTCGCGGTGCTGGTGGTGTCGAGACAGTACGGGGCCACCGGCGGCATCGCTCCGATCGCGATCTGCGCGTCGGCCCAGCCCTGAGGCGTGCTCAGGTCGAGAGGGGCACAGTTCGGGCCGTCGAGAATACCGACCGGAGTGACCTCGAACGTGACGCCCCCCAGAGGCGGACGATCGACGTTCTGCTCCGTGCCGTTGTTGTCCTGATCGGTCGGACCGCCGGCGTACTTGTGGACGACCAGCGAACCTTCATCCGGCGATCCAGGCTGCCCCGGAGCCCCGTCGGTGGCGCTGGCCATGCTGGCCCCGCCGATGACACCCGCGAGGGCGAGTGCGAGCACTCCCACCCCGGATGCGAGCCGGCGAACCGGCATCCCCTTGCTTTTCATTTCTTGTCTCCCCAGTAGACGTGATTATCGGTTTGGTACTGCGATCGGTTAAAGGTCGTGATTCCCCGCCAGGGCGACCTGCCTGCGCACCCACAGCCGCCGGATGGCCAGCAGCAGCAGGGCGAGCAGCAGCACGCCGAGTCCGAAGAACGTGTAGAAGTCCGCGCCGAGACCACCGGTCATCGGCAGGGACGGCGCGATGCCGAGAGTGTTGACGATCGCCCCCAGAGCGATCACCGACCCCACGGTCGTCGCGTCGACGGTGAACGGATGCGGTGTCGTGTCGAGCACGTAGCCGAGAGGCGCGACCGACTCGACGAGCGTGTAGTCGCCCCAATCGAGATCCTCGAGCAGGAAAGCACCCGCGGCCGGGTCCTGATCGGGAATTCCGGCGCATGCGGCGACGTCTGCACCGACGCAGTCCGTGATCTGCACGCTGCCACCCGGGCCGGTGAGGGTCCACTCGGAGCCTTCGAGCTGATCGGTGCCGTCGGTCTTCGTCCAGGTCACGCTGCCGAGCTTGCGCACGTTCACGATCGGGGCGATCGTCGCGCCATCTGACGCGTTCGCTGCGGTGATCGTGACGGTGTGCTCGGTGGCGTCCAGCTCGTACCCCTCGGGAGCGACGGTCTCGGTGATCGTGTACTCGCCCCAGGCGAGGCCCGTCATCCTCAGGTAACCGGCGCGCTCGTCCTTGTCGAGAGCCGCCGCGCAATCAGCCGGCGACGCGCCGACGCAGTCGTCGACCGTGACCGCCGGACCGCTGGGCCCCTGTACGGACCAGCTGCTGCCGGCCAGGTGGACGGCCGGGTCATCGTCGGAGACCTTCTGCCAGGCGATCGACCCCGGCAGTTGCTTGTTGACGTACGTGCACGCCACCTGGTCGCCGGGCTTGATGTCGGTCAGTGCGGTCGCCTCCGCGCCGGTGAGCACGACCTCGGTCACGTCGCCGACGGTCGGCGTGATCACGCACAGACCGCTGACGAACTCGTACCCGGTCTGCTGCGTCTCTGACACGTCGACAGTCGCGCGGGATGCCGCGGTGCCGAACGTCAGCGGCCACGTCGCCGTGCCCGAGCCGTTCGTCTGCTGCGATGCGTTGGGCGTGCGGGTCACGCTGCCGGTCGTCGCGGTCGGAACGGCGTCGACCGTCCAGCCGGGTGCCGCGGCCTCGTTCTGCCCGTTGGTGTCCTGCACGCGCTTGGTGATCGAGACGGATGCCGTCAGCGGTGTGTTCACGAACTCGCAGACGATCGCTTCGCCGATGTCGGGGATCGTGATCGAGCCGCTCGTCGTCGTTCCGGTGACGGCAGGGTTCATCTGCTCGCCGTCGACCAGACACTGGTAGCTGGTGGCGTAATTGGATGCCACGGCACCGTTCACGAACGTCTCGGAGAAGGTCAGCGTCGCACCCCGCACGACCGGGAGGGGCCCTACGACCTGCGGCTGGACGCCGGTGGCCGTGCCGGACGTCGTCGCGGTGCCGAGAGTCGTGTTGCCCTGCTTCAGCTCGAGACCGAACTGGTCAGTCGCGGACGAGCGCCCGCCCTGAACGATCTTCTGCAGCTTGATCGTCGCGGGCGACGAGCAGCTGGCGAGGTCGGTGCTGTCGTTGAGGTTGTCGGTGACGAGCTGGCCGTTGCTCCAGTTGGGCATGTCGTAAGAGCGCAGCTGAGAGCTCGATCCCAAGTAGGACTTGCCGGAGGCATCGAACGCGACGCCGTTCACGTTGGAGCTGTTCGTCGAGATGGTCGCGCTCTTCGCCGAGGTGATCAGTCCTCCGTTCGCGGAGCTGAAGTTCGCGGCGGTGACGCTGAACACCGTCACGCTGTTGCTGCGCCCGTGCACGATGAACAGGTCGCCGGATGCGTTGAACGCCATGTCGCCGTTGTTCGCCCCGTCGCCCATGTTGGTCTGGATGTAGCCGAGGTAGGAGAACGATTCGTTTCCGGGGTTGTACTGCCACATGCGGAACTGCGAACCGTCGCCCGAGTAGCCGCCGAAGACATAGTTCCCGGTGCTGAGGTTCACGGCTCCTGCGACGAGCGAGACGGTCGTCGACTGAGAGTCGTTCGTGTTCGACCAGGAGCCGGTGGTCGTGTCGAAGCGGTAGACAGTCGCCGTCTGCGAGCTCGTGCTACCGGTGCGATTGATGGCGAACACGCTGCTGCCGCCCGCGCCGATTCCGAGCCCGTTCATGTCACTGCTGTTCAGGTTCGTCCCGACGTTGGTTCGAGTACCGCCGACGATCTGCTGCAGCTGCCCGGAGTCGCTGATCGCGTAGGCGTAGCCCGCCTGGCACACCGGGGTGAAGCTCGGGAGAGTCTCCACCGAGAAGGTGCCGAAATCGTGGACACCGCCGGGCCATTCGTCGGAATCCGGAGTCTGCCGGTTGCCGTCGATGAAGACCCAGGAGCGGTTCTGTGTGAACCGGTAGCCAGACGGAGCATCCGCCTGCTGGATGCGGTAGCGGCGGTCGGAGGTGATGTCGTGGCCGTCGAAGGACGTGACGAGGAATTCGCCATCGTCCTTGTCGAGGTCCTCGGGGCCGTTGTCGACGATCGTCGCTCCGGCCTCCGACCAGGAGCCGTTGAAGCTGTTGCTGCGGGGCCCCTGAATGTCGAAGGATGCTCCGCCGACGAGCGTCGAGCCGGACGTCACGGTCCAGTAGACGTAGGGGGGCGTTGCTGCGCCGCCAGGGACATCGGGTCCGACAAGCATCGGGGTGACCTCGTGCTCGGTCTGCTCGGCCTGCTCGTGCTGCTCGGCCTGGTCGGCCTGCTCGCGAGCTGTGGGCTCCAGGGAGGTCAGTGTGACGTCTTGCGGTGCGGTGGCGACATCGGTCAGCACGGCGAGGGTGGTCCATGCGGCGGCATCGCCGATGACGTAGCCCGTGGACTCGGCGGGACGGACGCGGTAGTCGCTGCCCGGTGCGACGACACTCGGCACGGTGGCGGCGTCGGTCTTCAGAAGCTCCTCATCGGCGAACTGCTCGATGCGGAAGACGCCCGGCGCAGGATCCAGGTCGAGACCGGTGTAGTCGGCGGCGCCGACGTTGTCCACGACGGCGGTGGTGGGAGCATCCGCCCACTGCTCGTCACCTCCGAGGTCCTCGATCGCGGCATCCCGCGGCCCCTCGAGGGTGACGGTCGTGGCGGGGACGAGCGTCCCGGTGCTGTCGACGGTCTGCCAGCGCAGCGCCGGGACCTCGGGAGCATCTGCTCCTGTGTCGGCCGGCACGTCGGGCTGCGGCACAGCATCCTGCGTCGGCTGCTGGTCGGGAGCGGTCTCGGTCGGTGCTGTCTCGGTCGGCGGGACCGCCTGCTCCGGCTGCGGCGGAGAGGAGACCTGCTCCGGCGCGGAGGGGAGCGCCGGAGCAGGCGGAGAGGAGGGCGGGTCATTGACCGGAGGCGCCTCGATCGTCGTCTGCTCGTCGGTGCTCGACGAGGTCGGGGACGACGATGCTTCCCCCTCGGTCGCTGCCGCTGTTGCGTCAGGCGATGTGGCGTCCTCTGCGATGGCGAGGCTGGCACCGCTGAAGATCAGCGCTCCGGCCAGCAGGCCGACCGTGGCGACGCGCGCAGCGCGCACGAAACCAATAACCTTTGACTTCCCCATTTTTTGGGTCCCCAAACCCTTTTCTGGCACGCATGTGTCGACCTCCCCCAGTGAAGGTCGATGCGGTCCAGCCCCAGCTTGCCCCGTCCGTTCGGATGACGTTCAGGCCAAGTGGGACAAAAGCTACGGCAAGTCGCGTTGATATCGATACGTCGGCATTGACTTGTTACCATTCCGTGACATTTGGAGCGGCTGCAGCGGGATGGAGCAGCGTGTCGGCTGATGAGG
>JACYYJ010028105.1_pt2 | contig 10833 bp, 10 predicted proteins | sample 8236861 | NCBI WGS metagenome assembly JACYYJ01 (sample SAMN14103086, study PRJNA606662) | landfill metagenome | isolation source: landfill solid waste | place: India:New Delhi, Okhla landfill site | collected 2017-11-05
GATCTCGTCGGCGAACCGGGCCGCGTCCGCGAGTACGGCTTCGAATTCGTCGACGGTGACGTTCTCGGCCGGGCTGAGCAGGACGATGTGGGTGATCATCGGGGGCCTTTCAGGGGAGCGTGGCCGGCGACGGGCGTGACCACTATTTCAGACAATCGTTTGGTTAAACTATTGGCCGCCGCGACTCGCTGTCAAGGGCGTCGCGGCCGGCTCGCCCGCGGCCGGCTCGTGGCCCGGCAGGGCGCGCCAACGGGCCAGCACCGCGGGATCGCCGCTGCGCAGCACGCGGTCGCGGATGTCGCCCTCGATCCGGTCGCGGACGGCGACGATCCGCGGGACCGCGGACTCGGGCAGCAGCGGGCCCGGGTAGCGATCGAGCAACCACGCCGGATCGGCGGTCGCCACCGCGTCGCGCACCGCGAGCAGGTCCGAGCGGACGCCGCCGATCAGGCGGTACGGCCGGGCCTGGAGGACGCCGTCGAGGGTCCGTCGCAGGCGGCTCAGCTCGGCGCGGACGGTCACCGCCTTGCCGGTCGTGCCGTACAGCTCCAACGCAAGCTCGTCCGCCGTCAACCCCTGCCCGTCGAGCAGCAGCAGGGTCAGCAGCTCGGCGTGACGCAGGTTCAGGGTTCGGCGCTCGCCGAACCGGTCGGCCGTCGGCACGCGACCGAACAACCGCAGCTCGAGTCCGCCCCCGTCGGGCCGCGGCTCGCCCGCCGCCGACGGGGGCGGGCCCCACAGCACGTAGCCCCCGTGCCGGCCGGCGAGCGGCTCGGCCGTGATCAGCGAGCCGTCCGACAGCAGGATCTCGCCCCCGCCCTGTGGCACGATCAGCGTGCTCGGCGCCCAGTGCCGCGGCATGTCGAGCAGCGTCCGGCCGCCGCGGTCGACCAGCGCCGTCGCCTGGCGCTTGCCGGCGACCCGCGCCAGGTACGCGTCGCGGAGCTGCTCGTCGCGGGCGCGCGAGCGTTCCCGCAGCGCCTGCTCGGCGAGCCGCGCGGCCGCAGCGACCAGTGACAGCGTGTGCGGGTGGGCGGTGCGCAGGTGCCCGGTCAGTCCGACGACGCCGAGCAGCTCGCCGCTGTCGGGATCGTGGATCGGCGCGCTCGAACCCTGCCAGCGGTGGTGGGCCCGGCTGAAGTGCTCGGCCGAGAAGATCTGCACCGGGTGGTCGACGACGATCGTCGTGCCGAGCGCGTTGGTGCCGGCGCCCTGCTCGCTCCAGTCCGCGCCGCAGACCCCGTGCCGGTCCTCGATCGCGGCGAGCAGCCGCCGGTGGCCCTCGATCCAGAGGATCACGCCCGACGCGTCGGTGATCACGAGCAGGTGCTCGGCCGACGCCGTGGCCGCGCCGAGGAACTCGCGGATCACCGGCCGGACGGCGAACAGCGGATGCCGCCGGCGCCGGTCGTCGACCTCGCGCTCGTCGATCGCGATCGGCGGAAGCCCATCCGCGTCCAGCCCCGCGTCGCCCGCACGACCCCACGAGAGGCCGACCACCCGCCGCACCGAGCGGCAGACGTTCCGCCCCGCGTGGAACGCGTCGTGGACGCGGCGCACCTCGCGCGCCTGCCGCGCCCGATCGACGGCCGGATCGACCGCGACCCACGATTTCGAACGGACGTTTGGCATATAGCGACTGTACCGCACCCACACCGCGCCCGCGCAACGTCCGGGCAACCCCCGCCGAGCACGCCGCACGGCCGTCGCGCCCGGCTAGCGTGACCCCATGAGGACCTGGTTCATCACCGGAACGTCGAGCGGATTCGGGCGCCGCTGGACCACAGCGGCGCTCGAGCGCGGCGATCGCGTCGCGGCCACCACCCGGGACGTCGGCGCGCTCGACGACCTGCGGGCCGCACACGGCGACGCGCTGCTGCCGCTCGCGCTCGACGTCACCGACCGCGCCGCCGTGGTCGCGGCCGTGGAGCACGCGCACGACCGCTTCGGGCGGCTCGACGTCGTGGTCAACAACGCCGGCTACGGGACCAACGGGATGATCGAGGAGGTCAGCGAGCAGGACGTCCGCGACCAGTTCGAGATCAACGTGCTCGGCCCGCTCTGGGTCAGTCAGGCGGTGCTGCCGTTCCTGCGCGAGCAGGGCAGCGGCCACATCATCCAGGTCTCGTCGGTGGGCGGCATCGCGTCGTTCCCCGGCCTCGGGATCTACTGCTCGTCGAAGTTCGCGCTCGAGGGCTTCTCGCAGGCGCTCGCCGCCGAGGTCGCGGGCTTCGGGATCAAGGTCACGTTGATCGAGCCCGGCGGCTTCGACACCAACGGCGCGACGTCGGCCCGCAACAGCCAGCCGCTGGAGGCCTACGAGGAGTTCCGTGCGGCGGCGCGGGAGATGGCCGCGTCGCGCCGCAGCGTGCTGGGGGATCCCGACGCGTCGGTCGCGGCGCTGTGGCGGATCGTCGAGGCGGACGAGCCGCCGCTGCGGGTCTTCTTCGGCGAGGCCCCGCTGGGCATGGCCGAGGCCGAGTACGAGCGACGCCTGGCGAACTGGCGGGAGTGGCAGCACCTCTCGGTGCTCGCCCAGGGCGCCCCGGCCGCGTCCTAGCCGCTGCCGCCGCGAGGTCACGATCGCCGCCGAGGGTGCGGCGATCGTGACCGAGCGCGCCAGGCCCGCTCGATGTGGGCGTGGATTGCGCCTCTCCGACGCGCGACTCAGTCGTCCAGCAGCGCGTTGCGCCGGGCCTCGGCCCGGCGGAACGCGAGCACGTCGGCCAGCGTCAGCACCGGAAGCCCGTGCCGCTCGGCGTAGGCCACGACCTGCGCACGGTCGGCGACGTCGCCGTCGTCGGCGAGCATCGTGCAGATCACGATCGCCGGCAGCATCCCGCCCGCCCGGGCCAGGTCGATCGCCGCCTCCGCGTGGCGCGGACGCTCGAGCACGCCGCCCTCGGCCACCGGGACGGGGAAGACGTGCCCCGGGACGACGACGTCGGCGCTGGTGGCGTCGGGGGCGATCGCCGCGGCGACGGTGACCGCGCGGTCGTGCGCCGAGATCCCGGTCGTGACGCCGCGCCGTGCCTCGATCGACGTGGTGAACGGGAAGTGGCTCACGGGGTGACGGCCCTCACGCTGCGGCGCCAGCCCGAGCTGGGCGCAGTGCCGCTCCGTCATCACCAGCGCGACCAGGCCGCGCGCGTCGGCGGCCATCCGGTTGATCGCGGTCGCGTCGGCGTGCTCGGCGGCGACGAGCAGGTGCGACACGCCCTGCATCACGCGGCTGCCCTCGAGCACGACCATCTCGCCCCGCCCGAGCGCGGCGACCGCGGCCTGGACGCGCTCCGCGGCGCCGCGGTCGCGATCGGCGATCACGTCGCGGACCTTCGCCACGTCGTCCCGCATCTGCGCGATCAGCGTCTCGGCGTCGTCGAACGCCCGCTCGTCGCGGATGAACTCCAGCAGCTCCACGCTGACCTGGCGCCCGTACAGGTCTCCGGAGAAGTCGAGCACGTGCGCTTCCAGCAGCGGCTGCCGGTCGTCGCCGAACGTCGGCCGCACGCCGACGCTGACCGCCGCCGGGCTCCCGTCCAGCCGCGCGGCGTAGACGCCGAACCGCGGTACGGCGTCCGCGTCGACCCGGACGTTGGCCGTGGGAAACCCGAGCAGCCGCCCGCGCTGATCGCCGTGCACGACTTCACCGGTGACAACGACGCTGGACATCTGACCCCGCACTATAGCCAAACGGTTGGTAGATGTCACGGAAGGTGCTTGAATGCGCGTCATGAGCAGCGACCTCTTCTCCCTCGCCGGCCGCCACGCGCTCGTCACCGGCGGCGCGCGCGGACTCGGCCGGATGTGCGCCGAGGCGCTGCTCGCGCACGGGGCCGCGGTCACGATCACCGCCCGTGACGGCGCGGCGGCGGACGACGCCGCGCGCGAGCTCTCGTCGATCGGCCCCTGCGACGCGATCGCGGCCGACCTCTCCCACGAGGACGGCGCGACGACGATCGGTCGCGAGCTCGCCGCGCGCGTCGAGCGGCTCGACGTCCTGGTCAACAACGCCGGCGCCAGCTGGGGCGCTCCGATCGAGGCCCATCCCGCCCACGCCTGGGCCAAGGTGCTGCAGCTCAACACCGTCGCGCCGTTCCAGGTCGTCCAGGCCGTGCTGCCGCTGCTCGAAGCCGCCGGGCGCTCGCAACGCCCCGCGCGGATCGTCAACGTCGGCTCGGTCGACGGGATCGCCGTCGGCCGCTTCGACAACTTCTCCTACTCGAGCGCCAAGGCGGCGCTGCACCACCAGACCCGCGTGCTCGCGGTCGAGCTGGGTCCGCGCGGGATCGGCGTCAACTGCATCGCGCCCGCCCCGATCGCGACGAAGATGACCGCCGCGCTGCTCGACGCCGAGGGCGACCGGCTGGCCGCGTCGGCCCCGCTCGGCTCGCTGCCCGGCCCCGCGGACATCGCCGGCGCGGTCGTCTACCTGTCCGCGCCGGCCAGCGCCCACGTCAGCGGCACCGTGCTGCCGATCGACGGCGGCCTGTCGATCGCGACCTGGGCCGCATAACGACTGCGCACGCGCCGGGCACGTGGCGTCGCGTGCGCAACCACCTGCCCTGAGCGCACCTCGTTGCGCACGCACCCGGGCGCCGTGACGCGTGCGCAATCGCGTCGGTCACCACGCGACGGTCAGAGCGCGTCGGTCAGGGCGCGACCGTGGCCGCGAGCTTGCGCAGCTCGCCGCGCGCGACCTTGCCGGTCGGGTTCTTCGGCAGCTCCGGGACGAACTCGATCCGCTTCGGGCACTTGTAGCCGGTCATCCGCGCCCGCACGAAGGCGGTCAGGTCGGACTCCGCCCGCGCGACCTCGGGCGCGCCCGCGACGAACGCGACGACGACCTCGCCCCAGTGCTCGTCGGGGACCCCGACCACCGCGACCTCGCGCACGCCCGGGTAGTCGACCAGCACCTGCTCGACCTCGATCGGGTCGACGCTGAAGCCGCCGGTCTTGATCATCTCCTTCTTGCGGCCGGTGACGTGGATCCGCCCCTCGTCGTCGAGGAAGCCGAGGTCGCCGGTGTGCAGCCAGCCGTCGATCAGCGCCTCCGCGGTCGCCTCCTCGCGACCGTCGTAGCCGCTCATCGTCGACGGTCCCTCGAAGACGATCTCGCCGACGACGCCGGGCTCGACCGGCTCGCGCCGCTCGTCGACGACCCGCACGCGCATCAGCCCCATCGCGTGCCCGGCGCCCGTCGGGTCGGCGGCGAACTCGCCGGTCGTCGAGCAGCACAGCTGCGCTTCGGTCAGGCCGTACATGTAGGCGACGATGTCGCCGAACCGCTGCTGGGTCCGCCGGCGCACCGGCTCGGGGAACTCGTAGGCGGTGTTCAGCACCCGCAGCGCGGAGACGTCCCGGGCCTCGTGGCCGGCGACGTCGAGCATCGAGTTGATCATCGTCGGCGCCAGGAAGATCCGGGTCGCGCGGTGCTGCTCGAGCAGCTCCCAGGTCCGTGCGGCGTTGAACGCGCGGTCGAGGACGACCGTCCCGCCCGCGAGGATCATCGGCATCACCTGGAAGATGAAGGCGACGCCGAACAGCGGCAGCACGAAGACCTCGACGTCCGCCGTGCTCCGCGGCTGCCCGAGAGCGGCGTTGACGCAGGCCCAGACGTTCGCCTCGTGCGACTTCGCCACGCCCTTCGGGAAGCCGCTGGTCCCGGACGTGTAGATGATCGTGGCGACCGCGGCCGGATCGACGTCCGGCAGCGAGCCGCTCGCCGGCTCCGCGAGCAGGTCCTCGATCCGGTCCTCGCCGTCCGCCGGCTCGGCCCCGTTGACCGTGAACAGCGCCCGGTCCCGGTCACCGCGCCGGCGCAGCTCGCGCGCGACCGCGACCGCGTCCTCGTCCGCGACGAGCGCCGACGCCCGCGAGTCCTCGACGATGAAGCCGATCTCGTCGGTCAGCAGGCGCGGGTTGACCGGCACGCTGACGGCGCCGGCCCGGGCCAGCGCCAGCGACACCAGCACCGTCGTCGGCTCGTTCTGGAGCAGCAGGACCACCCGCTGGCCGGCCAGGCCGCGGGCGGCGAAGGCGGCGGCCAGCCGGTCGGTGGCCCGGTCGAGCTCGCGGAACGTCCAGCGCTGATCGCGGTAGACGAACGCCGTGCGGCTGCCGTACTTGTCCGCGGCGACCCGCAGCGGATACGCGTAGTCGTGCTTCACAGCTGCCCCCGAACCCAGGTCAGGTCGTACCACGACGACATCCGCGCGATCTCGCCGCCGGCGAGGTCGAAGACGTCCACCGCATCGAACTCGAGCCGCTTGCCGCCCGGCGTGACGCCGGCGAACCGGACCTCGACGACGACGACGCCGCCGGCCGCGATCACCCGCGTCGGCCGGTCCTCGTGCTGCGGCCACGGTCCGAACAACCCGTGGTAGTAGGTCATGATGTCGTCGCGACCGCGCCGCGGCCGCGCCCCGACGGCGCGCAGCTCCGCGTCGTCCGCCCAGAGCGACGCCATCCGCGTCCAGTCCTCGCCGTTGAGCGCGGCGAAGAACGACCGGATCGTCTCCGGAGCGTCGTCGATCGTCCCGGCGGCGCCCGCCGCGGTCGCTGCCTGCTGGTCCATGCGTTCTCCCACGGTGCCTACCAGCGCTCGAGGATCTCGGCGACCGGCTCGGCGGTCGCGGCGATCGTGCCGGTCCCGCCGAGGAACGATCCGCCGTACCAGACGGCGTCCACCGCGTACTCCTGCTCCATCCCGAGCCCGCGGGCGAGCAGCAGCGCGTCGCGCGTGCCCTGGACGTTGCCGCGCCAGACCTCGTGGTGCAGGAAGAGGTACGCGAACATCTGGTTCGGCAGCCCGGTCTTGACGATGTTCTCCCAGCGCGCGCGGTCGGCCTTGAGCACCTGCGGCCGGTACTTCGCGTAGAGCTCGATGCTCTTGGGGACCTCGCCGCAGACCCGCAGGTACCACTCGCGCAGCGCGGTCAGGTCCTGCTTGGTCAGGTCGGGCGTCGAGTAGTCCAGCCCGGCCTTGAGCGCGTCGGGGTCGACGACCCAGCCGTCCGGGAACGGCGACGGCGCGCCGGGCGCGGGCTCGCGGAACGCCGCCAGGCTCTCGCGGATCTGATCCGCGACGAGCACCGTGCCCCAGGTCGGCGCCAGGTAGAACGAGACGCCGAGCGTCTCGACGATCGCGGCACGGGAGTAGCCGGGACCCGAGAGGAACGTCGCGGGCTGGCAGATCTCCATGATGTAGGCGACGCCCTCGGCCCATCCGCCGACCGAGTAGAGGTTGAGGTACGGCAGCGGGCACGAGAAGCGCTCCTCCTCGTGCAGGTGGTGCACGTAGTTGAGCAGCCGCTTGAGCATGTCCGGCCGCAGATCGGCCCAGAGCGCGTAGAACGCGAGCGGCTTGCCGGTCGGCTGGTCCGTGAAGCCGAGGAACGCCTCGAGCTCCTCGGCCGACGTGACGTCCGGCTCGGAAACGTTCATGCCTCGATAGACGATGCTCATGCTGGTCCTTGGTCGTGGCGGCAGGGAGGCTCGCAGCCCGACGAAACACTACCAGACGTACGGTAGAAATTCCACGGCGAGGGACGATACGCAGGCACGTCGCCGGGGGACCGCAAGAGGCCCCCGGGACGGACGGGTGCGGCTACGGCGCGTGGACCAGCGAGGCCGCGACGAGGTCCGCGTAGACCGCTCCGACGTGCTCGGCCTTCTGCGGTCCCGACGGGCGGAACCAGTGGTAGATCGAGTTGATCATCCCCATGATCGCCAGCGCGGTGACCTTCGGGTCGATCTCGCTGCGGATCAGTCCGGCGTCCTTGCCCTCGACGATCAGCTTGCGCAGGATCTTGTCGTACTGGTCGCGCTCGCGGACGATCGCGCTGCGCCGCTCCTCGCCGAGCGAGCGGAAGTCGTGCAGCAGGATCCCCATCCGGATCGTGTTCTCGGCGTTGAACCGGGCGAGGGTCTCGACGAACGCGCGGATCTTCTCGAGCGGGTTGCCGTCGACCTCGACCGCTTCGATCACCGCTTCGAGCGCCGCGGTGTGGACCTCCTGCAGCATCTCGAAGAGGACGTCCTCCTTGCTGCTGATGTAGTAGTAGAGGCTCCCCTTGAGGATCCCGACCTCGTCGGCGATGTCCTGGATCGACGTCGCCTCGTAGCCCTTGGCGTGGAACACGCGCGCCGCGGCGTCGAGCACCTCGGCACGGCGCTTGCGGGGCATCTTGCGTTCGGAGCGCTTCTTGGTCTCTGGCATACCTACGTCGTGCCCGCACCCGGGCCAGGTTCGATCCGGGCTCTGTCTCGTCTCGGAGAGCATGGCGACCGGGGACGACGGAACGACGCCTCGGGCCGTCCCAACCCCGGTTTACCAAGCAACCGATTGATCGGAGATGCTAACAACTCCATCGCCGCGGCGGGAACGACGGTGTCCGCCCCAAGGCGCCGGCCGGCGTTTCAGATCGCGCCCGCGGCCCGCAGCGCCTCCAGCTGCTCGGGGGTCCGGCCGAGCCCGTCGCCGTAGACGGCCGCGTTGTCCGCGCCCATCGGCCGGCCGGGGTGCCGGACCTCCCCGGGCGACGCGCTGAGCCGCGGCAACGCGCCGGTCAGGCGGATCGGACCGAGTTCCTCGTCCTCGAGCTCGACGAACATCCCCCGGGCCTCCAGGTGCGGATCGACCGCGAGGTCGGCGGCGTCGAGCACCGCGCAGCCGGTGACCGCGTGGTCCTCCCAGAGCGCGAGCACCTCCTCCGCCGACCGCTGGCGGACCCAGTCGGCGATCATCCCGTCGAGCTCGTCCGCGTGCGCGTTGCGCTTGGCGTGCGTCGCGTACCGCCCGTCCTCGACCAGGTCGCGACGGCCGATCGCCTCCAGCAGGCGGTCCGCGGTCGACTGGGCGCTCGTCGAGACCGTCAGCCACTTGTCGTCGGCCGTCCGGTACACGTTGCGGGGCGCGGTGAAGTAGCCGCGGCTGCCGTTGCGCTCCTCGAGGACGCCCGTCTGCTCGTACGCGGTGACCTGCGGTCCGAGGAACGCGACCAGCGGCTCCCACAGGCTGAGGTCGATGTACTGGCCCTCGCCCGTGGCGTCGCGGTGGCGCAGGGCCATCAGCGTCGCCATCGCCCCGTAGAGGCCGGCCACGCCGTCGCCGAGCGGGAACGGCGGCACGATCGGCGCGCCACCGGGCTCGCCGAGCACCGCCGCGACGCCGCTCATCGCCTCGGCGAGCGTGCCGAACCCGGGACGGTTGCGGTACGGGCCGGTCTGCCCGAACCCGGTCGTGCGGACCATGATCAGGCCCGGGTTGAGCTCCGCGAGCCGCTCGTAGCCCAGGTTCCACCGCTCCATCGTGCCCGGCCGGAAGTTCTCGACCAGGACGTCGGCCTCGGCGACGAGCTCCCGCAGCAGCTCCTGTCCCTCCGGCTTGGACAGGTTGAGCGTGCACGCGCGCTTGTTGCGCGAGATCGACTTCCAGAAGATCGAGACGTCGCCCGCCTTCCAGCCGAAGTTCCGCACGGAGTCGCCACCGGCAGGGTGCTCGAGCTTGATCACGTCCGCGCCGAAGTCCGCGAGGTACGTCGAGATCATTGGGCCGGCGATCAACGTCGAGGCGTCGATCACCCGGACCCCGGCCATCGGTCCCTGGTGACGTTCCGCGCTCCAGGGCGCGCCGCTCACGTCGTCAGCTCCTGCTCGTCGGCGACGGCCTCGTAGGCCGCGACGATCCGCTTGGCCCGCGACATCACGGGGTAGTCGACGAGCCGGCCGTCGACCACCAGCGCGGCGACGCCCTGCTTCTCGGCCTCGAGGAACTGGTCGACGACCCGCCGCGCCTGCTCGGCCTCGGCGGCCGGCGGCGCGAAGCCGCGGTGGGTGAGCGGGACCTGCGACGGGTGGATCAGCATCTTGCCGGCGAAGCCCAGCCGCCGCGCCTGCGCGCACTGCCGCAGGAAGCGGTCGCCGTCGCTGATGTCGATGAACGGACCGTCCAGCGGCGGCCGCTTGCCGGCCACCTTCGCCGCCACGACCAGCGCGGAGCGGGCGTAGAGCAGCTCCTCGGTCGTGTCCGACGTGTCGATCACGTCCATCCCGAGGTCGAGCATGAAGTCGACGAAGCCGATGATCCCGGTCTCGACGCGGTCCGACGCCGAGAGGATGTCCACCGCGTGGTGGACGCCCAGCGCGGACTCGATCAGCACCAGCATCGCGGTGCGACCGACCTCCAGGCCGGCGGCGCGCTCGGCGTCGGCCAGCCAGCCGTCGGCGTCCTGCACCGTCTGCGCGCTCTCGACCTTCGGCAGCACGATGCCGTCGAGGTTGGGGTGCACCACGCCGTGGATGTCGCCCTCGGTCAGCCCGGTGCTCGGGTGGTTCACCCGCACGTAGGTGCGGACGTCGGCGAACTGGTCGAGCGCCTGGTGCAGGTCGGCCCGGGCCGCGACCTTGCGGTCGTTGGTGACCGCGTCCTCGAGGTCGATCGCGACGGCGTCGGCCCCGACGAACGGCAGCTTCGCGAGCGGGCGCGGAGCCGTCGCGGGGCAGAACAGCAGGGAGCGGAGGGGCGGGGTCATCGGGTCTCCGGGAGTCGGTGGACGGAAGGGCGACGACGCTGCGTCCGGTCGGCGTCCGCGGCGACCGCGGACGGCCGGTCCCAGGACGCGATCAGCTCGTCGGGCAGCGCTTCCAGCTGCAGCTGCGGGCGGACGCGGTCGCCGATCCGGCGGATCGCCCGCGAGCGCTGCTCCGGGTCGAGCGCCGGGTCGAGGAGGAGCGCGCAGACGTCCACGCCGTGCTCGTCGCGCGCGGCGCGCTGCGGCGCCGGCCGTCGGGGTGGTACTGGACGCACGCCCAGCCCGCGTCGGCGATGGC
>JACYYJ010038283.1_pt2 | contig 10822 bp, 15 predicted proteins | sample 8236861 | NCBI WGS metagenome assembly JACYYJ01 (sample SAMN14103086, study PRJNA606662) | landfill metagenome | isolation source: landfill solid waste | place: India:New Delhi, Okhla landfill site | collected 2017-11-05
CGCGCTTATGTGGTTGTAACCGCCGCAATGGTCGCAAACCTTAACCGGAGCTTCCCCGGAACCTTCACCCTTTTTCCTGGGTATCACCGGGTCATTGATCGGCCCTAGCTTTTCGATGTTGCGCGCGTAATCGAGCACAAGGCAATTAGGTTTTGGCGGAAATATCCCGTCGCCCTTGAATGGGCGCGTGCCCCGCCCTAGCATTTGCACCCAAAGCACAGACGATTTCGTCAAGCGGAGCATTATGATAAGATCAATAGCGGGATGATCGAACCCGGTTGTGAGCTTCCCGAAGTTGACGCAAGCCTGATATTTCCCCGCCTTGAAATCAGCTAGGCGTTGATCCGCGACCGCAGCCTTAAGCGGGTATTCCTTGTTTCCCGAATGCACCGCACACGCGGTAATGCCTAAGTGATTGAGCATTTCCGCCGTCTTTTCGGCGTGCTCGATACCGCCCGCGAAGATCAACCAGGAATGCCGGTTGTAACGGTACTTGCTCGCGTCCTGTAGGGCTTCCCACGTAACGCGCATTGCAGCCTTTTCAGCTTGCGACAGCACGTATTCGCCATTAGACGCGGTTTTAACGCCTGTCGCGTCGATACCGATTGACAGTTTCGGGCTAATCAGCGGCGCAAGGTGCCCTTCCGCAACCAACCTATTGAAGTTTTCGAGCGAGCACAGATTGTAACAAATGTCTGTGAAGATCGGCCCTTNNGTACGGTAGCCGGTCGCAGTAAGCCCGATCACCTTAAGCTTAGGGTTTGTGTTCTGTAACGCCTTGATGAACGAAAGCCATTCGCTTTCCTTGTCACCAACCATTTGCGCTTCGTCGATAATCAGCAAGTCCCGGTGCCCGAACGCGGTAGGGTCGGCAATCATGGACTGAATACCGCCGTAAATGATCGGCTGCGAAGTGTCGCGGCGCTTCAGACCTTCAGAATGGATACCGATAGGCGCCCCCGGCCATATATCCGTAAGCTTGGCGGCGTTCTGCTTTACAAGCTCTTTCGAGTGCGTGCCGATAATCAGGCGTTGATTAGGCCACGTTTGCAGGACTTCATAAGCAAACCCGCCGATGACAATAGACTTGCCCGTGCCGGTCGGCATTAGCAGCAACGGGTTCCCCTGTTTCCGCTCAACGTTGTAATACTGATAAATGCTATCAATGGCGTTGCGCTGATAATAGCGCGGCTGAAGCGAAAGCCCGTGCCATAGTCCGCTAATCATGTTCACCGGATCGCCTCATAATGTGGGCACGTCGGCGCGAACTCGATAATGTGTTCTTTGCTCGGTATGATCTGGTTAAACGCTGCACAGCCGAACTTGCCGCCTTCGATGGCGACAGCGTGAACACACGAACGGCAATTACGTTCCGGCTGTTCGCCAAGATGGCAAATCCCTTGGAACTCGCATTGCTTGCACAAATGGAACGCGGCGCTTTCCGCAACGCGTGCCGGGCGAACGCGCGACGTTTTGACAGTGTGGCCGATGCTCATTAGCCGGTCGGCAATGTCATCATCGCGCCCGATAATCTCAATATGTTCTTCCCCGTTGTCCTTGCACTCGGCAATGAACACGCAAAACGGCAGATCGTAAGCCTTCAGGTAGATCACGACTTGCCCGTAATACTCAAAATCGGATTGCTTCACCGTCTTAGCGACCAGGGCAGAAAAGCGGCGCTTGTTATAGCTCTTGGCTTCGATCAATGCCCACACGTTAGAGGTTCGTTCGGGATGGCGCCCGATCCCGTCAAGGTAAGCGGACATATGCCCGTCAAGTGCCTTAAAGTTCCACTGCCGGAAGTTCTCGCGATCCGCTTTCGAAGGATCTTCGTCGAGCACTTCCCAACCCGCGCGACGAAGTTTTTCCATCAAGCGCGGTTCGGTATCGTTGCCAGCGTCAAAGATATTGCCGACACGCCCCGGAATGTCTGTTTTCTTGGCCCATCGGAACGCATACCAAAGCTTTGCGACGCATTCCTTGCCAAGGTTTGACGGCTTGATGCGCCAAGAGTGCTTACCGGGGCGAACGCTTGCCGCCTCAATGTCGGCTTGTATCTGTTCCGCCAATAGTTTCTTAGCGCCGGGAATGGTCAAATCAATCATGGTATTCCTCAAATAAACAAGCGGACGGCACGCAAGAGGGTGAGGGGGCGCCGTCCGCTGTCCTTGCGGAGCTAGGATATATCGTTTCACCTAGCCCCGCGAAGCTCGATTGTTAGCCCCAACCAGGACCGGCGCCGCCCGTGTTACCGGGCTGGAACCCGCCGCCCTGGGGCTGTCCGCCGTTCTGCGGCTGTTGACCGGCGTTCGGCTGGAACCCGGCGCCTGCGGGCTGGAACCCGCCGCCCTGCGGAGCACCGCCCCCGGCAGGCGCACCGCCCGCATTGAACCCGCCACCGGCAGGCTGTCCGCCCTGCGGAGCGCCACCGAAGTTCCCGGCAGGCTGTCCGCCGCCAAAGTTACCGCCGCCGTTCTGCGGTTGCTGTCCGCCCTTCGTCGGCGGGTTGCCGTTCGCGTCGAGGAATTTCAAAATCTTCGTTGCGTTCGGGTACTGGTCGGAAGGATCGGCGACGACAACGGCGCGCAGTGGCTTACCGTGCCATTCTTGCGAATTGGCGGGGCGAACGTGACCGAGAACGTGACCGATTGCCGACAGTTCGCCCATGCCGATGTTGACGGCCTTCGGTTCCGGGTTCGTAAGGTTCACGTAATGCTCGGTAGTCATACCGGTTGCGGCGCCTTCCATGCCCTGAATAACGAACTTGGCGACAAGTCCGTTTTTCTTGTTGTTCTCTTGCTGCGAACTTTCGGTGATCTGCACAAGCCAACCCCGGCTGTCGGATACCGGAAGGTATGTGCGCCCGCCTTGGTTCGGCTCGACGTTGGAAAAGTCCATATTAATCGGAAAACCCATAACGTATTCCTTTCTTACGTTGTCATGGTCATGCACTTAGCGAACAGCGCGGACAAATCCGGCGGTTCGTATTCTGCTAGGTTGCCGGTTCGATCCCGGCAAATAGCATCCGCTGCCGAATGGCAGTGAAAGGCGCGCGTCATCCCGTAACCCGGAACAACGTGGTAATCTAGATGCAAGATTGCATCAAACAGGTGCGGCGTTTTGATGTTCAATTCGTTGCCGGGGAAATAAGGGCGTTTCTTGCCATATCCGGCTTCCGTCTGTTCGATTGTCTGCTTTGCGATAATATACATATGCTTGTTCGGCATATAATAGAGCTTGTGCAGAATGTCGCCGATTGCTTCCGCCATCGCGCCGTAAAGCTTCAGCCCGTGCGAGTGCTTGCCGGGGTTATCGCGCAAATAGATTTCGCAAATCTGCGAAATGCTATCAATGCAAAGCGTATCGAAGTTCGCAACGTCGCGCGACGAATGAAACCACGTAAAGAACTCTTGAATTTTCGCCCATGTCGGCGCGACATACGTGGGCACCTTGGAACCCCGCATGGAAAGCAATCCAGGTTCTACCGCGAGCATCACCGGACGCGGAGCGGAATTGATGACAGGCGTTTTGCCCGTACCTGGGGGACCGTACACGACGGCCTTGACCCCGTAGCTCTTGGCGAACTCTTGCGCCTGCCGTAGATCACTGGTTTGCATTGCCCGTTACCTTTTTCAGTGCGGCGTCAACAGCGTCGCGTTGATCTGCATAGGCTCGCGCAACGGCGCTTTGTGCGTCACGTATGCGAGCGTCAAACGAAGTGTGCGCGTCCTTGATCGGCTTAAGTGCCTTTTCCGCTTCCGCTTCTGTTGCGAAGTTCCCGAATATGTCGGCGGGCGTGGCGTGCGTGCTGATACCGTTAATGGAACCGTAAACCCGCCGGGCATTTAACGAGGTCACGCGCATAACCGCAAACCCGGACGTTGTGTAACTTTCGCGGCGGATCGTGTAATAAAGGGCGGGTTTCATATGCTTTCATCAAGTCCATGTTGATCGCGGAAAAAGGCGACAAGTTGATCCTGTACCCGTTCCGTCAGGGTTTCGGTCAACGCTTCCGTCAACCATAATTCGTCTTTTGCGGCGGTCAACGCTTCGCTTACGACACGGTTAACATCGCTTTTGATTTCTTCAAGGGCATCGCCATATTCGGTTTCGGTGAGAAAACCGATCCCGTTAAGCGCGTCAATCATGTCGAGTTGTTGGCCTGACAAGGGCGCTGTGACGACGGCAAAAGGCTTGCCGTCGCATTCTATAACATCGCCGATGACGCGAAACATTAGGCGCCCTTTGTCGGCTCAAACGTGACTTCCTTAGAAGCCGGTTTGATTTCAATACATTCGTCAATGATTTTCTGTTGCGTCGCGTTGAGCAACTTATATTCACGGACGGAAAGTTCCGGCTTGTACGTAACCAGCCGGTCGGCGATGACGTTACCGCCCTCAACGCTCTTTTCAATCTTATCAAGCGCGCCGTCAAGCTTGTCACCATCGGCGACGATCTTGTAATTGAGCTTGTGAACGATCTTCAGTTTGCCGCCGGGCACTTCAATGTTTTCGGTGCCAGCGAACATTGTGGGCTTATCGCTCTTAAGCGCCACGACCTGTTCGCGTAACGCCTGTTCTTCCGCTTTCCATTTTGCAAGCTCGGCTTTCGCCTTCAGCCAATCGTCAAAGACCTGTTGCGAGTTTGCTGGCGCCGCTGCCGGTGCCTGTACTGGCGTTGACGTAACGGTTGCGTTGTAAGCTGTCGCCCAGGGGTTATATACAGTGTCTGTCATGTTCCGTTTTCCCTCTTGCGTAAATGACGCCCCCTTGTAACGGCCTGAAAAAGCACCGTCAACAGCTAATTTTGCACGGGTGCAAATTTGTCTTGACCCCGTGGCCGCTGTCGAATAGGACCGGAACACTACCCACATTCCAGGGCAGGGACAAGCCACAAGATGAAGCATGATTTGCAGAAGCGGACACTAGAATTAGTGCGCTCGCGAGTGAAAACGCGCGGCGACATTAGGCCATTAGCGGACGAATTGAGCGTTTCTTATTTCGTAATCTATCGGATCGTAAGAGGCGAAACGCAAACCTTAGACGCTGCACTGTGTCAAAGGCTGTACGAACGCCTTTCCGGGCATGTTTTGGAAATCCGCTAATGTTTGAGAATATCCCGTTAGAGCTTCAGACCCTTAACCAATGGGTGAACTGGAAACTTGTTGATACCGATACGGAAAAGCAAACCAAACTCCCATATAACCCGCGCGTCAATCAACTTGCCAGCACTACAAACCCGCAATCATGGGTAAGCTTTCCTGAAGCTGTCGGCGCCGCCCGTTCGAACCTGGGTTATTCCGGCATCGGTTTTTGCTTTTCCGCTTTCGATCCTTACTGCGGTATCGACCTAGACGCGACGAAAGACCCGGAACTGTTCGCGCGTCAAAAGGCGATTTTCCAGGCGATGAACAGCTATTCGGAAAAGTCGCCAAGCGGACAAGGCTTGCACATTATCGTCAAGGCGCAAATACCGCACGGACGCAAGCGCGCCGCAATCGAGCTTTACGACAAGGACCGATATTTTACGTTTACAGGTGACGTGTATCACTCGGCACCAATCGAAGAACGTCAAGAGCTAGTAACAACGCTGTGGCACGAAATGGGACCACAAGCGACACCTAATCACTATGCCGGTGACGTGTTCGCCAAGTCGAGCGATGATGAAGTTATCCAGGCGATGAACCGGGCGCTAAACGGCGATCTGTTCCGTATGCTTTGGAACGGACAATGGCAACACGCTTACAGTTCGCAGTCTGAAGCGGATCAAGCGTTAATGAACATCATTGTGTTCCATACTAAAAACCGTTTCCAGGCGATGCAATTGTTTCGTCAATCGGCGCTCGGTCAACGCGATAAGGCGAAGCGCGACAAATACCTGTCGTACACAATCGACAAGGCGTTTGACATGACGTTGCCGCCTATTGACGTTTCTGTGTTTATCGACCAGTTTAATGCCGCCAAAGCGAGCGCGACGAACGCGGGACACGTTCAAGAGCAAGCCCCGGCTACGGTGATAACCTCACCTTACGGTGATCCGTCGCAATCAAACCCGGCGCACGGTGCGGCGGATCACCAATACGAAGGTTTTCGCACCGATCTATGGCGCACCGTTCCGCCGCCGTTCTTGATGAACCAAATTCGACAGTTCATCTTTGACCAGTCACCCCGCCCCGTTTTTGAAATCAGCATGGCCGCAACGCTCGGTCTAATGGCGGGTATCTGCGGACGCGCGTTCAATGTCGACGGCGCCGGGCTTAACCAGTATATTATGTTACTGGCGCCGACCGGTCGCGGCAAAGAGGCAATGTCAACGGGTATCTCCCGGTTAATGTCGAGCGTCGCCGCAAAAGACTTCCCTTCAGCCTGGGATTTCATCGGACCCGCCGACATGGCTTCCGGCGCCGGTTTGCTCAAGTTCCTAGCCGAACGCGAAACGCCCTGCTTTGTGTCGCTCACGGGCGAAATCGGGTTGCGCCTTCAGCAAATGTCTATGAAGGGCGCCAACACAGCGGACCTGACGCTGCGCAAAGTGTTGCTTGATCTTTATAACAAGTCTGGCGCTAACAACGCTGTCCGCCCTACCGTTTACAGTGACAAGAAAAACAACGTTGAAATCATCTACAGCCCCGCGTTTACGTGGCTCGGCGAAAGTACGCCAGTCGAGTTCTATCGTGGGCTAAACGAAGATCAAATTGCAAGCGGCTTGCTTCCCCGGTTCATGGTCATTGAGTACAACGGCGAACGCGTACCCTATAATGAGCGGCACGCAAACGTTCACCCGTCGCACCAACTGACGCAATCCCTTTATGATTTGTGTCATATGGTCATGACGCTATTGCGTGAAGGCAAGGTTGTGAACATTCCGTTCACGGCAGAAGCACGCGAGCGGACGAACCTAATCAACGCCTATTGCGACCACAAAATGAACACGCTGCCGGATGGCCCGTTAGTGCAGTTGTGGAACCGAACACATTTCAAAATGCAAAAGGTCGCGGCGCTCTTGGCAGTTGCCCACAATCCAGCGTCGCCAGTCATTGACGTGCAAATGATTGATTGGGCAATGTCGCTAGTCATCACGGACGTGCTCACGTTGACCGCTCGCTTTGAAGCTGGCGATGTTGGCGAAGCTGACGTTAAGGTGAAGGACAGCGAACAGATTTCGCTAATGCGCTCGGCTGTCCGTAAGTTCCTGACGCGTCAGATGAAGCTTACACCGTCGCAGATCGCACATTGCGAAAAGGGTATCATTCCTTACGGCGTGCTTACTCAACAGGTTCACCAACACAAGATATTCAGAACCGATCCGCGAGGGGCTAACCGGGCGGTGCAAGTCACGCTCGACGAAATGGAAAAGCTTGGCATCGTGACGCGCCTTAGTGCTGCGCAGTTGCAAGAGCATGGAATAAACCGGGGGAACTATTATCAGCCGGTTCCGCCTTACGATTGGGTGTTTGAACCCGATACGTAATCCTTGCTTCGTAATCGTTGGAAATTCGATAATTGTATTAATTGTATGCCGTTTTCTGCTAAGTCCTTGAAATCATAGCCGATTGAAGATTGTAGATTGTATGGGGGGAAATTGACCAGGGGGAAGGATTACGTTTCCAGGATTACGTTTCTAGGATTACCCCCCTCTTTTTATTTTATTATACATTTTATACAATCTACAATTATATATATATAAGTATAAGGAATATAAGGAAAAACCAGAATGTATGCGCATCCAATCGTAATACAATCGTAATTCTAAAAACGCTGTCCTTCGTCCGTAATCCTAAAAACGCTGTTGACATGACCAGGATTACGTTTTACAAAAGCGACAGATGAACAACGAACGAAGGCTTACGGACATGGCAACGGAACTTTACAACACAATGATTGCAGCGATCCACGCACATCAAGCCGATGACATGAACGTTGACAAGCTCAACGCGCTTGAAGCCGCTGAAGCCGCATATTACGGCAAGCGCGCCGAACTCCGGGCACAGTGGAACGCGATCCCCGAAAGCGACAACAAGGCGAGCGCCGAAGAAAACGCGAACGACACCGAAGGCACCGATATTGATACGCTCTATTGGTTCGAAATCGCGTTGCGGTCTTACGAACTGCTTTAACCTTTCGTTAGAAGTTTCGCGCTACATTGTGGGCACAGAAGGAAAGGAACTCGAAATGACTAACCCGCTCTTTGATCCCCGCTTCACCGCAATGCGCCTTCAGGAAGCGCGCGAGGTACAACGCCTTGCTGCCAAAATTTCCGCAGCGAACCGCGACGGCAAGGACGAACGCACGCACGGATGGGCGTACAGCCGGGCACGCGCTCGCGAACTCTACGCTGAAGCCCGCTATTTGATGGGCGTCACGTCAACCGATCAATTCAACGCTTAAGGGGGCGAACATGCGTTACGTAATCATGAACAGCGACGGTGAAGTTTACAACGAAGCGGACGATGTGTTTATTTGCGAACTCGACGACGCGACCATTTACAGCATTTGGGAAGCTGCGGCGACGGTGAAGCGCGAATTGCGCGCCAACGGTTACACTGACGCGCGGGTTTACCCCGCCGTCATCATCGGCAAGTAAGAAAGCGTTAACTCAACAGCGGAAAGAGGATTGACGGGTTAGGATTACGCGTCTATGTTACGTGCATAGACAACGAAGGGAAACGGTTATGAAACTGGTTTACAAGAACGGCGCAATTGAGATTTGGGAAGTCAAGGAAGATTACGGTTCCGACTTCTACGTTTACGGCGTGTACGCTTCCGGTGATCCGCGCGTTTGCCCGTCGCTGGCAATGGCCCGTGAAGTGGCGGGGGCGTGATGAAAATCTTTATTGGAATGGAAACGTCCGGTGCGTTGCGTCGGGCGTTTGCGGCGCTCGGTCACGACGTGATTAGCTGCGATCTGTTGCCAGCACAAGACGGCGCGCCAACGCCTACAGGACCAGGAAATTTCTTGACGCCTTGCCACATACAAGGCGACGGGTTCGCGGTCCTTGCGTGGTTACGCTCGGTCGGATGGGTGCCAGATATGGCGGTATTCCATCCGACATGCACCTATCTGACGACTAGCGCCGCATGGGCGTTCAACGATCCCGATTTTGAGCGTTACCCCGGCGTCGGCTACCACCAACGCTTGAAACCAGGAACGCTTTTCGGTAAGGCACGAAGGGATGCACGCGCCGCGCAAGTCGAGCACGTCAAGGCGTTATGGGCACTCGATATAGAGCGCGTGGTCATTGAAAACCCCGTTGGTGCGTTGTCGTCCCTATGGATGAAGCCAACGCAAACAATTCAGCCTTACGATTTCGGCGACGACGCCAGCAAGCGAACATGCCTATGGATACGCGGTCTTAAACCGCTGAAGCCAACGCGCCGTTGCGCCGGTCGCATGGTCGAATGGCCGCGCGGTTCCGGTAAGCTTGTTGAGCGATGGGCGAACCAGACGGACAGCGGGCAAAGCAACCTGACGCCAAGCGACGACCGCTGGCAAGATCGCAGCGACACGTTCCCCGGTGTTGCGCAGGCATTCGCGATGCAATGGGGCTGGTAAAGGAAAGGAAGCGAGAATGAAAAAGGTATATGTTGCGCAACATGCCGACATGCGTATTGCAGGCGAATTTCCGTTCGCCGATTGGCGCGACGAACACATTAATGGTTGGCCCGAACACGTTCGTAAGGGGTTCAAGGCTGTTGACGTTGACGTGCTTGACGATCATGCGATTGTGTTTCCCCGTCAAACAATGTCGGCGCTCGGCAAGCGCATAGAGGAATGGAAAGGGAAGAACACGCCAGCGATTGACCAACCCACGGTTATCGCGCGCCCGAATAAGCCGAACATGCGCAGCCGCGAATTTGCGCTTGCGCATGGCGCCACACGCCCCTGGGATGGCGAAAGCACGGTGCGCGCCACGGTGCGAACAGATCGCGACGGATTAACCGCTGTGACAACGTGCAGCCGGGGAACGTTCCAGACGGTATTCTATACCGCAGAAGAACGCGCCGCCCTTGTCGAGGCTTTGCAGGCTTCGGAAATCACACCGCTTCGAACGATGCGCGTTGAATGGGGAAAGGACCGGGAATAATGGTTGAACCCGGCACAAAGGTTATTTGCCAATATGACGAATGGCACAACGCGCACGGCGACGATTACGTTATCGCCATTGGCGAACGCTTGACGGTGCGCGAAAGCTACCGGCTAGGCGGCGCTATGTTCTTACGCTTCGTCGAAATCGAGGCGACGGACACCGCCGATAACCCTGGCTTTCTATCAACCGGCTTTGTGCCGCTACGGAGTTACAACTAATGGATGACTACAGCGAACACCCAAAGAGCTTGACGGAAGCAAGAGGCGAAAAGACCGGCAGGGGTTCGGACTGGACGCCCCGCGACGTGCTCATTTCGGCGTTGCGCGATCTGGATAGCGGCGAACTCCCGGCAGCGCAAACGGTTGTCGTTATCGTCGGCGGGGTTCTCGGCAACGGCTCGGTTAAAACGAGCTATTATCAGAACAGCCCGAACCGTTACGTATTGCGGGGGCTTGTCGAGGATTTCAAAGTGAGGCTCGACTACGAATGAACCCGTGGAAGATCGCTCGCTTTCACCGATGGCGGCGGATCACGCTTAAGCTAGGCGGGTTCACGCCATCGTCGCCTTACCCGCGACGCCAGAAGAAAGGACCGTTGCGCAAGCGTTACGTTTTATCCCCTGGCGTTGCGGCTTACGTGTTTACGAAGTGTTATCTATACGATTGCGACTATTACCAGGCGGTGATTGACAAGATACCGCGACGGCGCTAGGTTGCGTTCATAGACAACGGAGTT
>JACYYJ010121088.1_pt4 | contig 10808 bp, 8 predicted proteins | sample 8236861 | NCBI WGS metagenome assembly JACYYJ01 (sample SAMN14103086, study PRJNA606662) | landfill metagenome | isolation source: landfill solid waste | place: India:New Delhi, Okhla landfill site | collected 2017-11-05
CGAGCAGGGCCGCCGTGTACCGCCTGCTGGTGCCGCTGACGGAACGCGGCCTCGTGTGGCGGGACGGGAGCCGGGTCCGGCTGGGTGCGGGCGTGCTGCGCCTGGGCGAGCAGATGCTGCCCCAGCTCCGGACGTCGGCGCGCCCGGTGCTGCGAGGCCTGGCCGAGGCCGTCGGAGCGACGGCGCACCTGTCGGTGGCCGAGGGGGACCAGGTCTACGTCGTCGCGGTGGCCGAACCGACGTCGACGACGTTCCACGTGGCGTATCGCCTCGGCAGCAGGCATCCCGTGTCGCGGGGCGCGGTGGGCAAGGCGTTGAGCCTGCGGCCGAGAGGCAGGGGCTGGGCGGCCGCGGCTGGTGACCCGCAGCCGGGTGTGCACGGTGTGGCGGCGCCGGTGCGCGGCATCGTCGGGGTCCGGGCGGCGCTGGGCGTGGTGTCACTGGTGGCACTGGACAACGCGAGTGTGGGAACGCGGTTGGTGGAGGCGGCCACCACCCTGGCGGAGGCGTTTCGCGAGTGACCCGGCGGGTCAGCCGAGGATCGCGGTGCCGAACGCGATGAGGGAGAACCCGGCGAAGACGACGCCGGCGATCCGCTGAAGCAGGCGGGGGCGCAGCTTGGTGCGCAGTTTGCGGCCGAGCAGCACGGCGAGCCCCGCGACGGTGACCAGCGCCGCGAGTGAGGCCAGTCCCACGGCGAGCGGCTGCGCGGAACGGGCCACGAGGCCCGCGGTGGCGAGCTGGGAGGCGTCTCCCCACTCCGCCGCGAAGAGCACCCCGAACGACGTCAGCGCCGCGCGCCGGAAGCTCACCGGTGCGGCACCGCCGCGGGAGGCGTCGTGGGAGCCGTCGTCACCGGTGCGGAAGCCCTCGCGCAGCAGCATGGCCGAGCCGACGCCGAACATGACGCCGACGATCACCGACACGAGCCGGTCGGGCAGGAATGTGAGCACGCTGCCGAATCCGACCGCGATGAGCGTCTGGACCGCGAAGGCGGCGGAGACTCCGGCCAGCACGGCCTTCCAGGGGAAACGGGTGGTGAGGACCAGGCTCGCGACGAAGGTCTTGTCGGGAAGCTCCACGGCCAGGACCAGTGCGAAAGTCGTCACGAACGCGATGAGCGCGGCAGACACGGAAGTTCCTCACCCCTTTTCTTCTTGCACGATAAAGGGGATCGCGGGAAATTCCTAGTCGATCGACGACGCGAATTGCTTTTTGAGGTCGGGGAAGAAATGCGGGACGCTAGTGCTCAATAATTGTTTCGGCGCGCCGAACTTCACTTTGCGTAATGGCGTCACAAGGGCGGCGGGACCTTGGTCCTGACCATCCCGGGACCACGGGACCTGACACGAAGACGCTGCTCACAGGCAGAGTGGATCTCGTGGAAGTCCTCGACCTAGCTCGTTGGCAGTTCGGCATCACGACCGTTTACCACTTCCTTATGGTGCCGCTCACCATCGGTCTGTCGGTGCTCGTGGCCGGTATGCAGACGGCCTGGGTCCGGACCGGTGACGCACGTTACTACCGCATGACGAGGTTCTGGGGGAAGTTGCTCCTCGTCAACTTCGCCATGGGTGTGGTGACGGGCATCGTCCAGGAATTCCAGTTCGGCATGAACTGGAGTGCGTATTCGCGCTTCGTCGGTGACGTGTTCGGGGCGCCGCTGGCGATGGAGGGGCTCGTCGCGTTCTTCGTCGAGTCGACGTTCCTGGGCCTGTGGATCTTCGGGTGGGACCGGTTGCCCAAGCGGGTGCACCTGGCGTGTGCCTGGGCGTTCTCGCTGGCCACCGTCGCGTCGGCCTACTTCATCCTGGCCGCCAACTCGTGGATGCAGCACCCCGTCGGGGCGGAGTTCGTGGACGGCAAGCCCACGATGAACTCGATCTGGGCCGTGCTGACCAACTCCACGGCGCTCGCCGCCATCCCGCACACGATCGCAGGCTCGTTCGCCGTCGCCGCCGCGTTCCTCGTGGGGATCGCGAGCTGGCACCTGTGGCGCAAGCGGCACTCGGACGACGAGGACCGGCCCCTGTGGCGCACGTCGGTGAAGCTCGGCGCGTGGGCGGGTGCGGTGTCGTTCGCGGTGCTCGCCGTCACCGGGGACATCCAGGGCAAGCTGATGTTCGAGCAGCAGCCGATGAAGATGGCCGCCGCCGAGGCGCTGTGCCACACCGAGCAGCCGGCGAGTTTCTCGATCATCGCGGTGGGCGACGTGGCCGACGCCGACTGCGAGAGCGTGAAGACGTTCAACGTCCCCGCCCTGCTGTCGTTCCTCGCGCACAGCGACTTCAGTACCGAGGTCAAGGGCATCGACCAGCTGGTCGACGAGTACCAGGAGCGCTACGGCACCCATTACCCGGACGACCCGGCGCTCGGCGAGCTCGCGGGGCAGCCCGTCGACTACGTCCCGAGCCTGCCGGTGACGTACTGGGGCTTCCGGATCATGATCGGCTTCGGTGCGTTGGGCGCGGCGATCGGCATGGCCGCGTTGTGGCTGACCAGGGGCGGGCGGATTCCGGAGAGCCGGTGGTTCCCGCGCATGACGCTGGCGGGGATCGCGCTGCCCTTCATCGCCAACAGTGCGGGCTGGATCTTCACGGAGATGGGCCGGCAGCCGTTCGTGGTGGTGCCCAACCCCACGGGCGTGGACGGGTTGTGGATGTACACGGCCACGGCGGTCTCGGACCTGACCACCGGCGAGGTGTGGACGTCGCTGATCGCGCTCACGTCGATCTACGCGGTGCTCGCCGCCGTGGAGGTGTTCCTCATCGTGCGGTACGTGCGGGGTGGCGTGAGCGCGGCGTTGCCGCCCGGTGACGACGGTTCGGGCGAGGACCGCGACCCCGACGACAAGCGAGGCTCCGGCGATGCGCTGGCGTTCGCGTACTGAGAGGGGGAGCCCAGTCGTGGTTCAAGATCAAGTTGTCCACGGCCGCCCACCTGCGGTTTGTGGACAACTTCGGGAGTTGTCCACAGCCTGTGGATCTTTTGTTTCACGTGAAATGTCGATCTTCGAGGGAGAGGTGCGCTGATGGATCTACCCACACTGTGGTTCTGCATCATCGCGCTGTTCTGGCTCGGCTACCTCTTCCTCGAAGGCTTCGACTTCGGTGTCGGGATGCTGCTGCCGGTGCTGGGGCGCGACGACACCGAGCGCCGCGTCATGATCAACACCATCGGGCCGGTCTGGGACGGCAACGAGGTGTGGCTGATCGTCGCCGTGGGAGCCACCTTCGCGGCGTTCCCGGCCTGGTACGCCGGGCTGTTCTCGGCCGCCTACCTGCCCGTCCTGGTCCTGCTCCTCGCCCTCATCGGGCGGGGCGTGGCGTTCGAGTACCGCGGCAAGGTGGACTCGCCCCGCTGGCGGGCCAACTGGGACCGCGTCATCGTGCTCGGCTCGTGGATCCCCCCGCTCGCCGTGGGCCTCGTCCTGGCGACGACGGTGTTCGGGTTGCCGCTCGACGCCGACGGTGACCGGATCGGGTCGGTGCTGGAGGCCGTGCGCTGGGAGACCGTGCTCGGCGGAGTGGCGTTCGCGGCGTTCTCGCTGGTCCACGGCGCCGCGTTCCTCGCGCTCAAGACCGAGGGCGAACTGCGGCACCGTGCCCGGGCGTTCGCCGCGCGTTTCGTGCCGCTGGCGCTGCTGCCGTTGTTCGCGCTCCTGCTCCTCGTGCAGTGGGACGAGGGCATCACGTGGACGCTGCTGCCGGTCCTGGCCGTGCCCGTCGCCGGTCTCGTGGCGCTGTGGCGGCTGCTGCTCGGCCGGGAGGGCCAGGCGTTCGCCGCGCTGGGCGTCGTGATCGCCGCGGCGGCGGTGGCCCTGTTCGGGGCGCTCTACCCGGACGTGCTGCCGTCCACGCTCGACCCCGCGAACTCCCTCACCGTCGACAGCGCATCGTCCAGTCCCTACACGCTGACGGTGATGAGCTGGGTCGGGCTCTTCGGTGCACCGGCGGTGCTGGTCTACCAGGGCTGGACGTACTGGGTGTTCCGCAAGCGCATCGGCACCCACCACATCCCGAAGGCCCCGGCACACCGATGAACGCGCCCATCCACGCTCCCCTTTCCGCCGCGGTGCCCGACTCCGACCAGGGCACCACGTGGGTGGGTCGGGGCCCGCTCGGCGCGCTGCCCGCGCTCTCCGCGGCAGCGCGCCGGGCGCTGGCCCTCTCGGCCGTGCTGGCGCTTCTCAACGCGGGCGCGCTCGTGGCGCAGGCGTTCCTGCTCGCCGCGGTGCTCGCCAACCTCGTCGCGGGCGACGTCACCGGACACACTCCGGCGCTCGCCGCACTCGCCGGGTCCGTGGCGGCGCGGGGAATCCTCGGTTGGGCCCTGCGGGTGGTGGCCGCGCGCGCCGCCGCGGGCGCCAAGGAGGAGTTGCGGGCCAAGGTCGTCGACCATGCGGTGCGGCTCGGCCCGGAGTGGATCGACGACCGGGGAGCGGGCGAGCTCACCACGCTCACCACGAAGGGCCTCGACGCTCTCGACGCGTACTTCACCGAGTACCTGCCCGCGCTGGTCACGGCCGCCGTGGTGCCGTTCGCGGCCGGGCTCGCGGTGCTGGTGGCCGACTGGCCGTCCGCCGTGATCATCGCGGTGACCCTGCCCCTCATGCCGCTGTTCGCGATCCTCATCGGCAAGCAGACGGCCGACCGGGTCGAGCAGGCGACCGACGCGGTGCACCGCCTGTCGGGGCACCTGCTCGAACTCGTGCGCGCGCTGCCCGTGCTCACCGCGTTCCGTCGCGCGGAGGCGCAGGCGCAGGCGGTGCGCCGGGTGAGCGAGCACCACCGCACGACGACGCTGTCGACGCTGCGGCTGGCCTTCGCGTCGGCGTTCGCGCTCGAACTCGCCGCCACACTGTCGGTCGCCCTGGTGGCCGTGGTGATCGGTGTGCGACTGGTGTCGGGCGACCTCTCGCTGGCGGTGGGGCTCGGTGTGCTGATCCTCGCGCCCGAGTGCTATCAGCCGTTGCGCCAGGTGGGGGCTGCGTTCCACGCCAGCCAGGACGGCGTCGAGGCGGTGCGCCGGGTCGAACGCGTCCTGGCCGTCGCGCCGCCCGAGGAGGGGACCCGCGCACCGCGTCGGGGGCCGGTGCGGGTTCGCGACCTGCGCGTGCGGCGCCGGGACGGCTTCGCGCCCGACGGCGAGACGTTCGTGCTCCGGCCCGGCCAGCGGGTACGCCTCAGCGGGCGCAGCGGAACGGGGAAGAGCACCACGTTGTCGGTGCTGCTCGGCTTCGTCACGCCCTCGTCGGGAACGGTGACGGTGGACGGTGTGCCGCTGGCCGAGCTCGACCTGCAGCGGTGGCGGGAGGCCGTCGCGTGGGTGCCGCAGTCGCCGGCGTTCGCGGGCGGCACGGTGCGTGACGAGCTCGGGTGGACGGGCGCCGGGCACGCCGAGATCGACGCGATGCTCACGAGGCTGGACCTCGGCGGGCTGGCCGAGCGGCCCGTCCACCGGCTGTCGGTGGGCCAACGCCAGCGGGTGGCCGTGGCCCGCGCGTTGCTGCGGCTTCGGCACGGTGCGTGGCTGTTGCTGCTCGACGAGCCGACCGCGCACCTCGATCCGGCCAACGCCGAGCGGGTGTGGGAGGCCGTGCGCGAGGCGCAGGACGCGGGCGCCGCTGTCGTGCTGGCCGCGCACCCGCGTAGTGAGGCACCGGCGTCGGCCGACGGCGTGGCCTCGGACGTCGAGGCGGGTCCGCGAGCCGACGTGGCGACACCCGCGCAGGGTCGGCCCGTGCCCCTGCGGGAGCTGGGGGAGCGACGGCTCGTGCGCGGCGTCCTGCTCGGCGCGGCGGCGTTGCTGGCGGGGGTGGCGCTCACGGCGACGTCGGGCTGGCTCATCGCGAAGGCTTCGCAGCAGCCGCCGATCCTGACGCTGACCGTGGCCGTGGTGGGTGTGCGCACGTTCGGTCTCGCGCGTGCGGGCCTGCGCTACCTCGAACGGCTGGTCACTCACGACGGGGCGTTCCGCGTGGCCGCGCGCCTGCGGGAGCGGTTGTGGCGGTCGCTGGTGCGGCTCGGCCCGGCCCGCATGCGGGCGCGGCACGGCGAGAGCCTGGGTGAGCTCGTGGACGACGTGGACACCGTGCGCGACCTGCTGCCCAGAGCGGTGACGCCGTTCGGCGTGGTCACGATCGTCGCGCTGGGGGCCATCGCGGTGCAGGCGGCCGTGCTGCCCAAGGCGGGGTGGGCCCTGGCCGCCGCCGTGCTGGTGGCGGGCGTGGGCGCGCCGGCGCTGGCCGTCCTGCTCGACCGGCGGGCGACCGCGACCCTGACCGACGGCCGCCGCGACGTGGCCGCCCGCGTGCTCGCGTTGTTCGACGGTGCCGCGGAGCTTGTCGCGTTCGGCGCACACCGCGCACACCGGGCCGAGCTCGCCGAGCGTGACCGCGCGCTGGCCGCGCTCGAACGCAGGCAGGCGTGGGGCGAGGGCGCCGCCGACGCGGTCGTGACGGTGGCGACCGGGCTCGCGGCCGTCGCCGGGGTAGTGCTGGCCGCCGACGCTATCGGTGCGGGAACACTGAACCCCGTGCTCGCGCCCGTGCTCGCGTTGGTCCCGCTCGCCCTGGCCGAGGCGCTGGCGATGCTGCCGCCCGCCGCGCAGCACTGGGAGGCGCTGCGCCGAGCGCGGAAGCGACTCGCGACCACGCTCGACGCGGCCCCGCACGAGCTGCCGGACGAGCAAACGGACGAGGAACGTCCCCTCGGCACGGTCGAGCGGGTGGACGGCGGTGCGGTGCGGCTGCGGTCCGTGGACGTGCGCTGGCCCGGCGCCGCGACACCGGTGCTGCGGGACGTCGACCTGGACGTGGAACCCGGAGCGCACGTCGCGGTGGTCGGGCCGTCCGGCGCGGGCAAGTCGTCGCTGTTGGCCGTCGTGCTCGGGTTCCTCCGCCCGGAACACGGCCGCGCCGTCGTTCCGCAACGCGTGGCCTGGGCGCCCCAGGAGCCGCAGCTCGTGTCCACCACGGTCGCAGAGAACCTCCGCCTGGCCGACCCACACGCCGACGACGACCGCCTGCGGGAGGCGTTGATCACCGCGGGCCTCGCCGAGCTCGGCCTCGACGTCGTGCTCGGGGACGCCGGTCGTGGCCTGTCCGGGGGACAGGCGCACCGGGTGGCCCTCGCCCGTGCGGTGCTCGCCGCGGCCGACAGCGACGTGGTGCTGCTCGACGAGCCCACCGCGCACCTGGACGAGCAGACGGCCCGGACGGTGCTGGCGAACCTGCGCACCGCGCTGGCGGGGCGCACCGTGCTGCACGTGACCCACCGCCCCGAGGAGGCCGCCGACGCCGACGTGGTGTGGGAGGTCGCCGACGGCCGCGTCCGTGTCCACGGTGTCCGACGGGACATCGGCCCCAGGATGAGAGCGGGTGATCGGACATAAACTGGGCCTTGCTCATGGAACCGAATCTGGCTGCGCGGGCTCTGGCTGCGGCGACCGAGATCACGGCGTCGGCGTTGTCCGACGTCGATCCGGGCACGGTGCTGGGTACGGTCGTGCGGCACTCCGCCGAACTCGCCGACGCCGACCTCGGGTTGGTGATGGTGCGCTCCGACGACGGCAGCGTCACGGTCGAGTCGGCGTACGGCGCCGACCACCGGGACCTGCTCGGTGTCGTGCTGCCCGCCGAGTCGGCCGCGGGACGGGTGGCGGCCGGTGGCGAGACCGTCGTCACCGACGACGTGACGAGCGACCCTCGCACCTCCCGGTTCGTTCCCGACGTCCTGCACTCCTACGGGCCGTTCGCGGCCGCGTCCTTCGGGCAGGGCGGGCGGCTGCTCGGCGCGCTCACCGTCTACCGGGAGAAGGGCGCGGAGCCGTTCGCGCCGGAGACCATCGAGGTCCTCACGGCGTTCGCGGGACAGGCGGGGGTCGTGCTCGCCCTCGCCGAAGGCGCCAACGCCCGGCACCGCCTCACGCTGTACGAGGAGCGCGAACGCATAGCGCGCGAGTTGCACGACGTCATCGTGCAGCGGCTGTACGCGGCGGGCATGCAGCTCGACCGGGTGCGACGCCGGATGCGGTGGCGGTTCGCGCAGGCCGACGGCGCGCGGCTCGGCGAGGCGATCGACCAGCTCGACGCCACCATCGAGGAGATCCGCGGCACGGTGCGCGAGCTGCGCACCACCGAGATCGAGCCGAGGGAGCCGGTCGCGAAGGAGACCGACCTCGCGGAGTCCGCGCGTGGCGAGGTGCGCATCGCGGGCGAGCTGCTCGGCTACCCGCCCACGCTGGAGCTGTCGGGTGAGCTGGCCGACATCCCCGCCGAGCGCGCCGACCACGTCCGCGCGGCCCTGCGCGAGGCGCTGTCCAACGTGGTCCGGCACTCGGGCGCGAGCGAGGTGCGCGTGACGTTGCACCGCGACGACGCCGGTGTGCGACTGCGGGTGCGCGACAACGGGTGCGGTGTGCCGCGTGACGTCGCCAAGCGCGGGTTGCGCCACCTCGCCGAACGCGCCGAGGGCGCGGGCGGGACGTTCTCCGTGAACTCCTCGCCCAGCATGGGCACGCTGGTGGCGTTCGACCTCCCGCTGCGGTCCTGACCGCCCGGCGTCGGTACGGTCAGCGCCGTTCAGCGCTGCGGGCGGCCACCGTAGCGGGCCACCCACGCGGCGGCCTGCGTGCGCCGCTGCATGCCCAGCTTGGCCAGCAGTGACGTCACGTAGTTCTTCACGGTCTTCTCGGCGAGGAAGAGCTGCTCGGCGATCTCGCGGTTCGACAGCCCCTGCCCGATCAGTTCGAGAACGCTGCGCTCCCGTTCGCTGAGCGCCGCCATCGGATCGCGCTGCACCGGGTTGCGCATCTTGTCGAGCAACCGGGCGGTGGTGAGCGGGTCGAGCAGGGAACGCCCGGCCGCGACCTCCCGCACGGCGTTCACCACGTCCTGCCCGCGCACCTGCTTGAGCAGGTAACCCGAGGCGCCCGCCATGATGGCGCCGACCATGGCCTCTTCGTCGTCGAACGCGGTGAGCACGAGGCACCGCGGCCCGCCGGGGCGCGACCGCAGCTCGCGGCAGAGCGCGATGCCGTCGGTCTCGTTCTCGCCGAGCCGGACGTCCACCACGGCCACGTCGGGTTCGAGGTGCATGGCCACGGCCAGCGCCTCGTCGGCGCTTCCGGCCTCGGCGACCACCTCGATGTCGGGCTCGTCGCTCAGCAGCTCCTTCAACCCGCGACGGACGACCTCGTGGTCGTCGACGAGGAGCACCTCGATCGCCATGCCGTCGAGCGTAGTCGTCGGCCGGGGGGCGACCTCAGCCGAACCGTACGCCCGCGGCTTCGCCCTCGATGCTCACGAGGAAGTCGGTGACCGGGGGCTCCCCCGTGCCGGGGTCGAGCACGAGCCCCGCCGCGTTGATCGCCTGGTCCGCGTCGTGGAGCGCGTCGTCGTCGCCCCGGTCGGTGGCGCTGTTCAGGGCGTCGAAGAGTGGGGCGAACTCCGGCCACGCTGGGCCGGGTTCGAAGCGGCAGGCGTGCCAGAACATGTCGGAGCCCTCGTAGGTGAGTGTCCCGACGAGCCGCTCTCCTTTGCGAAGTTCCCAGCGCACGGTCGCCGTCTCCCTTGGTCGGTGTTCTCGCGAGCGTAGGCGCCCGACCCCACTCCGCACGGTCACGCACCCGGATGCAGAGCGTAACCCGCAGGGATTACTCGAAGCGCTGGTCAGGCGTGCCCTTGGTTTACTCGGCTGGACCGAAAGGGGTGGCATGACCGAATGGCGTCAAGAGGCCGCCAGCGCGGTCGAGGCCGAGCTCGAACACGCGCGACGGGCCGAGGAGTGGAACGTGCTGGGTCCGCTGCGGCGGACCGGCGAGGGCGACGTCCTGGTCGACCTTCGAGGGCGTCGGGTTCAGCCGTGGAACGATGTCCGCCTCGCCGGTGCGGACGGTCCCCGGCAGGGCACGGCGGTGCCGGTGAGCACGGAGTTCTCGCGGGGCGTGCTGTGGTTGCACGACGTCGGCCCGCTGCCGCCGGAGTGCGATCGAGCGTGGGCGCGTGAGTGCACCCGCACGCACGTCCTGTCCAGGCTCGCGCGGGGTCTGCGGCAGGTGGGTGACGCGCCGTTGGCCGACCGGCTCGCCGAGGGACGGCTCGACCCGGCGGGCGACGACGCCTACTCGACGTGCTTCGTGCCTGGTCTGCACCTGGTGTGGGGCCCTCCCGGCAGTGGGAAGTCGAACGTCGCCGCGCGGGCCGCCGCGAAGCTGGCCCGGCACGGTAAGCGCGTGCTGCTGGTCACCGAGGAGGCCCTCGCCGCGCGGGCATCGCTGGACGCCGTCGACGACGAGCGCCTCCCCCTTCAGCAGGATCTCGCGATGCTGTCCGAGGTCGAGGCCGAGCTCGTCCGGCTCGACGAGGAGCTCGCCGACTACGACCACGAGGCGTTCCTCGCCGCCGAGCGGCGCATCGAGAACGCGCAGCGCGTCGCCGTGCTGGAAGACGAGTTCGCCGAACTGCGCAGGCAGCACGGGGAGCTCGCGCGGGATGCCGCCGAGGCGACGGAGGCCGTGCGACGCGTTGAGCGCTCGCGCGACAGGGTGGCCGGCGAGCACGCGCGCCGAGCCGAGGCCCGGGTACTCACCCAGCAGCTGGAGAGGGTCGAGCAACGCCTCGACGAGCTGCGCGACCGAATCCGCAACCGCAGCCTGCTCTTCCGTGGACGGAAGACCGACCGGCACGAGCTGCGGGCGGCGGAGGAGGAGCGGCGCGGGCTCGTCGCGCGCATCGACGACTGCCGGCGGCGCGTGAACACCGTGTCCGACGACATCAGGGAGCTCGACGCCGAGCTGGAGCGCCT
>JACYYJ010036368.1_pt1 | contig 10804 bp, 8 predicted proteins | sample 8236861 | NCBI WGS metagenome assembly JACYYJ01 (sample SAMN14103086, study PRJNA606662) | landfill metagenome | isolation source: landfill solid waste | place: India:New Delhi, Okhla landfill site | collected 2017-11-05
CCTGGAGCTGCAGGCGAGCGACGCGCTAGACCACCTCGCCAAGCGGCTTGGCGAGTCTCCCGTGCTGACCGGGCTCGGCGTGGGCATGCACCGAGACGTCGAACAGGCCGGGGCCGCCACCCGCAAGGAGCAGGCACACCCCCTCGGCTGGGTTCCCAGCACCATCCTCGACCTGCGCACGGTCACCCTCGCCGGGCGTGGCGGCGCGGGTGAGCTGCCAACGTACGGGCGCGTGGGTCGGGCCACCGTCAAGGTCGGGCTGGACGTCCGCGCTCCGTCGAAGGGTGACGAGGCGGCTGCCGTGATCCCGGTCCCACAGCGTCTGCTCGGCGCGTCCGGCTCCAGGGTCGAGCTCGTCCTGCACCCCCACTACAAGGAAAACCCGAAGTTGGCGGGCCGGATGGCCTACTTCGTCCGTGTGGACGGTGAAGAGCTCTTCGAGCACGACGCGACGGCGTGGAGCGAGAACGAGTCAGTCTGGATCGGTGTGCCGGCGGGACGGTCGTCCCTTCGGATCGAGGTCGGTGTCCGAGCTCTGCGCAACTGCGAACCGTGGGGCTGGGGCAGGGCGACACCAGTGACGGTCCGGGGCGTCCGCGTGCTCCCTTGGGACAGCGGCACCACGGACGTCGTGTGGGGCTGCTCAAACCCGTTCGCCGTCCACCGCGAGGTGGAGGCGCAGCAGCTCGCACCGGAGACGACCGAGCCGGAGGCAGCGAGCCCTGCGCCGCCCGCCCCGTCACGCATGACGCGATACCGCCGCGCCCTGCGACGGCGTGCCCGCCGTGCCCTGCGGTATCTCGGCCTGGCCGGGCGCCCGTGAGGATCTTCGTCGTCGACGGAATCCTGGAGGATCACTGCGTTCAAGGACTGATGCGGGCCCTGAGCCGGCGCGGCCACGACGTGACCTGGTCGGGCCGGCTGTGGTACGGGGCCGACTTCCCCGACCAGGACGCCGACCGGGACCGCATCCGCAGCGCGGTCCGGACCGGGCTCGACGGTGCGGACTGGGTGCTCGTCATGCGCCCGTCGACGCTCGACGCTGCCACGCTGAGGCTGCTGCGGGACGAGTCGGACGCGCGTTGGGCGGCCTGGCACTCGGACGATCCCGTGTTCTTCGAGACCGTTTCGACGCAGGTCGCCGGTCTCTACGACCTCAGCCTGCATGCCGGCGACCACCGGGTGCTCTCGCTGTACGACGAGGGTCTCGGCGTCCGTGGGTGGGCCTTCCCGTTCTGGGTCGACGAGGACGTCTTCTCGCCGGTCTACCGTCCCGCCGAGCCGCTTTGGCCCTTGATCTTCGTCGGGAACGCCCACACGGACGTCAAACGTTGGCGGTACGACGCGCTCTGGGAGATCGGCGAATCCGTTGCGGTGGTCGGCAACGCCGGTTCCGGGAAATCTGCGACGCTGCGGCATCTGCACACCCTGCTCACCGAGAGCCGGCGCGATGCGCTGTACGTGCGGCCGGGAGGAACAGATCTCGCGGTCGTTCCCCCATCGCTCGTGCTGATCGTCGACGATCTGCACCGGGTGGCCGCAGACCAGCTGGCCACGCTGCGCACCCGGGCGGCGGATCCGGATGCTGCGCTCATCGTCGCGCTGCGACCGGAGACGTGGGAGGAGTCCATCGCCGACATCGCCCGGCAGCTGGAGCGGGATCGTCCCAGTGTCGTGCTCGGCCACGTGTCGCGTTCGGATGTGCTGACCTACCTGGCCGGTCACGACCTTGTACTGTCCGACACGTGCGTGAACCACATCCTCGCCATCACCGGCGGCGTATCGTGGCTGGTCTCCGAGGCGTTGCGCGCGCATGACGAGCGCGACTGTCGCGGCGATGCGACCCACCGCGAGCTGAGGACTGTTCTCGAAGAGCGCATCGCGCACCGCATGAATATGATTCCTCCATCGCTGCGCGAGGAGGTCGAGCGGATCTGCATCGATCCCCTCGGCCAGTCGAGCGCCTCCGTGCGCCCCGATGACCACGTGCGTCGCGGATATGCGGAGGGCCTGCTGCTGCGCAGCGGTCAGCCGGTGCCGCTCGTGCGCGAGACCGTCCAGGCGACGATTCCGGTCGCGCGCCTGATCGCCCTGAGCAGCGTGAGCAGCGAGAGCAGCGAGCCCGGTGACACGGCGGAACTCGCGCCCCGCGCTCTTGGAGAGACGCTGGTGCACCATGCCGACCTGCTGCTGCCGACGCACCCCCTTCGCGCCGCTGAGCTGTACCAGGGCGCGATTCGATCCGGCGTTCCGGCAGCCTCGCTGGCCGGATACCGCGCCGAGGCTGCTTGGGCGAGCGGCGACGTCGATGCGGCGAGCGCGCTCATCGATGCGGCCGGATACCTCGACAAGCACAGCAGCCTCGCCAAGGACAGCGGTCTCGACAAGGCCGACCGTCTCGACCATGCCGGCAGTCTCGACAAGGCCGGGCGCTCCGACCCGCCGCGCCCCGAAAGAACCGCCACCGATGCGGAGCGAGATCGACTCGCAGACACGGCGGCGGCGGTCTGGTCGGCGCGCGGGATGATGCAGCAGGCGCACGCCGTCTACCTGATGAGCCCGCCGTCGAACCCGATCTCGGGCGCGCGTGCAATGGTCGCAGAGCTCGGCGTCGGTCAATCCGTGGACGATCAGGTGCAGGCGGCGTCGGCCCCATCGACTCTCGGCGTCGCCATGAGCCTGCTGCGCCGCGGACTGAAAGCATCCCTCGCACCCGATCAGTCCGAAGCGGCACTGGCCGACCTCGTGCGGGCCTCCGAGATGTACTCCCGGTCGCACTCCGCAGCAGCCATCCCTGAACTCCCGGCGGTCATCGCCGCGATCGTCGCGCTGAATCTCGGCAGCGTCACCACTGCTCGTTCGGTCATCGGCGATGCTCTCGCCCAGGAGCACGGCGGCGCCTGGGCGCGGCCGCGGCTTCTGCTGTGGCGGGCGTGGATCGCCGTGCAGCTCGCGCGCCCGACCGAGGCGCGGGCCGCTCTCGCGGAAGCGCATGCCGCCAGCACGCCCCGCGACGTTCTGCTGGCGCGAGCTGTGGAGGTCGCGATCGCGCGGCGCTACGAGGATGCCGCCGGTCTCGAGTCCGCTTGGAAGCAGGCCCGCGCGAGCCTGCTGCGTGTCGACGTCGACCTGTACCTGCTGCATCCGCTCGCTGAACTGATCAGCTCGGCGACCCGAACCGGCGACGCCGAACGCATCCGCCCGCAGTTCGCCAGGGCGCTGGCGATCGTCGACCGGCTCGGGAACCCACCGCTGTGGTCGGCGCATCTGCACTGGGCCGGGATCCAGAACGGCATCCTGCTGGGCAGCCCCGAGTCCCTCCGTCCGCACGCGAGGGCCCTCGTGGCGGCGGCCGCGAGCAGTCGAGTCGCCGCCACGATGGCGGGGGCCGGACGGCTGTGGACCTCGGTGCTGGGCGGGACGGTCGATGCGGATGCCGTCGAGAAGGCAGCGCGCGAGCTCGCCTCGGTCGGGCTGACGTGGGATGCCGCACGGCTCGCCGGGCACGGCGCCGCACGCTCACAGGATCGGAAGGTCTCGGCCCGTCTGCTGGCATGCGCACGGGAGCTTCACCCGATCGACGGGTCACGCCGGGCTATTGCCGCCGGAGTCTCGGATGCGCAGTCGACGGCCACCCCGCCGCAGGAGATGCTCAGTGAGCGCGAGCTGGAGGTCGCCCGCCTCGTGGTGGAGGGCAAGACCTACGCGGAGATCGGCGAGACGATCTTCATCTCGCCCCGCACGGCCGAGCATCACATCGCGCATATCCGCCGTCGCCTGGGAGCCAACTCCCGCTCCGAGGTCATCGCGAAACTGCGTCAGCTGATCGGCACCGAGCAGGGCAGGCAGGGCCCCGTGCACCCGCACCCGGGCGACGCGGATGCACCCCCGTAGACCCCCCGCTATCTATCGGGGTCACCCCCGATGCTCGCCGCGGAACGATCCCATACGCTCGTCACAACTCCCCGAGCGAATCGACGAAACGACACAGGCCTAGCGAAGAGGGCACCTCATGAGTTCACCAGTAGCGGTCATCGCAGACGCACTGATCGCTTTCATTCTCAGTCTGCTGCGGGACCCGGAGGCGGTGGAGGAGTTCACCGCGGATCCGCAGACCGCAATGATGCGCGGAGGCGTACAGGACGCCTGCCTCGCCGATGTCAGGGCCGTGGCCCCGGTCATCGTCGATCATCCGTCCGTGACGCCGAGGCCTCCGGATCCGGGCCCGCCGGAGCCTCCAGGACCGCCGGACCCGGTGATCAACGAGATCATCCGTCTGGTGAGCCAGTTCACCACGATCGACAATCGCTCCACGATCGTGGACCAGTCGGTGAACCAGAACATCTGGACCGAGGGCGGAGACGTCACCCAGATGTTCGACCAGGACGCCGTCGTCGCCTCCGGTGACGACTCGGTCGCAGCAGGCGACGATGCCACCGTCAACGATTCGGACGTCGACATCACCACCGGCGACATCTCGATCGGCAACGACGAGTACAACGACTCGTTCAATGAGGACGACTCCACCGATGCGACGATCAACGACTCGTTCCAGGACAACTCGCAGAACGACGGCTCGGACAACCAGACCGTGGACGATTCGTTCCAGGACAACTCCACGGATGTCGACGTCGAGATCGACGACAGCAACGTCGACGCTGCCGCTCCCACCGGAGACAGCGGTCTGCCGATAGGCGAGCTGTCGGGACCGGCGCCCGGCGCGGTCGCCGTGGCCGTCGAAGAGCCCGCAGATGTGCTGGAGTCCGACATGACCGCCGCCGCGGACGACGTGTACCAGGCCGACGTGGCAACCGTCGCCACCGAGGACGTACTGATCGAGGAGCCGGCAGAGGAGCAGTGACCATACAGTCGAATCCGGCTCCCGGAAACGGGAGCCCGCCGAAACGGGAGGCGCCAGGACGCCCTCCCGTTCGCGGCGCGAGCGCGGCACCTGTGCTGGTAAAGGTGCCGCCGCCGTTCTCGGTGCGGCTGAGCCAGTTCCTGTGGATCATCAGCTTCGCGGTCGGCGGCTTCACCACGGTGTACTTCTTCATCATCCGCCAAGAGCTGCTGCCACTGATCGCCGATGTCACCCGCGGGGTGACCGAGGGGCGGGACGACGCGACCTACGACGCCGCCGCGGACATCATCTTCTGGGTGGTCTTCGCGATCATGGTCGGCGTACTGCTCGTGCAGATCACCCTCATGGTGTCGTTCATGAGCAGACGCCCGCATATCCGGTGGTGGCAGCTGGCCACCCTGGCCCTGCAGGTGCTGCTGGTGCTGCTGTCACCGGAATGGGTGGCGCTGGGCCAGCGCGGTGAGCCGATCCCAGCCCTTCTTGCGGCGCAGGCGGCCCTGGTTCTGCTCGCCCTGCTCAGCAGCACTCTGCCCAAGGCCATCGCCTGGACCGCCCGCCAGCACGACGTCCGCCGGGGTCCAGAGGCGCCGGCCGGCACCGATTTCTGACGCGATCTCATCCAGGCTGCGCAGCACGACCTGGCACACCCCGATGGTCGCGCGATCCGCCAGCGGCGAGTGGCTGAGCCGGCGCCAGTGGTCGACCTTCTCGGACACGCGGGCGCGCAGCGCCTCGGCATCCGCGTCGGCGGGCAAGCCCAGTCTCGTGGCAGCATCGGTGCCTTCCACACCGGCGATCCGCTGCGCGTCGACGGCGTCGGCATCCGATACCGGCAGCCCGTCGGAGCGGGCCGTCGCCAGCAGGTCGAGCTCACGCAGCGTGTGCGCCCCGACGGTGATGCGCTCGATCCCCGCGTGCACCTCGTCGAGGCCGTCTCGGGGATGAGCGCGCAGCAGCTGCTGCAGCTCGAGCAGCACGCCGCGGGTCTTCAGGGCCGCGGCCCTGGTGTTGAACTGCGCGGCCACGAACTCCTGCAGCTCGATGAGTCCGCTCTGCTGCACCATCTGTTCGGACAACTCCGACGAGCTGCGCACGCCGCCGCGGATGAGCGCAGTCGCCAGGCGCACGCCGAAGATGCCGAAGCGGGCGAGCAGGTCCTCTCGCACGGTGGTGCTGAGAGTCGTCGCCCGCGAAGGGCGGGTGAAACGGTCGGCGGAGACGAGCAGCTTCTCGCGGTCGCCTCGCTCGAGACCGGCCAGTTCCCGAAACGCGATGTACTCGCTTTCGCGGAGCGTTCGGGCCCCTTCGCCGAGGAGACCGGCGACCGGAACCACCCGCAGCACGAGCGAGGCGAGTTCACCGTCACGCTCGTACCGCTGCGCGACCTTGCCCGCCGAGAGGAGCGAATCGATGCGCCCGGAGCCGATCTCATCGGAGCGGGAGAGCACCCCCACCGCGCACACGGTCTGCGCGGCCCCGGCAGCGGTATCGCGGAACGCCTCGAGGAAGTGCACGTCGGCGCCGTGCAGGTGGCGCATGAGGTAGATGACGGCGTCGGCGGTGGACGGTGACGACTCCGGCGTGAGGAACCTCTTCGTCCGCGCCGAGGTGTCTGCGGACAGCGACCCGATGCCGGGGGTGTCGATGAGGATGACGGACTTCAGCCCCTCGAGGGGCCAGCCGACGTCGATCCACTCCACCTCCTCGGCGCTCAGGCCATCGAGGCTGAGCACCAGGCGTCCGCGGTCACGACGGATCGGCATCCGCCGCGGTGCGCCGACGCGGGGATGCATGGTGATCGTCGGCGTCGCGCTGTAGCGGTACCAGGTGACGACTCTCGTGCACTCGCCGGTGTCGGTCGGAGCGATCTGCTCGCCCAGCATCGCGTTCAGGAGCGTGGACTTGCCCGCTTTGACCATGCCGGCGATCGCCAGTCGCAGGGGTTCATGCAGGCGCACCCGCAACCGCTCGAGGCCGGCTGACACGGTGCTGTCGCGGCGATACACCTCGGCCGCGGCGCTCAGCACGGAGTCGGCGTCGGCGATGACGTCGGTCGTCATCGCGCCGGCTCCACGGCGGCAGGTGTGCCAGCATCCGCTCGTGTCGCCCGCGCCGGCAGGCTGCGCATCGCCGGCGCCGGCGGGAGTTCGGGAATCACCTCACGGATGCTGTCGAGCCGGGCGATCTTCGCCTGCAGCGCCACCACCCGCTCATCCCGCGTGGCGGTGAAGCTCCCGGCGGCGAGCTTGGCGGAACTGAGCGCTTCGGACAGCGACCGGTGCAGTTCCTCCGCCATCGAGCCGAAGTGGTCGCGCGCCGTGCGCTGGACGAGACGCAGGCGGTCTTTGAGCTGCTTGCCGACTTGGAAGATGACCTCGTCGATGTAGCGGCGCACGAGCAGCTTCGCCTCCTGCTGACGACGTGTCAGGCGGGCTTGCATGTCTTCGCGGTAGGCGCGGCGTCCGACCAGGATGCCGGCGAGCAGAGACAGCGGATTGATCAGGGCCATGCCGATCAGACCGGTCGCCAGGCCCACCATCAGCACGCCGCCGTACGAACCGCGCACGCCGATGTAGATCTTCTCTCCCGCGCCCATCCGCCCGGAGTCCAGACCGGAGATCGGTTCGACCGGGTCGAGGACGCCTTCGGTGCCGCCGACGTCGATCGCGGGGATCGCCGATTCGCCCTCGCTGAACAGGTCGGCGACTTCTTCGGAGAGCCATCTCGAGCGCTCATCGGTCCAGACGAAGGTCTCGGTGACGGCCGCGGTCGCGCGCTGGTCGATCCACTCGCTGATCTGGTCCCAGATGGGGCCGGGGTCGCCCTCCTCGATGGACTGCTCCGCTTCGCGCTGCACCGTGCGCAGGCGATCGCGCAGATCGTGCTCCATGTCGGCGATGAGGTCGGCGATGCCGTCGGTCAACGTGACCTGCCATCGTGCGGAGCGGCCGCGGAACTCGTCGGCCTTGGCCTTTGCGTCCTCCAGCTCGGCGATCATGCGCGGGGTGTCCTGCGGGTTCTGCAACGCGTTCAGCTCGGTTCGCAGCGACATCGCCAGCTGCTCGACGACCGAGTGCAGGTCGTGCACGGCGCTGCGCTCGTGGATGACCTCGGCGCGGCCCAGCACCTCCCGTCGCAGATGCGTGACGAGCGCGGGGAAGCCGGATTCGTCGTTGAGTTCACGATCCTGCAGCTCTGCGGCGAGCAGCCGCAGGTCGCTGGAGACCGAGAACATCGGCACGTCGCCGACGTCTTCCAGATGTCCCCGATCGATCTCTTCGACCTGACGCCATTGCGGGTACAGGTCGGTCTTGGCCAGTACCGCTGCGACGTTGGGAGAGATGCGCATCGCGTGCTTGAGGAACTGCACCTCGGGCTCGGTGTATTCCTGTGAGGCGTCCGAGACGAGCAGCACGGCGTGCGCTGTGGACAGCGCAGACAGGGTCGCCAGAGCGTTGGATGAGTCGAGTCCGCCGACACCGGGAGAGTCGACGAGTTTGAGCCCGCCCTTGAGGATCTCGCGCGGCAGCATCACTTCGGCCGAGACGAGTCCCCGCTCGTTGGCGGGGTTGCCGTGCTCCGAGACGAACTGCGACAGCTCCTCCAGTGCGATCTCCTGTCGCTCGACCGGGGGTGCGGCCGGGGTGGCGGCCGGTCGCATCCCGGGGCGGGGTGCCGCGGCATCCTGCTGCACGGTGACCCACGCGGACGGTACGTCGGCATAGCCGACGGTCATGGGAACACTGGTGGCGATGTCGTCATCGACCGGGCATGCCGGAGCGTTGACCAGCGCATTGATGAGCTTGCTCTTGCCCTGCTTGAACTCTCCGACGACGATCACCCGCACGCCGGGATCGCGCAGACGCGCTCTGGTCTGCTCCAGTCGCTCAGCGAGGTCGGTACGCCCCGTGGACGCGGCGAGAGCGCCGACATCTCTGACGACGTCGACGATCGGTGTGTCTGCATCTCTGTCCGGCACGTGAACTCCCCTGTTCCGCTGCCTGCACCCCTGCCCGGTTCGGGTTCGCACCCCGGTTCGGGTTCGCACCCCTGTGCGATCAGCCCGGAAGATCCGAGTCGATCGCTCCGTCGCCGATGTCGACGGCGGTGATCACTCCCTCTTCGCCCCAGAGCGAATCGCTGTCGACGTCCCAGTCGGAGGTCTCGACGTTCTCGATCTCCCTGACGAACATGTTCATTCCAGTCAGATCGGCGAGGGCGTCATCCGATTCATCCCACGGCTCGTCCGACTGCTCGTCGGCGAAACCGGCGTCGCCAGTCGGGCCGAACTCGTCGCTGAACATCGGATCATGCCTTTACATCGGGATGCTTCGGAGTGTACTGGTATGCCCGGCCCCCTCGAAAGGGGGCCGGGCAGGTAGTGCAGAACGACTCAGAAGTCGAGCTCGTTCGCGTCCCCGAAGGGGCTGGCGACATTCGAGTTGTCGACGTCGACATCCACCTCGAGCGAGTTGTCCTGGAAGGAGTCCTCGACGGTCAGGTTGTCGGAGTAGTCGTTCATCGAGTTGTCCTGGAACGAGTCGTTGATCGACCAGTTGTCGGACAGATCGGTGTTGAACGAGTTGTCGAAGTACTCGTTCCCGATGTTGACGTCGCCCACTTCGATGTCGGTGTTGATGTTGTCGATGTCGACATCACCACCGGCTGCCACCGAGCCGTCGCCGGAGGCGACGTTGCTGCTCTGTCCGAAGTACTGCGACACGTTTCCGCCCGAGGCGTCGCCGCCGGCCGCTCCGGAGTTGCCCCCGTCGCCGGCGTCGGCGCTGCCGCCGTCAGCCAGAGAACCTGCAGCCCCGGTGCCGCCACCGGCACCGCCGGCCGCACCCGTGCCGTCGCCGCCTGCGCCACCGGATCCGAAGATGCCCATGCCGCCGTCGCCGCCCGTGCCCGAGCCGCCGGCGCCCCCGGCGCCCCCGTCACCGCTCCCCGCTCCGGAGAACGCCGGTCCGCCCCAGCCGCCGTCCGAGTCCCCACCGACCGCGATGGCTGCGCCGCCGCTGCCGGAGGATGTCGTGATGTTCTGGTTCACGGACTGGTCGTTGATGGTCGTGCGGCTGTCGATCTCGAGGTCGCCGCCGCCCCATGCGCCGCCACCGTTTCCACCGCCGCCTGCGTTGAACAGGTTGAGGTTCAGGTCGCCCATCCCGGTGTCGTACTGGCGGATGCCGGCGTTGACCGAGAAGTCGTTCGCGGAGTCCTCGACCGAGTTGTCCTGGAACGAGTCGTTGATCGAGTCCTTGTAGTCCGAGTTGTCGTTGTTCGAGTCGGTGTCGGAGAAGTCGTCGTTGTCGTTGAAGGAGTCATCGAGGTCGACATCGACATCGGTGTCGGTGTTTCCGACGTTGTTGTCTTCGACGTTCGTGTCGGTGTTGCCCGAGTCGTTGACGAGGACGTTGTCTTCGACGTCGGTGTTTCCGACGTTGTTGTCTTCGACGTTCGTGTTGGTATTGCCCACTTCGTTGTCGGCGACAACCATGTTGTCCTCGACGTTGGTGTTCCCGACGTCTTCGACGCCCAGATTCCACTGGAGACCGAGAACGTTCAGGTTGTCTTCTGCAGCCATGATGATTTCCTCTGTTCGTGAGAGTGCCGGTATGGCGTCGTGCTACGAGTCTGGAACTCGTGCGCTCTCACGGCATCGGGGGTCATCCCGAGGCTTGCAGGGAGTGTCCGGGGGGTCTTCGGGGATCCGATGGGGGCCGGTGGGGGCCGGGCGGGAACGACGAAGGTCCGGATGCCGAAGCATCCGGACCTTCGCTACTGCTGCGTCGCTGCCGCTCAGCGGACGACGACGGCGAGGACGTCGCGCGCCGAGAGCACCAGGTACTCATCTGCGCCGAACTTCACCTCGGTGCCGCCGTACTTGCTGTACAGCACGCGGTCGCCGACGGCGACATCGAGCGGAACGCGGTTGCCGTTGTC
>JACYYJ010114879.1_pt1 | contig 10798 bp, 7 predicted proteins | sample 8236861 | NCBI WGS metagenome assembly JACYYJ01 (sample SAMN14103086, study PRJNA606662) | landfill metagenome | isolation source: landfill solid waste | place: India:New Delhi, Okhla landfill site | collected 2017-11-05
GTGTATGGGTTAAATTCCACTTTAAAACACAACAAGGAATTAAAAACCTAACAGACCAAGAAGCGGAAGCAATCGTTGGTAAAGACCGCGATAGCCACCAAAGAGATTTATACGAATCTATCGAACGTGGTGATTTCCCTAAATGGACAATGTATATCCAAGTAATGACAGAAGAGGAAGCTAACAATCTACCATATAATCCATTCGATTTAACGAAGGTATGGTATAAGAAAGATTTCCCTCTAATTGAAGTAGGGGAGCTTGAATTAAACCGTAATCCTCAAAACTACTTTGCAGAAGTAGAGCAAGCAGCATTTGCTCCTACTAACATTGTACCTGGTATTGGTTTCTCTCCAGATAAAATGTTACAAGGTCGTTTATTCTCTTATGGTGATGCACAGCGTTATCGTTTAGGAGTTAACCACTGGCAAATTCCAGTTAACTATCCTAAAAATGCGAAAAACTTCCATCCGTACCATCGCGATGGTGCTATGAGAGTATTTAATCCAGACGAGGGTGGAGAAATTAGCTACTTCCCTAATAGCTATGGTGAATGGCAAGATTCTAAAGAGCATCAAGATCCACCACAAGCAATCACTGGAGGAGCAGACTACTGGAACTTCCGTGAAGATGATGATCTTTACTATGAACAACCAGGAAAACTATTTAATCTTATGACTGCTGATGAGCAACAAAGATTATTTGAAAACACTGCTCGTGCAATGGATGGAACTACGAAAGAAATCCAAATTCGTCATATTACAAACTGCTATAAAGCAGATCCGAAATATGGTGAAGGTGTTGCAAAAGCACTAGGCGTTTCTTTAGACGAAATTGAAGAATTAACTGCAACAAAATAATAGCTTTATTGATTAAGAGTGCGAGATGGATCGCACTCTTTTTATATGCACGTAAATTACGAATGATCCGTAATTTCATATTGTTATTCCTAAAAAAGTGTGGTAATTTTTAAAAGTAAAAATAGTCAAGTAGAATTGTTTTGGAGTTTCGTTAGGCTGCTTTTGAAAAGCATATCTAGTCTAAATATATTCATCTATTACTAATTCTTCGAAAACACAGTTTTAGTCTGTAGCCTATGGTGAACAATCGTTTTGCATAGGTTTTATCTATACTCACCAATCGAACAATTGTTCTTAAGACTAAAAATGAGATCCCACTATAACAAAACGGTTGAAGGAAGGTTTACACAAATGAAGTGGAAAGATTGGGATCTAAATCTAAAGGTACGATTATTAGGTGAATTTTTAACAAATGTTCTTTTTTGGATGTTTTTCCCATTTATGGCCATTTATTTTTCGGAACACCTCGGAAAAGAGCTTGCGGGTATATTATTAATTGCTTCACAGCTAATTGGTGTATTTACGAACTTAATCGGAGGATATTGAGCAGATACGTTAGGCCGGAAAAAAATGATGGTTATTTCGGCATTTGGTCAAGCTATATCATTTATTTGTTTTGCATTCGCAAATTCTCCGTGGCTGGAGTCACCAATCCTAAGCTTTATCTGTTTTTCAGCGCTTGGCTTCTTTGGTTCCTTTTACTGGCCTGCCAGTCACGCAATGGTCGCAGATGTTGTTCCAGAAAAACATCGCAGTCAAGTTTTTGCTTATTTTTACACGGCCATTAATATCTCTGTAGTTATAGGTCCGATTTTAGGTGGGGTTCTCTTTTTTGAATACCGTTTTGCCTTGCTAATTGCAAGTGCGTTAGCAAGCTTCTTATTCNNTTATAAGCTAGTAAGAGAAACTGCTCCTAACATATTAAATGGATCAATGAAAGTAAAAACCAAAAATAGCAAATGGACGAATGCAATAAAAGAACAGGTCAAGGATTACCGAATTATTGTAACCGACAAAGCCTTTATGTTATTTATTATCGCTGGTATTTTAGTAGCACAGTCCTTTATGCAAATGGATTTATTATTAGCCGTTTATATGAGTGAGAAGGTGCCAGTACAGGAAGTGATTTCCTTAGGGGAATGGTCGATTACTGCGAGCGGAGAACAAGCATTCGGTTGGATTATCTCGGAAAATGGTTTACTTGTCGCATTGCTAACGGTATTTATATCTAAATGGATGACAAAATATTATGAACGAAATGTGTTTATTATATCAGCTTGTTTATACGGAATCGCAATGTTAACATTCGGTCATACTACGAATCTTTGGATAATTGCATTAGGAATGTTGATTTTCACAATGGGTGAGCTTATGGTAGTTGGAATACAAGATAGTTTTATTTCAAAGTTAGCCCCTGAAAATATGCGTGGACAATACTTCGCAGCTGGTAGTCTTCGTTTTGCCGTAGGAAGAACCCTGGCTCCAATAGCTATTCCATTATCCGGTTGGATTGGATATAGTTGGACTTTTAATCTTTTGTTCCTCGTAACGATACTAAGCGCAATTATGTATGTATTTACATTTCGGATTGTGGAGAAAAAGGAACAAATCAACAGATCCCCTGTGAGTAGCTCGATTCGTGAATACAAATAAAACAAGGAACCTAGAAAATGGATTAAGTGCTTCTAAGCTCCTTGTTTTTTATTTATATCATCTTTTTATGAAGAAGAGTAAAGGTTTCTACAAGAGCGTTTTTTGAAATAGAAGAATAATTATCACCCAAGCTCACTTCAAAATAGCAGCCCTGCTCATCAATCTCACGTACATAGCTCGTGATTCCAATTTTAGTGGCTGCATGAATTTCTGTAAGCATATCTTCCATGTGCTCTTTTGGTTTATGAAAATGAACATGAAACATATTGGATACTGGTATTTCTGGTAGAGTCGTAGTGTTAGGACATCTATTGAAATATGCTGCAAGCTCTTTTGCATCATGATAGTAGGTACTCATTTTATTTTTTCGTTTTTCATAGTAATAATCTGCTGATAGGATATAGGGATACAAGCTAATTAAATCCCCACCATAACGCCGTTTCCAAACCTTTGATTTGTTTATAAACTCTTGATTCCCAGCTAAAATGGCACCGGCTATACCACCAATCCCTTTATAAAAAGAGAGATAAACACTATCAAATAAAGCAGAAAGCTCCGCAGCCGTTTTCTTATAGTAGGGAAGCACTTCCAATAAACGCGCTCCATCAAGATGGAGTTTAATCCCTTCATTTCGACAGTAAGAAGAGATTTGCTCCAACGTTTCGTATGTAGGTAATTGGCCGCCAATTTCACGTTGAGGTAGTTCTAAAAGCACACATGCAACATCGGCTTTCAAATTCTTGATGTCCTCTAATTCAACCACACGATTTTTATCTGCTAACAAAACAGTTTCAATAGGGTGCAGTTCCTTCAATCCATCTTCTTCATGAATTTCTAAATGACTGAGAGGATGATACCCCACTTTATGTATTCCTTTTTCATCACACCAAATTCGCAATGCGATCTGTTGGGCCATCGTGCCACTAGGAAAGAAGACAGCACTTTCTTTTCCGAGTAGATTAGCAAACTTATCTTGAAAGTCTTCCATTATTTTTCCTGATCCATACATGTCGCTTTGAAGATCTCCCTCTATTTGGAGGAAAGCATCCTTTAGAACTGCTATATTGCGCTTACCATGTCCCGATAGTTGGTAACGGGTTTCACCAAAAGATTCACTTAATTGTTTTGTTTTGCTCATTCTTAATCTCCTAACCTGCTTATCTAGTTTTCTAATATTATCATCGTATCGCTACACATTGCTCCTAGTCAATATGTCATGTCTTCATACAGGCATTTTTTGAAATAAGGAGTAACTTTTTATTGCATATTGGATAGAAGCATTATCGCACAATCAATTGCAAGATTTTGCGAGGAATAAATTACATGCTCGCCAAGCTCGTAAAGCAGTATCTAGTGTATAATAGCACACTTAACTGAATGATTTAGCCTCTAATCATTCAGCTTATGTTATTAGACCAAAAGCAGGTAAGAAGCCGAGCAACACGAATTTCTAGTAATTTTGTATCATTTTTTGATTTTTTAAAAAAGGCCATTTTTTTCTGTTGACACTTTTACCATTCTCGCATAAAATTACGTTATTCCTTTTCCAAGCATTTCTAAAAAGGGACTGTATTACATAAAAATTACATATGCATTATCTCTTATCAAGAGAGGCGGAGGGACTGGCCCGATGAAGCCCGGCAACCATTCTTACATAGTTAAGAAAAGGTGCTAATTCCAGCAAAACAAGTTTGCTTGTTTTGAAAGATGAGAGAGGTCGAAGTTTATCGGATGATAAAACCTCTCCATTTTTTTGGAGAGGTTTTTTTATTTCTTTTTTTTAACGTTAAACAGGATAAGGAGGGAAAATATCGTTTCGTTCACGTTTTCGTTATCTAATTAAAAATTGTCAAAGGGAGAGATGAATATGAAAAAAGTATTAGGTTTACTATCGATGTTGTTGTTTGTAACTGTTCTAACAGCGTGTGGAGGAGAGAAAGAAACACAAACATTAAGCGAAGATAAATTAAAAATTGGAGTGACTGCTGGTCCACATGAAGAAATTATGGAAAAGGTAAAAGAAGTTGCAGCTAAAGATGGCTTGGAAATCGAGATAGAGGTAATAAGTGACTATATTACACCTAACACCGCTTTAGCTGAAGGAGATCTGGATGCGAATAGCTATCAACATAAGCCCTTTTTAGATCAAATGAATGAGGATCGGAATCTCGAGCTTGTAGATGTTGCCAATACCGTGAATTTTCCTATGGGGATTTATTCTGAAGCCATACAAGACGTGAGTGAACTAAAGGAAGGAGATAAAGTAGGCCTTCCTAATGATCCTACAAATGGTGCCCGTGCCCTCATGTTATTTGAGCAAGCTGGCATTATTACCTTAAAAGAAGGGGTAGGAGCAAATGCGTCTGTAAAGGATATTGATGAGAATAAGTTAAACCTTGAATTTATTGAATTAGAAGCATCCCAAATCCCACGTCAGCTTGGTGAGCTTACTGCTGCAGCAATAAATACGAATTATGCAATGGAAGCGGGCTTTATACCATCTGAGGACTCTATCTTTATCGAACCAAAAGATTCCCCTTGGGTAAACCTAATTGCTGTCCGTAGTGAAAACCAAGATGATCCTGTAGTGGATAAACTTATTAAAGCTTATCACTCAGATGAAGTGAAGCAATTTGTGGAAGAGAATTTTAACGGTTCTGTCGTTGCCTCTTGGTAAGAATCTAGAGTTATAGAGTCGCCTTGTTGCGACTCACACTACTATGTTCATTTTCTAAATTTTTCATAAGAGAAAGGAGTTTAACCATGATTAACATTCATAACCTTTCCAAAACATTTACATCTAAGAAAGGGAAAGTAGATGCTCTAAAAGAAGTCTCCTTAGAAGTTAAGAAAGGTGAAATATTCGGAGTTATAGGCTATAGCGGAGCAGGGAAAAGCACTTTAATACGTTGCGTAAATCTGTTAGAACAACCTACTGCAGGATCTGTTCAAATTGATGGAACCGAAATAACTTCCTTATCTTCAAAGGATTTATTAAAAGCCAGAAGAAAAATTGGCATGATTTTTCAAGGCTTTAATTTGTTAAAAACAGCAACTGTATATGAGAATGTTGCAATACCATTGAAATTAACAGGAGTGCCGAAAAACAAAATTGACGAGCGAGTGAATCGCTATCTCGATATCGTTGGATTAGCAGATAAAAAAGATTCATATCCTGCTCAACTATCTGGTGGTCAAAAGCAGCGCGTGGCAATTGCTCGAGCACTATCCCATGAGCCAGAGGTGCTTTTAAGTGACGAAGCAACTAGTGCGCTTGATCCAGACACAACAGACTCCATTCTAGATTTGCTATTAAAAATAAATGAAGAATTCGGAATTACCATCTTACTCATTACCCACGAAATGCATGTAATTCAGCGCATTTGTGACAGTGTTGCTGTTATGGAGAACGGTGAAATTGTGGAGCAAGGCCACACACTTGACGTATTTACCGCTCCAAAGCATCCAACAACGCAAAAATTTGTTAACAGTATTTTTAATTTCCAGCTTACAGGAGATATAGTAAAATCTCTTCGAAAAACAGGTGACATCGTAGCATTAAAGTTTATCGATCAATCTTCCGAGGAACCAGTACTAGCAGTGGTTGCAAAGAAATTCGACGTATATCCAAACATTTTGAGCGGAATGATTACCCAGGTGAAAAATGAACCATTTGGTCGTTTACTTGTCCATTTTAAGGGAGAAACAGGTGAGATTCAAAGAGCGCTTCATTTTTTAAGAAACCAAGGTATTCAAACAGACGAGGTGATTCGATATGAAGACAATAAACGCATTTCTTGAGGAGTGGGGATCCTATATATGGGAGGCCATTATCGAAACCTTTCAGATGGTATCCATTTCTTTAGTAATTTCCGTAATCATTGGGCTTCCACTCGGTGTTTTACTCGTGCTAACAAGGCCAGGAAAAGCGCTTGAAAATAAATACTTATTTGGATTACTAAATATACTCATTAATATTATCCGCTCCGTACCATTTATTATTTTGTTATTCTTTATATTACCTTTTACAAAATGGATCGTTGGAACAACAATTGGAGTGAAGGGAGTAATTGTCCCGCTAGTTGTTTTTACCGCACCTTATATTGCCCGCTTAATGGAGACCTCTTTGCTTGAGGTGAATCGAGGTGTTATTGAGGCATACGAGGCGATGGGAATCAAGACAAGAGGAATTATTTGGAATGTTATGATTCGAGAAGCAAAGCCATCGATCATATTAGGATTAACCATTGCCACGATTGGGTTGATTGGAGCGACCGCTATGGCAGGACTAGTTGGAGCAGGAGGGCTTGGCGACCTCGCTTACCGATTCGGACATCTCCGTTATGAGCCAGTTGTAATGTATGTAACTGTAGGGCTATTAATCTTGCTAGTTCAAGGTTTACAAACGATTGGAAACCGTACCGCAGTACGATTGAAGAAGGATTAAGGGGTGGGCACGAATGTACGGAAATAGCCAAAAAACAAAACCTATTTATCATTTCTCAGATTTAGAAAAGGATGCACAAAACGCTATTCGACCTGAAGTATTTACGTATATCCAGAGTGGTTCTGGTAATGAAGAAACCCTCGAAGATAATGTAAGGGCTTTTCGAAAGTGGAAAATTGTCCCCCAGTTTTTACATGATGTTTCAATACTGGATTTATCCATATCTATTTTAGGGGAATCGTATGAGCATCCATTTTTGTTAGCTCCTGTTGGTCACTTAGGAGCGGTCCATCCCAACGGAGAACTAGCTGTTGCTAGAGCTGCCAAAAATACTCGAGTGCCATTTATCGGAAGTACTGTAACCACGTTTTCATTAGAAGAAATTGCCAGAGAACTAGGAAATACTCCGAGATGGTTTCAATTATATTGGAGTAAGGATCGAGAACTAACCGCAAGTCTTGTTAAGCGCGCAGAAAAGGCAGGGTATTCTGCGATATTGGTTACGATTGATACACCTATACTAGGTTTTCGCGAAGCAGACTTAACCAATCAATTCTTCCCTTTAAGAGAAGGCTATGGTTCTGGAAACTATTTCAGCGACCCCGTTTTTAGAAAACGACTTAAAGAAACACCTGAAGAAAATCCGGATGCCGCGATTGAAGAGCTATTGAAAATCGTTTTCCATCCAGCATTGTCATGGAAAGACTTAAGATTTATTCGTGAACTTACAAATCTCCCCATCTTTCTAAAAGGGGTGCTTCATCCAAAAGATGCGAGAAAAGCATTGGAGTATGGAATGGATGGAANNAGCAATGGAGTATGGAATGGATGGAATCGTTGTTTCCAATCATGGCGGACGTCAATTGGATGGCGTGATCGCTTCCTTAGATGCTCTTCCCCAAATAGTTAAAGAAGTGAAGGGAGAGATTCCCATCCTATTCGATAGTGGAATCCGTAGAGGTACCGATGTCTTGAAGGCCATTGCATTAGGAGCTACTGGTGTATTACTTGGTCGTCCCTACGTTTATGGACTTGCAAGAAATGGCTTTGAGGGGGTTGTAGAGGTACTAGATCATTTTCGTAACGATATTGACGTTTCATTAGCAACTGCAGGAAAAGCACGGATATCGGAACTAGATTCTACCATACTAGTAAGAGGTTAATCTTGTAAAATGAAAAACGAAGGCTGATGGGGCTATTTCTTAAATACCCTATAGCGAAAACTAATGTATACAGGATAAGAAAAACGTTTGGATAGTGTTAATCCAAACGTTTTTCCAATTACTAGATGCTTAATTCCTTTACTGTAATAGCTTGTGAGACCTTGTTTGTTTTACAATCAAGGAACTCATCTTCTTTGACCAAGTCTATTTTTATTGCCGCTTCCAGTTTTTCTGTATCTGGTCGTTTTACTAGAAGTATAAAGTCTTCCAAATTTAAAGCTTCTAGCTTTTTTACCGTTTTCTCTTCATCGTAAGTAATAGAAGAACGGATAACACGCTGTACTTTATATTTTCCTAGCTTTACTTCACCCTTTTGCTCTCTTCCGATTGCTTCATCAAAATACTGATGGATTTGTTTCTTCATATGATTCATTTCTTTTTCAAGTTCTTTTTTCTGTATGTTCAAGTCATAGTATCTCTTCAATAGATCTTCTGTAAGATTGTAAACCATATCCTTTTTCACTTCATTCGTCATAACCATATTCCTCCAGTCTAGTGTGGTTTATTCATTTATATGGGATTGTTAAGAATTTATGCGGAGACTTTTATTGACAATCACTATAACTTCAATGTTAATAGTTTTTGTGTTGTTGACAGAAAATTCTAACAAAACTATAATATAGTAGAATTACTCAAAATTTGGTAAAAGGGGAGGGGGTTATATAAAAATTATTTAATTTTAACACTATTCCTGTTGTTATCTGTTTTTTTACCCAAAAAATGAATAGTCATTCATTTTTTGGGTGTTCGAAAAGGAGGGGGAAATTTATTGAACGGAATCCAATTATTTATCACCGAGCTTAAGACATTATTTCAAAAGAAGAAAGTGCTAGGTTCTGTTATTGCTGCTATTCTTGTCCCATTGGTTTATGGAGCAATATTATTAGCTTCAGAAGCAGGACCACGCGACAACTTAGATAATCTTCCAGTTGCTGTTGTCAACAATGATGTAGGAGCAGAATCAAATGGTGAACCAATACATGTTGGGAATGATCTAGTAGAGAATTTGAAGGGAAATCCAACATTAAAATGGGACTTTGTTACATCTGAGGAAGCGGAAAAAGGTCTAGATGACATGGAATATTATATGGTCATTGAAATTCCTGAAGACTTTTCTCAAAATGTAACCACTGTATTGGATGAAGAGCCTGTCAATCCGGAGTTAAAGTTTATTAAAAATGAAGGATTACATTATATGGCATCCCAAATTACAGATAGTGCAATTGAAACACTACGTACACAGCTATCTACACAAGTAACGGAAACATATGTGAGAAATCTTTTTGCACAGCTTGGTGAAGTTTCAGATGGATTCCAAAGTGCTGCTGATGGTTCAGCACAAATTTATGATGGTTCTATTCAATTAAAGGATGGAACGACACAAATACTAGATTCTCTTAACGAAAAAGCTCCTGATATTGAGAGACTATCAAACGGAGCGGAGGAACTTGAAGCAGGAAGTCAAGAAATGCTGCAATCCTTAACCTCGAAGCAAGGAGACATAACGAAATTAGCTAATGGAACAGAACAATTGAACAATGGAACGGAAGAGCTGTTAGCTAATTTAAAAGGAAAAGCCGGAGATATTGCAACCCTTGCCCAAGGTGCCGAGGAAGTGAATGCAGGGACTGGGTTGCTGTTGAGTACGATTGAAGGAAAAAAAGGTGATATAAAAGACTTGGCAGTTGGTGCGGAAGAATTGGCAAATGGTGCTGAATCCTTAAACACGGGAGCTGCTGAAATACTAGCTGGATTGGAGTCAGCTAAATCAGGAAGTGCTCAGTTAATTGGTGGTTTAAATACTCAACTTGTTCCAGGAAGTAAGGAGGTTGCAAATGGGGTCAACGTTCTTATATCCAAAGTAGAGGATACAGGTGAAAGCTTAGCATCAATGTATCAAACACTAGAGGAAATTGCTGGAGATAATGAAGCTTTTAAGAATGACCCACGATATATCGCGATTAAAACCTCTTTGCAGCAGTCACTTGCTGAAGCACAGATGCCAGAAACGAAAGAGATGCTGGTTAAGTTAAGTGAGGGAGCAAATGCTATAAGTGCAGGGTTAGAGTCAAAAATAAAGCCAGGTGTCGAGGATTTAAATAATGGACTAACGGCTCTTGTAGATGGACAAAAACTAGTAAGTAATGGTGCGATAGAACTTGAAGCAGGATCGAAGAAACTTTCAGCAGGAAATGAAAGCGTTTACTATGGTTGGAATGAACTTTCTCAAAATGTAGCAATTCTCCATAATGGCACAAGTCAAATAGCTGCTGGTAATGCTACAGTAGAACAAGGCTGGTATGATCTCATCAATGGTGCTACAGAACTTCATGCAGGAGCATCACAAGTAAACGATGGAAACCAAACTGTTGAAGCTGGATGGCAGCAACTATCAGCAGGTGCTAGTCAGCTGAATGATGGGGCTGGACAAATTAGTGAGGGAAATGCCACGGTTAAGGAGGGCTGGACTACTTTAATTGACGGTGTATCTCAAGTGGATAATGGTTTAGGTGATCTTCAATCTGGCAGCAATGAATTACTAGTAGGACTGAAGGGCGGCGCAGAAAGCACAAGTCAACTTCGTCCTGGAGACTTAAACACGTTTTGTACTAATT
>JACYYJ010102995.1_pt2 | contig 10793 bp, 10 predicted proteins | sample 8236861 | NCBI WGS metagenome assembly JACYYJ01 (sample SAMN14103086, study PRJNA606662) | landfill metagenome | isolation source: landfill solid waste | place: India:New Delhi, Okhla landfill site | collected 2017-11-05
GGTGCTGATCGTGGTCGCGGCGTTCGGCACGTGGCGGCTGGAGTACTGGGCGATCCTGGGTACCCAGACGTTGCTCGCCCTGACGCTGGTCTCGCTGGTGCTCGCCGCGATGGTGGTGACCAACCTCTGGCTCGTCCTGCTCGCCGTCGTCGGGGCGCTCGTCAGCGGCTACCTGTTCTACAAGATGGTCAAGGTGATGGCGCGCGTGCAGAAGACCGCGATGCTCCGACGCGAGGCCGACGAGGGCCGCTGACCGCAGCGCAGTCCGGAAGCCGCGGGCGGGCCGGATCGACCGTGGAACACCCCCCGAACGTCCGGGTGGAGCGGGACGATCCCGCCAACGCCGTTCAGTAGGGTCGGTGGTCGCCCCCAGAGACATCCCCAGAACGACGCAGGAAGACCTCTTTCATGGCTCAGTACGACACGATCGTCATCGGTTCCGGTCCGGGCGGCTACGTCGCCGCGATCCGCGCGGCCCAGCTCGGGCAGAAGACCGCGGTCGTCGAGAAGGACACCGTCGGCGGGCGGTGCCTGAACTACGCCTGCATCCCGGCCAAGGCCGTGCTGCGGACCGCGGACGTGCTCACCGAGGCGCGCGACGGTGACGAGTTCGGGCTGAAGATCGAGGGCATCTCGGTCGACTTCGACAAGGTCCAGGAGCGCCGTCGGGCGATCATCAGCCAGCTGACCGGGGGCGTCGCGGGGCTGTTGAAGAAGAACGGGATCGACTACCTGGAGGGCGAGGCGTCGTTGGACGCCGACGGCAATGTCGTGGTCGGGGGCGAGACGCACACCGCGGCCAAGGGCGTGATCCTGGCGACCGGCTCGGTGCGCCGCGCGATCCCGGGCGTCGAGTACGGCGGCCGCGTGATCGGCACCGAGGAGGCCTGGGCGTTGGAGCAGCTGCCGGGCAAGATCGTCGTCGTCGGCGCGGGGGCGTCCGGCACCGAGATCGCGTCGGCCTACGCGCGGCTGGGGTCCGAGGTCCAGCTGTTCGAGTTCCTCGACCGGGTGCTGCCGTCCGAGGACGTCGACATCTCGCGCGTCGCCAACCGCGAGTTCAAGAAGCAGGGGATCGACGTCCACACGTCGACCAAGGTCGCCGACGTCTCGACCACCGACGACCAGGTCTCGTTCACCTTCCAGAAGGGCGACGGCGACAAGGTCGACGGCTCGGCCGACTGGCTCGTGATCGCCACCGGGCGCGCGCCCGACGTCGAGGCGCTGGGCCTCGACCGGGCCGGCGTGAAGACCGACGAGCGGACGGGGCTGATCGAGGTCGACGGCCGGCTGCGCACGTCGCGCAAGGGCATCTGGGCGATCGGCGATCTGGTCCCCGGCCCGGCGTTGGCGCACAAGTCGTCGGACGAGGGCGTGATCGCGGCCGAGGACATCCAGGGTCTGGAGACCCACCCGATCAGCTACATCGACATCCCGCGGGCGACGTTCTGCCGTCCCAACGTCGGGTCGTTCGGGTTGACCGAGGCGCAGGCCAAGGAGCAGGGCTACGACGTCGTCGTCGGCAAGATCCCGTACGGCGCGGTCGGCGGCGCCACGGTCTACGGCGAGTCCGGCACCGTGAAGATCATCGGCGACAAGAAGTACGGCGAGCTGCTCGGCGGCCACATCGTCGGCGCCAAGGCGACCGAGATGATCCAGGAGCTGGTCAACGCGAAGGCGCTCGAGGGCGGCTACGCCGAGGTCGCCCGCACGATCCACGGTCACCCGACCCTGTCGGAGGCCGTGATGGAGGCCGCGCGCGCGGCCGACGGCTGGCTGATCCACGGCTGATCGACCGCTGCGGACGGGGAGGCTGACGCTATGAGTGGGGCCTCCCCCAATCCGCTCGGCACCCCCGGTGCCGACCCGACGGCCGGTGTGACGGACGGATCGTCCGCCGCCGACCCGCTCGGCGTCACCCAGCACGGGGCGACGTCGGACACTGCCGACACCGCGCCCGCCGACGGTGCCGAGGCGACTCCAGCCGACCTCGACGCCGAGGGCCCGCCCGCCTTCTACTTCGACTTCCGCGACCCGGGGTCGTACCTGGCCGCGGAGCGCGTGCTGCAGACGTTGCCGGTCGCGACGCCGTGGGTGCCGATCGACGCGTCGCGCCTGCCCGGGCCGCACGCCTGGGAGGGCTTCCGCTGCGAGACCGACCACGAGGCCTACCGCGAGCGGATCGAGGCGGTCGCCGACGAGCGCGGACTGCAGCCGCTGCGCTGGCCGGTCGAGGTGCCGTTCGACAGCCGACTCGCGCTGCTCGCCGCCTGGTACGCCAAGGGCATCGGCCGCGTGGTCTCGTTCAGCCTGCCGGCGTTCCGCCAGGCGTTCGCCGGCGGACACGACCTGGCGACCGAGACCTACGTGCTGCTGGCCGCGTCGGCCTGCGAGATGCACCCGCGGGCCGTGGTCCAGGCGTTCGGCCGTCCGTCGGTCGCGGCGGAGCTGGACGACGCGACCGAACGCGCGATCGCCCGCGGCGTGCGGACGGTCCCGGCGGTCTGGACCGGCGACCGGGTCTTCCACGGCGACGACGAGCTGGACGCGGCGGCAGCGCACCTGATGCCGCGGGGCTGAGGGCGCGGGCGCGCGACGCGCCGGAGCGCGTTGCTTTCCCCCGAACTATTCGGCGGAAAGCAACAAGCGGCACGGACGCGCCCGCGCGTGCTGCCTTCTGCCGCACCGTTCGACCGCAGCGACACGCAGCCGCCGACAGGGTCAGCCGTCGATGTCGAGGCCGAGGTCGAGCTGGGCCTCGTGCTCGTCCGGGTTCGCCTGGTACCTGCGGCGCGCGGCCTTCTTCCAGTGCCGGATCAGCTCGCGCGACGTCGCGGTCCGCCACGAGACGCCGCGGCAGACCGGCTCGATCCGCAGGTCGCCGCCCGGGTCGGTGCCGATCACCAGGGCCATGAAGCGGCGGCCCTTCTTGTCGACCTCGACGATGTCCCCCGGTTCGATCGGCGCGCGACGCACGCCCTGGAAGCTAGCCGATCGGTGCGGATCAACCGCGGCCGCGGGGACCTCCGCAGCACGATCGTCAACCGTCCACGACCCCGACGACCGGCGGACCCCCGGCCGTCTGGTTCACCGCTGCAGACGGCGATTTCGCGGTCGGACCGTCGCTACGGTTGCTCGCGTGCCTGAGGTTCTGATGCCCCGGTTGTCGGATTCGATGGAGGAGGGCACGATCGTGGCCTGGCTCGTCGAGGACGGCGCGCTCGTGGCACAGGGCGACGAGATCGTCGAGATCGAGAGCGACAAGGCCACCCTGGCGTACCCGGCCGAGGCCACCGGCGTGCTGCGCATCGCGGTCGCGACCGGCACCGCCGCGGCCCCGGGCACGCAGATCGCCGAGATCGACGTCACCGCCGACCGCTCGATCCCGGTCAGCCTGCCGGATCAGGACCGCGAGCCGCCCACCGAGCCTGCCGCGGAGCCCGTGGAACCGGCGGCACCCGCCGCCCCGCCGGCCGGCCCGACCGCCTCGGCCCCGACCGGCGTCCGCTACCGCGAGCCGTCGCGGATCGAGCGACTGGTGACCAAGCGGATGGTCCAGAGCCGGACCGAGATCCCGGACTTCGCGGTCACCGTCGAGATCGACATGAGCGCCTGCATCGCGTTGCGCACGGACCTCAAGCGGGTCGGCGGCAAGCGCGTGCCGTCGGTCAACGACCTGATCGTCAAGGCCTGCGCGCTGACGCTGCGCGACCACCCCCGGGTCAACAGCGCGTGGATCGACGACCAGGTCGCCGAGTACGACCACGTCAACGTCGGCGTGGCCGTCGCGACCGACGACGAGCAGCTGGTGGTGCCGGTGATCGCCGACGCCGACCTCCTGTCGCTCGGCGAGCTGGCGGCGCGCTCGCGCGACCTGACCAAGCGTGCGCGCGGCGGCCGGATCACCCCGGCCGAGCTGTCGGGCGGCACGTTCACCGTCAGCAACCTGGGGATGCTCGGCGTCGCCCACTTCAGCGCGATCATCACGCCGGGCCAGGGCGCGATCCTCGCGGTCGGCTCGACGGTCACCAAGTTCGTCGCCGTCGACGACCAGCCGGTCGCCCGCCCGGTCCTGACCGCCACGCTCTGCAGCGACCACCGCGTGATCTATGGCGCGCACGCCGCGGCGTTCCTCGACCGCCTGCGCACCTACCTCGAGCATCCCGGCAGCCTGGCGCTGTAGCTGCCTGAGGTCGCAACGCGGCGGCAGCCGGCGACTCGTTGTCACCTCCAGCGCTCTGTGGCCCAGGGCGGTCAACCGAAGCCGTGACCTGCGATCCTCGGTTGACCGTCGTTCCGCACGGGAGTCGGCCGCCGGTCCGCCGCTCCCATCCGCCCGACCAAGAAGGTCCCCGTGTCCGAGTCGACCACCGTCACCGCCCACCTGTCCGCCGAGGTCTCCGTCGAGGAGGGGACCAAGCGCGGCACCGCGACCGCCCGGATCCCGACCAAGGTCCAGACGGCGATCGCCCGGCGGATGGCCGAGGTGCGGGCGACGGTGCCGACCTGGACGGCGTCGGTCGACGTCGATGTCGAAACGCTCGCCACGTCGCTGAGCGGCGACGTCCGGTTGGTCGACGCGGTGATCCGCGCGGCCGGGATCGCGCTCGTCGAGCACCCGCGGGTCAACGGCACCTGGCGCGACGGCAAGATCGAGGTCTGGACCCAGCCGAACGTGGCGCTGGCGATCGACCCCGACGGCGAGTCGATCGCCCTGCCGACCGTCCGCGACGCCGGCAACCTGACGCTGACCGCGATCGCCGAGCGACGGCTGGAGCTCGACGCCAAGGTGCGCGACAACGGCCTGCGCGCCCCCGACACCGCGGGCGCGACCTTCGCCCTGATCGACGGCGGCGCCGACGGCCCGGACCGCTTCGACGCGATCATGCCGCCCGGGATCGGCGGCGCCCTGGCCGTCGGGCGCCCGAGCCGCCGTCCGTGGGTCGTCGGCGACCAGGTCGTCCCCCGTCACGTGGTCACCCTGACCCTGACCGCCGACCACCGCGCGATCTACCCGTCGCACGGCGGCGCCTTCCTGCGGACGATCGAGCGGCTGCTCAGCGAGCCGTCGCGGCTGCTCGGGGCGTAGGCCCGCCCGACCTGTCGCGGTTGTGCCAGCAGTACCGGCAGAACCACGACAGGTCGCGGAACGTCGATCCCGGTCGGCGCTCGGGCCCGGTCGGCGCTCGGGCCCGGCCGGTCCCGAGCAGCGCTACTCCTGCTCCGGCGGACCCTTGCGCGGGCTCGGGCCGGCCACGCCCGCCGTGCCGCCGGCGCGGTCGTTGGGGCGGGTGTCCTTGTCCCGCTTGGCGCGGTTCTTGATCCGGTTGGGGCGGACGATCACGCACCAGGCCTGGGCCGGCTTGTCGGTGGGGAAGCAGACCCGGTAGACGTTGGTCGACCAGCGGCGGACGTCGTGCTCGTTCTTGCGCGCGGCGATCTCGGGCGGGGCGTGGCGCTGGACGAATCGCTGCCCCTCGGCGATCACCGCCTGCATCTTCGCCCGCTGCTCGGTGATCGCGGGCCGGTGGATGATGCCGGCGATCGCGATCGCGGCCGCGCCGAAGGTCATCAGGTAGATCGCCGCGCGGTCGGCCGCGACCACCCGCGGCAGCGACGGATCGCGCCGGCGCAGCGCCCACGCGCCACCGAGCGTCGCCACGACCACCAGCACGACGTTGACCGCCAGCGCGGCGACGATCGCCCGACCGAGGCTGGTGCCGTTGCCGCTGACCGGCAGCAGGATCAGCAGCAGCACGTCCGCGCCGACCGCCAGCACGAACCCGACCTTGGACGCCTCGCCGCGCAACCGCCAGCGCAGGCGCGAGATCCAGAGCGACGGCTCGCCGCCGTCCGCGGGTCGCGGGGTCGCCATCCGTCCAGGGTACGACGTGCCGCGAGCCGGCGGAACCGACCCGACCCGACCGCCGCGATCTCGTCGTATACCCGCTGCGGGCTGCGTCGAAACGCCTGGCAATCGCTACCGTCTGTCTGTGGCTCCCCCCGGCCGACCGACCGACCCGCCCGACCGCCGCCGCGCGGGGAGCTCCGGGAACCCCGATCCCGACGACTGGGACTGGGGCGACGAGGACGCCTGGGACGGTCCGGCGACCGCGCCCCGCGCCGCCTCCCGCCCGGCCGCCCCGAGCGCCCGCGACGAGGCGCGCCGCGACGACGCGGGCTATGACGAGCCCGACGCCGACGACCGTGACTCCCACGACGAGCCGCGTCCCGCCGGCGGCGCTGGACGCGCAAACGGCGACGGACGCCGCCCGGTCGCCCACGGGACCCGGCCCACTCCGAGCGCGTCCCGCGCCGCCGCGATCGTCCGGCGCCGGCGGCTGCTCGCGGGCGGCGGCACGCTCGTCGCCCTGCTGCTGGTGATCCTCGTCGTCTCGTCGATGGCCTCCGGCGGCGAGGACGACCACCGGACCGCATCCGTCCCGCTGCTGGCCGGCCCACTCGAGGCGGCCGCGGCGCAATCGGCGGACCATCTGGAGCGGATCGCCGCGGTTCGCCGGTTCGCCGAGCTGGGCGAGCCGATCTACTGCGGCGGCGGCAAGAAGCCGTGGGTCGCGTTCACCTACGACGACGGCCCGAGCGCGCTCTCCCCCGCCTGGATCAAGCTGCTGTCCGACGAGAAGATCCCGGTCACCAGCTTCCGCGTCGGCTCCGCCGTGCCCGGCAAGGAGCGCTACGTCGAGGTCCAGCGCAACCTCGGCTGGGACAACGGCACCCACACCCAGAGCCACCCCCAGCTGACGTCCCTGAGCGCGGCCGGGCAGCGCAAGGAGATCGAGGCCGGCAACGCCGCCAGCGAGAAGGTGCTCGGTCGCGAGCCGGAGTTCTTCCGCCCGCCGTACCAGGCGCACGACCGGACGACCGACGGGATCGTCAAGGATCTCGGCCAGGTGCAGATCCTCTGGAACGTCGACACCGAGGACTCGCTCGGCCCGACGACCGCCGACAAGATCGCCCAGAACGCGATCGAGGGGCTGCGGCCCGGATCGATCATCCTGATGCACGAGACCAAGGAGAACACGCTCAAGGCGATGCCGAGGATCATCAAGGCGATGCGCGAGCGCAACCTGGAGCCGGTCACGGTCTCGAAGATGCTCGCCGGCGACCCGCCGACCGAGCAGCAGGTCAAGAACGGCTACGCCGGCTGCCTGACGCAGGAGGCGTCCGGGCCCGGCGAGGGCGGATCGGCGGCGTCGTGAGCGACCACCCGCACGGCCCGCCCGCGGTCGAAGGCGGCCCGCTCGGCGTCGCCTGGCTCGGTGCCGACCTGCCGTACGCCAGGACGCTCGACCTCCAGCACCGGCTGCGCGAGGCGCGGATCGCCGACCAGATCGGCGACACCCTGCTGCTGCTGGAGCACGCGCCGGTCTACACCCGCGGTCGCCGCTCGACGCCCGAGGAGCTGCCGTTCGGCGAGGCCTGGTACGCCGAGCGCGGTATCGACGTCGTCGACGTCCGCCGCGGCGGCAAGGTCACCTACCACGGGCCCGGCCAGCTGGTCGGGTACCTGATCGCCCGGACCCCCGACGTGATCTGGATCGTGCGGGCGCTCGAGCGGGCGATGCTGGCGGTCGCCCACGAGCACGGCATCGCCGCCCACGGCCGCAACGCCGAGGGGATCGAGTTCACCGGCGCCTGGGTCGAGCACCGCAAGCTCGGCTCGATCGGGCTGCACCTGTCGCGGCAGGTCACCACCCACGGGATCGGCCTCAACGTCGTCACCGACCTCGAGCCGTTCAGCTGGGTCGTGCCGTGCGGCCTGAGCGACCCGATGACGTCGCTGGCCCGCGAGACCGACCGGCCCGACCTGGGCAGCGACCCCGACCTGGACCGCGATCCGATCATGCGCGGCGTCGCCGACCGGTTCTCTGCCGCGCTGGCCCGCGAGCTCGAGGTCGAGATCGTCGCCGCCGACGTCGATGCCCTCCGGGCCGCCGCGGCCGCCGCGCCCGAGCCGCGAGTCCGGCCCGCCCGGCCCGTCCGCCGGAGCGACGAGCCCGCGCGGATGGACGGCGGTACGCCCGCCGGACAGGCCGGCGGTACGACCGGGGGCGGCACCCGCATCACGTTCGGCCGTCCAACCGACTTGGCGACCCCGCCAACGGAAGCGCCCGCAGTCACGGAGCGCGGCGCAGACACCCGTTAGGCTGGTAGTCGTGTCCGAGGCACCGTCGCAGTCGCTTCCGATCCGGCAGACGCGCTCGCGCGCGAAGCCGGGCGGGATGGACGTCACCAAGGTCCTGGGGACCCAGACGATCCCCTACCGCGATCGCAAGCCGGAGTGGTTCAAGGTCCCGGCGCCGGGCTCGCCGAAGTACCGCGAGCTCAACGAGACGATCAAGGCCAACAACCTCAACACGGTCTGCCAGGAAGCGGCCTGCCCGAACATCGGCGAGTGCTGGGAGCGCGGCACCGCGACGTTCATGATCCTCGGCGACACGTGCACCCGCCGCTGCGGGTTCTGCCACGTGATGACCGGGACGCCGACCTGGAACGACCCGCTGGAGCCCGCCCGCGTCGCGCGTTCGATCGCGCTGATGGAGCTGCGCCACGCGGTCGTCACCTCCGTCGACCGCGACGACCTGCCCGACTACGGATCGCGGATCTGGGCGGCGACGATCAACCAGATCCGCCGCCAGTCGCCGAAGACGAAGATCGAGACCCTGACCCCGGACTTCCGCGGCGAGGAGATGCCGCTGGCGACGGTGATCGAGGCCGGACCGGACGTCTTCAACCACAACGTCGAGGTCGTCCCGCGGCTCTACCAGGTGGCCCGCCGCGGATCGACGTTCGAGCGCTCCTGCCGCGTGCTCCGCAACGCCAAGGCGATGGCCGGCGACAGCCTGTCGACGAAGTCGGGAATGATGGTCGGGCTCGGCGAGACGTTCGCCGAGGTCGTCGACGCGATGAAGTACCTACGCGAGGTCGGGGTCCAGATCCTGACGATCGGCCAGTACCTGCGGCCGACGGAGAACCACCTGCCGGTGGTCCGCTACTGGCACCCGGACGAGTTCGACGAACTCGCCGACATCGGGATGAACGAGCTCGGCTTCGACCACGTCGCCGCCGGCCCCCTGGTCCGCTCGTCGTACCACGCCGACGAGCACATCGAGCAGGACCAGCCCGGGGTCGGGCCGATGGCGATCGCCGCTTCGACGAGCTAGTGAGAAAGGTCAAGGGTCCTTACGCACCTTTGACAGGCCGTCCGCCAAGGTGGTGATCACCCGCGATCCCGCGGACCCCGACTCGACTTCGCGCACCCATGGCTCCCGAACATCGCTCACTCTGGTCCGACGGCCCCTCGGAGAACGACCACCACGGGTGGTTGGACGACGAGCCGACCACCGAGACGCCGCCCGCGGCGCCGGTCGATGACGCGCCGACCCGCACGCACCGGACGACGTCCCGTCGTGCCGACGCACCGAGCGAGCCCTCGCCCCGGGCGCTCGCCCGTCGTCGCCGGCTGCGCAACGGGGTGGTCGCGCTGGCCGCCGTCGCGCTGCTCGTGTCGGGGGTCGCGATCGGCCAGCGGACGATCGGCACGCACACGGTCGAGCGTTCCGTGGTCGCCGGCAACGCCGGCGCGTCGGCCGCCGCGACCCGAGCGGTCTGGGAGGCGACCAACGAGGGCGTGGTCCGCGTCACCACCAGCACCGGCAACGGCACCGGCTGGGTCTACGACGAGAGCGGCCTGATCGTGACCAACAACCACGTGGTCTCCGGGGCCGGGAGCGACGACATCAAGGTCCGCTTCGGCGACCGCGGGCAGGACGTCACCGCCCGCCTGATGGGTACCGACGTCTCGTCCGACCTGGCGGTCCTCAAGATCGACCCGAAGGCGGTCGCCAAGCTCGTGCCGCTCGAGCTGGCCGACTCCGACAAGGTCAAGACCGCCGATCCGGTGATCGCGATCGGCTACCCGCTCGGCCTCGACCAGACGACGACGTCCGGGATCATCTCCGGCGTTGGACGCCAGATCCAGGCCCAGAACAACTTCTCGATCGACAAGGTGATCCAGACGGACGCCCCGATCAACCCCGGCAACTCGGGCGGCCCGCTGCTGGACATGAAGGGTCGCGTCGTCGGCGTCAACTCGCAGATCGCGACGACCGGGATGGGCGGGGGCAGCGTCGGGATCGGCTTCGCGGTGCCGTCGAACACGGTCAAGCAGGTCGTCCCGACGATCGCCAAGGGCGGTACGGTCCAGCACGCCTGGCTCGGCATCCAGATGGGCAAGCTGACCGGCGTCGACGGGGTAGCGGTCGGCGTCGTGACCGCCGGCGGTCCGGCCGCGCGGTCCGGCATGCGCTCGGTCAGCGGCCAGACGCGCACCGGACAGACGCCCAACGGCGACGTGATCGTCGCGATCGACGGCAAGAAGGTCGACCAGCCCGACGACGTCTCGCAGATCATCAACGGCCACAAGCCCGGGGACGTGATCAGCGTCGAGGTGTCGCGCAACGGCCAGCGCGAGACGCTGAAGGTCACGCTCGGCACCCGACCGACGACGACGGCGAAGAGCAGCGGCACGACCACCACCCCGACCACGCCCAGCGATCCGACCGACCCGCGCAACCCGCACGGCCAGACGGACCCGCGCAATCCGCTGAACCCGACCGTGCCGGACCCCCAGCAGACGCCCGGCCAGCCCTGACCGATCGCCTGACCCCGTGAGCTTCGCCGCCCCGCTGTTCCTGCTCGGCCTGCTGCTGGTCCCCGTCGCCGTCGTCGCCTACGTGGTGCTCGAGCGGCGCCGGGGCGCCGGGGGCCGG
>JACYYJ010049292.1_pt1 | contig 10791 bp, 10 predicted proteins | sample 8236861 | NCBI WGS metagenome assembly JACYYJ01 (sample SAMN14103086, study PRJNA606662) | landfill metagenome | isolation source: landfill solid waste | place: India:New Delhi, Okhla landfill site | collected 2017-11-05
CGCCTCCGACGCCCGCCGCGCCCCCTCCCGGTCCTGCGCCGGCCGCGCGACGGGCGGCCGATCCGGCGCCGTTCGCCGCGTTCACCGACGAGCAGGACGCCGTGCGCTTCGACGACGTCGAGGACGAGCCGTTGGCGCCGCTGCGTCCCTCGGCGTCCGCGATCCCGCCGATCCCGGTCCCGCCGCGCAAGGCGCCGGCCCGCCGCGGCTGGTCGCGGATCGCCGCCGTCCTGGTGCTGCTGCCGATCGTGCTGCTGATCGCGGCGGCGATCGTCGTCTACCAGCCGTTCAAGGGCGACCCGGGCGCACCGGTCCGCGTGGAGATCGAGCCCGGATCGTCGGTGACCCAGATCGGCGAGGTGCTCGCCGACAAGGGCGTGATCGACAACGCCCTGGTCTTCTCGCTGCGGGCGCGGTTGTCCGGAGGCGGCGGCGATCTGCGGGCCGGCAAGCTCGAGCTGCGCGAGAACATGTCCTACGCGGCGGCGCTGGCCGCGCTCCGGGAGGAGCCGCTGCCCGACCCGGTGATCAACGTGACCGTGCCCGAGGGCCTGTCGCGGCGCGAGATCACGTCGCACGTCAAGCGCGCGGACGTCACCGGCGACTACATGAAGGCGAGCCGGCGCAGCGCCGGGTTCGATCCCGAGGACTACGGCCAGCCGAAGAAGCAGGGCGGGCTCGAGGGCTTCCTGTTCCCCGCGACCTACGAGCTTCCGCGCGGCGGTGCGACCGCCGACGCGCTCGTCGCCAAGCAGGTCGAGGCGTTCGAGCAGCAGTTCGCGACGGTCAGCATGAAGCGGGCCAAGCGGGCCAAGCTGAGCGCCTACGACGTGCTGATCATTGCCTCGATGATCGAGCGCGAGGTCAACATCCCCGCCGAGCGCCGCAAGGTCGCCGCGGTGATCTACAACCGGCTGAAGCACGGGATGACCCTGGGGATCGACGCGACGATCCGCTACGCCGAGCAGAACTGGACCCGGCCGCTGAAGGTCAGCGAGCTCGAGCGCGACGGGCCGTTCAACACGCGCACGCGGACCGGTCTGCCGCCGACGCCGATCGGCAACCCCGGGCTGGCGTCGATCAAGGCCGCCGCCAACCCGGCCAAGGGCGGGTACCTGTACTACGTCGTCAAGCCGTGCGGCAACGGGGCGCACGCGTTCTCGACCAGCGACGCCCAGTTCGAACGCGACCGGCAGGCCTACGAGCGCGCGCGGCAGCAGCGCGGCGGCGACCCGTCGGTCTGCAAGGACGACGACTGATGTCGGCCCCCGCCGGTGCGGCGGCCACCGCCGCGCCGGAGCGGCCGTGGCGGCTCGGCGTCTTCGGCTGGCCCGTGCACCACAGCCGCTCGCCGGTGATGCACGCCGCGGCGCTGCGCGAGCTCGGCCTCGGGCACTGGACCTACCAGAAGCTGCCGGTCCCGCCCGACGCGATCGCCGGGGCGATCGCCGGGCTGCGCGACGCGGGGTTCGCCGGCGCCAACGTCACGATCCCACACAAGCACGCAGCGCTCGCGGCCGCCGACGTGACCACCGCCGCGGCCCGCGAGATCGGCGCGGTCAACACGCTGACCGTGCTGGACGACGGCACGCTGGAGGGCGACAACACCGACGCGCCCGGTCTGACCGACGTGATCGACGGGTCGCTGGTCGGAGCGACCGCCGTGGTGCTCGGCGCCGGGGGCAGCGCCCGCGCCTGCGTCTGGGCGCTGCGGGCGGCCGGCTGCGGGCGCGTCGAGGTCTGGAACCGAACCCCCGAGCGGGCCCGCGAGCTGGCGGACGAGCTCGGCGTCGACGTGGCCGAGACCGTCGGACCAGCCGACGTGCTGGTCAACTGCACGAGCGTCGGGCTGCACGACCCGGAGCGGACCTTCGAGCTGCTGCCGATCGCCGAGCGGGATCTGGCCGACTACGGCACGGTCGTCGACCTGGTCTACCGCGCCGGCGGGACCCCGTTGTTCAACGCGGCCGGTGCCGCCGGCGTCCCCGCCGTCGACGGCCTGTCGTTCCTCGTCGCCCAGGGTGCGCGCAGCCTGGAGCGGTGGAGCGGCCGTCCGGTGTCGCGAACGGCCATGGAAGCGGCGGTTCGCGCCGACGCGCCCTAACGACACGCGCCGGGCTCCGGCCAGCGTATGCGCAACCAAGTCGCCCTGAGGGCCGATGTCTGCGCACGCGCCTCCGGGCGTACGACGGGTGTGCAGTGCGCCGCTGGCGCGGCGTGGTGGACCGACCGAGCGCGCTCGCCCACGGGCTCGCATCCGATGAACCGGACCGCAGTCCGGTTATCGTCGGGATCTGTCATGCTCCACGAAGATGGAACTCGGACTCGCCACCTTCGCCGATCTCGGCCGCGACCCGCGGACCGGGCAGCTGATCACGCCGGAGCAGCGGCTCGCGAACCTGTTGGAGGAGGTCGAGCTGGCCGAGCAGGTCGGGCTCGACGTGTTCGCCGTCGGCGAGCACCACCGGCCGGACTACGCCGTCTCGGCCCCGCCGATCGCCCTCGCGGCCGCCGCCGCGCGGACCGAGCGGATCCGCCTGTCGAGCGCGGTCACGGTGCTCAGCTCCGAGGACCCCGTCCGGGTCTTCCAGCAGTTCGCCACGCTCGACCTGCTGTCGCACGGCCGCGCCGAGATCCTCGCCGGGCGCGGCTCGTTCACCGAGTCGTTCCCGCTGTTCGGCTACGACCTCAAGGACTACGACGAGCTGTTCGAGGAGAAGCTGCTGCTGCTCCTGCAGATCCGCGAGCACGAGCGGGTCACCTGGTCGGGCTCGTTCCGGGCACCGCTCGAGGACCAGGGGATCTACCCGCGCCCGGTCCAGGACCTGCTGCCGGTCTGGATCGGCGTCGGCGGCACCCCGAAGTCGGTCGCCCGGGCCGGCTACCTGGGCCTGCCGCTGACGATCGCGATCCTCAGCGGCCAGCCCGAGAGCTTCGTCCCGCACGTCGACCTGTACCGGCGCGCGGCCGAGCAGGGCGGACACGACCCGAGCACGCTGCCGATCGCGATCAACACCCACGGCTACGTGGCGGCCACGTCGAAGCAGGCCGGCGACGAGCTGTACCCCGCCTACGCGCCGATGATGCAGCGGATCGGCCGTGAGCGGGGCTGGCCGCCGCTGACGCGGGAGGCCTTCGACGCCCAGCGGGCGGGAACCGGCGCGCTCGGCGTCGGCTCGCCCGAGCAGCTGGTCGAGAAGATCCTCCACCAGCACGAGCTGTTCGGCAACACGCGCTACATGGCGCAGTTCTCGCTCGGTGGGATGCCGCACGAGCTGGTGCTCAAGGCGACCGAGATCTTCGGCACGCAGGTCGCGCCCGAGGTGCGCAAGGAGGTCGCGCGCCGCGAGGCGTGAGCGACGATCGACCGACTACCCTGCGGCGGTGGCTTCGCGTGACATCGCCTTCAAGATCGCCGTCAGCGAGGAGGACGGCGAGCAGCTCGCCGCCGAGGTCCTCGACGCGACGCGGAAGCAGCCGATCGTCTGCCTGTCGTCGCGGGCGGGGGAGGACGACCCCGCGTTCGATCCGTCGGCCGTCCGCCGCGTCGTCGGCGACGAACCGCTCCTGCGCGGCGTGCGAACCGGGGCGGCCAGTCGCTACCTGGACGATCTGCTGCCCGAGCACTTCGGCGTCTTCGGCGGGGCGGCCCGGATCTGGTGGCCGGGCGTCGACGAGTTCGACGATCCGCGGCGTCACCCGTTGATCCTCGACAAGCAGGGCCGCTACGGCGCCCGCGCGCTCGAGATCCTGACCGAGGGCTTCCGGGCGGGTGCGCCCCCGTACGACAAGCGACGTCGCGACCGCCTGCAGGCCCCGCGGGCGGCCGAGCCCGAGCGGCTCAGCGGGCTGGCGATCCCCGACGCGGTCGTGCGCGACCGCACGCGGTCCCACCACCTGCTGATCGTCGCGGCCTGGCTCGCCCGCGACCATGACGCCGGTCGTCGCGACCGTCCGCTCGGCCCGCTCGCGATCGGCGAGCGCTACCTGGCGTCGCTCGACGCGATCCGCAAGCAGGTCGATGCCCCGGCGATGGCGGTGCTGGCGGCCCGGATCGCCTCGGGCAAGCCGGGCGAGGCCGACGACCTGCGGGTCGGGGCCGAGCTCGACGACGCCGGCACGCAGGCGATCCGCGAGCAGGACGGGGCGCTCGGCTGGTCGTGCCGGATCCCCGACCTGCCCGGCGGGCGGCTGCGCTGGTGGACCCGCGAGGACGGCGCCGTCGAACTGCGCGACGTGGTGGTCTAGCGCTCGGCGACGACGCGTCCGCGCTCGTCCACGCGCAGCCGCAGCTCGCCGTTCAGCAGCGCGAGGATGTCCTGGCCGACCAGCTCCCCGCGCCAGCCCCGGACGGTGCGGACGTCGGGCGTCGGCAGCCCGTCGCGCCACGACGCGATCACCCGTTGCAGATCGGCGCGGCTGGCGAGCAGCTCGTACGCGAGCTGCTCCTCGTTGGCCCGCGTCCGGACCAGCGTCTCGGTCAGCGCCACCAGCTCGGGGTCGACCGGGTCCTGCCGCGGCGTCCGCTCGCGCGTGACGGGGATCGGCTCGGCGTCGCGGCCCTCGGCGATCGCCTTCAGCAGCCGCTCGCCGCGGCGGTGCAGCGTCGCCTCGTTGATCCCGCGGATCTGCTTGAGCCGGTCGCGGGAACGGGGGCGGCGCTTGGCGAGCTCGACCAGCGTCTGGTCCTGCAGCACCGTCGAGGGGGGACGGTCGGCCTCGGCCGCCTCGTGCTCGCGCCACCGCAGCAGGCGCAGCGCGACCGCCCGCTGCGCCGGGTCGAGGCTGTCGACCCGCGACAGCTTCGCGAACAGCACGTCGGGATCACGGCTGTCGTCGACGTCCTCCAGGCCACGGCACTCCTCGATCGCCCAGTCCAGCCGCCCCAGATCGACCAGGCGGTTCTGGATCGCGACCGACAGCTGGAGCAGGTGCTGGACGTCCTCGGCGGCGTAGCGCCGCTGCTCCTCGCTCAGCGGCCGCTGCTCCCAGCGGGTGAAGCTCGCGGACTTCTGGAGGTTGACCCGGAGCATCTCGCGCAGCAGCGCGTCGTAGCCCATCTGCGCCCGCAACCCGGCGAACCCCGCCGCCAGCTGGGTATCGAAGACGTTGCGGATCTCGGTGCCCCAGCTGCGCTTGAGCAGCGCGACGTCCTGGCGCGCGGCGTGCAGCACGATCTCGATCGCCGGATCGGCGAGCACCGCGGCGAGCGGCGTCGGGTCGAACGCGTCGACCAGCGGGTCGAGCAGCTCGACGCGGACCCCGTGCGACGGCGTGTCGACCGCGACCTGGACCAGGCAGAGCAGTGGTCGGTAGCGGCCCTCGCCGACGAACTCGGTATCGATCCCGAGTCGGCCGTAGGCGCGCGCGGCGTCGGCGAGCTCGTGGACGACGGTGTCGGCTGCGGTACGCACGTGCGACGCAGCCTATCCGGGGAGTCGGCCCAGGGTCGCCGGGGCCGTCGCGCTAGGGTCGGCGGGCGCGGGGCGACGGCCACGACGACGATGCGGCGCGGTGCAGGTCGCGGTCGCGGGACGCCTCGTCGAGCTGCTCCGGGGACGCCTCGTCGGGCCACACCCCGTAGCGGTCCAGGAACGCGCGGGCGTCGAGCTCGGCGTCGCGGTCGCGCTCGCCCGCCAGGCCCATCCGGTGGATCCGGTTGGAGACGATCACGCCGAGGGCGCCGCCGAACATCAGGGCGAAGCCCTCGATCCCGACGATGTCGGGGCTGATGATCAGCATCGCGACGGCGACGACGATCAGGACCAGCGGGAACCAGAAGCGGACGAGCCGGACCGGGGTGAACACGCACGGATCATCGCACCAACGCGTCCCGTCCAGCGTGGAGGTGATCACCCTGCTTGCCTCAGCCGTGCGCACCGAGCGGCCGGGCGCCCGGATCCCAGACCGTGGCGGTCCGGCCGGCCAGGCGCTCGATCGCGAACCGGGCAACCAGCTCGTCGATGGACGGCCGTTCATCGGGCGCGCACAGGTCCAGGCTGGCCGCCAGCGCGCTGCGCACGTCGTCCGCGCTCTCGCCGAGCGCCCGACGGTCGGCCAGGGTCACCGCCCCGTCGCGCTTGGCCAGGCGGCGTCCGTCNNAGATCGTCGCCGCGGACGACCTCGCCGATCCGCTGCCAGCCGTCGTCGACGACCACCGCCAGGTTGTAGGCGAAGGCGCCGTCGCCGCGCCGCACGACGAAGTCGTCCACGACGCCGGTGATCGCCCCGAGCAGGGCGTCGTCGACGGTCACCGACGCGGCTTCGGCGCGGACGCGGAGCGCCGCGGGTCGACCGGAGCGCTCGCGCTCGGCCCGTCGGCGCGCGTCGAGCCGGGCGCAGGTGCCGGGGTATGCGCCCTCCGGCGCGTCGCCGTGGGCGGCGCTGGCGGCGTCGCGGATCTCGGCCCGCGTGCACCAGCAGGGGTAGACCAGATCGGCGGCCTCCAGCGAGGCCAGGGCAGCGGCGTAGGCGTCGTCGCGCGCCGACTGGCGGACCGGTTCGCCGTCCCAGTCGATCCCGAGCGCCCGCAGGTCGGCGAGCTGACCCGCTTCGTGCTCGGCCCGGCTGCGACCGCGGTCGAGGTCCTCGATCCGCAGCAGGAACGACGCCCCCTCGTGCCGCGCGCGCAGCCAGGCGACGAGCGCGGTCCGCAGGTTGCCGAGGTGCAGCGGACCGCTGGGGCTGGGCGCGAAGCGGCCGGAGCGCGAGGCCATCGGCACACCGTAGCGGCGGCCTCGCGGTGCAGGAGGTCGCAAGGGCTGCGTATGCTCGCCGGGATGGCGACGAAGCAGTTCAGCAAGCGTGGAGCCCAGGCCCGGGGGATCAGCGACGACGCGGGCGCGGGGACGGGCGGCGGTCCTGCTCCGTGCGGTCCCTGCCGGGGAACCGGCAAGCTGCTGTCGTCGGCCGCCACCAGCGCGGCGCTCGGCGAGCCGCATACGGTCTCCTGCCCGTGGTGCGCGGGCACCGGGACGGCGATCCCGGACCACGACGCCCAGGAGCATCCGGCCGAGACGCCGCCCGTGCTGACCGAGGCGGAGCTCGAGCAACGCAAGGACGCGCTGGCCGCCCAGGCCAAGGCCCGGCCGCGCAAGCCCGCGGCCAGGAAGCCGGCCGCGCGGAAGGCTCCCGCCAAGAAGGCAGCGGCGAAGAAGAAGCCCGCCGCCGAATAGGCCGCGACGGGCGGGACCGCCGCGACGGAGCGTTCCGCGGGTCCGCGAGCGCCCTAGCTCTTCTTGACCGTGGCGCCGCCGCTGATCGGCTCGCGCTCGGCCACCCGCAACTCGACCAGGGTCTTCTCGGCAGCGCGCAGCCGCAGGTCGAAGGTCCCCGGTCGCGCCGCGACGATCCGCACCGTCGTCGGAACGTCGCCGGCGATCCCCTGCTCGAAGCCGAACGCGTCGAGCTCCAGCACGTCGGAGCGCTCGGGCGTGAACCGCAGCACGATCATGTCGCCGACGTGCGCATCGACCGGGCCGTCGTGGGGCAGCTTCGCCTCGACCGTGCCGGTGGCGGCCAGCGTCGGCGCCGGGAGCGGCGCCGTGGTCGTGGCGCGGTCCCCGCGGGTCGCCCGGTCGGACGACGAGACCGCGATCGCGGTCAGCAGGCCGACGACGAGCGCAATCAGGAAGACAAGGCGAAACGCCAGCATGTCGCGCCATTCTGGCGCATGGACGGCGGTGACGTTGCCGGACGGCCGGCGGCATCGGCCGGCGGGCACCGGATGCGGCCGGCGGACGACGGTCCGAAGACGGCACGATCGCGTTGCCCACACGACACGGATCGGGACTGGGAACGCCACGACAGGCCGGCCTACGGTCCGCGCTCATGGTCTTCCCGCATCCGCCCGCCATGTCGATCGCCATGGGGGCGTTGCTGCTGCTCGTGCTCGTCGGGACGACGACCATCGACGTGCGCGAGCGGCGGATACCGAACTGGTTGACCGGTCCCGCCGCGCTGATCGCGGTGCTCAACGGTCTGCTCTACGACGAAGCCGGTCAGCCGGCCCGCCTGATCGCGGCGGCCGCTGCCGTGACGTTCCTGCTCGTGGTTCGGGCGCCACGCCCCGAGGGCCTCGGCCTGGGGGACGTCAAGCTCGCCGGGGTGCTCGGGCTCTGCCTCGGCCCGGTGGTCGCCGTCGCGCTCGCGGTCGCGTTCCTGGCGGGCAGCCTGGTGGCCGTCGCCGTGGTGCTGCGGGACGGACGACGTGCGTTGCGAACGACCTCCGTGCCGTTCGGTCCGTACCTGGCGGGCGGTGGAGTCGTGGCGTTCGTCGTCGGGCGGCCACTGCTCGACGTCTATATGGGGCTGCTCGGGTCCTGATGACGGCAGGTCGTGTCGGGACGGAGACCCCTAGGATTGGAGCCCGTATGGCCTTGACGCTCTCCACCGCCGGTGAATCCCACGGACCGGGCCTGACCGCGCTCGTCGAGGGCCTACCCGCCGGGCTCGAGCTCGACCGCGACGCGATCAACCGCGACATGGCCCGGCGCCAGCTCGGCTTCGGGCGCGGCGGCCGGATGAAGATCGAGACCGACACCGCCGAGGTCAAGGCGGGCGTCCGCCACGGTTCCACGCTCGGCGGCCCGGTCGCGCTCTGGGTCCAGAACCGCGACTACGCCAACTGGGAAGAGCGGATGAACCCGTGGCCGGTCGAGGCCGACGTGCCGCCGGTCCACATGCCGCGTCCCGGCCACGCCGACCTCAACGGCGTGTGGAAGTACGGCCACGACGACGTCCGCAACATCCTCGAGCGGGCCTCGGCCCGCGAGACCGCGGCGCGCGTCGCCGGCGGCGCGCTCGCCAAGGCGTTCCTCCGCGCGATCGGCGTCGAGATCCGCTCGCACGTCACGCAGATCGGCCCGGTCCACGCCGCGCCCGAGCACGCCCCGACGACGGTCGACGACTTCGCGGGCGTGGACGACGATCCCGTCCGCTGCCTCGATCCCGACGCCGCGAAGGCGATGGTCAAGCACATCACCGCCGAGCGCAAGGCCAACGAGTCGATCGGCGGCGCCTACGAGGTGCTGACCTTCGGCCTGCACCCGGGCATCGGGTCGCACGTCTCCTGGCAGGAGCGGCTCGACGGCCGGCTGGCCCAGGCGATCTGCTCGATCCAGGCCCACAAGGGCGTCGAGTTCGGCGACGGCTTCCGCCTGGCCGAGACGCCCGGATCGCAGGCCCAGGACGAGATCTTCAGCGGCGACGACGCCGAGGACGGCGACCAGCCGACCGGCGCGCTGCGTCGCCGTACCAACCACGCGGGCGGGCTCGAGGGCGGCATGACCACCGGGCAGACGCTGGTCGTCCGCGCGGTCGTCAAGCCGATCCCGACGATCACCAAGCCGCTGCGCTCGGTCGACCTGACGACCGGCGAGCCGGCCAAGGCGCTGCGCGAGCGGACCGACAACTGCGTCGTGCCGGCGGCTGGCGTCGTCGGCGAGGCGATGATCGCGATGGTCCTCGCGTCCGGCTACCGCGAGAAGTTCGGCGGCGACCACATCGACGACGTCCGCGCCGCGATCGCCGCCTACGAGCAGCGCATCGGCTGGACGCGCTAGCCGACCCGCCGCGATGCGCGACGAGAGCACCGACAAGCCGTCCGCCCGGCCGACGCCGGCGATCGTCCTGGTCGGCTTCATGGGGGCCGGCAAGACCACCGGCGCCCGGATGATCGCCAGCGTCCTCCGCGAGCGGATGGTCGACACCGACAAGCGGATCGAGCAGGACGTCGGCATGTCGATCGCCGACTACTTCCGCAAGCACGGCGAGCCGGCGTTCCGGGCGGTCGAGGAGCGGACGACGCTCGAGCTGCTCGACGCGGCCGACGGCGGCGTGATCGCGCTCGGCGGCGGGACCGTCCAGTCCGAGAAGGTCCAGCAGGCCCTGGCCCGGCACACCGTGGTCTGGCTGCACGTCAGCCTCGAGACGGCCTGGCGGCGGGCCAAGCGCTCCGACCGGCCGCTCGCCCGCGACCGCGACGCGTTCGCCGCGCTCTTCCGCGAGCGCGCCGCGCTCTACGAGCGGCTCGCCGACGTGGTCCTGCCGGAGGTCGACCGCAAGCTGCTGACCTCCGCGGTGCCCGTGATCCGCAGCGTTCCCGAGGCCGGGGGCGCGACGCTGCTCTGGGCGCACGCGCCGTCCGGCGGCTACCCGGTCTGGGTTCGTCCCGGGCTGCTGCGCGCGCTGCCGCCGTGGCCGCTGCCCGCGGGCTCGCGGCGGATCGGCGTCACCGACGACCAGGTCGCCGAGCACCACGCGGGCCACGTGCCCGAGCTGTCGGCGCTCGTCGAGTTCCCGGCGGGGGAGGCGCACAAGACGCTCGAGACCTGCGAGCGGGTCTGGTCCGCGCTGGTCGCCCAGGGCGTCACGCGCTCCGACCACGTCGTGGCGATCGGCGGCGGCGTCGTCGGCGACCTCGCCGGATTCGTCGCGGCGACCTACCAGCGCGGGATCCCGGTGGTCCAGGTCCCGACGACGCTGGTCGCCCAGGTCGACAGCGCGTACGGCGGCAAGACCGGCGTCGATCTGCCCGCGGCGAAGAACTACGTTGGCGCCTACCACCAGCCGGCCGCGGTGATGGTCGACCCGGACGTGCTCGAGACGCTGCCGCAGGCCGAGCTGGCCGCCGGCTACGCCGAGGTCGTCAAGACGGCGCTGATCGCCGGTGGTGCGCTCTGGGACCAGGTCGCGTCCGGCGCTCCCGTCGACCCGCTGACGATCGCCCGCTGCGGCCGCACCAAGCTCCAGGTCGTCGCCGACGACGAGCGCGACGGCGGACGCCGCCAG
>JACYYJ010108070.1_pt1 | contig 10790 bp, 15 predicted proteins | sample 8236861 | NCBI WGS metagenome assembly JACYYJ01 (sample SAMN14103086, study PRJNA606662) | landfill metagenome | isolation source: landfill solid waste | place: India:New Delhi, Okhla landfill site | collected 2017-11-05
CGCCGAGGACGCGAAGATCATCGAATGGTGTTTTGCCATGTCCTCGTACCGGCTGCCGGCGCAGGATAGGGCGCTGATCAAGGCGCACTATGTCTCGCGGTCCGATCCGCGCATGGTCTGCCGCGTGCTGCAGATGCGCTACCTGTCGTGGGAAAAATCGCTCTGTGAGGCTGTGGTGAGGTTCCGGGCGGTGGTAGACTTGCTCGAGCATTGCGATCATGAGGAGAGGGCGCATGGACTCAGAGAATCAGGATTTAAAGGCGTATCTGCGGGAGCGTGAAAAGCAGCAATCACCGGAGTACATGGCTTGGCTTGCTCGCTCCATGCAGAATGGGTCCAACGGATATGTGTGCACAAGCCCACGGAACGAGACCGGGATGCCGGGATTGTTTGGTGAAATTCTCGGATTCGGCCTATAATCCGCCCAAGACAACCCGACACCGTCCACGGACGTGTAGAAAGCCCACAAGGCGGTCGGCGCGCGCCCAAACGTTGCGCCGCAGCAGGAAAAGAAGCCCCCTCGCGAAAGCCTGGGGGCTTTTTGCTGCCTGATCGCCATGACCACAAAACCCGCTAAGACCGCTGCCAAGAAAACCGCAGCCCGCGGGAGAGGTGTGCACACTCGAAACGAAGCCGGCCGGTTTGTCGACGAGTACCGGCCCGAATACTGCAAGATCGCGGTGCAGACGCTCGCCGAGGGCTTCAGCGTCATGGGCTTGGCCGGAAAGCTCGGCGTCACCAAGCAAACGCTCTACAACTGGCGCGAGCGCTACCCCGAGTTCGACGAGGCGATCAAGCAGGGGCAGGCCGGCGCTGTGTTCTGGTGGGAGCAGCGGGCGCGTGATTCGGCCGCAGGCGGCAAGGGAAACCCGGCCACGATCATTTTCGGCTTAAAGAACCGCGCCGCCGACGAGTGGCGCGACCGCATTGAGCATACGGGCGCAGATGGTGGCGCGATTGAGACGGTTAGCCGCATCGAATACACCGTCGTAAGGCCCAAAGAATGACAACGCTTGCGGTTCCTGTGGCTGAGGTGTTCGTCCCGCTTTTGGAGGCCATGGACACGCATCGCTACTTCGGCGCGTATGGTGGCCGGGGTAGCGGCAAATCGCATTTCTTCGCTGAAACCGTGGTCACCCGTGTGATCAACGGCGAGCGCTGGGTGTGCGTGCGGGAAGTGCAGAACAGCATCAAGGATTCGGTCAAGACGCTGATCGAAAGCAAAATAACGTCCATGGGGCTTGGTGGATTCAACCCGCTCGATCACGAGACGCGCGGCCCGCTCGGTGGGCTGATCGCTTATCGCGGTATGCAGAGCTACAACGCGGAGAACATCAAGTCGCTCGAAGGGTTCGACGGCGTGTGGGTCGAGGAAGCGCAAACGCTCTCGCAGCATTCGCTTGACCTGCTGCGCCCCACGCTGCGCAAGGCCGGATCGAAGCTGCTTTTCTCGTGGAACCCGCGCTACAAGACCGACCCGGTGGACAAGTTCTTTCGCCGTAACCCGCCGGCCAACGCGATCAGTGTGATGGCGAACTGGCACGACAACCCGTGGTTTGACGAGACGGCATTGCGCCAGGACATGGAGGCCGATTACGCGAACGACCCTGTGAAGGCCGAGCACGTTTGGGGCGGCGGGTACGGCGTCTCTGAGGGTTCGATCCTGGGGCGCTGGGTGACGAAGGCCCGCAACGAGGGCCGCATCAGTGACGCCGTGCAATACGACCCCGAGGGTGCACCGATCATCGTCAGTGGTGACTTGGGCTTTCGCGATACCGCGTCGTGGTGGTTCTGGCAGCCTACCGTTGGCGGCTTCCGATTGCTGGCCTACCTGGGAGATTCGGGTCTGGATGCGGACGACTGGATCCCCGAGATCCGCAGCAAGCTCATTGAGCTGGGCGCGGCAGGCAACCTGGGCGCGATCTGGCTGCCGCATGACGCTCGGGCAAAGACCTTCCAGAGCAAGCACACGAGCGTGGAGCGCTTCGCCAAGGCGTTTGGCGTGAGCAACGTCAAGGTGGTGCCGCAAAGCCGTAAATCCGATCAAATCAGCGCCGCGCGCGCGGTGATTGATCGATGCGAATTTGCAGAAACCGCTTGCTCAGATGGCCTGGACGGTTTGGAGGCCTGGGAATTCGAGTTCAACCACGAACTGCAGGTCTTCAGCAAAGAGCCGCTACACAACTGGGCGTCTCACCCGGCGGATGCCTTTGCCTATGGCTGCCAGGTCATGCAGCAGGAGCAGCCCAAACCCACGTTGGAAGCCACGAGGTTTCCCGCTAAAGGCACCAAATCAGGCCACATTATCACGGCCACCGTAGACGAACTCTGGCGCGATACGCCGCGCATGGCGCAAAGGTACTGATTCCATGGCACCGATCAAATACACAGCTTCCGGACGCGTTCTCGTGGATCCGGACGGGGAAATTGTGGCCTGGGCAAACGGGCTGCCATTCACGGCAGAAGGGGCGCTCGCCATTGGGGCGGCTGACCCCATCGCGTTTGGCAACGGCATTCCGTTTTCGGGAGAAGGGCGCATGTCGGTAGAGGCTGACAATGGCTGATAAGGCGATCGATCTGGCAAAGGCCGAAGAAAGCGCGCAAGAGTGGCTGTCTGCGCTTCAAATGCGAGAGCAGGATTCTGCCGAAACGACGTGGGTCGCGCGCAGCAAGAAGATTGTCAAACGGTTCCGTGACGAGCGCGAACCGCTTTACCAGGGCGCTCGGTTCAACATTCTGTGGTCGAACGTCGAGACGCTTTTCCCGGCCATTTACGCCCGCCCGCCGAAGGCCGAAGTAAGCCGGCGCAACAAGGACGCTGACCCGGTCGCGCGCACGGCTGCTCGCATCCTTGAGCGCGCATTGCAGTACGAGATCGACCAATACCCCGACTTCGATCAGCACGTGAAGGCGGCGGTGCTGGACCGGCTACTGCCAGGCCGTGGAACCGTCTGGATCCGTTTTGAGATGGAGGACACGGCGCGGCCTGCTGAGGGCTCGCAGGACGAATTGACCATCGCTGTGACTGAGGTAGTGGCAGCGCCTATCGAGCCATCCCAAGCACTCGCGCTGGCGGCCCCGGGCATGGGCATGCAGATGGACCCGGACATGGGGATGATGCCCATGGAGCCCGAGCCAGCCCCGGTGCCTGAGGTCAAAGAGCGCGCGTGCGTGGACTACGTGTACTGGGAGGATTTCAGGCACGGCGAGGCGCGCATGTGGGCTGATGTGCCGTGGGTCTCGCGCCGTGTGTACCTGAGCCGTAAAGAGGGCGTTGAGCGCTTTGGTGACAAGTTCAAGAAAGTTCCGCTGAACCACCAGCCTATCGGCATGGACGAGGAAACGTCGCGCTCTGGCAAGCTGGACGCACTGAAAAAGGCGGCGGTGTGGGAGCTCTGGGACAAGCGCACGAAGAAGCAGCTTTGGGTCGCTGAGGGCTACGAGAAGGTTCTCGAAGAACGAGATGACCCGTATGGGCTGGAAGGCTTTTTTCCTTGCCCGCGCCCGCTCTACGCCACGCAAACGACCGATCAGCTTACGCCGGTTCCGGACTTCAGCCTGTACCAAGACCAGGCGAACGAAATAGACCTGCTCACCACGCGCATTGGCAACCTGTCCCAAGCGCTCAAGCTCAACGGCGCCTATGACGGCAGCCAACAGACATTGGCCCGGATTCTGGACTCGGCAGACAACACGCTGATCCCGGTCGAGAATTGGGCAGGCTTGACCGAAAAGGGCGGCTTGCGCGGCGTCATGGAGTGGGTGCCTTTGGCTGAAGTCGTCGCAGCACTTCAGGCGGCATACTTGGCTCGGGAGCAGGCAAAGCAGGTCATCTACGAGATCACCGGCATTTCCGACATTATCCGCGGCGCGACCAAGGCCAGCGAGACGGCGACCGCGCAGGATATCAAACGGCAATTCGGATCGCTGCGTCTGCAGAACCGGCAGCGCGATGTGGCGCTCTTTTGCACCGAGATTTTGCGCATTAAGGCGCAGCTCATGTGCGACCTGTACAGCCCGGACACGCTCATTGCCATGTCTGGCATCGAGGGCACGGACGACGCGCAGCACGTGCAAGAAGCCCTAACCCTGCTGCAATCCGAGCCGCTTCGGGAGTATCAGATAACGGTTGCCGCTGATTCGCTTGTGGCGCTGGACGAAGAGCAGGAAAAATCCCAGCGCATGGAGTTTCTGAACGCAGTGGGCGGGTATATCCAGCAGGCTATGCAAGCGGCCCAGCAGGTGCCGGAAATCGCGCCGTTGGCCCTCTCGCTCATGATGTTTGTGGTTCGGGCGTTCCCGGCGGCTAAGCCGATTGAGGCGGACTTCGAAGCGTTCCAATCGGCCATGGAGAACCGACCGCCGCAAGACCCGAACGCCGGCGCCCAAGCGCAGCAGCAGGTCGAAATGCAGAAGATGCAGGCCACCATGCAACTGGAGCAAATGAAGCTGCAGATGCAGGGCCAGATGAAGCAGGCCGAACTCGCAGCAGACGCGCAGGCCAACCAAATACGCGCGCAAGCGGATATCCAGATCCAGCAGGCCAAGACGCAGATGCAAGCCGATCTGGAGCGCCAGCGGGCCGCTATGCAGGCCGAAATTGACCGCTACCGCGCTGACGTCGATGCGCAGAGCAAGATGGCAATTTCCAACATGCAGATGGATTTCCAGCGTTGGAAGGCCGAGCTTGATGCGGCGGTGAGGGTGCAGGTGGCCAACATCGGCAGCAAAGCGAAGGTTGAGAACGCGGCCACAGCGACCGCAACGAACGAGATTGCAACGGAGGTGCGGCAATGACCCACTTGCGACACGGACGAAAAGAACCCTACACCGAAACAGGCATACGTCGATTACCGTGCGTGCGCTGCGGCGCCAAGGCCCGGTTTCAGTGGAACGCCTGCGCAGATGGCAACTTATGGCGACCACTGTGCGGGCCGTGCGATGTGGACCTGACCGAGTTGGTGCTGCGGGGGAGGGGCGATCCGGCCGCCGAACAGAAAGTAGCGGATTACGCAAAGATAAAGGGCATAGATCGATGATCCGGCCACGCAGACAGCAACAAGTGAAATTGCAGACGAGGTACGACCATGACGCATCGAGACTATGAGCACGCTATTGGAATTACCTCAGATAGCCAGGAATTGCTTGCATTGGCAGCCGGTGCGGTTCGAATAATGAGCAGCAATAAGGAATGTGGGTTGTTCAAAGTTCGGGTATTCAGCAAGAAAGTTGACGAGCAATCCATATCTTGTGATGGTCACACACACAGTTATTTTGTGCTTGGCTTCACGGACTACCACATCATTAATCCGATATTTCTGATCTTTCGACCAGCCGTTAAGGCGTTTCTAAGGAACCAGTGCGACTCTATGTCTCGCGAGATCTCAGATCGCATCGACAAAGCACAGGAGGTGAGGCCGTGAAGCTACAGCCCTTCGCTATTCACGATCCTTCCGGAAGGGTGGTCATGCAAGCCGTAGGAATCACACGCAAAGGTCTACGAAAAGCGTTCGCAGATCAAATGGCCACCAAATGGCACAACCTGTGGTTGAAGGGCTACCGACTGAAACTGATGGAGCGCTACAAATGACACGCAAGTCATGGGTCCAAGACCCGGTAACCCTGAAACTCATTCCGAAAGAAGAATACCGACCCCGCCAGAGTGCGGGGTTTTTCGTTATGGGGGATATCGACCCGTACCAGTCGATGATCACCGGCGAAATCATCCAAGGCCGACGCCAGCACCGCGAACACTTGCGCCAGCACGGCTGCATTGAAGTCGGCAACGAAAAGCTCACACCGAAAGCCCCCATTCAGCCACGACGCGAAGAAATCCGCCGCGACCTGAGCCGGATCATGTCTGGCATGGGCCTGTAACCCTCCACTCACCATCCATAAAAGGAAAACCCTGAATGGACATGCAAAACGTACTCCCCGAAGCCGAAACCGACAGCCTGGCCGGTGCGCTGAGCGCTGCATTCGACCACATCGACGCTGGCGGCAAAGCCCCTGAAGCGCCCGATCTGGAGATCGATCAACCGCAAGACGCGCTGGAATCGGCTGAGCAAGTCGAAGTGACGCCCATCGAGCCGGACGACCCTCCGACCACGCAGGATCAGCCGAAAGACGCCGCCACGCAGGATCAGCCCCCGCAGCCGGCAGAAGACGAGCCTGCCGCTTCCCAGCCGAATTCCCCGGAAGACAAGGCCCCGTCAAGCTGGACGCCCGCAGTCGCGCAGAAGTGGGGCGATCTGCCTCCCGAAGTGCGCGCCGAGATCCAGCGCCGCGAGACGGACTATCACAAGGGCATCGAGCAGTACAAGCAGGCGGCAGCCGTGGCGCAGGAATACGAGCGCGTGCTGGCCCCGAACCTTGACATGATCCAGCAAGCAGGTGTTGCGCCCTCAGAAGCGCTGGAATACCTGTTTAACGCCCACCGCACGCTGACTTACGGCAGCCCCGAGCAAAAGCGCGAGGCCATCGCCCGCATTGCCCGAGATTGTCAGATCGACCTTACTGACTTGGCGCCGGCTGCTCCGATTGACCCACACGTACAGCAACTGATGCATCAGAACCAACAGTTGCTGCGATACCAGCAAATGACCCAGCAGCAGCAACAGCAAGAAGTGCTGAGTCAGATTGAAGCGTTCCGGGCCAACCCTGAGAACGTGCATTTCGAAGCCGTCAAGGACGACATGGCAATTCTGCTGCAATCCGGCAGAGCCGCGAGCCTCCAAGACGCCTACGACAAGGCAGTATGGATGCGCCCTGATATCAGGCAAACCCTCGTACAGCAGCAGCGCACCGATGCCCAGAAGAAAGCCGCCGAGCAGCAACGCCAAGCGCGAGCGAAAACCGCCGCGGGTGGAGTGCGTGGTGCGGCGAACCCAAAGGCAACGACCGTTAGTCCGGACGCCTCATTGCGTGACACGCTCGAAATGGCGCTGGACGGAAACCTGTAACCCACACGAGGACATATCATGGCATACGCAAATAGCCAGGTCAGCGACCTTATCGCTACCACGATTGCCGCCCGCTCTCGCAAGCTGGCGGACAACCTAACGCACAACAACGCGCTGCTGTACAAGCTGCGCGAGCGCAGCAATGTGCGCACCGTCTCCGGCGGCACGCACATCATGGAAGAAATCATGTACGACGACGGAGGCGACGGTTCCGCAGGCTCGTACAGCGGGTATGACACGATCAACATTACGCCTGACAGCCCGATTTCTGCCGCCGAGTTCGACTTCAAGCAGTACGCGGCCAGCGTGACCATTAGCGGCATGGAACTGCTGCAAAACGCCGGACGCGAGCAAATGATTGACCTGCTCGAAGGCCGGATTCAAGTTGCCGAAGCGCGTCTCATGAACCGCATTGCTGCGGATATCTACGGCGATGGCACGGGCAACGGTGGCAAGAACATCACCGGCCTCCAGGCGGCGATTTCGACCTCTCCGACCAGCGGCACGTATGGCGGCATCGATCGCGCTACGTGGAACTTCTGGCGCAACCAGGAAATTTCCTGCACCACCGATGTGGGGGGCGCCATGAGCGAAACCACCATCCTGGCCGGCATGAACAAGCTGGCGCTGGCTACCGCTCGCGGACGCGATCGGGTCGATCTGATCGTGGCCGATAATGACGCCTTCGAGTATTACCAGTCGGCGCTCCAGGCCATCCAGCGTGTCACCAACGATTCCGGCCAGGGTCTGGCAGGGGCGGGCTTTACCACGCTGAAATACTTCGGTGCGGGCGCCTCCGCTGACGTCATCTTCGATGGCGGTATCGGCGGAAACATGCCCAGCAAGACCATGTATTTCATCAACACCCGCTACCTGCGCCTGCGTCCGCACTCGCAGCGCAACTTCTCGCCCATGGGTGGCGATCGCCAGTCCGTCAACCAAGACGCCATTGTGCGCCTGATTGGCTGGGCCGGCAACCTCACTTGCTCGGGCGCGCAGTTTAACGGCGTACTCGTCAACTGATCGACTCGGGCGGCTCTTGCGGGCCGCCCACTCTACTCAAAGGAAATTCATCATGGCATACACCGATACTCCCAAGATTGGCGTCGATCTGCTGAGCAAGGTCACGCCCGCCGACGATCCCCGCCTGGGCCACAAGCTCGGTTCCCAGGTGTGGGGCACCGATGGTCTGCGCTACGTTTACGCCGAGGCCGGCGCGACGATCGCAGCCGATACCGCGGTGGCGAATATCAATACCACGACGTTTATTGCGGCGGCTTCTGGCGGCACCTACAAGTCTCCGCCCGTGGACATGGCCGAAGGCGATCGCGGCTGGTTCTCCAAAGCGTCCGTCTAAAGGGAGAAAACCATGGCAACGGATCCCCGTAATTTCACCGCACTGGGGATGGCGCCCGCGCTCGCAAATGCGGTCGCGGCTGCCATCGACGCGGCAAGCGGTACGCCGCCCACCATCACCGTGACCCTGACCGGAGACGTAACCGGAACGGGAAGCGGCACCACCAGCATTGAGATCGAAACCACAGCCGCAGCGTGNNACCTTTAACCACCTCTCCGGGGCCTTAGTGGCCCCGTTTTCTTTTCTGCGGCAATCCCGCAAAAGGAGCCTTATCCATGAATTCCGAAAACGGCGCACTGGTCGAGTTTTACACCGACGCGGTACAGAACAACTTCCGCTCCAAGCAGGAAGGGCGGCCCATCTTCGAGGATCGCGTATTCGTGCGCATCCAGACCCCGGGCGACACACGCACCACGATCAACCGCGAAGCGACTGACCAAGACAAGGCGCGATTTCCGAAGTCGTGGAACGCGTTTGAGCAAGGCCTTTCCGAAGTCACCGAGGGCACGCCTTTGGCGCAGTGGCCTGCGGTGTCCACCTCGCAGGTGAAGGAATTGGCGTTTGTGCATGTGCGCACCGTAGACCAACTGGCCGCACTCTCGGACGCCAGTATTCAGCGCATGGGTCCCGGCTACCAGCAGTTGCGCCAGCAGGCGCGCCACTACCTCGAAAACGCGCAAGACGGCGCCAAGGCGACCGAAGTGCAGCGCGAGAACGACGACCTTCGGGAGGAAAACGCCCTGCTCAAGGAGCAGATCAAGGCGCTGAAGGCTCAGGTTAAGGCGCTGGAGTCTGACGCCAAGGAAAAGGACGAATCGGCACCTAAGCGTGGCCCTGGCCGTCCTCCGAAGTCCGAATCCCAGGAGTAAACCATCATGACGCTGCTTGAACTCGTGCGCCAGATCATGGCCGAGCTTGCCTTGCAGAACATTTCAGGGGTGATTGGCAATCAGGAACCGACTGTGCGCCAAATCCTCGCGCTTTTGCAGCGCCTGGGCAATGATCTGTGCCGCGATTTCGACTGGCAGCGTCTTGTTCGTGAGCACATCAGCACCACGCAGGCAACGGCCCAGCAGGGCACGACCACAGCGGGTAGCGCAGTCGTTAACGTGGCGAACACGAGCGTCCTGTCTACCAACTGGGGCGTGTCCGGGCCGGGCATCCTGCCGTTTTCCAAGATCGTAACCATTAATTCGGCAACGCAAGTTACGCTGAATATGCCGGCGCAAGAAAACGGCACGAACGATCTGCAATTCTCCAAGGTCGAGTATCCGCTGCCAGCAGACTGGAAGAAGCAGATTCCCCAAACCGAATGGGATCGCACCAACCGTTGGCCGCTGCTTGGCCCAGAAAACGGTCAGGCGTGGCAGGCGTTTCGTTCTGGCATTGTGTACCCGGGCCCGCGCAGTCTCTTTCGGATTCTGAACAACACCATTGCGTTAAGCCCCCCGCCGCCGGATGGCCTGCTACTGGCGTTCGAATATATCTCGAAGGGCTGGGTGCTTGGCGCAGACAACACCGTCAAAAACACGTTCACCGCAGACACGGATACGTTTATCTACGATCCGTCGCTGATGATCTTGGGCGGCAAAACGCTGTTCTTACAATCCAAGGGGCTGGACTACAGCCTTGAAGGTGCGCAGTACGCAGCGCTGCTGGATCAGTGCAAGGCGCAAGATCAGTCTATGGCTGAGTTGTCCCTGACGCCGCGCAGAGCCGGTCGGTTGCTCGATCTGGAGAATGTGCCGGACGGAAACTGGGGTAGGCCGCAATGGTAACCAGGGGACGACGCGCTTTCTCTCCCGGGCGCATGCCGCAGACCCGGGCAACGACAATTCCGGCACCTGTCGGCGGCTTGAACGACCGGGATTCCGTCGCCGACATGGACGAGACGGACGCGGTAATTCTCACCAACTGGTGGCCCGGACCTAGCCACGTATCGGTGCGCAAGGGATCGATAACCCACTGCGACGGCCTTCCTGGCCCGGTGGAGACGATATTCGAGTATTGCCCGCCCTCTGGGGTCATCGAGCTATTCGCAGCGGCTGACGGCGATATTTACGACGTCACGACCCCTGGCACCGTGGGCGCGCCAGTCGTCGCCGGCCAGTCAAGCGACCGCTATCAGATCATGGCGGCCACGACTGCCGGCGGTTCCTTCCTGTACGCCTTTAACGGCGCGGACAAGCCGCTGTTGTATGACGGATCGACATGGACGCCGATCGATGGCAGCAGCGTCCCGGCCATCACCGGCATTACGGATACCGCCACGATTATTGACGGAGTGGTGTTCAAGGGTCGCGCCTACTTGATTCAAAAGAACTCCATGAACCTGTGGTATCTGCCGCCGGCCAGCATCGGCGGCGAGGCGACAGAGATTGACATGGGCCAGATATTCCAGCGCGGCGGCTACATCGTGACGGCCAGAAGCTGGACGATCGACTCGGGAAGCGGCCAGGACGACCACTTAG
>JACYYJ010063409.1_pt1 | contig 10789 bp, 11 predicted proteins | sample 8236861 | NCBI WGS metagenome assembly JACYYJ01 (sample SAMN14103086, study PRJNA606662) | landfill metagenome | isolation source: landfill solid waste | place: India:New Delhi, Okhla landfill site | collected 2017-11-05
AGGAATATCTCGCGGATGCCGGCATCGGCAAAAACCTCGGCCTCGCCCAGCTTCTGCACGGTGATGCCGACGGCGCCGAGTTCGATGGCGCGGCGGGCAAAGCGTGGCAGCTTGTGAGTCTTGATGTGGGGCCGGAGCTTCAGGCCGTGCTGGTCGGCATAGTCTTGCGCGCGGCGCAGATTTCTTTCGACGCGATCGATGTCGATCAGGACGGCGGGTGTCTCGAGAGCGGACAGATCAGTCATTGGGGCGCAGGACCTCGTCGACGAAGCGGAGATTGCCAGCGGTCAGCCCGGCATCGACGGGCAGAACGGTGCCGGTGATGCCGGCGGCGGCATCGGAACACAGGAACACGGCGGCGTTGGCGACATCAACCGGCGATACCAGGCGACCGAGCGGATAGTGCGGCAACACCTTGCCGAGCAGGGCCGGGTCGGCTTCGAGCCGGTGATCCCAAGCCGGGGTGCGGACGGAACCGGGGGCAACGACATTGGAGCGGATGCCGTCGCGGCCGCGCTCGACCGCAAGGGCCTTGCTGTAAGCGACGAGCCCCGCCTTGGCGGCGGAATAGGCCGGGTTGCCGTAATGAGCCAGGGCGTTGACGGAGGAGATGAAGACGAGTGACCCCCTGCCCCGCTTGGCCATGGCGTCGACGATCGGGTCGGTCAGCGCATAGGCGCCGTTGAGATTGATGGCGAGTTCGGAGGCCCAGACCGCATCATCGAGATGGCCGAGATGCTCGGCGCGGGTGAAGCCGGCATTGGCGATGACGGCATCGGGAGCACCGTGGGCACCGATGTGCCCGACCACCGCCGCGCGGGTGGCGGCGGGATCGGCCTGATCGAAGAGGATGCGGCCGGCGAGGTCGAGGTCGGCAAGCAGCGCCGGCTCGACATCGGCGCCGATGACGCTGGCGCCAGCTTCACGAAAGGCGGCCACCAGGGCCCGGCCGATGCCGCCGCCGGCACCGGTGACGAGGACGGTCTGGCCATCGAGGCGGAAGGGGGAGGTCATCTGAGGCACCATATTCTCCTAGACCTCATCCTGAGCGCGTCGAAGGAGGAGGTCGCGGCCACTGCGTTACCGACCTCGTGGTTCGACNNGGCTCACCATGAGGTCTGCGAAGCTCGGCGGGAGCGGTTACGGCCCCTTATACGCCACGCATTCGATCTCGACCTTGCAATCGACCATCATGTGCGACTGCACGCAGGCGCGGGCGGGGGGATGCTCGCCGAAATAGCTCTTGTAGACGGCGTTGAAGCTCCAGAAGTCGCGCGGATCGTCGAGCCAGACGCCGCAGCGGACGACGTGTTCAAGGCCGTAACCGGCTTCCTCGAGGATGGCGATGATGTTCTTTATGGTGAGATGGGTCTGCTCGACGATGCCGTTGCCGACGATCTCGCCATCCTTCATCGCCACCTGGCCGGAGACGAACAGCCAGCCGCCGGCTTCGACGGCACGGGCGAAGGGGAGGTTCTGGCCGCCGGCACCGGCCTTTTCGGCACCATAGCGTTTGATCGGCATGAGAGACTCCTGTGGTCGGAAATGTAAGCCAGTTTCGGCGTTGTGGAACATTAGCCGCGGAATGCGGGCAAAATGAACCGGATTGTTGCTGGGCGATGTAAATTTCTTACGTGAGCCGAGGGCGCGATCATGGTAGGACTGACCTCACTCCTTGTCTCGACAGAAGGCGAGTCCTTCCCCTTGCGCATCTTCACTGCCGCCCTCGCCACCGAAACCAACACCTTCTCGCCCATCGCCATCGACCGCCGCGCCTTCGAGGCGTCGCTGCAGGCGGCGCCGGGGCAGCATCCGGAAACGCCGACGCTGTGCACGGCGCCGATCACGGTGGGCCGCGAAGTCTGCGCCCGCGAGGGCTGGACCTTGATCGAGGGCAGCGCCAGTTGGGCCGATCCGGCTGGGCTGGTGGCGCGGGCGACCTATGAGGGGCTGCGCGACGAAATCCTGGCGGAACTGCGGGCAGCGATGCCGGTCGATGCGGTGGTGCTGGGGCTCCACGGCGCGATGGTGGCGCAAGGCTACGACGATTGCGAGGGGGACCTCCTCACGCGGGTGCGCGAGGTCGTGGGGCCGGATGTGCTGGTCTGCGCCGAGCTCGACCCGCACTCGCACCTGACGGCGAAGCGGGTGGCCGCGGCGGATTTCCTCGTTGCTTTCAAGGAGTTCCCGCATACCGATTTCGTCGACCGGGCGCGGGATCTGTGGGCGATCGCGGTGCGGGCGCTCAAGGGCGAGATCAGGCCGGTGATGAGCGTGTTCGACTGCCGGATGATCGACGTGTTTCCGACCTCCAAGCAGCCGATGCGGGGGTTCGTCGACCGGATGATGGCGCTGGAGCGCAGCGAGCCGGGGCTGCTGAATCTGTCGGTGATTCATGGGTTTATGGCGGGCGACGTGCCGGAGATGGGCACCAAGGTCATTGCGGTGACCGATGGGCGACCGGAGGCCGGAGCGGCCCTGGCGGAGCGGCTGGGGCGGGAGCTGTTCGCCTTGCGCGGCACCTTCATGGTCGAGCAGGTGGACGAGAAAGTCGCTGTAGATCAAGCACTTGCGGCGCCGCGCGGGCCGGTGGTGATCGCCGATGTGTGGGACAATCCCGGCGGCGGCACGGCGGGGGACGCGACGGTGATCCTCGAAGAGATGATCCGGCGCGGGGTGATCGACGTCGCGGTGGGCACGATCTGGGATCCGATCGCGGTACAGATCTGCTTCGCGGCGGGAGAAGGTGCAGAAATCCCGTTGCGTTTCGGTGCCAAATCAGCGCCGTTTACAGGCAATCCGGTTGATAAACGTGTCACGGTGAAGCGGCTGGTGCGAAACGCCGAGATGCGGTTCGGGGAAAGCTGGGCGCCGTTCGGAGATTCGGCCTGGATCCACTTCGACGGCATCGACGTGATCCTCAATTCGACCCGGGCGCAGAGCTTCGATCCGTCGCTGTTCTCGGTGATGGGGATCGAGCCGACCAGCCGCAAGATCCTGCTGATCAAGTCGACGAACCATTTCTATGGATCGTTCAGCAAGATCGCGACGGAGATCATCTATTGTTCGGCGGGGAAGCCCTATCCCAATCGGCCGGCGGAGACGGATTACCGCAAGGCGCGGCGGGATATCTGGCCGATGGTGGAGGATCCGTGGGCCTTGCGCCCTTGATTCACCCCTCACCCGTCTCGGCCTGACGGCCGATCCACCCTCTCCCGCAAGGGGAGAGGGTGCACCGAGTTTGCCTCACGCTCGGCGTTCCTTCTCGCCGTGCCGGTAGAGCCCCCACCTAGCCTCCCCCGCGGGCGGGGGAGGGACGGATCGAGTGTGCTGTGGTGCCGGTGCACCACCGCAGGGCTCCTTCCCCGCTTGCGGGGGAGGTTAGGTGGGGGTGTCGGCGGGTGAATCCCGGAGCGCCTTTTCGAGGTACTCTTCCGACTGCATTTCCGTCAGGCGCGAGACGGTGCGCTGGAACTCGAAGGCGGTCCTGTCGTCCTTGCCGAGTTGGTCGAGGGGGACGGTGAAGCTGGCGCCGAGCTTGACGCCGCGATCGTAGAGGGAATCGATCAAGAGGATGAAGCGCTTGGCCGCGTCGGAGCGGGTGCGGTCCATCTGCGGGACGTCGTCGATGATGACGGAGTCGAACTGGTGGGCGATGCGGACGAAGTCGCGGGTGCCGAGCGGCTTGTCGCACAGGTCGGCGAAGCCAAAGCGGGCAGCGCCCATGGCGGTGAGCGGAACGTGGATGTGGCGGCCGATGCTTTCCACGGTGCCGGGCTCGCCCGGTTCGCCACCGGTGATCCTCAGCCACAATCGGTCCATGGCAGCGCGCACCTCCGGACCGGTGCCGAAGGCATAGACGTGCTGGCCGGCGAATTTCAGGCGCCGGTAGTCCTGCGCGGCGGGCAGGGCGGCGACCACGGTGCGCTGCTTGAGGAGCTCGATGAAGGGCAGGAAGAGCTGCCGGTTCAGCCCGTCCTTGTAGAGCTCGTCGGGGACCACGTTCGAGGTCGCGACCAGGGTGACGCCGCCGGCGAACAGCTTGTCGAACAGCCGGTAGAGCAGCATGGCGTTGGTGATGTCGTGGACGTGGAATTCGTCAAGACAGAGCAGGCGCAGACCGCGCTTGAGCATGGGGCGGACGACCGCCTCGACCGGATCGGCATCATCGTCACGGCCCTTGGCGGATTTGCGGAAAGCCGCGATCCCGGCGTGCACCTCGTCCATGAATTCGTGGAAGTGCACGCGCCGTTTCTCCGCCAGCGGCACGGCGGCGAAGAACAGGTCCATCAGCATGGTCTTGCCGCGGCCTACGCCGCCGTAAAGGTAAAGACCCTTCACCGCATCGCGTGCAGGTCTGCGCTTGGCGAACAGCCAGCCGAGCGCACTGGATTTGGAGGCCAGCCGCTTGGTCGAAACTTCTTCGATCAAACGATCCAGCGCATCCACGATCCGCAGTTGCGCCGGGTCCGAGGTGAGGGTGCCGGCTTCCTCAAGATGCTCGTAGTGCTGCCGCAAGGTCCGGAATGTCGGCAGATCGTCGAGCGAAGACATCGGCGGGGCCTGTATGCTGACGCGCTAAGTCGTGCGCGTCAGCGCGACAGCGAAACGGGGACGCCGGTGCTCGTCTGGCCGTCGAAGCGCTCGCCGCCCGAGGAATAGAGGCGTGCAAGGACTTCGCCATTGTCATTGTAGAGCGCGAGCTGGCTGCCCGAAACGTTCCACGACTTGACGCCGTCGAGCGGCGCCGGGCACCGCAGCGGCCCGGCGCGGTAACCCTGGCCGAAACGCGTCTGAGGCGTGGCGATACGGCAGCTCTGTCCGGAGACGCTGGCGTTCCATACGCCTGCGACGCTGCCCGTGGTGATCTCGGGCGCATTCGCGCCGGGATCGACGGCCGCTACCTGGGTGCCGTCTGACGGCAGTTGTCCCGGTTGCGCGCCCGGGGCCGCGGGAAACTGGCTGGGGTCCGTCACGCCCGGCTGGCCGGGCGGCGGGAGCTGACCCGACGTCACCGTTCCCGCCGGTGCGGGCGATAGAGGAGCCGGGGCCGGGCCGCTTGTATCCAGCCGCGAGAAGCGCTCGCTCTGGCAGCCTGCCAATGCGAGTGCGATAAAAGTCGTGGCCAAAACGCCAGTGTTCCTGAAACCCATCGATTCCCTCCGTCGAGGCGGCTCGCCGCTTCGTACGTCTATTTTGAATCCCTTCAATCGCCAGAATAGTGGCGATCATGAGGATAATCCAACGCATATGGTTAAATTAGGGTTCCCGGCAACCCTGCGGCCCTCGACAAGACGTTTCCCGCTTGCCCCTGTGACGTCAGACGCTAACCTGCGCGCCATGAACAGGCGTCGGTTAATGAAATGGATCGGGCTTGGTGGCATCGCGGCTGCGGGCACCGGTGCGGCGGTCGCGGGCAATCGTCCAGGCAGCCGCTATTATTCGGGCCCGCGAAGCGATCATTTCGACGGCACCGTCTTCTTCAACCCGCAAGGCAAGCCACCTGCGGGTTTCACCGACCTGTTGCGCTGGCAGTTCGGCGGCGGACGCGCCCGCTGGCCGGCAGAATGGCCGAGCCCCTTTCCTCAGGCGAAGCCGGTGCCGCGCGTCGCGGGAGAGCGGCTCACCGTCACCATGGTCGGCCATGCCACGCTGCTGATCCAGACCGGGGGCGTCAACATCCTCACCGATCCCGTGTGGTCCCAACGGGTATCGCCGCTATCGTTCGCGGGTCCGCGCCGCATCAATCCGCCGGGCGTCGCCTTCGAGGACTTGCCGCCGATCGATCTCGTGCTGCTCAGTCACAATCACTATGACCACATGGACGTCGCCACCCTTGCGCGGCTGAAGCAGGTGCATGACCCGCTGGTCCTCACGCCGCTGGGCAACGACACGATCCTCCGTCAGAGCGTGCCGGATATGCGGATCGCGGCGCGCGACTGGGGCGAAATGGCGATCTGCGGCTCCATGCCGGTTCATATCGAGCCGGTGCACCACTGGTCGGCGCGCGGAACCGGCGACCGGCGCATGGCGCTATGGGCAGGCTTTGTCATCGATGCGCCGGGCGGCGGCATCTATGTCGTGGGCGACACCGGCTTCCACGGCGGCATCAACTACCGCGAAGCTGCGCGGAAGCATGGCGGCTTTCGCCTGGCAGTTCTGCCGATCGGCGCCTATGAGCCACGCTGGTTCATGGAAGCCCAGCACCAGAACCCGTCCGAAGCTGTTGAAGGCATGATGCTGGCCGGCACGGCATTCGCAGTGGGGCACCACTGGGGCACGTTCCAGCTCACCAACGAGCCGATCGAGGAGCCGCGCGACCTGCTGCATGCGGCACTCGACGAGAAAGGTATTGCGCGGGATCGCTTCAGGCCGATGCAGCCCGGCGAGGTCTGGGACGTGCCGCCTATAAGCGCCTGAGCGGAACTTCAATCACGAAGCGGCGTTTTTCGGGCATTCCAGAATTCTCGCTTCGATGGAGGCTCCTCAATGCTCAAATGGATTCTCATTCTTCTGATCGTCGCTGCCGTCGCCGGCCTGCTGGGGCTCAACACGATCTCTGGCGCTGCCATGACGGGCGCGAAGATCCTCATCGGCATCGTGCTGGTTCTCTTCCTGCTCGCCGTGCTCGTAATTATCGCCATCGCCTGATCGCTAGGCGCCGCGCACTGGTAATCAGCGCCCTTTTCCGCCATATAGCGGCGCATGAGCGAGCGCGCGCCCTTTGCGAAGATGAACGGTATCGGCAACGAGATCATCGTTGTCGACATGCGTGGCCGCGCGGACCGGGTTGCGGCCGCGGCCGCCGTTGTGCTCAACGGCGATCCATCGACGCGCTTCGACCAGATCATGGCCGTGCACGACCCGCGCACGCCCGGCACCGACGCATTCGTCGAAATCCTCAATTCCGACGGGTCGGCGGCGCAAGCGTGCGGCAACGGCACGCGCTGCGTGGTCCAGGCGCTGGCGGCCGAAACCGGCCGGTCGGTGTTCACGCTTGAAACCGTTGCCGGCCTTCTGAACACACGCGAGCATGAAGACGGCACGATCTCGGTCGACCTCGGCAAGCCGCGCTTCGGTTGGCAGGATATTCCGCTGGCGGAGGAGTTCCGCGACACGCGCATGATCGAGCTGCAGATCGGCCCGATCGACGCCCCGGTGCTGCATTCGCCTTCGGTGGTTTCGATGGGCAATCCGCATGCGATCTTCTGGGTGGACGAGGACGTCTGGTCCTATGACCTCGACCGGTTCGGGCCGCTGCTCGAAAACCACCCGATCTTTCCCGAGCGCGCAAATATCACCATCGCGCAGGTCACGGCGCGGGACGCGATGACCATCCGGACGTGGGAGCGTGGCGCGGGCCTCACGAAGGCATGCGGGTCTGCCGCCTGCGCGGCGGCCGTGTCCGCAGCCCGGACCGGCCGCACGGAGCGTGCCGTCACCGTGACTGCGCCCAGCGGCGGCAGGCTTCTGATCGATTGGCGCGACGACGATCATGTCATCATGACCGGGCCGGCGGAGTGGGAGTTTTCAGGCATGCTGGACCCCGCCACGGGCGCGTGGGAACGCGAGGTCGAGGGCGCGGCATGAGCGGGGGCAAGGATACCCCCGGGGGCATCGACGTCGTCACCTTCGGCTGCCGGCTCAACACCTACGAATCCGAGGTGATGCGGCGCGAAGCGAATGCCGCCGGGCTCGGCGCGCTCAATGGCGGCGCCGTGATATTCAACACCTGCGCCGTCACCGGCGAGGCGGTGCGGCAGGCGAGGCAGGCGATCCGTAAGGCGCGGCGCGACAACCCGGCGGCGCGCATCATCGTTACCGGTTGCGCGGCCCAGACTGATCCCGACAGCTTCGTTGCCATGGACGAAGTCGATCTCGTTCTCGGAAACGAGGAGAAGCTGAAGGCGCATAATTATCGCGCGCTTCCCGATTTCGGCGTCAACGATTTCGAGAAAGCGCGCGTGAACGATATCATGTCGGTCACGGAGACCGCCTCTCACATGGTCGATGCGATAGAGGGCCGCGCGCGCGCCTTCGTGCAGGTGCAGAACGGCTGCAACCACCGCTGCACCTTTTGCATCATCCCTTACGGGCGCGGCAATTCGCGCTCCGTGCCGATGGGCGCGGCAGTCGAGCAGGTGAAGCGCCTTGCCGGAAACGGCTATGCCGAAGTGGTGCTGACCGGCGTCGATGTGACCTCCTGGGGGCACGACCTGCCCGGACGCCCTTCCCTCGGCCGCCTCGTCCTGGCGCTCCTGGAGGCCTTTCCCGAGCTCCGCCGCCTGCGCATGTCCTCGCTCGACGGCATCGAGATCGATCCGCTGCTGTTCGACCTCTTCGCCGGCGAGCCGCGGCTGATGCCGCACCTGCACCTCTCCCTGCAGCACGGCAACGATCTGATCCTCAAGCGCATGAAGCGCCGCCACTCACGCACCGATGCGGTGGAGCTGGTCGCGCGACTCAAGCGCGCGCGCCCCGAGATCGCGATCGGCGCCGACCTGATCGCCGGCTTCCCGACCGAGGACGAGGCGGCGCACATCGACAACCTCTCGATAGTGCGTGAGCTCGCGATCGTTCACGGCCACGTCTTCCCCTACTCTCCGCGCCCCGGCACCCCGGCGGCGCGCATGCCGCAAGTCGAGCGCGACGCGATCAAGGCCCGCGCCGCCGAGCTGCGCGCCGAAGTTGTCCGCACGCGGGACGCCTGGCTGGACACGCTCGTGGGGGCCCCACAATCGGTGCTCGCCGAAAACGACGGCACCGGCTATGCGCCCCACTTCGCCCGCGTGGCCGTGCCCGAAGGCGCCGCGCGCGGCACGGTCGTGACAGTCACCCCCCAGCGACACGAGAAAGGCCTGCTCTCATGAGCGAGACGAGCTGGAGCGAGCGGCTCTTCGGCGGTTTCCGCAAGACCTCCGAACGCCTTTCGACCAACCTGACCGGCGTGGTCGGCACCGCGCGGCTGGACGATGCGACGCTTGACGACGTGGAGGATGCGTTGATCCTCTCCGATCTCGGTCCCTCCGCCGCGGCCCGCATCCGTGCGCGACTGGCGGAGAAGCGCTTCGGCCTAGAGATCTCCGAGCGCGAACTGAAGGAAGCTGTGGCCGAGGAGATCGCGGCGATCCTGCGCCCAGTAGCCAAACCGCTCGAGATCGTGGCCTTTCCGCGTCCGCAGGTGATCCTGGTGATCGGCGTCAACGGCAGCGGCAAGACGACCACGATCGCCAAGCTCGCACACTGGTTCCAGGAAGAGGACTACGGCGTCATGCTCGCGGCCGGCGATACGTTCCGGGCGGCGGCGATCGGGCAGCTCGCCACCTGGGCGGAGCGGATCGGTGCGCCGATCGTGCGCGGGCCGGAGGGGGGCGACCCGGCCTCGATCGTGTTCGACGGGGTCAAGGCGGCCACCGAACAGGGCATCGACGCTCTGGTCGTCGACACGGCCGGCCGGCTGCAGAACAAGCGCGAGCTGATGGACGAACTGGCGAAGATCCGCCGCGTCCTCGGCCGCCTCAATCCCGAAGCGCCGCACGACGTGGTGCTGGTGCTCGATGCGACCAACGGACAGAATGCCCTCAGCCAGATCGACGTGTTCAGGGAAGTGGCAGGCGTGACCGGCCTCATCATGACCAAGCTCGATGGCACCGCGCGCGGCGGCGTGCTCGTCGCCGCAGCCGAGCAGTACGGCCTGCCGATCCACGCGATCGGCGTGGGCGAGAAGATCGACGACCTGCGCCCGTTCGACCCCGACCTCGTCGCGCGCGTGATTGCGGGAGTGGCGTGATGGCAGACGACGCGAAGCCGAAGAGCGGCTGGCTCAACATTCTGGTCGATTACGGGCCGCTGCTCGTCTTCCTCGCGACCTACAAGTTCTACGCGCCGGAAGAATCCAGCCCGCTCGGCGAAATCGCGGCGGTCATCCGCGGGACGATCGCGTTCATGGTCGCGGCAGTGGCCGCGCTGGCTTTCTCCAAATGGAAATTCGGCCGCATCTCGCCGATGCTGTGGCTCTCGACCGCGCTGATCGTCGGCTTCGGCGCGCTGACCATCTGGCTGCGCGACGAGAGCTTCATCCAGATCAAGCCGACGGTAATCTACCTTCTGTTCGGTCTCGCGCTGATCATCGGTTGGCTGCGGCGGCGCGCCTTACTGGAGATCCTCCTGGGCGCCGCGTTCGAGGGACTGGACGAGCAAGGCTGGCTCAAGCTCTCGCGCAACTGGGGCCTGTTCTTCTTCGCCCTCGCCGCGCTGAACGAAGTGCTGCGGGCGACGCTGTCGTTCGAGAGCTGGCTCTGGGCCAAGCTCTGGGTCTTTCTGCCGCTGAGCTTCCTCTTCACCTTCACGCAGATTCCGATGCTCCTGCGGCACGGTCTGGCGGCGGAAGGGGTGACGGAGGAAGAGCAGACCCCGCCCCCTACGGCCTGACTATCCTCATCGGGAAAGCCGTCGCCCCTGCGGAGGCAGGGGCCCATCGGCGGTGCAACAGGGATAGCGCCAGCGGGATCCCCGCCTTCGCTGGGATGACGGCGGTGCTTAGATCGTGGTCGGCCGCGCCCTAGATCTCGACTTGGCTGCCCAGTTCGACCTCACGGTTGGACGGCAGGCGGAAGAACTCCATTGCGGTCGCTGCGTTGCGCAGCATCCACGAGAAGATCTTCTCGCGCCAGATCATCATGCTCGGGTTCTTCGACGGCAGCAGCGTCTGACGGCTGAGGAAGAAGCTGGTCTGCATCATGTCGAAGTCTCCGCCGCAGTGATGGACCTTCTTGAGGGCCGCCGGCAC
>JACYYJ010032237.1_pt1 | contig 10788 bp, 10 predicted proteins | sample 8236861 | NCBI WGS metagenome assembly JACYYJ01 (sample SAMN14103086, study PRJNA606662) | landfill metagenome | isolation source: landfill solid waste | place: India:New Delhi, Okhla landfill site | collected 2017-11-05
TATCTTTTCCTGTATGCGGTCCTGAACCAGCAGTAAACACAATCGCATCCACGCCTTTTGCAGCTTTGGCAATCGTATCAATGCTTCCTTCTAGATCTACCAATGCTGTTTCCGCACCCAAATCTTCAAAAAACGCAGCCTGTTCCTCCTTACGTATCATTGCTTTTGCATGTAAATTGCTGTTTTCCTGAATAAAAGTCACAAGATGCTTGCCGATTTGTCCATTCGCTCCAACTACTAAAACATTCATATTTATCCACCCTTTCTGAGTATCTATGTATTAATCCTAAAACCAATACGGAGCAATGTCTAGAAATACAGCTTCACGAATAGTATTTGATAAAGGTTGAAAATGATAACAAATTTTGGTTGTACTATTCTTTTGGTAAAATTCACCCAACATTTCATAAAGCGCACACCTCTACAACACCCCTTCCAAAATTGTCCATTAACAGGAAAATGCTTGGATAATATATACCCAAGCATTTTATCAATTGCTATCCCTTTTTTAGACATCCGCAATCATGTCTAACCATTTCAAATCGGCCTCTAAATGAAGCAGAGCACCTTCGATTAACATCTTCATTGTTTTATTATCCATTATCACCATTTGTTTTTTCAAATGCGTGAGATGCAAGACATCTTTTAACATCGTTTCTTTTTGATTGCGAATCATCGTTTGTTTATTTTCGTATGATACATGACTGGCACAAAGAAATTTGAAATAAAACTCATCTTTCAACAGTGACCTTCCAACAGGCTTCTCTAGCCAAGACCAAAGCTCCTCTTTCCCAGCATTTGTGATAGTATAAAGCTTCCGATCCTTTTTATCATGTCCAGGTGAAGTTACAAATTCGTCACGCTCTAACCGATCGAGTGTTGTATATACTTGGCCAGCGTTTAACGGCCACATCCCTTGAACCAATTCCTCGAAACCTGTTTTTAATTCATAACCGTGTCTAGGTTTTTCATATAACAAGGCAAGTAATGAATGTTTTACTGACATGAAAATCCCCACTTATTCATAATTTATCGCTTCTTTCACAGGTATTCGTGATGCTGCTCTACTTGGTAACCATGATGCTAAAAGTGTAAAAATTATTCCACCTGCCACGGCTAAAGCGAAACTATTCCAAGGTATCATAAAGCTTACTAATCCTTGTGCATCCTTCGAAATACTATTTAGATAAATAACCAAAATACCATACAGCGTTCCAAAAATCACACCAACAATACCGATAAATAAACCTTCTGCCACAATCATACGTCTCACTTGTCCTTTTGTAAATCCAATTGCACGCATAGTACCTAACTCTCGTATACGTTCCATCGTATTCATAAATAACGTATTGCTTACGCCGACTGCTGAAATAGCAATGATTAGCAGCAATAGTCCTTGCATTAATTCTTCCATTCCTGAAATGGCACGAGTAGTTTGTTCAATATTGTTTGTAACTGTATCGGTATTCGCAATATCTGCACCAAACTGATTCCAAATTTCACTTAATACAGTCGAAATGTGACTTTCATCCTCTACATCTAGCATAACATGATAGCGCCCTGGCCAGTTCAATTCATCGCTCATCACGCTTTCCTCTACTATTCCTACATAATTTGAATAACGGGTTGTTTGGGCAATTCCTTTCACGAAAAAGGCTTGCTCCCCAGCTGGAGTATTTAATGAGAAAACATCCCCAACCTCTCCTCCCCATTCTGTAAGAGCACGCTCACCAACATAGATAGCAGGATAGTCACTCTCTTGATCTGTTTCATCTGTTACCATAAATGGTAATGAGGATTGCTCCGAATAAGACATTAACGAAAACTCTCGAAGTTCATTATCCTTTGTTAGCCATGTTACATTTGGAATTTCTTTATATGCAAAAGCTGTTTGAACCCCTTCCATTTCCATAAGGGAACCTAGCTCTGAATCAGTCCATGGTGTTTCTTTCTCTACAAGGATGTCGCCACCATACGTAGCTCGTATTTCCTTCTCCATCCCCTTAGGTAACGCCTCTAATGCTGCACTCATAAATAGAGCTAGACAGACACCAATAGCAAGCATTGCGGTTGTGTTTGCTATTCGATTTTCAAACTGTTTGATCGATTGTATCGCCTGTTTACCGGAAAAGCGGAACAACAACCCGACTATTGGATGGAGACAGAATCCAGCTATTCTCATCCACAGCGGGAACAACAAGACAAGTCCGATGAATAAGAATAGAAAGGCCCAAACGTTATCAATTAAGCCAATTCCTGTACAGACGAGACCGATTATAATGCGAGCTCGATGTAGTCTCTTAAAACCAGTTTGTGTACCGTTTTTATTGAACATCCCCTCTAATATCGGCGTCCTCCCAGCCTTATAAAGCGGTAGTGCTGCCGCCAAAAATGGAAATAGGAGTCCAATAATAATAGAAATGATGATTGGTTCCCCAAGTACTAGGTCATAGCTGACTTCCTGGCTTGAAATGGCTGCTATTAAAATATCCTGTACAAAAACCCCTAACCAAATGCCAATCCCAATACCAAAGAAGGTTCCAATAACAGCTAGAAATCCAGTTTCTCTTAAAATCAGGCGTATGACACTACCAGATGTATAACCCAAGCTTTTCATAATAGCGATCTCTTTTTTACGCTCTAGAATACTCGTATGGATCATATTAAATGCGATAAACCCACTTATAAAGATAGATAGAATTGCAATGAGATCAAAAACAAAATACATGTCATCTACATCATTGTTCTGTTTACTATCCATTACAATTGGTTGAACAAAGAGGCTCGTTCCTGCTAAGTCAGTTTGATAGGTTGTAAGTAATTCATTCTTGTTTGTGTCCTCTTTCACACGAAAACGATAGTTGGAAATTTGGCCTTCCTTACCAGCCCATTTTTGCAATGTCTCTAATGGCACCATTACACGAAAGTCTTTATAGAACGCCTCTTCCATTGTTTTGGGACTATTTAGCATCGCCCCTTCATACACAATCGCGGTAATCTCCATTTCTCCCATATCTTGAAATGTTACCTTGTCTCCAACTTTTTTCTTCCAAAGCTTTGCTGCATTTTCGGTAATTATCAATCCCTCTTTTGTTACATCCCCGTCCTTTACTGGTAAGGCAATCAACTCATTTTGAAAGTTGGAAACACCAGTAAATCGGACAGAGTTTTCTGCGAGGCTCCCAGATTCTTGCTCCACAAAGCCATGGACGAATAAGGAGGATACAGAAGCATCAATTTGTTCCTGTTCAAGTACTTCGTTCCATTCCTGCTCGGAAAAGAAACGATCACTACTTTGAACCCAAAAATCAGCCTCACCTGCATATAAAGCCTCCTGCTCCTCCATCAAATTGGCAAAGGTCCCTTTAGCGATAAACATGCTTGTCATAACTGCTACACCAAGTACAGTAGCTATTAATGTGAAAAGGAATCGTTTCTTGTGACGAGTTACATTACGCCATGAAACGAGTAAGGAACTTAGCATAATCGTCATCCTCTCTTTTCACTTCTGCTTCAATAACACCATCTTTAAACAAAATGATTCGATCCGCATACCCCGCTGCAAACATGTCATGCGTCACCATCACGATTGTTTGCTTACGCTTATAATGAAAGGTTGCTAATAAATCAAGAATATCTCCAGAGCGCTGTCTATCTAAGTTACCCGTTGGCTCATCTGCCAGTAATATTTTCGGATTATGAATGAGTGCTCTAGCTATAGCTACCCTTTGTTGCTGCCCACCACTTAATTCATGCGGAAAACGTTTCTCATATCCTTTTAAATCTACCGCTTCTAGTAAAGTTTCCACCTCTTTTGGTGATACCTTCTTCCCATCTGCTTGTATTGGAAAAACAATATTTTCATAAACCGTGAGCGTTGGCAGTAATTGATAGTTTTGAAATACAAACCCTATTTCTCTACGCCGAATAAGTGTACGTTGCTTTTCCGATTTAGAGGATAATTCAGAGCCTTGCAGCTGAATGTTTCCTGATGTTGGTATGTCAAGCCCACCTAATAAATGCAAAAGGGTCGTCTTACCAGAGCCACTTGGCCCAATAATACAAACGAATTCTCCTTCTGAAATCGAAAGGTCTACCCCTTTCAAAATAGGTACTTTCTCATTTCCAGTTTTATATTCTTTCGTTACATTTGAAATCTCAATCATTACATTCACCTCTTTATTTTGATGGAAATACGGTGTAAGACCAGGAATAAATAAAATCCACAATAAAAATCAAGCCCCAAATCATCGAAATTCGATACATGGAATCATTCGCATATGGCGTCTCCTCTACATGTTCCGTTCCAATCCAAGATAGGTCTGTGAGATAGTATTGAACTTGATCGAAATGATTTAAGCTGTAGGACAAAAAGATGATCTGAACGAATAGGAATAGCAACAAATGAATAATGGAGCTAATCCGGTATTTTTTCGCAATGTATTTCGGATTTTTTTGTTTTTCCATTACGTATTTATCTTGCTCTGTTAGTAAATCTACTCCACGAAAATTACCAATTTTTGATCGCATCCACCGGTCTAGCTTTTTGAAATCACTAATCCCAAACGTACAAGCGTACACGAAGAAGACTGTAATCACGATCTGGAAGGTTGACATCTCCCCTGTTTCCCGATAAATAAGGAAAGCGAGCACGGCCTCTAGGACGAGTAATAANNCAACAGAAGAAACATCAAACTGAATTTTTGTTTCAAGAAGAAATAACGTACAACTCCAAATAGTAGGATAGACAAAAGGGAGATGACCTCTATGAAAATAAAAATCTCCCATTGATATTGCACCATGAATTCGATCTTGAACACCACCTTTTTATATACTGAGTATTTATATACTGAGTATATGTATACCGAGTATATATGTCAACAACTTTTGAATTAAACTTTTCGACAAAATTGAAACTGTAGTATATGGGGGCACATAACTTCTACTGTGGTACAATGAATTTGTCATTATTCCACAGTCTCAAGGAGGAATCGAAATGAATAAGAAAATCGTTGACCATGTGGGACGAACCATTACTTACTCCTATCCACCAAAACGTATCATCTCCATAGCACCAGGACTAACCGATACCTTATATTCCCTACAATTAGAAAACGAGATAGTTGGAAGAACCCGATACTGCATCCACCCCAAGAATAAAGTAGAGCAAGCAACAATCGTTGGCGGAACAAAAAAAATAAATCTAGAAAAAATACGTAAGCTCAAGCCTGACCTTATCTTGGCCGAGAAGGAAGAGAATACAAAGGAAATTGTCGAATTACTAGAAAAAGAGTTTCCTGTTTTTGTAGCAGAAGTCCAAACGGTTCAAGATGCGTATCGCATGATTCACGATTTAGGAGTAATTACAGATCATAAACCACAGGCAGAAGAGCTACAAACAATGATTCAAACTGCTTTTCAAACGCTTCCTAGTATCGATGGAAAACGATTCGCCTATGTTATTTGGAAGAAACCATATATGGTCGTTGGAAATCATACATATATTCAAGATTTACTAAAGACATTCGGATTAGAAAATGCCTTTTCTTCCTATGAAGGTCGTTATCCAATAGTATCAGAAGAGGATTTTCATAAGGCTAAGCTGGACTATATATTTCTTGCAACAGAACCCTTCCCCTTTAAAGAGGAACACAAACTAGAGTTTACGAAACAGTTTCCAGATGCGAAAACGATGATTCTCGATGGCGAAATGCTTTGGTATGGTCCCAGAATGCTGGAGGCAGCTGCTTATTTCAAAGAAGTATTTCAGTTTGAATAAAAAGAGCACATCTCTTTTAAATTAGGATTAATTGAGGCACAAAGAAGAAGGGGGAAACACCGGGTTTTCTTTAGAATACTGCGGGTTATGGATTGGAACTTTATGTTAATATAATGGAGATAGGTTAGGTATGTATTAGGCTATGAAAATAATTTTCATAGAAGGGGGATTCTTATGAATAGAACAATTCATAAATTAGAGGTTGATGGAGTAACCATTGAGTATTCGACGATAGGAGAAGGGGAACCAATACTTCTATTCCATGGCGGTCATTCGAATTGTAAAGAAGAGTTTGGATTCCAATCCTTAATCGAAAATGGCTATTCAATCATAACACCGTCACGAGCAGGTTATGGGGAAACTTCCAAAGAAATAGGGGATAACCTACTGAAAGCTTGTACATATTACGCAAAACTGTTGGACCATCTTGAGATCGAAAAGGCACACATTATTGCAATATCAGCAGGTGGACCTACTGGTATCCGTTTCGCTTCTTTATTCCCAGAGAAGGTTCTAAGCTTGACACTGGAGAGTGCTGTATGTAGGAAATGGTTAACCAGGAAAGACCTGGAATACAAAGCAGCTCATATTATTTTCCGTCCATCTACAGAATGGCTTACTTGGAAGATGTTAGGTATGTTCAGTTCTTTACTTCCAACGTTTATCTTTAAAGTGATGGCTGCTCAATTTAGCTCCCTTGATAAAAAAGGAATAAAAGAGCGCATGGACCAGAATGACGTTAAAGAGTTTAAAAGAATGAATACACGTCAACGTTCCGGTCATGGTTTTCTAATCGATATTAAACAAACGAGTGACCTAACAGATCAAGATTTAAAGAAAATCACCTGCCCAACATTAATTCTTCACAGTAAAAACGACGGCTTTATACCACTAGATCATCCACAACATGCACATGAAACTATCCCTTTGTCCGAACTACATCTACTAGATTCCTGGGGGCATTTAATTTGGCTAGGTACTGCTGCAAAAGAACGTGATGAGAAGCTTTTATCCTTTCTTAGAACAAATAAGCGTACGATTCAAGTAATGTAATGGAATGGGGCTTTGAGCTTGGCAATGTTACCGTACTACAGCAATTAAACAAATAACGGGCTCCTAGACCTTCTCTATGAGCCCAATATAAAAAACACCAGAAAAAAAGCCACCAAGCAACCACTTAGTGACCAAAAATGTTAATAAAAATAGCAACTGTATAACTTTATATCAGAAATCACTCAAAATCTTCGCTCCACCACTCTGTCTTTTCCTCGAACGGTATGCGTGGGCTTTCTTCCTTTGTAGTATTTGGATAGCCAAGATAAAGGAATCCGAGAATTTGTGCATCCCCTTCTAACCCAAATAGATTTTTCATTTTTGGATGATAACATGGGGCTCCTGTACGCCATATAGCTCCTAGTCCTAGGGCATGAGCAGCAAGCAACATGTTTTGGATTGCAGAATTAACAGCACCAATTTCTTCAACTGGAAGGGCCTTCGGATGTTCAGAGGGTACAACTGCTGCAGCAATTATGACAGGGGCACGAAATGCTTTCATTTCTTGCCCTTGTAAGAGAAGCTGATTTTCTTCTGTTGTTGGATCATCCATTTTTTCCGCTGCAATCTCTGCTAGTGTTCGACCAAGCGGGCGACGACCCTCTTCTGTTAATACGAAAAACTTCCATGGTTCTGTTTTATAATGACTAGGAGCTCTAGTACCCGCTTCTAGTATTTTATGAATCTTTTCTTTTTCAACCGGATCTTGTTTTACCTTGCCAATGCTTCTTCTCGAATGTATCGCTTCAAATATATCCATTTTTACACCTCACGATTCTAACAACTACTTTTAACTATAAAGAAGGGGGAATTTTTTTGCAATGAAAAGAAAGCCCTCTCAATCCTTATTTGTCCTTAAAATCTATTCATTTTCATACCTATTTATACCAGCTATAATAAAATAAATGATAGACATGTTCTACTCATAAAAGCTTTATGATATTATAATACCAATCTTGGGGGTGGAACAGATGAAGCAATCGATTTTATTTCTAATAGGTGGTCTATTTTCCTTAGCTATTGCAATGGGGATTGGTAGATTTGCATATACACCTATTCTACCACTTATGCAAGAGGAGCTTGACTTCTCCAATGCCATTGCTGGGTATCTTGCCACAAGTAACTATGCTGGATATTTAGTTGGAGCAATATTTTTAAGTTTCATTCCCTTTACAGGTAATCGAATACGCACTTTTCGAATTAGTATTTTAATTAGTATTGCTACTACCATTTTGATGGGGATTATGGATTCCTATTTTATTTGGTACATACTAAGGTTTGTCTCCGGTGTAGCAAGTGCATTTGTATTTGTATTATCCTCGAGCATTGTATTGGATACGCTCGCTCGGAATGGAAAATCTAGTATTTCTGGATTGTATTATGGTGGGGTTGGCTTTGGAATCTTTCTATCTAGTGTTATTATTCCTCCTCTTAACCAGTTATTTAACTGGCAAGGAGCCTGGATTGGTTTAGGTATGTTGAGTCTATTTTTTGCAATCTTTGTTTGGATTTGGTTAAAAGAAGCTCAACCGCCTGAAAAAAGGAAGAGAGAAGAACAAACGAATACATCAACTCCTTCCAAAAAGTGGCGTCGCTTACTAATTACCATTTATGCCTTAGAAGGGCTTGGATACATCGTAACTGGAACATTCATTGTTGCGATTGCAGAGCAGTCATTAGATTTTCATGGTGATGCAACTACGGTTTGGCTAGTCGTTGGATTAGCAGCAATCCCATCTTGTATCGTCTGGTCCATGCTTGCTGAGAAATTCGGACACATTAAGGCATTAATTATTTCCATGACCATACAAGCAATTGGTATTGGAATTCCTGTATTTATTTCAACTAGCTTTTATTTAATCGTAAGTGCTCTGCTTTTTGGTGCTACGTTCATGGGAATCACAACACTTGCAACGTCTTTAGCACGGCAGATGTATCCGATTAACAGCAGTCGGATTATCGGTTATATGACCGCTGTGTATGCCCTTGGTCAAATGATAGGTCCAGCAATTTCAGGTATCCTTTCTACTTATACCAATAATTTTAATGCTGCCTTATTAGGAGCTGCAGGGATTGTTTTACTTGGGGCATTACTTCTTTTGGGTGGAGTAATTGGAGAATGNNAAAGATATGAAGGGTCACTTAAATAAGGTTCATTCCCAAAAGGATGAACCTTATTTTTCTTTCAAATTACTTTTAATATATTCATTAATTAGTTCATCAAGCACTTGGCTGTTATATACGGTTTCTTGGTGAGTTAATCCCAACTCATTTCCAATTTTAAGAAGATGCGCCCTACAGTTTTCAATTTCGGAACGGAGTGTCTTATGATATGGAGTAACGTTGTTATTTCCCATATAAATACCATCCTATTCTAATTTCAGGCACAAAATGCCTATTTCTTTTGTCTTATCATATAGTTTCTGGAATAGAATGTCTAATCGATTTAAATCATAAAATGAACGATTTCAGACATCAAAGGATTCCATTTCAAACCATGAAATCGACATTTGAAACAAAAGTTTAATAAAATAATTTTTTTCATAAAAAACCCATGCCAGGAGAGCATGAGTTTTAAAAGGTTGATTTGTAGTTTTTTAACGGTATAACCATATTGTTAGAGATTTTCGCGGTATAGTCAAAATCTTTAAAATGAGCAATATACTTTGTTCCTTTTTGTTCGATTACCTCTAAAAAGTCAATGTTCAAAATAAAAGACTTGTGACTTCGTATAAAACGTTCATCTAATTGTTGATGCAAGCTCGTTAAAGCTTCATACGTTTCATTCCGTCTATTATACGTGTGAATGACAGATTTTCGTTCCACTCGTTCGATGAAGATTATCTCATCAAGAGGAACGAATATCCATTTGTAATTCTCCTTGATCATTAAGTTCTTTCTATCGGGAGAATGAAAGGGTTGCACATTTTGATTTTCATCCAAATCTTTTAGTAGCTCTATATGATCTGTAACATTAATACAAGAACCAACAACCTCCACCACTTCACCTCCGACAATAATCGGCCTTAAGGAAGCAATATAGTAAATGCCTTTACTTCTACTTTCATATTGTACAAATTTTCCTTTCCAGGCTTCTTCATAATATGTAAGCTTTCGATTGGCATGGTCTAGTGGTAAGAAATCATATAATGTTTTCCCAATAATCTCTATTGGTGTATGTCCTAATCGATTCAGTAATTCTCCTTCAATCTTCGTATGAATAAAGTCATTACCTTTTCTAATAAAAGAATACACCATTCCACAATGGTCTAGATTCAATTTTCGTACATATTGGAAGTCACTCATTCTATACTCTCCATTACGATTGAATTTGGCTATGATAACTACATTGAATTGTTACCTATTGCATTAACGAATGTTTTAACAGTTGAGGAATAAACAAAATGCGTGTAAAGAGTAAAGAGTTCTAGATGTATTTACATCGAAGCTTTACATTAATTATAATAATTCAAATTTTATAATTAATATAGATTGTTTTCAATATGAAAATGTATTTAGTTGTTCATAATCTAAAAAATTATGTATATCCTATTTTCACATACAAGATTACAATTTCCAGTTATCGGCATTCTTTAACCAATACAAAAGATATTAAAGATGACGCGATAAAATATCGCGTCATTAAGACAGTCTATGATTTCCTATGATTGTTCACTGGTTTTTCCAGAGCTATCATGAATAGACGCCATACTTCTCAAATCATTCCCAGTTGGATTCTGGAACAATCGAATTCCAAACTCTGGTGCAACAGCAAACAAATGATCAAAGATATCAGCTTGAATGGTTTCATATACTGGCCATCTAATATCATTTGTAAAGCAATAGATTTCTAAAGGCAGTCCATGTTCTGTAGGAGCTAATTGTCTTACCATTAAGGTCTTTTCCTGGTGAATCCCAGAATGGTGTTTTAAGTAATTAGAAACATACGCACGAAA
>JACYYJ010137666.1_pt1 | contig 10786 bp, 11 predicted proteins | sample 8236861 | NCBI WGS metagenome assembly JACYYJ01 (sample SAMN14103086, study PRJNA606662) | landfill metagenome | isolation source: landfill solid waste | place: India:New Delhi, Okhla landfill site | collected 2017-11-05
GTGTCGCACGTCGTCGTGCACAACCACCTCCCGTCGCGCGCCGAGGGGCGCCACATGGTGGGCGTGGTGTCCAGCGCCGCCGGCGTCGTCGTGCTGCCGCTCGTGTTCCTGTGGGTGGCCGCGACCGGGGCGTGGACGACCGCGGGTGCGCTCACCGCCTCGACCTACGCGCTCGTCGCGAGCCTCGGCCTGATCGGGTACGTGGCGGTGCGTCGCGCGGCGATCCCCACCTGGCAGAAGTGGCTGCTCCTGCTGGCCGAGGTGGTGCTCGGGCTGGCGGTCGTGGCCCTCGAGGTGCTCGCGCACGGGTAGGCGGAGATGACCTGGCTGCTGCTCGTCGCGCTCGCGGTGCCACGGCATGGCCAAGGGCGGGCTGATCATGGCGGTGGAGGTCTGGGAGCGGTACGGCGCCGGCCGCGCCCGCGCGGTCGTGCTGGGCGGGGCGCTCGTGCTCGGGCTCGCGATCACCGGCGCGCCCCTGGGCAGCGGCGCCGTGGCCAAGTACGCCGCCAAGCGGGCCGTGGGAGACGCGCCGTTCCTCGTCGACGTCACCGCCGTCCTGCCGTTCGTCGCGACCGTCTCGACCCTGCTGCTCGTCCGCGCGCTGGTGCTGCTGCGCGCGTCGGGACACGCCGGCCCGGCCGCGCCCGACGCCGGGCTGTGGTCGTGGGCCGTGCTCGCCGTCGGCGGGACCGTGGGCACCTGGGTGCTGGCGTGGCTCTGGCTGCCGAAGGTGCCCGGCCTCGACACCGTGACGGCGTGGGGCGCGGCGTGGCCGATCCTCCTCGGGCTGGCCGTCGCGGGGCTCGTCCTCGGCGCCGCCCGGGCCGGCGTCCTGCCCGCCTGGACGCGCACCCTGCGCGTCCCCGCCGGCGACCTCCTGGACGCCGTCGCGCGGAGCTTCGATCGCTCGGTCGGTCGCTCGGTCGGTCGCTCGGTCGACGCGCGGACCAGGCGTGACGGTGGAACGATCGGCCGCAGCACCCGGTAGGTCCCACCCAGGAGGACGCGACAGATGGCGCACCAGGAGACGACGTCGGGGGCCGGCACGACGACGAAGGTGTCGCTGCTGACCCTCACCGCGATGGTCGTCGGGTCCATGGTCGGCGCCGGGGTGTTCTCCCTGCCGCGGCGGTTCGCCCAGGAGACGGGCGTCATGGGCGCCCTCATCGCGTGGGTCGTCGCGGGCGCGGGCATGCTGATGCTCGCGTTCGTGTTCCAGCGGCTCGCCATGCGCAAGCCCGACCTCGACGCCGGCGTCTACGCGTACGCGAAGGCGGGCTTCGGCGAGTACACGGGCTTCTTCGCGGCCGCCGGCTACTGGGCCAGCGCGTGCGTCGGGAACGTCACGTACTGGGTGCTCATCATGTCGACGCTGGGGCAGTGGGTCCCCGCCCTCGGCGCGGGGGACACGGTGCTCGCGCTCGCGCTGTCCACCGTGGGCCTGTGGCTGTTCTTCCTGCTGGTGCGGCGCGGCATCAAGGAGGCGACGGCGATCAACCGGATCGTCACCGTCGCCAAGATCATCCCCATCATCGTCTTCGTCCTGCTGGCGCTGTTCGTCTTCGACCCCAGCGCGTTCGCGGAGAACTGGGGCGGCGCCGACTACGCCGGGAACCTGTTCGAGCAGGTGCGCGGCACCATGCTGGTCACGGTCTTCGTGTTCCTCGGCGTCGAGGGCGCGAGCGTCTACTCCCGGCACGCGCGCCGGCGCGAGGACGTCGGCCGGGCCACGATCCTCGGCTTCGTCAGCGTCTTCGCCATCTTCGCGTCGGTGACGATCGTGTCGTACGGCATCATGCCGATGGCCGAGATCGCCGAGCTGCGGCAGCCGTCGATGGTGGGCGTGCTCGAGGCGGCCGTCGGCGAGTGGGGCAGCATCTTCGTCGGCGCGGTCTGATCATCTCCGTGCTCGGGGCGTACCTGGCGTGGACGCTCATGGCGGCCGAGGTGCTGTTCGTCGCCGCCAAGGACCGCGACATGCCGCGCTTCCTCACCCGGTCGACCGACCGCGACGTCCCCGTCAACGCGCTGCTGCTCAGCACGTCCCTGTCGCAGGTCGTGCTGATCCTCACGTACTTCTCCGAGGACGCGTTCGACTTCGCGCTCGACATGACCGCGGTCATGACGCTCATCCCGCTCCTGCTCGCCGCGCTCTACGCGGTGAAGCTGCGCGCCACGCGCGAGACCTACGACGGCGCGCCGCCGTCGACCCTGCGCGGGGACCTGGTGGTCACGGTCCTGGCGACCGTCTACACGGCCTTCCTCGTCTTCGCGGCGGGCCTGAGCCTCGTGCTCGTCTCGTTCCTCTTCTACGCGCCCGCGACGATCCTGTTCGTCATGACGCGGCGCGAGCAGGGCCGCAGGGCGTTCACCCCCCGCCGAGCTGGTGCTGTTCGTCGTCGTGGTCGCGATCGCCGTCCTCGCGGTGATCGGCCTCGTCGCCGGCCGGATCTCCATCTGACGCACGTCCGTCCGACCGAAAGGTTCTCCCATGACCTCCGCACCGTCCGCGCAGCCCGCCGCCCCGGCCCACGGCGTCCACTCGGAGGTCGGCCGGCTGCGCAAGGTGCTGGTCTGCTCGCCCGGGCTCGCCCACGAGCGGCTCACCCCCACGAACTCCGACGACCTGCTGTTCGACGACGTCATGTGGGTGGAGTCCGCGCAGCGCGACCACCTGGACTTCGTCAACAAGCTCACCAACCGGGGCGTCGAGGTGGTCGAGCTGCACGACCTGCTGGCCCAGACGATGGCCATCCCGCAGGCGCGGTCGTGGCTCCTGGACCGCAAGGTGGTGCCGAACCAGGTGGGCCTCGGCCTGGTGGAGGGCACCCGCGCGTACCTCGACTCGCTCACGGACCGCGAGCTGGCGCGCTTCCTCATCGGCGGGCTGTCGACGCACGACCTGCCCGCGGACTTCCGCAGCGACTACGTGAACCTGGCCCGCGAGTCCACCGGCACCCCCGAGTACCTGCTGCCGCCCCTGCCCAACACGCTGTACACGCGCGACACGACCTGCTGGATCTATGGCGGCCTCACGCTCAACCCGCTGTACTGGCCGGCGCGCAAGGACGAGACGCTGCTGATGAAGGCGATCTACTCGTTCCACCCGGACTACGTCGGCTCGCGCGTGTGGTGGGGCGACCCGGAGCAGGACTGGGCGCAGGCCACCATCGAGGGCGGCGACGTCATGCCCGTCGGCAACGGCACCGTGCTCGTCGGCATGAGCGAGCGGACGTCGCGGCAGGGCATCACGCAGTTCGCCAAGGCGCTGTTCGACGGCGGCGACGTCGAGCAGGTCGTCGTCGCGGGGATGCCGCGGCTGCGCGCCGCGATGCACCTGGACACCGTGTTCACGTTCGCGGACCGCGATCTCGTCACCGTGCACCCCACGATCGTCGACGGCATCCATGCCTTCACCCTCCGGCCGTCGGACGCCGCGCCCGGCGTGGAGGTCACCGACGAGGGCGACACCCCGTTCGTCGACGTCGTCGCCCGGTCGCTGGGCCTCCCGAAGCTGCGCGTCGTCGAGACGGCGGGCGACGCGTACGCCTCCGAGCGGCAGCAGTGGGACTCGGGGAACAACGCCGTCGCCCTCGAGCCCGGCGTCGTCTTCACCTACGACCGCAACACGCTGACCAACGCCGCACTGCGCCGCGCGGGCGTCGAGGTCATCACCATCGTCGGCGCCGAGCTCGGCCGCGGGCGCGGCGGCGGGCACTGCATGACCTGCCCGATCTCGCGCGACCCGATCGACTGGTGACCGACCGACCTGCACCCGGGCGGAATACCCGTGGCCCAGGTCACTGTTCGACCCGTCGTGACCCTCCTGACGCGCGCCGCCGCCTTCCTCCACGAGCTCGACGTCCTCGAGGCCCTCGAGGCCGCGACCGCCGTGCAGGTGGTCCTCCCGCGCGAACCCGGCCGGCCGTGGCGCGGCTGGGTGGTGCAGCTGGGTCACGACCTGTACGTGCGCGCCGCGCCGGGCGCGGCCCGCCCCGCCGCCGGCCGCGCGCACCTGCAGCTGGACGGTGCCCGCCACCCGGTGGTGCTCGCGGAGGTGGCGCCGGAGCTGCACACGCTGCTCGACGACGCCTACCAGGCGAAGTACGGCCGGTGCGCGCCGGAGAAGGTCGGGGCCGTGACGTCCGACGTCGCCGCCGCGGGCACCTTCCGCGTGCGGCTCCGGCGCGCGACCTGGGGCGAACGCGTCGCGGAGGCCGTCGAAGCCGCCCGCCTCGCCCGCCGCCCGCGGCGCACCTCGGAGCCCTGCCCCAGCTCCTAGGCGCCGGCGGCCCGGAATCATCCGAAAGGTGGAGCCCTCTCGGGAGCCCTGCGGCCCGTGATCTGACAGTGTGTCGTGATATCGACGCACCGCAGCGCACATCGCAGCCGAGAGGACAGGGCATGGACGCTTCCGACGACCGACCCGACGAGCGGGCGCACGACAACCGCTGGCGGTCCCTGGTGGTGCTGTCCGTGGCGCTGTCGATGGTGGTCATCGACGGCACGATCGTGGCCGTCGCGATCCCCGACATCGTGGCCGACCTGGGCCTCGGCCTGAGCGACGCGCAGTGGGTGAGCGCGTCCTACGCGGTGGTGCTCGCGGGGCTGCTGCTGTCCGCGGGGCGTCTCGGGGACCGGCTCGGGCGGCGCCGGGTGCTCGTGGTGGGCGTGGCCCTGTTCCTCGTCGGCTCGGTGCTCGCCGCCGCCGCGGACGACGGCGGCACGCTCATCGGCGGCCGCCTGGTGCAGGGCCTGGGCGCGTCGGCGATCCTCCCGACGACGCTGTCGACGGTGAACGCGACGTTCCGGGGCAAGGACCGGGCCGCCGCGTTCGGCGTCTGGGGCGCGGTGATCTCCGGGGCGGCCGCGATCGGCCCTCTGGCCGGCGGCTGGCTCACGACGTCGTTCACGTGGCCGTGGATCTTCCTGGTCAACCTGCCGATCGGCGTCGCCGTCGTCGTGGGCGCGTCCCTGTGGGTCCCCGAGACGCGGACGACGGTGAACGTGCCGGGGCTGGACGTCGACGGGCTGCTGCTGTCGGCGCTGGGGTTCGGGGCGCTGGTCTTCGGGCTCATCGAGGGCCAGACGTTGGGATGGTGGGCCCCGAAGGCGGACCTGGAGGTGCTCGGGCTGACGTGGTCGACGTCGGCGCCGGTGTCCCCGGTGCCCGTCCTCCTCGCCGTCGGGGTGGTGCTGCTGGTGCTCTTCGTCGTCTGGGAGGGGCACCGGGCCCGGGTGGGCCGCTCGGCGCTGCTCGACCTCGACCTGTTCCGCATCCCGACGTTCCGGTGGGGGAACGTCACCGCGACCGCCGTCGCCGTGGGCGAGTTCGGCATCATCTTCGTGCTGCCGCTCTTCCTGGTGAACGTGCTGGCGCTGTCCACGATGGGCGCCGGGCTCGTGCTCGCCGCGATGGCGCTCGGCGCGTTCGCGTCCGGCGCGTCGGCCCGTCACCTGGCCGAGCGGGTGGGCGCCCCGCTCGTCGTCGTCATCGGCCTGGTGCTCGAGGTCGTGGGCGTCGGCGCGGTCGCGCTCGTCGTGACGCCCACCGTCTCGCCCTGGCTGCTCGCCGTGGTGCTGGTCGTCTACGGCGTCGGGCTGGGGCTCGCCTCCGCGCAGCTCACCAGCACGACCCTCGCGCAGGTGCCGCCCGCGCAGTCCGGCCAGGGGTCGGCGACGCAGTCGACCGTGCGCCAGGTGGGCTCGGCGCTCGGCACCGCCCTGGTCGGGACGGCCCTCGCCGTGCTCCTGGCGACCACGGTGCCCGCGTCGCTGGACGGCCAGGGCCTGCCCGACGACCAGGTCACGCAGCTCGCGGACGCCACGAGCGGGTCCGCGGGCAACACGATCACCGGCCTGCGGGCCCAGGGGACGCAGGGGCCGCTCGGCGAGCAGGGCCCCGACGTCGTGGACGCGCTGTCGGCGGGGTTCGCCGACGCGACCCGCGGCTCGCTGCTCGTCGCCGGCGTGTTCCTGCTGCTCGGGCTGGCGTCCGCGGGCGCCGTCGTGCGGGCGTCCCGGCGCGCCGAGCCCGTCAGCAGTGAGCCCGTCAGCGACGCTCGATCGCCTGACGCACCGGGCGACGCAGCGACACGAGCAGGGAGACGAGCCCGACCGTGAGGAGGATGTGCCCCACCCCGGCGATCCCCGGGATCGCCGCGCTGACGTCGGTCTGACCCTGGACCTGCAGCATGCCGTGCCAGACCATGGCGCCGACCGTGACGAGCAGCCCGGCGTTGTACGTGGCGAAGAACCAGGCGAACGACCGGGTGCCGGAGATGTTCAGGGCGGCGTCGAGGGCGAGCACGATGAGCATCACCATGAAGCCGAGGGCCAGCAGGTGGGTGTGGGTCACCGCCAGCTGGGTGCTGCCGGTGAAGTCCTGGGCCACCGTGTACTCCCGGTAGAAAAGGCCGGCGACCAGGCCGAGCACGGCGTAGACGGTGGCGGCGACGTAGAGCTTCTGCACGAGATACCTCCGAGGTGGTGGGTGGGGGTCAGAGCGCGGCGAGGGGGACGGACTCCTCGAGGCGGGCGTCGAGCATCCGCTCGGTGGCGTCGACGCTGGCCAGCGTCGACGCGTCGTGCGACACCAGCAGCGTGGCCGCGCCGGTCTCGCGGGCCAGGCCGGTGATCAGCTCGACCACGCGGGTGCCGCGCTCGTGGTCGAGGGCCGACGTCGGCTCGTCGACCAGCAGCACCTGCGGCAGCCCGACCAGGGCGCGCGCGATCGCGACGCGCTGGCGCTGCCCGCCCGACAGCTGCGCGGGCCGCTTGCCCGCGTGGTCGGCGACGCCGACGGCGTCCAGCAGCTCCATCGCACCTGCGCGGACGCTCGACGGGCGCCGGCCGCGCAGGTGCGCGTGCAGCTCCAGCTGCTCCAGCGCGGTGAGCGAGCCCAGCAGCTGCGGCGACTGGAACACCATGCCGATGCGGTCGAGGCGGGCTCGGGTCGCGTCGGCGACGCTCGTGGTGGGCGTGAAGACGACGTCGTCGCCGAACCGGACCGTGCCGCGGGTCGGGTTGGTCAGCCCGGCGGCCACGGCCAGCAGGCTGGACTTGCCGGCGCCGGACGGGCCGAGCAGCGCGGTCGTCGTGCCCGCCGGGACGGCGAGGTCGACGTCGTCCACGGCGGTGAGCGTGCCGTCGCCGTCGGGGTAGACGAGCGTGATGTGGTCGAGGTGCAGGTCCACCGGGATCCTCCTGTGTGCTCTGCCTGTCGGCGGTGTCAGCGGGCCGCGAGCGCGGCGTGCGGGTCGATGCGGGTGATGCGGGCGATCGAGACGGCGGCGCCGGCCAGGCCGAGCACCACGAGCGCCGCGGCGGGCACGAGCGTCGTCGCGGTCGTCACGACCACCGGGACGACGTCGGGCAGCAGGGACGCGCCCGCGACCGTCAGCGCGGTGCCGACCGCGACGCCGCCGACCAGCAGCACCGCCGCCTGCCCGAGCGCGTCGCGCAGGAGGTAGCGGGTAGAGGCGCCCAGCGCCTTGAGCACCGCGATGTCGCCGGAGCGGCCGATCGTCCACACCGTGAAGAACGCGCCGACGACCAGCGCGGAGATGGCCAGCAGGAACGCCTGCATCGTCGACAGCGACTTGTTCTCCCCGGCGAACGACGCCACCGCCGAGCGCGCGTCCGACGTCGTGACCGTCGTCGTGCCGAGGGCGGCGTCGGTGTCGGCAAGGGTGGCGGCGTCCGCGTCGTCGGCCATCGTGAGCGCGACGACGGTCGCGACGTCGTCGCCCCCGCCCGCGCCGCGCGCGCCGACGGCCTGCCAGTCGCCGAGCGTCGTCCACACGACGGGGGTGTGCGAGAACGACTCGTCGGCGTCGACCGTGGCCGCGACCGTGAGGTCGGCGCCGCCGAGCGTGACCGTGTCGCCCGTGCTCGCGCCGAGGGCGTCCGCCGCGCCGGGGGTGAGCACGACGGTGCCCGGCTCGACGTCCTGCCCGCCCGGCACGAGGCCCGAGCCGTCGGCGACCCCGAACGCCGTGACGGACGCCGTCGTGCTGTCCGAGCCGGCGCGTGTCGTCGCCAGGCCCAGCGGCTCGGCGGACTCCACGCCCGGTGTGTCGGCCCAGCCCTCCCACTGGTCGGGCGTCACGCGCGACGCCGTGAACTCCGGGTCGTCGCCGGCGGCGGGCATGGAGAAGGCGAGGTGGTCGGCGGGCAGGTCGGTGACGGCCGACGTCGACTCCCGGGCCAGACCCGCCGTGAGCGACGCGAGGAACGTGACGAGGAACGTGATCAGCACGATCACCACGGACATGAGGACGAAGCGGCCGCGGGCATGCTTCAGATCGCGCAGGGCGACGAACACGGGGATGACCTCCACAGGACGGGTGTTCCGGACTGCTTCCAGCCTCCGCGTCGGGGCGCCCGCGATCATCGGGACCCGGGGGGATCCTGCGGCGCCGAAGGATGGCCCGCGCGCTCCACCTTTCGGACGATGCGTCCGCGCCCCGCGCGGCTACCGTGGATCGGGTGATCCACCCCCAGCCGTCGGCGACGCGCGCCCTCATCCTGGGGCTCGACGTCCTGCTCGCGTCGCTCGCCGTCGTCGCCGTGGTGCAGGCCCCGCCGGGGCGGACGTGGGCGGCGGCCGTCGTCGCGGCCGTGCTCGTCGCCGTCTACGTCGCCGGACGCCGGGCCGTGCGGGTGCACGACCGGGCCGTCGACACGCCCCGCGGCGCCTGGTGGCCCGACACCGCGTGGATCGCCGCCCTCGTGCTCCCGTGGGTCGTGCTGCTCTGGCTCTCGCCCGCAGCCCTGTGGCTCGCGTTCCCGCTGATGATCCTGCAGATGCACGTGCTCGGGCCGCACCGCGGCGTCGTCGCGGTGGCCGTGACGACGGCGCTCGCCGTCGCCGAGGGGCTGCTCGTGCAGGCCGACGCCGACGACCCCTGGACCGGCTTCGTGCTGGGACCGGTGCTCGGCGGCGCGGTGGCCGTGGGGGTCGTGCTGGGGATCGAGGCGTTCGTCCGCGAGTCCCAGACGCGGCAGCGGACCGTCGACGAGCTCACGCAGGTGCGCCAGCACCTCGCGCAGGCCGAGCGGGACCGGGCCGTCACCGACGAGCGCGCCCGCCTGGCCCGCGACATCCACGACACCCTCGCCCAGTCGCTGTCCGCGATCGAGCTGCTGCTGCGGGCCGCCGACGACGCCGTCGGCACCGACGACGAGCGGGCCCACGACCTCGTCGGCCAGGCGCGCGGCGCCGCCCGCGACAGCCTCGCCGAGGCACGCCGCGTCGTGCAGGACCTCACCCCGCCCGACCTCGACCGCACCACCCTCGTCGCCGCGCTGCGCCGCGTGGCCGAGCGGCAGCCGCTCGACGTGTCCGTGCACACCGCCGGCGACGTCCGCCCCCTGCCCGTGCCCGTCGAGACGGCGCTGCTGCGCGTCGCCCAGTCCGCGCTCGCCAACGTGGTGCAGCACTCGGGCGCCGTACGCGCCCGGCTCACGCTCACCTACGAGCGGGACACCGTCACCCTCGACGTCGTGGACGACGGCCGAGGCTTCGACCCCGAGCTCGCCGCGGGCGCCGCCGGGGCGTCCGGGCGCGGCTTCGGGCTGCCCTCCGTCCGGTCGCGGGCGCGCGAGCTGGGTGGCACCGTCACGCTCGAGACGTCGCCGGGCGCGGGAACCGCCCTGGCGGTGACGCTGCCTGTGGAGGGGCCATGATCGACGTCGTGCTCGCCGACGACCACCCCGTCGTGCGCGCCGGGCTGCGGGCCGTGGTCGACGGGCAGCCGGACATGCGCGTCGTGCACGAGACCGGCACCGCCGAGGACCTCCTGGCCTGGCTCGACGACGGCGGCCGCGCGGACGTCGTCCTGCTGGACCTGAGGTTCGGCGACGCCGGACCGGGGCGGGCCCGGCTCGGGGGCGCCGAGGCGACCGGCACCGTGGTGCACCGGCATGCGACGCCGGTGCTCGTCGTGACCACCTACGGCACCGACGCCGACATCCTGGCCGCCGTCGAGGCCGGTGCCACCGGCTACCTGCTCAAGGACGCGCCCACCGAGGAGCTGGCCCGCGCCATCCGCTCCGCCGCCGCCGGCGAGGTCACCCTCGGCGCCGACGGCCAGCGCCGGCTCCTCGGACGCATGCGGTCGCCGGGCGAGACCCTCAGCGCCCGCGAGCTCGAGGTGCTGCGCCTCGTCACGGCCGGCCGGTCCAACGACGCCATCGCGCGCGAGCTCTTCGTCTCCGTCGCCACCGTGAAGTCCCACCTGGCGCACATCAACACCAAGCTGGGCACCCAGTCGCGCACCGAGGCCGCCGCCGTCGCCCGTGAGCGCGGCATGCTCTGAGGTCGCGGCCCGGGCTAGCGTCGCATCGCATGACGCTCGACGAGATCTGCGAGAACGCCCGCCACCTCAGCACCGCCCAGGGCTGGGACCAGGACGACCCGTCGACGCGGATGCTGCACCTGATGTCCGAGGTCGGCGAGGTGGCGGACGCCGTGCGTGCCCTGCGGTCCGCAGGCCCGGACGACGTCGAGGACACGAGGGCAGCCCTCGGGCTGGAGCTCTTCGACGTGATCTGGAACCTCTGTGCCCTCGCGAACGCCACGGGCGTCGACCTCACGCAGGCAGCGGCCGCGAAGATGCGGATCAACGCGGCGCGGACGTGGCCACAGAAGCCGGGCGACGACGGCGCGCCCCTCTCCGAACGGTGAGCGGATGCGCCGAGCGGCTCAGAACGGTGGGTCGCCGGGGCCGGGCAGCGGGTCTGGCGGCACAGGTGGCTCTGGTGGCTCGGGTGGATCGGG